>Ga0226835_1001159_pt1 | contig 16312 bp, 12 predicted proteins | sample LAC_MetaG_1_FD_163627 | JGI IMG/M metagenome (GOLD analysis project Ga0226835, IMG submission 163627) | Anaerobic ammonium oxidizing microbial communities from anammox membrane bioreactor (MBR) in UC Berkley, California, United States -... | ecosystem: Engineered > Bioreactor > Anaerobic >...
AAATGATTGGTTCGCCCAAAGGGACCAACCGCTTGAACTCCTCTACGAATAGCTCTGGCGGCGGAGCAGCGGTTTTTGGCAACTCCGACGAAGTTTTGAGACGTTGCATAAACGTCTCAATATCCAGGTCAATTCCTTCATAATAACTTTCGCTGCCAAAGTTTATGACCTGGGGGATGACCGGCACCCCAGTGCGTTTTGAAAACTCTTGATCCAGACAGGCGGTAGTGTCTGTAACGATTTTGACCATTGGACATAAATCCTTCTCTGGTTGATGATAATTGGTAAAATACGGTAACGAAGAGCCATTCCCTACAAATAATGACTCAGCATGGAAAATAGGGGGCGCCGATATTCAGATCCAATCCATTTTGGCGGATCACTTGAGAGTACCATCGCCCGCTTTCTTTAACCGTTCGCTGTAAGGTCTTGAAATCAACATAGACCAGTCCAAAGCGCATGTCGTAGCCCCAGGCCCATTCAAAATTATCCATCAACGACCAGACAAAATAGCCGTGCAAAGGAACGCCAGCCTGTATGGCGCGATGACATTCGGCAATATGATCGCGTATGAACCGGATGCGACGATAATCGCGGATGCGACCATCCGCGTCCAATCCATCCGGGACAGCGATGCCGTTTTCGGTGATATATATTTTCGGGGGATGATATTCATTCCACAGGCGGACCAAGACCTCGTAGATTCCCTCAGGATAAATTTCCCACATTTGCGAGTATTCTCGACCCTCTAAATGAATTTCCTGCAAATTTACCAGAGGATAGTCTGGATCGTGTCGGATTATTGTACGGTTGTAATAATTCGCGCCTAAGAAATCCAGCGGTGTATGGATAATCTCCATATCGTTTGGTTGAATCTGTGGGAACAATGGGCCAAACAGGTTCAGCATATCTTCAGGGTATCTGCCGCGCAGGACAGGATCGAGAAACAAGCGATTCTGAATCCCGTCATAGCGGAGAGCGGCAGCGTGATCAGCCTGGCTATCTGAGGCTGGATGGACGGTTGTCAAATTGAGTGTAATGCCTACATTCACCGGGCGCTGAACCTGGCTTCGAATAACTTGAACAGAGAGGCCATGTGAAAGCAGAAGATGATGCGCGGCTTGTAACGCAGCGGTTAGGTCGCGTTTTCCAGGAGCGTGCTCACCCGTATAATGTCCCGCCATGGCAGTGACAAACGGTTCGTTGTGAGTGATCCAATAGTTCACCCGGTCGCCTAATCGTTGGGCGACAATTTGAGCATATTCGGCGAAGCGCAGCGCAGTTATGCGTTTTGTCCAGCCGCCTTCGTCTTGCAGCACCTGGGGCAGATCCCAGTGATACAGAGTGACAAAAGGCTGAATTTTCCGCGCCAGCAAATTGTCAACCAGGCGGTCGTAAAAATCCAGGCCTGGCGCGTTGACCTTCCCTTTGCCATCCGGTTGGATGCGTGACCAGGCGATGGAGAACCGATAAGCCGGGATATTCAAATCGCCGATCAGTTGTACATCTGCAGGCATTCGATGGTAGTGATCCGCGGCTACATCCCCGGTATCGCCGTTGCGAATCTTGCCTGGCTGACGGCAAAACGTATCCCATATAGATAATCCTCGCCCATCCTCGTTCCAGGCGCCTTCAATTTGATAGGCGGAAGTGGCGACCCCCCAAATAAAATCGGGGGGAAAGTCGAGCCTGTTGTGTGTCATGAATAAATGCTCCTTTGAGTAGATTATGTTTTGTTCCAGGAAAGCAATAAACCTGCCAGGGCAATCGCTGCGGCTGTAAAGAAGCTGATTTGGAGCGCCAAAAACAGATTGGAAGCGTTGCTGCTTGAGTGTTGCCCAAGAACGGTGGTCAAAATTGCGCCGGATAAACCAACCCCCAAGACCATGCCCACATTGCGAGAAGTGGCCAGAATACCTGCCGCGATCCCCTGTCGGGTACGCGGCGCAGCACCCATTAATGCGCTGGTATTTGGGGAAATAAAGATGCCCGTGCCTAGCCCAGCGATCGCCAATCGGATACTGATTTGGCTAAGAGAAGATTGTGCACTGAGCCGAGAGAGGAGAACCAAGCCAATGGAAAGGATCAACATGCCGATCACAGTCGGCCAGCGTGTGCCAATTCGGTCGGAAATCGCTCCGCTGATGGGGGCGACGATTGCCATTGCAATTGGCATAGAGGTCAGCAGCATTCCGGTTTGCGTGGGGCTGAAATGACGCCCTTGAAGCAGATAGAAGGGCATCAGAAAGGTGATGGTATAAACACAGATATAGTTGAATATGGCGCTTAGAACAGACCCGGAGAATGTCCAGCGACGAAAGAGGCTTAAATCAAGCATCGGCGCGGCTATTTTCCGCTCGATCAGGACAAACGTTATCAGTAATACCACTGCTGCAGCGAGCGATAACAGAATCCAGGGCGAGAGCCAGCCTAGTGCATGTCCTTGATTAAGTCCAAATAATAAAGATACCAGACCGGCCATGAAGATCCCTGCGCCAAAATAATCAAACCCTTCCTCGCGTTTTGCGGGGTGATCGGCGGTGATGTAACGAAGGCTCAGCCAGATCGCCAGGACGCTCACTGGCGCGTTGATGTAAAAGACCGCCCGCCAGGAGAAATGATCCGCCAACCAACCGCCTAGCGATGGCCCGACGGTGAGACCCAGGTAGGTCATAGTGGCTTGCAGTCCTAGCGCCTGACCGCGTTGATTGGCTGGAAAGCTTTTCGTCAGTATGGCTGGTGAGTTGGACGATAACATTGCTGCGCCAACAGCCTGGATGGCGCGAAATAGGACCAATATCTTCACGCTATTTGCCAGCCCACATAACATGGAGCTAACCATGAAAACGACGAAGCCGGCGACATAGACGCGCTTATGTCCTTGAAGATCGCCCAATCTGCCCAGGCTAAGCAGAAGACCACTCAAAATCAACAAATAAATAGTAACCACCCATTCCACCGCTGCGATGGAACTGTTGAGCGATTGAGTGATCAGGGGTATGATCGTATTTACAACGCTGCCATCCAGGGCAGACATAAATGTGCCTACGCCAATGGCTGTCAAAACCCACCATTTGGATGTCTGAAGACGAGCATCGTCTAAGGATTGTTGCGCAGGGTGAGATTGTTCACTCGCCTGAGTTTTGTAGTTCATAAGTATCAGTGTTATGCGAGGATCAGTTTCTCTGAGATGCTGACACCCTGATGGATGCGGCTGATGATGTCAGCCAACATGGAAGCCACAGACAGCACTTCGATTTTAGGATGTCGTTTTTCCGGCGGCAATGCGATGGTATTTGTAGTGACCAATTTTTCGATGCGTGAATCGCTATCCAGAATCTCCAGGGCGCTGGGCAATAAAACTGGATGAGTTACTGCCAAATAAGTTGACCCTTCAGCGCCCTTGTCGTAGAGCGCGTCGATCTGTTTGAGCACACTGCCACCAGCCATCAGATCGTCAATGATGATTGGGCGATGCCCAGCGATGTCGCCGACGACATGTGTAGTCTCTGCCATTGTAAAGCTGGTGCGGCGTTTTTGCATGATGACTAAGGGGAGGTTGAGCCGTTCAGCATAACGCCCTGCCATACCTGCCCGACCAACATCTGGGCTTACAATGACAGCGTTTGAAAACTCTGGCTTGCGAAAGTATTCCGCCAACAGAGGAATGGCGGACAGTGGGTCAACCGGTATTTTGAAGAAGCCTTGTGTGGCGCGGTTATGGATGTCAATGTATATGACACGGGCTGCCCCTTGAGTCTCCAACAAATCTGCTACCACGCGAGCGCTGATGGCTTCACGGCCGCGCGCCATACGGTCTTGACGCGCGTATGGAAAATAAGGGATGACCGCGCTCACTGAGTGTGCGCTGGCGCGGCGAAATGCATCCAAGTATAACAAAAGTTCAATCAGGTTATCGTTGACGGGATAGGAACAGGGTTGGATGAAGAAGATATCCTGGTCACGCACTACCTCATCTATCATGACATGGATTTCGCTATCAGGCAAGCGACGCGTGGTTGCTTTACCAACAGGAATACCTAAGATGCCTGCAACCTCGGCGGCCAGGTCGGGATGAGCAGAACCAGAGAATATGCGTAAAGGATGAATAGACATTCAAACACGTCCTGGGGTAATTCAAGAATAGCTAAGCTGAATAAGGATTATACTCTGAATTGACGCCCGTCAATTTTGGCTCAAGTGTGAGATGATGTTGCTTCGCCTTTTCAACCTGTTCATGAGAGTACAACATAGGATGATAATCGGCGTTAAACCAGGCTTTTACTTGATCGCGATAATGTGGACTGGAAAGGTTTCCCGATTGCCCTGGCGCGAGCAGACTGCGTGAGTTATCCAGGTCGGCCAAATCAACGATCATACGGTAGGGTGGGCCAATCATGTTATCAGAATCTAAGGAATGGTAGCTGGTTCCAGTCGCCCAAATAGTTGAACTATCGCCCCCAACCGGATAGGGGCCAATGTTAAACGCCTTTCCGAGAATTGGATCATTGCCCAGAGAGTGGCGAAAAGTCACCTGGTGTATTCGCCCCCAGCGCCATTGGAGAATATCGTCTCCATGAAAGGTCTTCATTTCGTTCAGAGTTTGCTCTAAAACCATTTGCAGGATATTATCTCGTTTTTCTCCATTACCAAGATCGAAAAACGGCGACTCCGGGTTATGGAGAAGATGGATTAACCAGGGCAGCCACCGTTCGCCAAACAAGCTTGTCTCTGCTAAAATGGGCGTTGGGCCTTTTCCCATGAATCGCTCAGTCAGACGAATTGGCGCGGCGTCTGAAAGATGTTCTTGCTGGTTTTGGTTATGATCCTCCAGTCGAGCGCTAACCAGTAATGCAGCAAGCTTGCGGATAAAGGTCTGATAGATAGCCGCTGGTGCGCTTTTTGAGGAGAGTTTTCCGTCCCATTCTTTCATAAGGGCGGCGACTGTATGCAAGTCAGTTGATGGAGTGTGAGCGGACTGGCTTAATGGCAGGCGCGCCAGGTGTCGGGCGACCAACCGAGCGGATGGGGAGACCAGGTCAAACTGCATTCTTTGGACGAAGGAGATATCCATGCGATCCTCGCCGTTGCGCAGGCTGCTATCCAGGATCATCTCGGAAATGCGTTGCGCTCTATCCCCAGAAATGGGTTCAAGTTCCAGGGGAAGAGGATAATCGTCGCCGACGACGCGATTGTTAGCCGATACAATATACCCTTGCGGCGGATTGTATAGATGCGGTAGAGCGTCGAATGGGATGTAACCGATCCATTCGTATTCGTCTGTCCAACCCGGAACCGGAAGCCGACCGTTTCCGCACTGCCGCAAAGGTATTTTCCCTGCCAGGGTATAACCAATATTACCGTGAATGTCGGCGTAAACCACATTTTGCACCGGCGCTGTCCAATGTTGCAAAGCCTGGTGGAACTCCTGGCAATCATTAGCGCTCATTAGATGAAAAACCGACTCAGCCATACGGTCTGGTTCTAAAGATGTCCAGCGAAGGGCCAGGGGTTGTTCACCAGCAAAATCGGGCGCTAAGGAATTAATGATGGGGCCGTGTCGGGTGATAATCACCTCTTCAACAAAAGGTTGCTCGCCTTTCACTCGAATTGTTTCTTTGATCACTCGCGCTGGTTCCCATTTCCCCAGATACTCAACCTGCACCTCTCCATTTTGAGTTCGTTGCAATCTTTCGATATAAAGGTCTTGAACATCAGCAAAACCATTGGTGAAACCCCAGGCGACATGCCCATTGTGACCAGATACCACCGCTGGAATCCCTGGAAACGTTACTCCGGTGATATTGAGTTCGTTGCAAATCAAATGATTTTCGTACCAGATCGCTGGCGCAGTCAACCCCAAATGCATGTCATTGGCGAGGATCGGTTTACCGCTGATCGTGCGTTCGCCTGAGAGCGCCCAGTTGTTACTACCAAGACCTTCGTATGGAGAGGGACCGGTGAACGGACGAGTTTGTTGAGCACGCTCCAGAGCGGATGTCCCAATGTATGAATAGTCTGTCCCTGGCGGTGCGATGTAAGGCCAGTGAGAGAGTTGAGGAGCTTCCATTTCCGCCGCCAATTCTGGCCCCAGCCTGGCTATCAGTTGCGCCCGCAACAGTTCGCTTTCCCAGTTAACGGAAAGGTTCCAAGACATCATCTTGATCCATGCCAGGCTATCGCTGATTTGCCACGGTTCAGGCCGATAACCCTGCAGCGTAAACTCGATTGGCAGCCGACCGTGTAAAGCGCCGATATTGACGCCATTTGCATAAGCCTGCAAGTAAGACTTCACTTCTGCGCTCAATAAAGAAACTTCAAACTCAGCCACGCGACGCAGTGTTAAAGTGCGCATCCAGCGATCCAGCGGTAAAGCCGCTGCCCCTAGCGTTTCCGCCAGCCGCCCGGCGACCAGGCGACGATTGAACTCCATCTGCCAAAGACGGTCCTGGGCATGGATAAATCCCTGCGCGAAAAAGAGATCCAGCTTATTTTGGGCATAGATATGAGGCACGCCCCAGGAATCGCGAGTGATTTCCACCGGGGCGTGCAACCCTGCCAAACGGAAGTGGCCATCTATTCGCGGCAAGCGGGTGCGACTGAGCAAGCCCAAAGCGGATTTTACAACTCGGGCAAAGATGGAATTTTGGTTGGTCATGATGCATCCTTGTGAGCCTGCATAGATAATTTATCCGTACATATTGACCAGTTTACTCGACCGCCCTTAGTTTTGGATAGATCATTTGTGTCGCTGCTGCCACGAGCAACAACATCACTGCGCCAAATTGTAACGCTGGCCTTTCCCCAGCTTGTTCAGCGATCTGACCGATCAACAGTGATCCGATTGGCATAAAGCCAAAGAATGTCAGGCTATATATGCTGGTCACTCGTCCCCGCACATTATCCGAGACGTTCGTCTGGATCATGGCATTGGCTAAATTCATGACGAAGACCAGCGATGCTCCAACGATGGTCAGCACCAGCAGTGACAATGGCAACCAGGAAATCATAGAAAAAATCAATAACATGACCGGAAAGACAAATAGTCCGATAGTGAGTAATTTTCCTCGATATCGAAAACGCCCCAGCGAGGCAATGCTCAACGCGCCAATCAACGCGCCAACGCCGCGCGCTGAATTTAGCAGACCATTTGTCTTTACATCGCCGCTCAACACCTGAACCGCCCAAGCGGGCAATAAGGTTATGAATGAGGAACCAAACAAGCTCACCGCCGAAATCAGGCTGATTAATGCCAGGATCACAGGTTGGGCAAGCACATATTGAAAGCCCTCCATGATGTCGCTTATTGCAGAAGATGAGCGACGAGCCTCATTGACCAAATCAGGTAGTTTCATTCTTAGCAGGGCGAAAATCACGGCTAAGAACGAGGCTCCGTTTAGAAAGAAACACCAACCAGCGCCAAATAATGCATAGATCAGGCTTCCAACTGTAGGACCAACGATAGTGGCTGTGTTGAACATGGTGCCGTTGAGGGCAATCGCGTTGGTAAGGTCCTCTTTTGCTACCAATTCTGGCGCTAGAGCGAGGCGAGCGGGCGCATCAAACGCATTCGCCACTCCCAGCAAAAAGGCTAACAAGATAATATGCCACGGTCGAACTGCCCCAGTAAATGTAAGCGCCGACAAAATAAAAGCCAGAATCATCATGCTGGACTGGGTAATGACCAACAGGTTGCGTCTGGAGATGCGATCTGCAACCACCCCGCCGTAAAGCATAAACAGCCAACTTGGCAGGCCGGCGGCAAAACCGACGTATCCCAAAAAAGCCGGCGATTGGGTCAATTCGTAAACCAGGAATCCCTGGGCTGTGCTTTGCATCCAGGTGCCAAACAAAGATACAATTTGGCCTGTAAACCATAAACGATAGTTTGGGTATTTTAGCGCCGTGAAGGTGGCATCCAGGCGTAATTGGACTGGCAATCGAACAGTCATAGAATTTGGGTGATTGGATAGTGGCTTGGCAGCAACGGCGCGGCGACGGTATCGCAGGTTTGGTGAAGGTCAGCGGCCAACGGACGGACCTCTGCATTGGTGGCTGTGAATCCATAGATGAGGAAAACGCAGTTGGGGCCGCTGCTCCAATGAAAGGATCCTTCTTCCAGGTGCGCGTTATGAAGCATTGCTTATTTCCTGATGGTTGCCGCCAGGGCAATTATAGAGTAACAGTGATCGTTAATAAAGGACGAATTGCACAAAATAACTGGGATGGATATCCTGTACCTGTGGCGTTGGAGGAACATCTCAGCATCCTTGCAGCGATATTATGAGACGCGAACGACCAATGAGCGGCGACTTCCTGACCTGGCGGTCGCCGCTCGTTACTTGAGCAATCGTAAAACGACTAAACTTTCTATCGGTAGATTTCCAGGACTAACCAGCCAGCAGCGCTTTCTTGTGGACGGCTTAGACTGGTTACCTGGAAGATAAAGGAAACATATTGATTGTTGAATGCCGCATCAATGGGTTGATCGTATATGGTGTGCAGAACCCCATCGTAAACTTCAACATGGGTGCTGGGGAGTAGCCGGGTGCGGTTTCCACCGAGCAATTGGTAATACACATCGTAGCCGACGTTGCAACGCGTGAACGAAAAGATGCAGCCCACGCGGATGCGCAATCGGTCGCCAGATTGAATGAGTAGGGCGGGGAAATTGCCAATGATTTGCCCGCCTTCTCTCATGTATGGGTGCGTCCATAGCGCTGCCGTGTAGGTGTTGTTATCCTCCATGCTGGCGGGGGATAAACGCAATACGAAACCATTTTCATTGCCGCTGCGCCCTGGACAGGGTAAAGTCCGATCGCGGCTGTTCTTCCACGAAGCGGTACACGCGTTGCTGATGAAATCCCAGATCACGCCGGAGGAAATGTCGGCGACGCGGATACGCACGCGAAAATAATCTCGATCGGAAGGCGATATTTGAACGTTTCGATCCACCCGCAACAGGAAATTTCCACTCATATCCGCAGCCGGCGTCCCGGGGGGGAGCAAGGGGGCAGTCAAGGTGATAGCTGCATCTACGGTCCTTCCGGGGCGCACATTGGTGGTGATTGGGATTGCATCTCCGCTCCAAGAGCTTCGTGAAGCAGGTACCATTCGCGCCCCTGCGGGCCAGGTGCAACTGCCGATATTCTTGATACGCCAGATCTTTGTAAAAACGGTCCCTGGACGCAAGATTTCGCCATTGGGAATGGTCACATCCCGCACCAGTTCGGCGGCATAGCATGGCGGCAATGTTCCACCGCCTCCGCCTCCACCTCCGCCACCGCCTCCACCGCCGCCATAATAGCGCGTGGCGGTGGGGATGCGGGTGAAGGTTGCCGTCGCGGTGGGGGTATTGGTTGGACGTTGTGTCAATGGCGGGATCAATGTGTTGGTGGGCGTTGGTGAGTAAGTCGCGCGGGGTGTGTCGCTGGGTACTGGGGTATTAGTGGGCGGGGCTGGTGTCTGGCTGGGCGTGGCGGAGAGAAAAGCAAGCGTCTCCATCGCTGACCATGTTCGCGCGGCAGCCGTTTGCGGCCAATAGGGATCGCTGGGCGCGGGCAGGGTGAAGAAGCTGCAAGCAAGCGTTGCCAGAACCGCCGCGCCAGCGATGAAGACTATGCTTTGACGTTTGTTCTTCATGGCGCCTCCTGAAAATTAGAACAATTTAAGTATAGACAAAAAATCCCCTAACCGCAAGAGGCAGTCAGGGGATACAGAGTATAGAGAGCGATCAGGGGCCTGATTACACGAATCAGGGCTCAGAGCATTTCGCTCAGCTTGGTGTATCGCGTGGGGGCGGTTTAACCACGATTTTTACCATGAGTGGCTGAGAGCCATCCATGCCTACGCCAAATTGAGCGCCTTCAGGAGTTTGAAAGACCCAATTTCCGGTGTAGAGGCCGGGCAATAAGGGTGCGGTAATTAAAATGCGTAAGTCAAAGGTCTCGCCTGGGTTCACGACTTGAAGGAATGGTATCCGGGTTGCGGTTCCGAAAGCTTCGCCAGCGATGAACACCAGCGAATAATCTTGCGTCCAAACGCAATCGCCGATGTTGCGAATTTGCCAGATTTTTGATACCTGTTCCCCTGGTTTCAACGCCGTGTTATCTGAGACGGTCAAATGGCGTACAAATTCGGCTTTATTCTGGCAGGCTGGGGTTGGGCTGACTGGCGCGGAGAGAGTAATCTGCGTACTTCCGGAAACTGCGTTGCTTGTTGGCCTTGGCGCGGTGTTGGTTGGGGGAGGGGACAAGGTTGGCAATGCCGTGGGCGTTGCCTGATAGACCGCGTCCAGGTCGAGTATACGTACCACGACCGGGGTAGGCATGTTCGCTTGTGATGGATTTGATGCGCTGACAGGAGTTTGAGCGCAAGCTGTCAATAATAAAGCGCCAATAAAGATAAGAAAAAGACCGATAAACCAACCTCGCAGGTTCACTGCGCAGACCTCCGTGTTTACGACCTTTGAATAACAGTTCGCACTGCTGTAAAAGCAAGGTAGATGCAGGCGGGATTATACACTGAAGTTGTGATTTCTTGTAAATCTGTTCACCGGCGATACACGCCAGTCGGTTAACGCCTTCAGCCGCCCTTGATACATCCGCCCAGGCCGCCTCCAATGTCTTGGAAGGATCGTCCGCCGCCGACTACAATTGCTACCCAGAAGAACTCACGAGCGTGGTATCCGGTACCGAAACGATTGCCCTGAGCATCTAAGAACATCCAATTGCCTTGATAAGAATTTGGCTCCTTTGGCGCCACAAGGTTCAGCGAGATGTTCACCAATTCACCAGGAGCAACCGTTTGCCCCAACGGAAACTGTTCCGGCGCTCCCATTTGGTCTCCCCAGAGGAAAATTACCTGATATTCGGGCGTCCAGGTGCAGGTACCTACATTCCTGAATTGCCAGGTTTTGACAAAGCGCTGACCGGCTTTCATCGCAGTGTAATCCGGGACAGTTATATCTTTGACGAATTCGGCGGCGTTGGTACAGGCTTCGGTTTGTTCTGCGGCAGAGTTGCTCAATTGACTGTTGCTTTCCACAGAAGTGAGCTGTGGGACAGGGGTTTCTGTTGGCGCCGCGTTATTGACTACCTCGTTAAATACGACTGGCAACTCATCTTGAGCGTTCAATGGCGTTGGTGTGGCGTTACGTGCTTCCCTGGCTTGTTGTGCGGTCAGGGTCTGTGCTGCAAGTGTTTGAGCGAGACCAGGGATAGGCGGGGGATTGGTAGGAATAGTAAAGGCGCTGCAACCATTCAAAAAAAGCAGAAGGAAAAGAAATAATACGCGTAATCCGGGGGTTGATTTGGACATGGATATTCTCCTCTATTCGCCAACATCAATGGTTCACGCTTCTTCCATGATCGCAACGATTCAATTCGATTATCAGTATACCTTATTTCATGCAATAAAAAAAGTGTTTTGGACAATAGTTGTTGTCCAAAACACTTTTAATGCAACTAATGCGCCAGGTTACATCAGTGTGGTTGAACTATTTGCTGATCAGCTTCATGCTGCTTCCACCCGCACTGCGCACACTTTATATTCAGGGATCTTGGATACCGGATCCAGTGCGGCAATGGTCAGTTCGTTGGCGCTGGCTTCGGGGAAGTGGAAATTAGCAAACACCATGCCCGGCGGGACGCGCTCAGTAACCCAGGCCTCGGCTTCGATGCTGCCGCGCCGCGAAGTAACACGTACACGTTTGTTGCCGTTCAACCCCAATCGCTCGGCGTCATCCGGGTTAATCTCGACCAGCGCCTGCCCATAGACCTGCATCAGACCAGTTGCACGGCGGGTCATTTCGCCGCCATGCCAGTGATATAGCACGCGGCCGGTATTCAGCAGCATGGGGTAATCGTCATCTGGCATTTCTTGCGGTGGAATATGTTCGATGGGGGTAAATTTGCCTTTGCCGCGTGTGAATTGCCCCACGTGCAAAATGGGAGTGCCGGGGTGGTTTGCGTCTTTGACCGGCCAATGTAATTGCTCGCCTGCATCTAATCTGGCATGAGAAACGCCGGCGTAACTGGGAGTTAGGGCGGCGATTTCGTCCATGATTTGGGCGGTATCACGATAATTCCATCCAGAGTAAGGCGCGGCAGTATCCACGGGACGGGAGCCAAGCGCAAGAACTCGCTGCGCCAGCTCAGAGATGATGCGCCAATCCTGACGCGCTTCGCCAAGCGGGGGGATAGCCTGCCGAACCATTTGGATGCGCCGTTCGGTATTGGTGAATGTACCGGTTTTTTCAGCGAAGCTTGTACCCGGCAAAAGCACATCGGCGTAGGGTGAAGTCTCTGATGGGAAAATCTCTTGCAGGACGATAAAATCGCACATTTCTAAACAATGGCGAATATGGCTGCTGTTCGGATCGCTCATTACTGGATCTTCTCCCAGGATATAGAGCGCTTTTATTTTTCCGGTTTCAATCTCTGGAATCATCTCTGTGACGGTCATGCCGAAATGTTCGGACATTTTAGCGCCCCAGGCAGCTTCAAATTTATGCATCGCCGCTTCGATGTTCACTTTTTGATAACCGGGGTAAACATCCGGCAAAGCTCCCATATCGCAAGCACCTTGAACGTTATTTTGACCGCGCAGGGGGTTGACCCCGCCGCCGGAAACGCCCAAATTGCCTAAAAGCATTTGCAGGTTTGCCAAATCCATAACATTACGTACGCCGACGATGTGTTGGGTGATCCCCATGGCCCACATCACGGCCATTGGCTTATTCAGAGCCAGGATTTCGGCGGCCTGGTGTAGTTTCTCAACCGGAACGCCGGTGATTTCAGCTACTTTTTCGGGCGGGTATTCCATGATAACAGCTTTGAACTCTTCAAAGCCTTCGGTGCGGTTGGCAATGAATTCATCATCCTGCCACCCATTCGATAGGATGATGTTCATCAAGCCGTTGATCAAGGGGATGTCTGTGCCGGGTTTGTGGCGTAGATGCAGCGTAGCAAACTCTGTAATGTCAATCCGTCGCGGATCAGCCACTACCAGTTTGACGCCGCGTTTTAGCACCGCCTGCCGAATCTTTGTTCCAAAGACCGGATGTTGCTCGGTGGTGTTCGAACCAATGATCAACATCGCCTGCGCGTGTTGAACTACATCTTCCATCGGGTTGGTCATCGCACCCGAACCAAAAGCAGTGGCCAGACCGGCCACAGTGCTGGAGTGTCAGAGACGGGCGCAATGATCTATGTTGTTTGTCCCGATCACCTGCCGGGCGAACTTGTTCATCAGGTAGTTTTCTTCGTTGAGACACTTCGCGGACGCCAATATGCCGATGCTGTCAGCGCCATAAGTATCTCGTGTTCCAGCGAGTTTGCGGGCGGTGATGTCCAATGCGGTGTCCCAATCCACTTCGACCCAATCGCCGCGCCCTTTTGGCCGCGGCGTTCCCTCTAATAAATATCGGCGAACAAGCGGTTTGGTCAAACGCTCGGCATGATGGATGAAGTCGTAACCGTAACGGCCCTTGACGCATAAATGCATTCCATTCACCGGAGCTGTGGGATTCGATGTGACGCGGATGACTTGGTCGCCTTTGACATTCAGATCCAACTGGCAACCCACGCCGCAATAAGTGCATGTGGTGGTAACCACTTTATCTGGCAAGCCCAAACTCAAGGACATTTTGTTGTTTAGGGCGCCGGTGGGACAATAGGCCACACATGCACCGCAGGATTCGCAGCGAGCGTCCAGCATGTTCGTGTCTGCTCCGGCTACCACTTGCGTGTTGAAACCGCGTTCCACCAAAGACCAGACGAAGCGCCCCTGAATCTCCGCGCAAGCGCGTATGCAGCGCGTGCACAAGATGCACTTGTTCATATCAACCCAGATAAATGGATTGGGGTCGCTGTTCACTGCGTAGCGAGGCTTTTTCAGCATAACTTTAGCCGGGTCAACGCTATAACGTTTCGCCCAGCGCATCAGTTGCGTCTCGCCTAAGCCGTCTTCATAACCGGCGTCGTAATAGTTGGACAGGATTAACTCGAGAATTGTACGTCGCGATTCGGCAAGGGCTGGCGATTCAGTGGTTACTTCCATATCCGGCGCGGCGGGTAAGGTGCAGGAAGCCATCGGAAGTCGCCACCCCTTGACATCCACCACGCACAAGCGGCAGCCGCCATAAGGCGTCAGATCACGATGGTCGCACAGCGTGGGGATTTCAATTCCCGCTTGTTCCGCTGCCCGCAGCACCGTTGTTCCTTCAGGCACCTCAACCGAAATTCCATTGATTTTTAGCGAGATCATAAGTTTGCCTCTTCAATTTATTTATCAGCTAAACCATTTGATTTTCGATCTGCGCAATAGGTTCATCTTCGGGAACCATCGGACAGATACCCGTGGGGCAAACTCCCAAACGGATGTGCGCCTCCACCTCAGTGCGGAAATGTTTAAGCATGTCTCGAATCGGTACTGTTGCGGTTTGTCCCAACCCACAATTAGAAAGCCTCTCCATTTGCTCAATAAGCCGCGTCAAGGTATCCAAATCGGACATTTGCCCTCTTCCTTCAGCGATTGCGCTCAAAATTTCGTAGGAGCGTTGCGTTCCAATACGACAGGGCGTACATTTTCCGCAGCTTTCGAAGCGGAAGAATTGCAGCAAGACTTTGACCAGATCTACAATACATGTGTTGTCGTCGCAGATGAGCAAAGCGCCAGAACCCAGCGAAACGCCGGCTTTACGGGAAGAGTCAAAATCCAGTGGCGTATCTTGTAAACTTGCGGGGATTAAAGAGCCGCTGGAGCCGCCAGTTTGAGCAAGTTTGAACGCAGCGCCGTTTTTCATTCCTTGAGCATAGATGTGGATTACCTCGCGTAAAGTAATGCCCATCGGCGCTTCGATGACGCCGGTTACATTCACATTACCCAGGATGGTAAATACTTTTGTACCTGGGCTGCTTGGCGTGCCAAATTGGCGATACCATTCGGCGCCATGCAACAGGATATGCGACACGTTCGCCAGGGTTTCTACGTTGTTGACCAGCGTGGGCTTCCCCCACAAACCATTCGTTGTTGGGTAGGGTGGGCGGGAACGTGGTTCGCCTCGCTTGCCTTCGATGGACTCGATCAGGGCTGTCTCTTCGCCACAAACATACGCCCCTGCGCCAGAATGAAGATGAACTTCGAAGTCGAAATTGGAGCCAAGGATATTTTTCCCCAGAAAGCCATACTCATGGGCTTGTTCGATAGCCTTCAAAAAGCGTTTTTGCGATAGTTCATACTCGCCGCGGATATAGATATAACCCTCCTGGGCGTTGATGGCGTAACCTGCGATGATCATCGCTTCCAGAACGGAATGAGGGTCGCTTTCCAGGATCACGCGGTCTTTGAATGTGCCTGGCTCGCTCTCATCGGCATTGCAGATCACATATTTTTTATCGCCTGGAGCGCCGGCGACAAAGCTCCACTTCCTGCCTACTGGAAAGCCAGCCCCGCCACGCCCTTGCAGACCGGATTTGGATAGCTCTTCGATCACTTGCTGTGGCGTCATTTCGGTCAGCGCTTTAGCCAACGCCTGGTAACCGTCGTGGAGGATGTAATCCTCAATTTCTTCTGGATCAATTTTGCCAACGCGCGCCAACACAATGCGTTGCTCTGCGGGCAGCGCGCCTTTGCGAGCCTGCAACCATGCCATACGCCCGGAAATCTGGTTTTTGGGAGTGAGTAACTCTTCTACCACATGTCCTTTGTATAAATGCTCCTCTACCAGACGGTCAACGTCTTCTGGCTGTATCGGGCCATAAATGACCGCTTCAGGATAAACAATCACGGCGGGGGAAGCCTCGGTACGTCCGATATCCGAAATCGTGGAGAGCGCTACTTCGTCTGTCAGTTGATAACTTTCCAGCTTTGCCTGAAAGCGACGGTAAACTTCCAACGATCCGCGCTGGACGCTCAACGGATCATTCGAGACTAAAACCATGGATCGGTTAATTTTCATCTTCGGATAACTCCTGTTTACTCGTAGCGGGCGAGGATTTCGGGAATTTGCTCCGGCGTTACATTGCCATACATGGCATCATCTACGACTACCACCGGGCCGACGCCGCACGCCCCCAAACAACTGGTGGTGACTAACGACCATTTTCCATCCTCTGAGGTTTCGCCAGCTTTTAAACCAAGATTTTCTCTCAAAGCTCGCCAAACTTGACGGCCTCCGACCACATGACAGGGCGCGCTTTCGCAAAAAATCACTACATGCCTGCCGCGTGGTTTGGCGGATAGCATGTGATAAAAACTGGTCAATGAATACAGACGTCCCTCGTTGACATATACGCCATCTTCAGGCGCC
>Ga0226835_1001160_pt1 | contig 16307 bp, 19 predicted proteins | sample LAC_MetaG_1_FD_163627 | JGI IMG/M metagenome (GOLD analysis project Ga0226835, IMG submission 163627) | Anaerobic ammonium oxidizing microbial communities from anammox membrane bioreactor (MBR) in UC Berkley, California, United States -... | ecosystem: Engineered > Bioreactor > Anaerobic >...
GGCGAGCGCCTCCGCGCGATAGAAACCTTGCTGGCCGAAGGACTCCGGCACCATCACGGTCCGCAGCACGAGAAACACCGTGCCCAGAGCCGCGAACACCAGCATGACGCGCCAAACTTGTGGAGCCATGCAGACCTCCCTCCTGTGCCTCGTCGAGCGAAGCTCGCGTTATGAGCGCGTTTTACGCTCTACCTATTCGCCATAGACCATGATCCCGCCGAGATGTCCGACCCACGAGAGCATTACGGTCGCTCCAGCTGCGAGCGTGTAGTAAAGGACTCGGGTACCCGGCGACATTTGGTCGTGTTTATGGACTCGGAGTGAAACCATGATCCACATGGCGATCGTGGTTCCAATCGCAAAGAGCATGTGCTCTAAGATGATTCCCTTGGCTGGAAGCCGCGTGAGGATCATGGCCGCAAAGCCGGACGCCAGGCCCACGATCGCCGTAACGGCCGCGAGGACGAGGTTGTACCATCCCGCCATGAGGAAGTCACGATTCTTTCGGACGAATCCCCAGGTGTCGAATAGCAGTCCTGCAAGGAACAGAGCCAAAGGGAAATGGACGAACGCTCCATGATAAGCGTGTTTAGGGACGAGTGGCTTTGCGGGCGCTTCGCCAGGCGTTGAAGCGGGCGGCGCTGCGGAACTATCCGTGCTCGCAGCCGCCTCACCCGATGGCTTTGACGCAGGATCACCGGGGAAGCTGTCGCCCTTGAGTTCGTCGACGTTCGGGATGCCATCGCCGTCAGAATCCTCCGATTCCAGCATCGCGAGCAACTCTGCGTCTATGCTCGACTTGCCAGCCTCCCGCATTTTGCCTTGCAGGGCCTTTCCGAAGGGATTGTAACCGAAGTCCTCCTCGGAAACGTGGCAAATTGAGCACGGCGTTTCCGAGAGTTTCGGGCTCCCGCTTACGTTGTACGTCGCAGAAAGAACGTCAAAGTAATCGGGGAGGGCAAACACGGCCGCTGTCAACCCTCCAAGGATGGCAACGACCAGAATGGACTTAGCGTTTTTCACCGGACCACACCTCCATGGGGCCCAAGATACCTTGGATTTCCGGTAGGCGTGCCTTGGTTATTCCGGCTTGACTTTCGGATCGCCCGGAAGGGCTCCGGCCTTGAGTTCGACGCCGTTCTTCACGCCGTCTTTGTCGGAGTCCAAATCTTCGACCTTCGCGAGCATTTCGTTGGTGATGGTCTTCGAGCCCTTGGTCACCTTCTGAAGGTCCAGCCCGTACGGATTCAGCTTCGTGGTCTTGCCCACATGACACCCGGCGCAGGAAGCTCTGCCCAAAGCGGAGTCCTTCTTTACCGCATACTTCTTGGTAAACACCCCGAGGTAGGCCGGAAATGCTACTGAAAGAGATACCGCAGCAAGGGCCAAAGAGGTAAGTGCAATACGTTTCACTTGTTAATTCCTTATTGGTCACGACCGTCAGCCGCTCGCCAATTCCGAATTAGACTGGCGGCTGCCAGTAAACTTTTCGCCCAAGTCGCAGACCGCACTCCGGTGGAGTTTTCAACGTTTCTTGCGATGCAGGGCCACCCTTGATTATCGTGCGGTCACCCGACTTTATTGAGGACAATTTACCCGAATGGGTACGGTAATTGCCCCGAAAGACCCAATTACTTTTCTGTAGCGATTGAGAGCCGAGCCTAAGGACGAACGAATTCCGTTGGAATTGCGGAAAATCCCGCAAGCGGACGAGGGTCCTGGACGGGCTGGGCGCATGGGGACGACTTCCCTCGCGCAACCGGCCTTACCTACCCGCCCTTCTTAATCGTCTCGAATCCCGCTCGTAAGACTTGCAGGTCGTCGTTCGCTAGGTTCGGCCGCGCCTTCTTTACCATCGAGAGGAAGAAGTCAATTTCGAACGGCTCGACTGGGCAGCCGACGTTTCCGCCCTTGTCGCCCTCCGATGCCGGTCGGATCGAGTTGACGATCGTCTTTCCGGTGGCGGGATCGACGAAGTAGAAGAACGGGATTCCCTGCCCCTCGCCCTTGTTGTCTCGGCGCAAGTCTGCGGCGCCGGGGTTTTCGAGCGCCTTTTTCTCCGCCGGCTCATCGACCGTGAGCCAAAGAGTTACGAAGTGCTTCTCCCAAACGGGCTTCACCTCAGGACGGGCCAGGACGGCCTCCATCTTCTTGCACCAACCGCACCAAGAGGCGTGGAAGCCCACCATGAGCCCCTTCTTTTCGCGCTTGGCCTTTTCCGTCGACGTCTTCATGAGGTCCGCCGCAGAAGGCGCCTGGAAAAGGTGCGCCCCACCCATCGCCACGAGAGCCGCGAGGCCCAAAACCCATCCCATTCGCATCGCTTTCATCGTTCACCTCTGTCCTCTGTGAGGAAGTACTCGTTCTCTTTCGGAAACATTACCCAAGGCCGGTCGATCGCCTTGTCAAGAATCAGTTCTTCGATCAGCAGCGGGCCACCAGCGGCGTATCGGACGTCCATGCCGAGCTCCTCTGCCATCAGCCACGAAGCGGCCATGTCATAGAGCTTCTCACGGATGCCAATCAGGCCCCGCATCCGCTGCGTTAGGACGTGGGCGGCGTCGGCGACGAACGCGCCCGAACATCGCATCTTGCCGGGAAGTAACCTCGGAGGGACCCATTTGCACACCGCGCCGCTCGCGCTCACGAGTTCTTCGGGGCGGATGCGCCCAGCAGGGACCGTCGCCATGATCTCGCCGTTTCGAAAGACCCCGCTCTCCCGAGCGCACGCAAAGGTCTCCTCCCAGACCGGCAGATGGACCACTCCCAGCTCGACTCTGCCCTTTCGCACCAGCGCCACCGAGGTTCCCCAACTCGGCAGACCGAAGATGTAGTTCGACGTGCCGTCAATCGGGTCGAGGACCCAGAAGCCTGCCTGGGCGGGTTCTTCGCGACCCAGTTCTTCGCCCCAACATGACGAGCCGGGAACCAGCGCCTGCAAGCGGGGCCGCAGGAACTCCTCGACCTTGGGATCGGCTTCCGTAACCAAGCTCCCGTCGCGCTTGGGGCTCGCCGTGATCGAAGGTCGCATCGCCAGGGCGATTTTCGCGGCCTCTCGGACCAGCCGCTCGGTCTCTTGCGCCAGCGATGCCTCGTGTCCCACGTCCCATTATGGAACCTGAAGGGGTTGCGTTCGGCGCGGGATGTGGCACAATATAACTCCGTGCGGGAATAGCTCAGTGGTAGAGCATCTCGTTGCCAACGAGAGGGTCGCGAGTTCGAATCTCGTTTCCCGCTCCAGATTTGGAAAGGGCTGCACGATCGTGCGGCCCTTTTTGATGTATCCTTTCTTTACGCGAGAGTCAACAAACCGTGAAGAGCGCCGCACGCACCGTTGAAGAGTACTTGGCTAAGTTGCCGGACGACCGGCGCGAGGCGATTTCCGCCGTGCGCGAGACGATCGTGGCCCATCTTCCTGAAGGCGTCGAAGAGGGCGTACAATACGGGATGATCGGGTATTACGTCCCCCATAGCGTCTACCCGCCGGGCTACCATTGCGACCCCAGGCAACCGCTCCCCTTCGCCTCGCTCGCCTCTCAGAAGAACCACATGGCGATCTACATGATGGGCATCTACAGCGACGAGCCGTTGGCGAATTGGTTTCGGGACGCGTGGACTCGAGCCGGCAAGAAACTCGATATGGGCAAGTCGTGCATTCGGTTCAAGAAGCTCGACGACGTGCCGCTCGACGTCCTGGGCGAGGCGATCGGAAAGGTCCCCGTGAGCGAGTACATCGCCCGGTACGAAGAGGTGCTGAAATCGTCCGCAAGGCGAAAGGGCGGAAACTAAGGCGGCCCCGACCGCGTTAGGGTGACTGAGGATGACCACCAGTTGGATCGCATACGCTTTGGCCGGTCTCGCGCTCGTAAGCGTGGCGGCTCTCCGGGAAATCGACATGGACACGCTCAAGCAACAAGAAGCGTCGGGAAGCCCCAAGCGACCCGATAAGGTCATTCGGACGGACGAGGAATGGCAGAAGAGGCTGACGCCCGAGCAGTACCGCATTCTGCGAAAGAAGGGGACGGAAGCGGCTTTCTGTAGCCCGCTCTACGACCACAAAAAGGAAGGTTCTTACTTCTGCGTGGGCTGCGAGCTTGAGCTATTCCGCTCCGATGCGAAGTTCCAGTCAGGCACCGGCTGGCCGAGCTTCTTCCAACCTGCGGCCAAGGACGCGATTTGGACTCAAACCGACCGCGCTTACGGGATGATCCGAACCGAAGTGCTGTGCGCGCGGTGCGACGGCCATTTGGGACACGTGTTCAACGACGCGCCAAAAACCGCGACAGGACTTCGCTACTGCATCAACGGCGAAGTCCTGAGGTTCGTCCCGAACGACTGAAGCTACTTGTCTCCGGACAAGCCCAGATGCTTCAGAAAGGCATCCATCTTGGGCTCCCGACCGAGATAATCGACCAGCATGGCGATCGCATCCATCGACCCTCCGCGGCCCAACACCTTGTCGCGATAGTACTTCCCTGCCTCAGGGCTCAGGACTCCAAGCTCCTCGAACCGTTGGAACATGTCCTGGGCGTAAACGAGCGACCACATATAGCCGTAGTACGCGCCTTGGTAGCCGGTCAGGTGTCCAAACGAGGCGTGATAGAAGCTGAGAGGCACGGGTTCGTACAGCATCGTCGTCGAAAACACGTCCATCATCGTGGCCGTCGTATCGACGCTACCCGTCGGATTTGTGTGGAACGCTTGGTCCATCTGGCCGAGAAAGAACTGGAACTCCGTTTCGATTCCGCTTCCCAACCTTCGAGCCTTCAGCATCCCGTCGAGTAGCGCATCGGGCAACGGCGCGCCGGTCTGGTAATGGCGCGAGAACTTGGCGAGGACCTCTTTGTTCCAAACCCAGTTCTCCATCATCTGCGAGGGCGCTTCGACGAAGTCGCGCTCGACCGAGGCTCCCGAGAACGACGCGTAGCGGACTTGGGTGAGTACGTTATGAAGCCCGTGTCCAAACTCGTGAAAGAACGTCTCGACCTCGTCGTGAGGCAACAGGGAGGGCCTGTCGGCGGTGGGTTTGGTGAAGTTGCAGACAAGCGCGGTTAGCGGTTTCTGGACGGTTCCGTTCGGCAGAACCCGCCTAGGCTGGAGCCCCCAACACGCCGCATGGTTGTACTTGTTGTCCCTAGGATATAGGTCGGTGTACATCCTGCCAAGAAGCTCTTTCGTTGCGGTGTCGTAGATTTCGTAGAGCCGCACATCCTCGTGCCAAAGCGGCAACCCGAGGTCCTTGGCGCTTGCCGTGACGTCGCGATATTCGATGCCATAGAGTTGGGAGGTGATGTCGAAAAGCCCCTTCACGACGGCTTCCATCGGGAAGAACTCAGCAACCTTCTCGGAGTCCACCGCATACCGCTCCTTCAGGAGCTTGTTTTTGTAAAACGAATAATCCCAAACGTTGAGTCGCGCGGAGTAGTCGCCCAGATGGCTTCGCTTGGCGGCGGTGAACTCGGCCATGTCTTGAATCGCTTTCTTACGAACGAGTGGGCGCAGGCCAGCATAGAACTCCGCGACTGCCTTCGAGTTCTCTGCCATGCGGGTTTCGATCTCATAGTCCACACGATTGGCGTATCCGAGCAGGTCGGACGCTTCGTCCCGCAGCTTGATGATCTTCTCGATGAGCGCCACGTTTTTGGCCGCCCTGCGCTTGTGGGCCATCCACGCCTTCTGCCGGGTGAGCGCGACTTCGCAGTGCTCCTGAAGGGCGCCATAGGTCGGCCCGTCCATCCCGATCATGTAGAGGCCGCGCGATTGAGAGAGCCGTCCCAGGACGGATTCGGGCACGCCCTTCAGTTCGTCCTTGGTGAAGAAGAGCTTGGTCGGGTCTTCGGCGATATTGGTTTCGAATTCGATGCTGAGTTTGCTGAGTTCGACCTCGATCTCTTGGAGCCGCGCTCGGTTTTCGGGCGTCAGCATCATTCCGGCACGCTTGTAGTCCCGGAGGGTGTGGTCGAGCAGCCGCTGTTGGTCCGGTTCCAGGCTCGGCTTTTTGTCTGCGAACTCCTTGATCGCGCGGTAGAGGTCTTCGCGCTTCGTCACCCCAATGAACCACTCGCTTACAAGTTCGTCGGCCGCCCGCGCGGAGGCTCGTTGCTCGGCGTTCGGCGAGACAAACTGCATGAATACCGTCAGCGAAGTGTCGATATCGACCTTGGCGAGAACCCAGTCGAACGCGCCCAGAGTGTTGTCGAACGTTCGCTGGTCGGCCGGAATAGCTGCGATTTCGTCGATCGACTTGTCGGCCGCCTTGAGCGCATCGACCACGTTTTGAGGCGCCTGTCCGATGGCAAGGACGCTCGTGAGGGCGCAGAGGGCGATCAGGAAGAGTTTTCCGCTCGGTAGTCGCATTGCAGATTGTTGGCCCGTTCGGGTTGGCGGTGTCAAGGGTAAAGGTCAGAATGACGATCTCCGAACTCCCCGCATCGTATGCAGACTTGAACGACATTGGAGGGAGAAGGAACATGAAGATCGCCTTTTTGATTCTATGCGCCGCCTTGATCGCCGGAGGATGCGGGAAGATCGGCCACCTTGCCGACGCTCACGCGAGCCACAGCCACGAAGAAAACCAAGATTGGGCCAAGCGGCAGGTCGAATCCTCGCCTCGCCATCAGGAATGGGTTTCGATCAAGCACGGGGACCGCGAAGTGAAGTCGTTTGTGGTCTACCCTGAGGTCAGCGACAAGGCCCCCGCGGTGATCGTCATTCACGAGATCTATGGGCTATCTGACTGGATCATGAGCGTGGCGGACCGTCTGGCCGCGGAAGGGTACATCGCGATTGCTCCCGACATGCTCACCGGGATGGCGCCTGGAGGAGGTCGCACCAAGGACTTCGCCGATTCATCCGCAATCCGCGAGGCCGTGACCAGCCTGCCCGCCGACCAAGTCACTGCGGACCTCGATGCAACGGCGAACTACGTGAAGGCTCTTCCCGCGGCGAACGGCAAGATCGCCGTCGCCGGTTTCTGTTGGGGCGGCACTCAGAGTTTCCGCTTTGCCTCGAGCCGCTCCGACCTTTCGGTAGCTTTCGTGTTCTATGGGACAGGGCCGACCGACGCTAAGGCTGTGGAAAGGATCGCTTGCCCCGTTTACGGCTTCTATGGCGAAAATGACGCGAGAGTGAACGCCACGATCCCGGAAACCGAGTCACTGATGAAGTCGGCGAGCAAGAAGTTCGTGGCGAAGATCTACGACGGCGCGGGACACGGGTTCTTGAGAGCCGGCGCGGACCCGAATTCAAACCCAGCCAACAAAGCCGCGCACGACGCTTGTTGGAAGGATTGGCTCGACCTGCTGAAGTCCTCCTTCTAACGGCGACTTCCCCAAGGCTGATTCAGGGCCGCCACTCAGGAAGCAGCCCTAAACCCTTCACTTGATCGCGGGCGGGGTCACCGAGTGGATTTGAAGGAAGTCATCGAGGGTCGCCGTGATCAGGAACTTCCCGTCCGCCGTAAAGCAGATCGGCGCGCCCACGGCGGACTGGTCCGAGATCGTCTTTACCGCCGTGAAGGTCTTGAGGTCCCACACTCGGACCGTTCGATCCGAAGAACTCGTCGCTACAAGTTTGCCGCTCGGCGAGAATCGAGACCGCACGACCCAGTCGGAGTGCCCTCGGAGTAGCTGAATCTTCTTGCCCGACTTGGCGTCCCAGATCGCCGCGTTGCCGTCTCGACCCGCGGTCACGGCCCTCGACGATACCGCCGAGACATCGACGTCAAACACCGAGTTCCCGTCATGAACGCCGGAAAGTTTGATAGCGTTCGCGCCCGCGTAGATCGTCGCGCCGCTCCCAAGGGTTCCCACGCTGTAGCCTTCGACGTGAGGCAAGAACCGGGCGCTGAACCAGTTCGCGCCGTTGCCCGGCAGAGCCTTGAGCTTCTTCTTCGTGCTGACCTCATGAACGTAAATGAAGTCGTCCTTGCCGGTGCTCATGATCCTCTTGCTGTCCCGGCTGAAGCTCACCTCTTGCACCCCGCGAGTGTGGGGCCGGATTTCCGCGAGTTTCTTGTTGGCGGAAATATCCCAAATCATGATCCTGCCCGATTCGTCGCCAGAGGCGAGCAGCTTGCCATTCGGCGAATACGCGACCGCATAAGCGGGCTGCGGGTGGCCTTCAAACTTGCGGATGAGATTGCGGTTGGAGGCGTCGAAGATGCACACGGTGCGGTCCTCGAGCGAGGCGGCGAAGAGAGAGCCTTTAGGTGCCGCGCAGACTGCGACGGGCCTTACTCCCTGAACGGTCTTCACTGCCTGGACCTGCACGCTCGGCGCTTGAATAAGGGTCGAGGCGATAAGCGAGGCTACGAATGCCAATTCCATTTACTGTCTTTCCTCCTGGAGTACCCATTAGACCGTCGGGCACGCCCATAGATACGTTCAATAGGGCCCCTGAAGTTCGCAACCTCCGCGCATCAGCCGCTTTGTGCGAGAATCGCAACGACATGGATCGGACTTGGATCGCAGATGGCTGGACGGTCGATTACGGCAGCGGGCCGACTCCTGTGACCCTCCCCCACGCCTGGGGGCAAGAAGTGGACGTGCGGTGGGAAGGACCGGCAACCTACCGAACCGTTTTGAATGTCCCCGATCGCCCGTGCTGGCTGGTGCTCGATGGGGTTAGCTACGCCGCCGAAGTCCGAATCGAGGGGAGCGTAGCTTGCCACCATAAAGGCGTCTGGGATTCGTTTTCGGTCGACCTCAGCCCATGGATCGGAACGAGCATCGCGGTCGAAGTCGAAGTCGTCAAGAACGGGGGCCCAACCTATCCGGTTCGGTCCGTCGCCAGCGGTTTTCTCCCGTTCGTGTTCCACACCTTTGGGGGGCTGTATGGAGGGGCCTTTCTTTCTGACGCCAACCCCAATCTCCTTTCTGTCGGCCCCCCTTCTGAGCCCCGTGTGGCCGTCGAAGGCAACAGGCTCTTCGTCGATGGACAGCCGTTTTACGTTCGGGGAGCCCTGTCGTGGGGTTGGTATCCTTCGATCGGCCATCCCAACCCACCCGATGATCACTTCCGCACTGAGGTCCGCCGCCTCAAGGAACTCGGGTTCAACTTGTACAAATTCTGCTTGTGGGTTCCCCGGCGGCAAATGCTCGAAATCCTCGAAGAAGAAGGTATGTTCGCGTGGATCGAGTTGCCTTTATGGGACCCGTCGCCGACCCCTTCGGACCAGGAGCAGATTCTTCGCGAACTCGAAGCCATCGTGCGGCAATACCGGCATTTCTCCAACGTAATCGCTTGGACCTGTGGCTGCGAGCTGAGTTCTTCGACCTCGGCGGAATTCCGCAGGAGGTTGTACGAGAGGGTGAAGCAACTCACCGGATGTCCGCTCGTCAAGGACAACTCCGGAGGGTCGGAAATGTACGGAGGCGAACTCGAGGAGTTTGGCGATTTCGCCGACTTCCACCCGTACTGCGACCTCCCCTTCTTTGAACCCGTCCTCCAGTCTCTCTCGAACTGGGGACGCCTCCAGAAGCCGATCCTTCTCGGAGAGACCAACGACGCCGACACGCACCGCGACCTTGCCAAGCTCCGCGATGCCGCCCCGTATTGGGCCAGCCCGGACCCCAGGCTCAACGATCCAGGGGTTCGCTGGGTTCATGATCTGCCCGCGTACTTGCAGACTTCGAGGTTCGCGGTAGATCCGAAGGGTAGCGATTCGGCCGAGCTTCTCCTGGCCTCCTACGACAGGGCTCGTTTCCTCCGCCGCGAAGCGGCCGATGCGATGCGCCGATGCCCCGATGTCGCGGGCTACGTGGTCACCGGACTTCGCGACACGCCGATTTCGACAGCGGGAATGTTCGACGACTTCGATCAGGACAAATTCTCGCCTTCGGACTTGGACTGGAATCGGGAGAACCGCCTCTTGCTCTTGCCCTCTCGCCGGCCGCCTTGGATTCATGGAGGCAACCGCCCCGGTTGGATCGATCCGTACAATCATTACGCTGCAACCATGCATTTTCGAGTCGGGTTCCACGGAACTAGAACAGAGGCCTCGCTCGCTTGCCGCATCATGGGTCCTCAGGGCGAAACGTTGCACCAAGCCATCCGTCCGCCTGTCGCCACCGATCCCCATCGCGCCACCGAGGTCGGCGCGATCGCGTGTTGGATAGAGCTTCCAGGTCGATATCTGGCGAACTTCGACTTCGCCGAAACTCGGCTCGAGGTCCCCTTTTGGGTCCACCCCGCGCTCACTGATGAAGAGAGAACGGGCTTTCTGAGTCTGGACCCTTGTGAAGGTCCCCAGAGCATCGGCTCAGGCGAGCGCAACGTCGAGATTCACTATCGATTCACTCAGGATACGGTCCGGAGCCTGGAAGCATCGGGCGCCCTTATCGCCCTATTGACGGGCCCCGAAACGAAAGGTGCGCCGTTTTGGAGAGAGTGCGCCCACGAGTTCGATTCGGGGTTTTGGGGGCCTCTGGGCGCGCGGGGCCGCTACGACTACCCTTGGGAGCGGCTTCTGCCTGTGTCCGCCGACAGCGTACTCAAGGACGAGTTCGTCGAGAGCTTGCGTCGATGGGGAACCGTTGAGGTCTTGCTGAGAAGGATCGACTTACGAAGCTACAAGGAGGAGGCGGTCATGGTGGAAGTTCGCGGCGAGTCACATCGTTCGATCTTCACCACGCTCCGCCCCTTCGGTGGCCTGGGAACTCAGCCGATCGGAGTCGGAAGAAACCCTGCGGGGGCTGCCCTCTTGAGGCGCATGATCGAGTACGCGCTTGGCTCCCCCGATTGAGATCGCTACGGTTCTTTCTGGGCCCATTTCAAGGCGTCAGGGATCATCTGCTCCGCGGCGGATTCGTCCCCGGGCGCCAGCCGACCTTCGATGACGGCCTCTTCCAAGTAGAGCTTGATCCTCCCGACCGAGGGACCCTCGGTCAGCCCGGTGAGTTGCATGATCTTCTCGCCATCGAGCGGGCTCACGATTTTCTCGCGGGGCGTTTCGCGGGCGACCCTCTCGACCGCTGCGCGAACCTCCTCGACATCGACCCCCGCTACCCCAGGCTTATGTCCCTTGCGGTCGGCCTCGATCAGGTCGAGAAGCCGCTCCAATTCGTCGCCGATGTCGCGGATGAGTCGCCTTGCCGCAGGTTGAGAGAGGGTTCGCCCCGGCGCAAGGCGCATGTGATGGCGAACCAGAAGCGAGACGGCATCGACGACTTCGTTGGAGAACTTCAGCCGCCTCAGCATCGCGCGCGCCATTTCAGCGCCCACGGTCTCGTGTCCGAGAAACCTCACCCTGCCGTCCGGTTCAACGGTCCGAGTCTGGGGCTTGGCGATGTCGTGGAAGAGCGCCGCCAGCCGCAGGATCGGATCGCCCGGATCGGTCGCATCGAGGACGGCCAAGGTGTGCTCCCAAGCGTCGAGATGGTGATAGTCGCCTTGCTCCACGCCCGAGAGCGCGCAGAATTCGCTCCAAAACTGCCCCAGCAACCCCGTCTGCCGCAAGTCTTCGAGGCATTGGGACGCCGCCGGGATCGCCAGCATCTTGAGTAGCTCCTCTTGAATGCGCTCGCCACTGATGATCTGGAGGCGCGGGGCGCTCGCGACGATCGCCTCATAAAGACCGGGCGCAGGCTCGAACACGAGCGACCAGCGAAAACGGATCGCGCGCAGCATTCTCAGCGGGTCGTCCGAGAACGTTAGCTCCGGGTCCGTAGGCGTCCGAAGAACCCTCGCGTTCAAGTCTGCAAGACCGACTCCTGTGGGGTCCACGAGCTCGCCGGAAAACACGTCCCGGAAAAGAGCGTTGACGGTGAAGTCCCTTCGCCTGGCGTCCTCTTCGAGGGTGGCCGGGCGCACTTCAGGCTTGCGGGAGTCCTCGCTGTAACTCTCCGCTCGCGTCGATGCGAACTCGATCGTGACCCCTTCGACCTCGATTCGTGCCGTCCCAAACCTCGGGTATTGAACGGGGGGGTACTTGGCAAGGCCCCTTTCCCACATAGCCTGCGCCGCTTCGAGGGCTGAACCCAAGACCGCCACATCCACATCCGGCGGCTCGGGCCTTCCGAGGAGCGGATCGCGAACGCACCCCCCGACCAGCCACATTGCGCCCTCGAAGTCCGTACTCGCGAAGCATGCCGCCAGCCGCGACCGGATCGCTTCGAGAGGGCTGGGTTCGGGACTGCGCTTCATCGCCGCTTGCAAAGGTAGCAGATTCTTGCTGGGTTCAGGGACCCTCGACTTGGGCTGGCCTCGGCGTGCGGTACAATGCAGTCTCGGTCCGTTGGCCCGACTCTCGAAGTCGCTACGGCAGGCCGACAATCCTTTCGGCGTGGGGATTTAGCTCAGTTGGGAGAGCGCTTCCATGGCATGGAAGAGGTCACGGGTTCGAATCCCGTAATCTCCACCACTACTTGGACCACTGATCCAGGTTCAACCACTTTGGTCTTTCGGCGAGAAGATCAGTGGCCCCGAACCCCCAATTCGTTTCGGTTTTTCAGGTTTCTCAAAGTGGTGCACCGATCTGAGGCGAATCCCTGTCATAATCGCCTCATGCCAACGTACATTCACGAACTAGGCACCTGGCCCGCCTATACATAACCCGCAATCGTCGACCCAGAAATCTCTTCGACGGGTTCAAAGCGCGTCCACCAATCTCCTCCAATTCCTCCTTCGTCGATTCCTGTGGAGGGGGTGTGTTTGGGATCTCCCAGCCCTCCCGGACAAACGGCATGATCATCCGCCTGTCCGAGCCACCCGGTCGCTCTCCACACACCAGTAAGAGCCTGCCCAGCAGGATTCCGCCCCTTCCCCAGCGAACTTCTGTTTCGTCATCCTGGGTGAGGTGAAAGAAGTGAGACTTGGTGGTGTCCAATTACAGCGGCTGCCAGAAGATTTCAGCGGGGAAATCTCTGTCTCGGACCCTGACGATGTGGAAGTCATGATGACGGATGTCCTTCGTTTGCGTTCGTTGGGCATTTCGGACCGGGAGATTATCAAGCGACTCGTTCAAGCGGGATGGAGCGAAGGGCTATCGGAGTGGTTGCTGACTCGAATGGAAGTGGTCGGCAATCCGATATCAATGTGCCTTCCCAGTGGTAGGATCCTGCATCCTCGGACAGTTGAGGTTCCTGATGCCTTGGTTGAAGAGTTTCTAAACTTGCCTCCGGAAATCCTTGAGCAAGCAAGGAGAATAGTCGCTAAAAAGGTCTCTCTTCGTCCCGCGAGCGGCCAAGGGGATCCTATCCCGCTTGTAGCGGGTATTTCATCTGAGTTCGTAACTTGGTTAGTTCAGGTCGTGAACGAACGAGGACCCGACATATTCCCGATTGCCCTCTCTCCAACAGTAGCGAAAGCTAGGGCTCTGTTTGGCGACGAGTATGAAGCCAAGACGAAATTCGTGCGCCGGGCGTGGCAGTACTTGATTGTTGGGATTCTGATCAATCTTCTTCTGCCGTTGCCTTCACCCGAGAAAACATCTCCGATTCTCCTGCTAATTGGTGGAGTTATTGCCCTTTCCTTGCAAGTGCGCGGTGCTTGGCTTCTGGCATTGGCCAAGGGATATTCTGGGTGGTCGGGATTGTTGGTTCTGTTTTGTACGATTCCTTACCTCGTGTGGTATTTCCTGTTAGCCGAAGACAAGCTCCCCGCATCGCCAAGCGGCAACTCAAATGAGAATCCGCCGACAGGGTGGCAATGAGGAGCGTGCTGAGGCTTTACCCTTGTGGTTCCCGTGTTCCGTCAAAGCTTCCGCGTTGAGGATTCGACTTCCCCCAGGCGGAAGGGCCTGATCCTGCAAAACTGGTGGGGAAGGGCGCACCCTCGCTTACCCGATCTGCTCTGCGAGTCAGACCGGGGCACCCGGTCGACGAGCACATTCTCAGTTATCCCGGACAAACGGCATGATCATCCGCCTGTCCGAGCCACCCGGTCGCTAGTCGTCGAGGAACTGGTGCTGAAGCTCGTGGATGGCGTACTGTCCAAGTAGGGCGTAAGAGAGCCCTGCGCCCAAAAGGAACACAATGGCGGCGGCAAGTATCAATTGCCTGCCCACGGTTCCAGACTCGCCGGTAGGGAGGGCGATGCGCTTGGCTCGGAGCGCCGCAAACCGGGCGAGCAGAAAAGCCATCAAGGGGGCGACAACCGCGCCGTCCACCAGGAAGAAGAAGTGGGGTCCGCTCCACTTCGGGCCCCGAAAGACCCCCGCCGTCAAGAAGAACCCAGCCGGAAAGGCGTAGGCTAAGGTGAGGACGCCGAGGAAGATCGGAGTCATCGGGCCGTAAGTTTGGCGAAACCATGCTCGGGAAGCAAGCCCGACATAGCTGCCCATGAACAGAGCCTGAGCTGTCCACATAACGACCAGGTGATAGACCATTCTCCGCCTACGACGTTACCTGAACCGGCCCGGAGGGCTACGGCTCTCGAGCTGCACGTACCCCGGTCGCCGGGCCTGTTTTGCGAGAGGGGCATGCACAAAGTGCATAATGGATGTACCGTGACCCATCGACCAAGGCTCAAGGAACGAATCATGTACATTGAGCGCAAGGATCAGCTCAACAGCGATGACGCCCGCATCGGACGCGTCCGAATGTCCAAGACCGGCGCCACGCTATATTACGGGGGCAAGCAGTTTAGGAGCCTGAAAGGTGGCTACAAAGCCAACTACTACGACGTTGAGACCGGCCAGAAGTATTGGATCTCGGGCTGCAGGCGCAAGGGCGACGACCGCCTCTATATTAGCGGCAAGCCGGTTTGGATCGACGAGGACGTGCGGAAGGAGTACTGGACCGAAATCCGAGGGCTTCCCGATCGGGTCGGTTGCGATCACTTCTGAGTTAATACGACGGTTTGAACAAGAACGCTTGCGAGCGATTACTGCATTTCAAGCTCAAGGTATCGCAGATTGGTCAGTCCTTGTACTGTTCGTCCATGAGCACTCCAGTTCGTCGCCGCAAGGCACATCAATCATCGCGAGTAATCCGAAACTTCCCCTCGAAGTTGTCGACGATAACCTGACTACCTTCTCGTATCCCGAGTTTCTCGGCCAGCCAAGACGGTACGGGCACCCGCAGGTGCTCCCCGCGCACTTCATTGATTCCCTTTGCGTACTCTGCCAGCACGTCACCGCCCACGGCCAATGGGATGAGTAGGACTAGTTCATCACCCTGACGCACGACCGGACCTACGATCGAAACCTGCTTAGGCTTCTTGGGCCAGAATCTCCTCAAAACTTGCTCACTTCTTGGGTATCCGGTGTGTCCTCGCTTCACCATTTGAAAACTCGATGATCCAAACGAAGTCGGGCACCTCGTCCTCGGAGTAGTGAATCAGTCCGCGCCGAACGCCGTTCGCCCGGTACTTCCTCGGGAATCTGATGTCAATTGGGTTGTTCGGGACGCAAGGTCGTAGAATGCCAGCATCGAAAAGGGGAGTTTTCGGGATTTCCATTCTGATTTCTACGATTGAACCGCTCCGTTGTTCGAACAGCCATTGAGAAAGTAGATTCTCGCTGGGACCTACGCCTCCCCAATCTCTTCGAGGTCGCGCAGGTCCTTGGCACGACCAGCGTCGCGCTTAGAGCGAATGAAATCCTCTCGACATATTATCGTCACAGGCACCCCTTCCATCTCCGCCTCCAGCCCCCGGGCGTAGGCGACCTCAAATGGGATCTCCGGGCCGAAGTTCAAGAGGTCGATCCTGTTTGGGGGATGGCCCAAACGGATCATCTTGCGATCGCCCAACCACTCCTGCTCGCCACCCTCTGGAAACGGCGTGCCGAATTCCGAGAGCGCCTCTGAGAGCCGACGCGCATTTTCCTTGCTCTTTGAAAGCCAAAGGTCGAGGTCTTCCGTAAAGCGGGGCAATCCATGAAAGGCTAGAGCGTGGGCGCCAATGACGAGGAATTCAACCCGATTGCGGTTGAGACATCTCAAGAACTCTTTCAAATCCTCGTTCATCGGTTTTCCCCCAGCGACGCAGCAGGTCCAGAAGTAGATTCAATCTCTCCTGGCCCGAAAGCGAAGCGTAATAGACCCGATCGTCGGCATCAGCCTCTTCTTCGCTACAAAAGATTCTGATCGTCCAGCCCTTCCTCGTCTCCCTACTCATGCCTACCCAACGCTCCCTTCCAATGATACACCCAGCAGCTTTTGCGCCTCGACGGCGAATTCCATGGGTAGCTCGCGGAAGACCTCTTTGCAGAACCCTGAGACGATCATGTTGACCGCGTCCTCGGTCGGGATGCCGCGCTGGTTGCAGTAGAAGATCTGGTCCTCGCCAATCTTGGTGGTGCTGGCCTCGTGCTCGACGGTCGCGGTGGGGTTCTTCACCTCGATGTAGGGAAACGTATGCGCGCC
>Ga0226835_1001162_pt1 | contig 16287 bp, 12 predicted proteins | sample LAC_MetaG_1_FD_163627 | JGI IMG/M metagenome (GOLD analysis project Ga0226835, IMG submission 163627) | Anaerobic ammonium oxidizing microbial communities from anammox membrane bioreactor (MBR) in UC Berkley, California, United States -... | ecosystem: Engineered > Bioreactor > Anaerobic >...
CAGGGAATCGCGTTCGAGGCGAAACCGCCCGGTCGCGAGTGGGGCGCGCGTCCCGGCAATCTGGCCGGCGGAGTATTCAAGACGCTCGGCCAGCGTCTCGGATGCGACAAGCACTAGCTGGTGGTAAATCTCGGGGCGCTCGGTCCGGATGCGCTCGACGGCGTCTTTCGTCAGGCTGAGAGCGCGCACGGGCGTGCGAGCGCGCGCCGACGCAACGTGAGTCGGGCTGCCGAGCAGCAACCGCTCGCCGAGCATGGCGCCCGGCCCGACTGTCGCGAGTTCGGCTGGCTGTTGCCCGATGCCGTGGGTGATGACGACGCTGCCCTGCTCGATCAGCAACACGGACTCCCGCGCAGCGCGCTCGTGAAAGAGGTACTGGCCGGGCCGGTATTCGACCACGCGGATCAAACCGGCGATGTATGCCAGCGCCTCCGCGTCGAGTTTCTGGAACAGTTTCGTGTGATGCAGCATGGTTTCGATGCTGGTATTGGGCATGTCTTTCCTCAAGCGTCCTGCCGGTGAGTGTTTGTCACCGTTCTCTGAGCATCTCTTAATCTGCCGGGCGTCACACGCCTTGAGCCGCCTGTTATAATCTACTCCAGACCTGTGCTCTTGCCGAAATGTTGCCTGGCGGGGGCATTCTTCAGCGGGACGGCCCATGACTTCAGACGGATGGAACGCTCACCCGCTACTGCGCATTCGCGGGTTGAGCAAATCGTATCAGCAAGACGGCGCGACCTGTGCGGTGCTCAGCGGGGTGGACCTGGAAATTGGCGAAGGGGAATTCGTGGCGCTGCTCGGCGTGAGCGGCAGCGGCAAGAGCACTTTGCTTAACCTGATCAGTGGCATCGACACGCCGGACAGCGGCACGATCCTGATCGACGGGGTGGACGTGACGCGCCTCGACGAACAGCAGAGAACCCTGCACCGCCGGGATCATATCGGGATCGTGTTCCAATTCTTCAACCTTATCCCGACGCTCACGGTGATCGAGAACGTCACCCTGCCGCTGGAACTGCGCGGCACCCGGCTGCGCGAGGCTCAGGCGCGGGCGCGCTCGCTGCTGGAGCGTGTTGGGCTGGCCGACCGGGCCGCCGACTTCCCCGACCGGCTGAGCGGCGGCGAGCAGCAGCGCGTCGCAATCGCGCGGGCGCTGGTCCACGAGCCGCGTTTGGTTCTGGCCGACGAGCCGACCGGTAATCTGGACGCCGCGACGGGGAAGGCGGTTCTGGCGCTGTTGCTTGAGCTGGCCCGGCAGCCGGGCCGCGCGCTGATCATGGCGACGCATGACCCGGCCATCGTTCCGCACGCCGATCGCGTGTTCCGCATTCGCAGTGCCCAACTTGAGCCGGTGCTCCATCCGCCGGAGCGGGTGCATCCGGGTCCCCAATGAGAGGCAACCGGTGATCAATACCGCTGTGCTCCGACTCACACGGCGCTACATCGACCGCCGCCTGGTGCAAAGCTTGCTGTTCATCGCGGGCGTGGCGCTGGGGGTGGCCGTCGGCGTGGCGATCGATCTGGCGAACGGCGCAGCCAGCCGCGCCTTTGCGCTGAGCGTGAACAGCGTCACCGGGCGCGCCACGCACCAGATCGTCGGCAGCGCCGGCAGCGTCCCGACCAGTCTCTACCGCGCGTTGCGCGTCGAGGGAGGGGTGCGGACCAGCGCGCCAGTGATTGAGTCCATTGTTCGCGCCGAGTCGCTGGGCGGGCGGACGTTCCGCCTGCTGGGCATCGACCCGTTTGCCGAGGGGCCGTTCCGTACTTACCTGACGGCGGATATGCTCGCCGAGGCGGGACCCGACGGCGGTGCCGATGCCCTGGCCTTCCTCACCGAGCCGGGCGCCGTGCTGATCAGCCGCGCTTTGGCCGAGCAGGCGAACCTCGCCCCGGGCGACACGCTCTCGCTGCGCACACGCACGCGCGGAGCCGCCGTGGTCACCATCGCAGGCTTCCTCTCGCCAGCGCACGAGGGCAGCGCCAGCGCTGTCAACGATCTGATGGTGGCGGACATTGCCACGGCACAAGAGATCTCCGGCAGGCCGGGCGAGCTGACCCGCATCGACCTGATCCTGGAGTCAGACACGGAGCGCGCTGCCGTCGAAGGGCTGCTGCCACCTGGAACGGCGCTGGTCAGCGCCGCGGCGAGCCGCAGCGCCCTGGCCCAGATGACGGATGCATTCGAACTAAACCTGCGTGCGCTGAGCCTGCTGGCGCTGCTGGTGGGTGTCTTCTTGATTTACAACACGGTGACGTTCAGCGTGGTGCAGCGGCGTCCGACTCTCGGGATTCTGCGCGCAGTGGGCGCCACGCGACAACAGATCTTCGCGCTGATTCTGGCTGAGGCGGTGCTGTTGGGTTGTGTGGGGACCGTGATCGGCCTGGGGCTAGGGATTATCCTCGGAAGCAGCACGGTGAGCCTTGTCGCGCAGACGGTGAACGACCTGTACTTCCGCGTCCAGGTCGAGCAGATCACGGTACCGGCGGGCACGCTGGCGCGGGGTTTCGTGATCGGGATGGGGGTCAGCGTGCTGGCCGCCGTGCTGCCGTCGCTCGAAGCGACGCGCACTGAGCCGGCTGGGGTGATGCGCCGTTCGGACATGGAGCGCACAACGCAACGCCTGCTGCCCGTGGTGACGCTTGGCGCTGCCGCGCTGGTGGGCGTGGGAGTGCTCGTCTTGCAGATCGACACGCGGCGCCTGGAAGTGAGCTTTGGCGGCCTGTTTATGATCCTGGTCGGGGGCGCGCTGCTGACCCCGGCAGCGCTGGTCGTGTTGATGCGGGCCGTCGCGCCGGGCATGACGCGCGGGTTTGGCGTGCTGGGGCGCATGGCGCCGCGCGCGATTACGCGCGCGCTCAGCCGGACGTCGGTCGCCGTGGCCGCGCTGACCCTGGCGGTGAGCGCGATCGTCGGCGTCAGCGTCATGATCAGCAGCTTCCGGCAGACGGTCAGCGAGTGGCTGGACACGACGCTGGGCGCGGACATTTTCATCTCGCCCTTCGCGGGCGAGTCGAATGACATCCCCGTTGATGTGGACCCGGCCATCGTGTCGCGCCTTGAGCGCGTCGAAGGCGTCGAGCGCGTGACCACCGTGCGGAATGTCGCGGTTCTCGCGCCGGATTATCCGGATCAGCCCCCCGCCAATCTGGTCGTTCCCAGCGACGACATCACGCACTCGGCGCGCCGCTTCGCCTGGCAGCGCGCGCCCGGCAACTATTGGGATGCCTTGCGCTCCGGACAGGTCGTTGTCAGCGAGCCGTTCGCGTTCCGTCGGGGTATCACGCCCGAGAACGCGCAGATCACGCTGCTGACCGATCGTGGGCCGCACACATTCGAGGTGGCCGGCGTGTACTACGACTACACGACCGATCAGGGCAGCGTTATGATGGCGCGCACGACGTATGATCGCTACTGGGATGATCCGTACATCTCCGCTATCGCGCTTGATCTGGCACCGGGCGCGAATCTTGAGCGCGTGCTGGAGTCGCTGCAAAGCGAGACGTTGATCGACACCGGGCTGCGCGCCCAGAGCAACCGGGCTTTGCGGGCAGGCGCGCTTGAGGTGTTCGACCGGACCTTCGCGATCACGATTGCCTTGCGTCTGCTGGCGGCGATTGTCGCGTTTATCGGCATATTGAGCACTCTGCTGGCGCTGCAGCTTGAGCACACGCGCCAGTACGGCGTGATGCGCGCCAACGGCATGACGCCGCGCCAGCTTCGCGCCTTCACCCTGATTCAAACCGGCCTGATGGGCCTGGCTGCCGGGCTGCTTGCTCTGCCTCAGGGGATCGCGCTGGCTGTGATTCTGATCGACGTGATCAACGTGCGTTCGTTCGGCTGGTCGATGGACCTGATGCTCAGCGGCCAGCCGTTTGTGCAGGCGTTGGCGGTTGCGCTGGGTGCGGCGCTGCTGGCCGGGGTCTATCCGGCGTGGCGCCTCAGCCGCCTGGTGACCGCCCAGGCGTTGAGGAGCGAGTAGGATGAAGCAGCATTTTTCGCGGGAATTCAGCACTTACAGCATCGTGGCGCGCGATCCGCACACGGGGGAGTTGGGCGTCGCTGTGCAGACCCACCAAATGTGCGTGGGCAGCGTTGTTCCCTGGCTGCAGCCGGGACTCGGCGCGCTGGCCACGCAGGCTTCGGTGAACATCCGCTTCGGACCGCTGGGGCTGGCGCTGCTGGAAGAGGGGATCGAGCCGGAGCGGGTTATCGCCGCCCTGGTCGCGTCCGATGCCGGCGCGGATCGGCGGCAGGTCGCCGTGGTGGACGCGCAGGGACGGGCCGCCGCGTGGACCGGCGAGAAATGTATCGCCGAGGCATCGCACCACGTCGGCGAGGGGTACAGCGTCCAGGCGAATATGATGACGCGCCCGACCGTTGTCCCGGCGATGGCCGAAGCGTACGAGCGCACGTCCGGAGACCTGGCGGCGCGGATGCTGGCGGCGTTGCAGGCGGCCCAGGCCGAAGACGGCGACATTCGCGGAATGCAGTCGGCGGCGCTCAAGATCGTCTCCGGCGATCGCTCCCAACCCGCCTGGGATGCGATCTACGATCTGCGCGTGGACGAGCACGACTCACCGCTTGACGAGCTGGCGCGGCTGATCCGTCTGCGCCGCGCTGCGGTGCTTGACGAGCGCGGATTCGATCTGCTGAACGCGGGGAACTCGACCGAAGCACTGGCGCTGTGGCAGCAGGCGCGCGAGATGGCGCCGGAGATGGAAGAGCTGCCTTTCTGGCAGGCGATGAACGCCGCCGATGAGCTGGGGGACGTGGAGCAGGCCGTGGCGTTGCTGCATCCGGCGTTCGAGCGCGATCCTCGACGCGCCGAGTGGGTCGATTTGATTCGCCGGTTGGAAGCGTGCGAGATGATCGGCGCCGGGTTGGCGGACAAGATCATCGCGGGGCTGGGCTGGTGATGCGTGTGCTAGTGCGGTGGGGCGTGGCGGCGGCGTTCGTCGCCTCTGTGGCGCTGATTGTGTCGTCGGTGCTGGCGAGCCGGGGTGCGCCGGGCGCGGCTGCGGAGCAACGCGCAGTGCTGCTGGATGCCCCTGCCCTCGCTTTGGACGGTTTCGCACGCGCAATCGAGCCGCGCACATGGTCCTTCCCCGCCGATCACGGTGCGCATCCCGCTTTTCAGACGGAATGGTGGTACTACACCGGCAACCTCGCCACCGAAGACGGGCGACGTTTCGGCTACCAGTTCACCATCTTCCGTCGTGCGCTGGCGCCTGGCGAGCACCCGTCGGCATCCGAGTGGCGCACGAATCAGGTCTATATGGCACACTTCACCGTGACGGATGTCGCGGGCGGCGCTTTCTACCAGGCGCAGCGCTTTAGCCGTGGGGCGGCAGGTCTGGCAGGCGCCACGACTGAGCCGCGCTACCGGGTCTGGCTGGATGACTGGGCGGTGAGCGCCCGCGACGAATCCGCCGAGCGGACCGCGATCGGCGCCCGGTCGCCCGACGTGGCGGTTGAACTGGAGCTGCGCCAGCTTAAGCCGCCGGCTCTGCATGGCCGCGACGGCCTCAGCCCGAAGAGCGGCGAGCCGGGCAACGCGAGCTACTACTTCTCGCTCAGCCGCCTGGCGACGTCCGGCGTCATTTCGATCGGCGCGGAGCAGTTCAGCGTGACCGGTACAAGCTGGATGGATCACGAATTCGGCACGAGCGCGCTCGGCCCGGATGCACAGGGGTGGGACTGGTTCGGGCTGCACCTGGACGGCAACCGCGAATTGATGGTCGGGCAGATCCGCCTGGTGGATGGCGGGATCGAACCAGCCTTCGGCGGTCTGCTGATCGAAGCGGACGGCCGGACGGTGCCGCTCAGCGCGTCCGAGATCACGATTGAGCCGCTGCAATGGTGGACCAGCCCGCACTCCGGCGCAAGGTACCCGGCGGAATGGCGGATCACGGTCGCGCCAGAGGGCGGCGCGCCGCTCACGCTACATATCGAGCCGCTGCTGGCCGATCAAGAGCTGCGCGAGGGCATTGTCTATTGGGAAGGGGCGGTGCGCGTTACCGGCGGCGCGACAGGCTATGGCTACGCGGAACTGACCGGCTATCACAGCACCATGCGCGACCGGTTCTGAGAGCGGCCCCGCCCGCAGTAGAATGCGCCGGCGGCTTACTGGCGTTCGGCCAGGGCCTGCCGCGCCGCGTTCTGAACCGCCGTAACCATCGCCATCAGACCCTGCCCCTTGCCCATCGAGATCTCGTTGCCGAAGATTTTCAGCACGATGTCGGGCGAGACGCTGGCTACTTGCTCCAGCGGCGCGCCGGATAGCGTCTCGTCGAGAATGACCGCCATCGCCTGGGCGGATAGACCCTGCGGGTTCTCGACCGCGAAGTAGAATTTCAGGGTGCCATCATCGCGCGGCTCTGACCAGACATAAGCGTCTGATTCGCAAAACGGCACGCGGTGTTCCTCGGGGTATGGCCGCGTGGCGATCCGCGCGGGAACCGGCTCGAACCGGCTCGCGATATCGAGCAGCAGCTCGACACGCTCATTACGGGTGGTTACAAAGTCGAAGTCGTCCAGCAGGTCATTCAACGCTTGCGGATAGTTCCTCATACCTTCTCGCGATCTTGGGGCGCCGGACTCAGCGTTCGATGGGGACGTTGACCAGGTTGCCCCATTCGGTCCAACTTCCGTCATAATTGCGCACACGCGGGTAGCCCAGGAGATACTTCAGAACGAACCAGGTGTGGCTGCTGCGCTCACCGATGCGGCAGTAGGTGATGATCTCGTTGTCAGGCGAGAGCCGCTGTTCTTCTTCGTAGATGCGGCGCAGCTCGTCCGCCGATTTGAACGTGCCATCCGGGTTGACCGCCCTGCTCCACGGGACGTTGACGGCGCCGGGGATGTGCCCCCCGCGCAGCGCCCCTTCGTTGGGATAGTCGGGCATATGCAGGCGCTGACCTGAGTACTCTTCGGGGCTGCGCACGTCAACCAGGGGCAGACTCGCCTGGACATGCTGGTACACCTGGTCGCGAAAGGCGCGGATATGCCGGTCGTCACGCGGGCGCGCCTTGTAGGTTGTTGGCGGATATTGCGGCACTTCCTGAGTCATGGGGCGGCCTTCCGCCTGCCATTTGCCGCGCCCGCCATCCATAACGCGCGCGCGCTCGTGCCCAAAAAGCTGAAACACCCAGAACGCATAGGTGGCCCACCAGTTGTTCTTATCTCCGTAGAAGACCAGTGTTGTCTCCGGTGTCACGCCCAGGCGTGACATCAACTGCTCAAACTCGCGCTGGTCGAGGTAATCCCGTCGCAGCGGATTGTTGAGGTCCTTCGCCCAGTCCACCTCGACCGCGCCGGGGATGTGCCCCGATGCATACAAGAGCGGGTCCTCGTTGGACTCAATGATGCGGATCTGCGGGTCATTGAGGTGATCCTCAACCCATTGGGTCGAAACCAACACCTCAGGATGTACATAGCCACGCTGCGAAATGTCCGTCATGTATGCCTCCCGTTGGGGCCTTGTTGCCAGTCATCGCTCCCTGGAAGTCTACTTCCTGATACTCACGAATATTATAGATTACTGTCTATAAAATGTCAGGTGAAATCGTGGGAATCGACCATCTCACCGCGCGCGTCCGGTTGCGCTGCTCCTGCCAGGGCGGTATAGTTCGCGGCGTGATCATTCACCCTGCAGGGAGTGACGATGAGCGTGCAGAAAAGCAAACCGGGAATACCGCTGGCGGGCCTGTACGGCACCTGGGCGCTGATCTATTTCCTGTTTCTGCGCCCGCAGATCCTCAAATGGGGCACGCGCCTGGGCGAATCACAGCGGCGCCTGCCGGGCGACGACATCATTCCCAAACCGAACTTTCAGTTTACCAACGCAATCAATATCGACGCGCCGCCAGAAGCCGTCTGGCCGTGGCTCGCGCAGATGGGGCGCGAGCGCAGCGGCTACTACGGGCTGGATGTGATCACCAATTGGGGCATTCCCAGCGTGACGTTTATCCGGCAGGACCTCGACCCACCGACGGTGGGGGACGAGATGGACGGCGGTTATCACATTATGGAGCTAGAACCCAACCGCAAGCTGCTCTACGGCGGGTTCAGCCTGCGCCGCCTGTTCGGCATCGCGCAGGACGTGACCACGCTGTTCTTGCTCGAGCGGCGCCCCGACGGTAGCACCCGCCTGCTGGTCCGCCGCCGCGCCTATACCTATGGGGCGCTGGGGTGGCTGTACAACCTGGGTGAAGAAAAGGTGTACTTCCTTGCAGTGCGGGAGCAACTGCAAACCCTCAAGGCGCGTGCGGAGAGCATGGCACACCTGCACGTCACGCCCCAGCCGCAGCCGGAAACGGCGCGGCAGTGAAACTCTGTGCGGCGCGCTGCGTATTAGGGGATAGATGGAATTCGCAGCCGGACGGAGAATAGCCGTGACCACACACAAACGCCTGTATCGCTCGACCAATGAACGCATGCTCGCCGGTGTCTGCGGCGGGATTGCCGAGTATCTCGAAGTCGATCCGACGCTCGTGCGCCTCGCCTTTGTGGCCCTGATGTTCCTGGGCGGACCCGGTCTGATCATCTACATCGTGCTGATGATCGTCGTGCCCGAGGCCCCGCGGGATGTGCGCAAGTCCAAGAACGACGTCTACTACGAGGATGTCGTGCGCTCCGAGATCCCTACCCCGGCGGTGCGGGACGAGTACGAGCCGGACGAGTCGCCGTAGGGGTTCCAGCAGTGGTGTGCATCGCGGAGCTGGGAGCATGTCGTGCCCGGCTCTTTTCGTTCCCTGGCTAATCCAGCGCGGAAGCAGAGTTGCGCGCGAAGGCATCGTTCGCGCTGCGCCGGAGCGCAGCGGCGCGCTGCTGGATGTCGGCCAGATAGCTGCCGTAGAGTGGATAGGCAAACAGCAGCGCGATCCCGGCGACGACGGCGATCATGGGCAGCGCCGCCGCGAAGACCCGGATTGCCGTGATGACCGCTTCGGGTTGGGCATTGGCTGGGAGATCCGCATCGAAACCGGTGAGCGCCAGCCCTTCGCCCAGGATCAGCCCGGCGACCGCCGGCGGAAAGCGGAAGATGAAGCCCAGAATCCCGCGGTACATCCCCTCGCGGCGCCGCCCGGTGCGGACGTAATCCTCGTCGATCACCTCGGCGAACAGCATATCCGGGCCGAGGACCGCGCCTCCCACAGCCAGCCCCAGCACGCCGAGTACGATCGCCGCTGTAGTCAGGCTGGAAACGAAGATCAACGGAATTGCCAGGATGGCCGTGCTGGTCATCGAGAGAATCATGGCGGCGCGCGATCCCACCCGTCGGATGATGCGCTGCCAGATCAAGAGCGACACGCCCGCCCCCGCAAAAAGCACCAGCAGAAGCTGCGTGAGCTGCTGCCCTTCGATCTGCAAGACATACGTGGCAAAGAACGGCATGACGGCAACGAGCACCGCCAGGATAAAGCGCGTCATGAAATTGATCGACAGCACGATCAGAAACGTGCGGTTGGTTGTCACGACGCGAAGCTGTTCGCGCAGCGATGGCGGGTTCTTCTGCGCAAACGCGGGGTTCTCTTTGATGCCGACGAGCGACAGGAGGTGCAGCCCGGCGGCGGTGATGCCCCACAATACGCCCAGCGCTCCCCACCCCAGATGCTGGTAGATGATCGGCGTCAAGGCGACCGCCAGACCGTTGCCGGCCAGAAAGCCGATCAGTTGGCGGATGCTGGCCCCGGCGGCGCGATCGCCCGTCGACTGGTACATCTCCGGAAATAGAGCGTCCTGGTTGAGCGTGATGATCGTCTGCAGCAGGTCGTATAGACTGATGATCGCCAGGAAGTAGACCAGCAGCGCCGTGGGGTTCTGACGGTCGAACGGGGGCAGCCAGACCAGGGCAAAGGCGATCGCCACCGGGATCGCGAGCAGTCCGATGAAGAACCGCCGCCGTCCCCAGCGCGTGCTGGTCCGGTCGGACAGCCAGCCCGCCACAGGATCGTTGATCGCGTTCCAGAAGCCAAACGCAAACCAGCCGCGCCCCACCCATTCCGGCGGCAGGCCGACCACCGTTGTGTAAAAGTATTGGATGAAGGTGTTGAACGTGCTGTAGGTGAGCAGCCCTGCCGCGTTGCCCAGCGAATAGAACAGCGTGCGCCAGAACGGAACGCGTTCTTCAAGATCGACCGGGTCGGTTCGCGGGGTGGCGCGATCCATCACGTGGTTGGTCACTCGGTCTCCTTCCGGGCCGTGCGAAACGGTGATAGATGTTACTCCCCCGCGTCGATTCGCTCAAGACGCAAAATGTACGCGCCTGCGGTCTGGCCCTGCTCGCGCTGGTAGCGTGAGGCTCCCAGGATGTACACGCCATCGTAGGGCAAGGTGAAGGCGTCGATGCGCGCGTCCTTGTCCCCTGCCCCGTCGTCGTCAAATGCGATCTGCTTGTGATCGCGATCGTAGATTGTCACCAGCGCGTCCAGGTCGCCAGAGGCGCGCTCCATCGTCACCCGCACAACATCTCCGGCGCTGCCGAGAAAGACGTACTCATCGGCGGTGTGCTCGTCCGTAATCAGGCCGCTAACGGTGGAGTCGTAGACGATTTCGAGCGCCCGGCCCGCGCCCTGCCCGGCGCGCCCTGAGAGCTGTAGTTCGAATTCACCGGTTGCGCTCTGGGCTGCGGAGACGGCCAGGTAGTACATGCCCTCTGCTGGTGTAGCGAAGGCAGCGATTCGCGCCGGGGCGCCGGCGCGTTCGGCACTCGCGCGGGCTAGCTCAGCGGCTGTGCTATCCAGAAGGGTAACGGTGAGCGATGCAGCGCTGGACGTGGCCGTGATAGCCAGGATGTCACCTTCGGTAGCGAAAAAGCGGAAGTAGCGCACGGGTGTGTCTTCTGAGGTTGTATTGCGGACTGCCATGCCGTAGTCGATCAGGAGCGCGTCTTCCAGCGTCTTTCCCAGTTCCTCGGGTGGCACTTGGGTAACGGTGAGGGTGAAACTACCCTCAGTTCCGCTGTATCCGGTGGCCTGGATCAGATACACGTCGCTTCTGAGTATGGTGAAATCGCGGATGCTCGCGTTGAGCGTGCCTTCGGCCAGCGGATCGTCGTCGTTGGAGATCAAGATCTGCCCGTCTGCCGTGGCGAAGTCCAGATGCGGATCAAGATCGCCGGACACGCGGCGCATGGTGATCGTGATGACCTCGCCCCGCTGCGCTCGCACGAAGTAGAAGGCAACCGGGTTGCCGCGCGTGATCTGCCCGAGCACACTCTGGCCGTAGCGCAGAGCGGTGGCGCGCGAGGTCCCGTAATCGGCGTGCTGGACGAGCAAGTTGTAAGTGCCGCTCGTGCTGCCCAGCTCTTGCCCGAAGCGGGTCGCGATGACGAAGTAGCGCCCTGGACCGGGCAGCGTCAGCGCCGGGATAAGCGCATTGGCTCCAGTCCCGCCATCATCGCTGATGGCCAGGATCGCGCCTTGCTCGGTCGTGAGTAGCAGGTAAGGATCCAGATCGCCGCTCTCGCGCGTCATACTGAGGGTGAACTGCTCGGCGGCCTCGGCGACAAAGGTGTAGACCTGGCGAAATGTCAGATCATCAATCGTGCCCGTTACGGGCTGGTTTGGGACGAGCGATTGCGGGCCGGTCTGCCGGGCCCAGCCAGCCGGAGCCGGTGTGGGATCGAATAAGCTGGCGGTGGCAACGGCCAGCGCCAGCACGAAGAAGCCCAGTGCACGGTCGATCGTCTTTGTCATGGTGGCAGCGCGGGCGCGCCCGCGCCGGGTTACTGCTGCCGCGTGAGTGTGATGCTAAACGTCCCTACCATGCCCGTCTCTTTGTCCAGGCCGTAGCGGCTTACCGCGATCAGATACAGCCCGTCAGCCGGGAGACTGATATCGCTCAACAGCGGGTCGTAAGTGCCGCCAATGGGGCTGTCGTCGTTGTAGGCGATTTCGCGCCAGCTATCGCCCACCGCCTGGTAGAGGTGCAGTACGGCGTCCAGATTTCCGTTGAGCTGATCGATCTCGATGGTCGCAACATCGCCCGCTGCGCCGGAGAAAACGTAGAAGACGATATATTGCTCGTCGGTGATCTCTCCCACCTGGGTTTGCCCGTACCTCAGAGGGATGACGGTCCGGTTGAGGTTCACCGCGGATGTCTCGGCTTCTGTCGCCAGCTCGACGGCCAGCTCGTACGCGCCCTGCGTGATTTCCGTGTCCGGCCCGACGTAGCGTGAGACCAGAATCTGATATTCACCGTCGACAGGCAGCGTGGCCGTGATCTGCGAGTCCCGGATCACACCGGGGTCGATGTCGTCGTTCGCGTCCACGATGGCCCCCGTCGTGTCGCGCAGTTCGAGGTACGGGTCAAGGCTGGAGCCGGGTGCAGCGCGCAGGGTCAGCCGCACGCGCTCGCCGGCGGTGCCGGTAAAGGTGTAGAGGCGGCTCGGTGTCTCATCGTCGATGACCCCGCTGGCGGTCTGACCCAGGGCGAGCGTGACCGGCCCTTCATCAGTTGGCTCTCCGGCAGCCGGTGGCGGGCCGTTCCCGATCTGGCTCAGTACCACGATGTACCCACCGGTGGGGCCGACCGGTCCGAACCGGGTCGCCACCACCAGATAGTATGTGCCTGCTGCGGGGGTGCGCAGCCCGGTGAGCGCCCCGGTCCCGCTGGACACAACTTCGGATAGTGTGTCAGTAGCCAGAATCAGCACCGGGTCAACGCCGTCGTCAGCCGTCACGGACAGATCGATCAGCTCGCCGGCGCGCGCGTCAAAGCGGTAGACGTCGGGTGTGCCGTCAAAGGTGGCTTGAATTGGGGTGTTCGGCTCAAGCGGCTCTGCGATCAGGCGCGGTGTCCCGGAGCCTGCAACGGACTCGCTTTCGCCCGCCAGCGTCAGGGTGAGCTGGTACGGCCCGGCCGATGTTCCGGCTTCCCGGTCGTAACGGGTGGCAACGATGGCGTAGTAGGCCGTGCGTGGCAGTGTGAACTCGAGCCGCGCATCACGTTCGACGCCGTCCACGATGTCATCGTGCTCGGCCAGCGGGATGCGGCCATCGTCCAGCAACAGCAGGAAAGGATCGAGGCCGTTGATCTCGCCTGGGTTGAGGCTCGTCATTTCGACAACGATCTCCTGTCCGGCCTTGCCCAGGAAGGTATAGATATCCATAAACCGCTGGTGATCGATCGTGCCCTCGATCGTCTCCCCCGGCTGGATGAGGGGCAGAGGGCGAAATTCCTCCGGCAGAATGGGCGTTGGCTCCGCTTCGCTGGCAGGCTCGGCCTGATCCGAACTGCTGACCAGGTCGAGGGTGAAGGTCCCGCCCGCGCTGCCGGCTTCCGGCAGAGAGATGCCCAGCAGATGCACGCCATCCCGGACCAGTGCGGTTATGAGCGGCTCACCCGGCTGGCTGCGTGCGATCTCTGCCAGGCTGTTATCGTAGAGCACCACCAGTGGCGCAAAGCCGTCGAACCCGGTCGCCGTCGCGGTGATCTGGTCGCCAGATGCGCCGTCGAACCAGTAGAGCAGAAATGCGGTCTGCCGGGTCAGGCTGCCCTGGACCGGAATGCCCGGCGTGACGGGCAGCAGGCGCAGCACGCGGGTGGACGTGTCGGGCGTCGCAGGGGTCAGGGTCGGAGCGGGGGTTGGCGTTGGCTCCGGCAGCGGAGTGCGGTCCACCGCCGGAGAGCCATCCACATTCGCGGCGTTTAGGCTGAGGGTGTATGTTCCCCCTACGGCGGGCGCGATGCCGCCGGCGTGCGTTGCGCGGATCAGATAGCGGCCCGTGCGGGGGATGACGAAAGCAAGGCGGGCGTCGAGCGCGCCGCCGCTGTTGTCGTCGGTCGCAAGCTGCACCTGTTGCGTGTCGGTGAGGGCGATGAAGGGATCCAACTCGCCCCCAGTTGCGATCATACTGATGGTGACCACGTCGTTGGCTTGGGCATCAAAGGCGTAGAGCTGGACCGGCGCCTCAGGCGAGATCGCGCCCTCAACCGTCTGCCCGTAGCCCAACAACAGCGGCTCGCCCTGTGCAGGCGGGGCAGCCCTGGCGCCCTGCCCCATCAGCGCCAGACTGAGCATGCAAGCGACCAGCAGCAGGTGTATAAGCAAGCGAATTCGCGCAGCCATCCCATGCTCCGGGTGATGTGCCTGACTTCGTGCTGACATTGTACGGTACGGCTGGCGCTCTCGCAACCTGCCCCGTTTCGATCCAGGGTTCACGAGGCCGGGGGATTGCGGTATAGTTAGGGCGTGTTGGGCCTCGTCGGTGCATGTGAAGTGGAGCGTCAGGCAGCCTTGCCAAGCACAATCGCGATTGATGGACCTGCTGGGTCAGGCAAGAGCGCGGTGTCTTTTGCCATAGCGCAGCGCCTCGGTTATCTCTTCGTCGATACCGGGGCGTTTTATCGGGCGGTGACTTTTCTGGCCCTGGAGCGTGACGTGCCGTTCGATGATCCGGACGCGCTGGCAAGCCTGGCGCAGAATGTTCGGCTGGATATGACACCCGACCTGGGCAACGATGGGCGGCAATATACACTTCTGGCCGATGGCCGCGATATCACCCCCCACCTTCATTCTCCTGCGGTGGATGCGTATGTGTCGGTGACCGCTGCAACACCGGGTGTGCGCGCAGCGTTGCTGGATGCGCAGCGTCGGGTTGCGGCGCGCGGGCGCGTGATTGTCGCCGGGCGTGACATCGGCACGGTGGTGTTGCCGGACGCCGATCTCAAGATCTACCTGGACGCCAGCCTGGATGAGCGCGCCAGACGACGCTATGCGCAGCGCATCAGCGCCGGGGAGCCGGCCGACCTGGATGCTATCCGTCGGGGTCTGGCCGAGCGTGACGCGATTGACTCGCAGCGCGAGATCGCTCCTCTGTTGCGTGCACCCGACGCCGTGTATGTGGACACCACCGGGTTACCCCTCGAAGCCGCGATTGAAACGGTGCTTCAGATCATCTACGGCTGGAAGAACACGAAGCAGACCTGCTAGAGCCTGTGGGGAGCACTTGGGCGAGAGCGGGCAAGCCCCCATTCCGCAACATAGCCGCGAGGGAACGGGGAAAATGCTGCGCAGAAGTTGTTCAGCGTGGCCTCTAGCCGCCGACAGGTGCGCGTTTTTGTGCGATCACTACAATTGGAGCCGGACGCGGTGATCCTGGCTCCTGGTGTGAGTGCGCACAATGACCCTTCTTTATCTGGTCGCGGCGTGGGTAGCAGGCATATTTATAGCCTCTCGGTTGGATATTGCTCCTGGCGTCTGGCTGCTTCTGGGTGCAGTGGGGATCTCGGCTGCCGGCGTGTTGTGGCCGAGCCGACGGGATCGGCTGGTTCTTGTCTGCCTTGTGTTATTCGCGTTTGGAGCCGCGCGCTTTGCCTTCACCCAGCGCCCCCTGCCCCGCGACCATGTGGTGCACTATGTGGGACTCGACCACGTCGCCCTGACCGGTGTCATTGACGCGCCGCCAGATGTGCGTGATTTTCACGTGAACCTGCGCGTGCATGTCGCACAGCTTGAAGTCGGCGGCGTGGTGATGCCGGTGTCCGGGTTGGTGTTGGTGCAGGCACCGCGTCACAGCGTGTATTCGTATGGCGATCGGGTGCGGGCGATCGGCGCGCTACAGTCTCCCCCGGATTTTGACGACTTCTCATACCGCGACTATCTGGCGCGACGCGGGATCTACGCTCTGCTGCGAGCCGATTCGGTTGATGTCGTTGGACGTGACGCCGGGCGTCCGTGGCTGGCGGCGGTCTATGCGCTGCGTGAACGCCTGGTACAGACGATCCGGCGGCTGCTGCCCAGTCCGCAGGCCCCGCTGTTAGCCGGGATCTTGCTGGGTGACGAGAGCGGGATTCCGGCAGACGTTCGCGAAGCGTTCAACCGGACCGGCGCGGCTCATGTGATCGCGATCTCTGGGGCCAATATCGCGATTCTGCTACGTGTTTTGATGGGGTTGCTGGATCCGGTCTTGGGCAGGAAGCGGGCTGCCTGGGCAGCCGGGATCGGCGTGGTCGCTTATGCGCTGCTGGCTGGGGGCGATGCATCGGTTGTCCGTGCCGCGATCGCAGGTGTACTCGCTTTGATGGCGGCCCGCCTGCGCCGCCGGACGTATGGTCTGACAACGTTGGCCTTCGCGGTGTGGATCATGTCCCTCTACGATCCCGATGTGCTGTGGGATATCGGGTTCCAGCTCAGTGTGGCGGCTACGGCGGGTCTGGTGCTTTTCACCGAGGATTTCACCCGTGTGCTGGCGTGGTTTCTGGCGCGGCTTTTGCCGGCGGAGGCAGCGGCGCGAGCGGTACAGTGGTTGTCAGAGCCGCTGGTGGTCAGCCTGGCGGCG
>Ga0226835_1001163_pt1 | contig 16260 bp, 15 predicted proteins | sample LAC_MetaG_1_FD_163627 | JGI IMG/M metagenome (GOLD analysis project Ga0226835, IMG submission 163627) | Anaerobic ammonium oxidizing microbial communities from anammox membrane bioreactor (MBR) in UC Berkley, California, United States -... | ecosystem: Engineered > Bioreactor > Anaerobic >...
TCAACATCCAGCGGCAATTTCCACATAGGGCGCATCTGTAAAGCGCAGGACGCCATCGCCAGAGTTTGTAACCCGCAGGTTCAAAATAGCTTCGCCGGTGTTGACAGGCAGATCTCCGAAGTTAATCTTGATCCCTTGGATGGCAGCGTTTGGCGTTGCTTGAATTTGGCTGATTTCCAGGTTGGGAATGCCTTTATTATTGGAGGCGCTGCGCAAGCTTAAGGCAGTTACTACAATTAACAGCAACGCGCCAGACAATATGAGTACCAAAGGCCATGGTGAACGTCGTTGGTTGTGTTTTGTCTTGAGTTTCGGTCGGGTGCTCATTGGTTTGTCTCCATGTGTGAATAATCGAATTGAAAAGTCCATAGATAGGCGACCAGCGCCCAGGTTTGTTCTTCTGAGAAAATAGGACCCCAATAGGGCATGCCGGTACCCATCCCGCCGCGAATAATCTTGCCCTGGAGTAATGCCGGGCTCGCTCCAAGCATGGTGTGGGGGTCGGTGAAATCCGTCGGCTCAACAATCGTATGACCGCTGATAACGGCATCGCCTAGAACGTGTTGGTTTTCCAAGCCAGGTTTAACGTGATCGTTGGACTGACCAGGTATTGCACTCGGTATTTCGGCTGCCACGGAAGCGGCAAGCCAACGCGCCATAACACCGTCGCCTGCTCCCCTCTCTCCATGACATGCAGCGCAGTTTGCACGATAGAGTTTTTCCCCTTCGTTCAGTTCATTCTGGCTGGTTTGCCTCCGCCAGAGACCTGCGACCAGCTCCCAGATTTGTTGATCCGATAGAGACGCCAGCCCTGGCTCTCCTCGTAAGTCTTGCCAGGCGCTTACAGGCGCTGTCGCCAGATAATAGTCCCGCAGAAGGTACTTGGAGAGTAAGCTTACATTCAGTTCCATGTCCTGCCGCGCAATGGGGCGGCTTTCAGGGACCATTGGGGCAAGGTGGGGCGCATCTAAATCAATCGCAAGCCGGCGATAGAGTGGCGGATCAGGAAGGTTTGCGTCTGGGTTTTGTTCGGACGCAGCCTTGCTAAAAACTTCGATAACGCCGCGCATGCGCCAGTGATTGAGTCCGCACCAGCGAGTGCAATAGAAGGTATATTTACCCGGGCGGTCGAAGACCATCGTGGTTTCCACGGGTTTCCCAGGATAGAGGTCAAGCGCCTCCGATGAAGTCTGACCTACAGCAAAGCCATGCATCACATCGTCTGAGACCAAACGCAGGCGCAGCGGTTGACCAACCTGTACGGATAAGTCGGCGGGCGACCAGCCGCCGTTTTCAGGCATTCGAGCGTGAATTTCGATGATCTGTCGCTGATCGAACCAACGAGCTATAACAACCAGAATGGATAAACCCATTACCAGGCTCATAACAAAGGCGCGCGCCAGCCCTTCTTTTCTCAGGTGAAACTTACCGGAGGCGGGTGAAAATTGAGTCAATGCGTTTTCGTCCAGAGTTGTCACTCATGCAACCAATAGAGCAATGATAAGAATTGTCATTCCCAAGCAAAACAAACTGACAGGTATAGATTGCTGCAATGCGGCTGAATTTGAGACGCCCTCCGCAGCGATGTTGCGCACTGTGGAGATAGAGGCAAACAATCCAACCAAGAGAATGGCGATTTGCAGAAGAGGAATCGTTTCTGTAAAGAGCGGCGACCAGGCAACCCCAGCTGCCCCAATGAGGTTCCAGCCCCAGCCAAAGGGATCCGACAACGCAGGGGCTAAATATGTTAGATTGGCAAATACAAAGGAAAGGCTAAAGGCGACCCAGGCGGATAATCCGAGAGGAATTAAAGCATACGCGAAGTTGGTCACAGAACGCCGCGTTTCATAGCGTAATCCAGCCAGCCGACGGCCAATCAGCACTGCAGAAGAGAAAAGACCAGGCACAATTGCCAGCACAAAGGCCAAAAACGCACCGACATAAGCAAACCAAGAGGCTGAGCCAACCTGATAAGCGGCGCTTTTTAAGCCGCCCCATGGCCCCAGCAGTACCAGCATATAAACCAATGCCGAACCCAGCATGATGAATGCTTTATAAGCTTCGTCGAGCCGGCGACCACCCGGAAGGGATAGATCCTTGCCAAAGGGTCGTACCTGTACCACGATGTTATCTTCTGTGCAGGAGCGCAAACATTCCATACATAACCCACAATAGGTGTTTTTTGTCAGCCCGCCCGGAAAAACCTGCCACGGACAACCGTAGCCCTGGGAGTTGCCGTTATAACAGTCTTTCGTCTTATGTGTGGCGCAAACCGCGGGGTCTTTGACGCGTAACTCTATCGGCGCCAGTTGTGAATACAAGCCGATAAATCCGCCCACCGGGCATAAGTAGCGACAGAAAGCGCGCCGTTCGAAAATTAAACTGGTCGCAATCGCTATGAACAGAAATGCGGTTAAGACGATCGCGGTAAATCGAGGTTGAGTAAGCACAATCGTACTGAAGAGGGCAACGAGCAGGAAGGCGCCGTTTTGCAACCAAATGTTGCGTAATTTGCTAGGCCAGCGTTTACCTAAGGTCAGCCCGCCTTTACCATGGGGTTGGAGCAACGCGCCGCGTTGCAGCCATTCACCGGGGGCTGGAATGGGACAGATGCTGCACCAACCGCGCCCGAAAAATGGCACTGCGATCAGCATCAGGATTGCCCACCAGGCAATCCATACGAAAATGACGGAAAAGTTACGGCTACCTACAGGGGTCCCAAACCAACCGGTGAGAATTGCCAATAAAAAACCGGCCAAAGCCAGGCTGGTCAGGATAAATTGCGGCCAGCGGCTCAACAATAGGGCGCGAAAGATGGGGTATTGTGTCGGTTCAATGCGGGTGAGACTCAATCGCCGAGTTGATCGGTCGTTTGCCATAATGACAGGTTATCCTTCTTTGTCTTCCGAGTGGCGTTTTAGGGGGCGGTAAAGCAAAAACCCTGCCAATCCAACGAGAACAGAAAGGATTACAGCGCGATAGAACAGTGTATTCACGCCAACGTTGAGCTTACCAATCATGAATGGGTGCAGCGCTCCGCAGGTAACTGAGCAGCGCAAGCGAAAGGATCCGGCTTTGTCGGCGATAAAGGTCAGTGTAGCTGTTTGCCCTGGGTCCGCGACTATTTCGTAGCCATAACCATCAATATAGAGGCCGTGAACGACATCGGCGGCGACCAGTTCGATGGTCACCCGTTCGCCTTGCTGCACATGGATAACAGGCGGCGAAAACTCAAAACTGCGCGCTTCGATGCGCACGGTTCTGGCAGCAGAGGGCGCAGCTTTGACCGGCAACGGCGCAAATGCCACTGCCAGAATAGACGCAACGATGATCAGCCAGGGCCAGGATCGAACAACTTTGGTTAAGAATTGGGCCGGGTCCATGTCAAACAATCCGCTGTGAGGGCTAAGGCATATTGGAAGGACCATACTGCGCATAGGTTTGATCCACGTAAGTGCGGATTTCAGAGACGCTTTTGCCTTCTTTAAGCAGTCGCATTGTATCAAGAGTAATGTCCACACATATAGAGCAGCCCAGAGCGTGCGTGTCGTAAATCAAAGAGCCATCTGCATTTTTACCGCCGATGTAACAGGCATAATTTGAAGTGTGACCCATCTCGCCACAGCCGCAATAACAGGGTATCTGCGTCATGATCTCTGGATTTGCGGAGGCAAATTGATAAGCTTGTTGCACTTGTGCGGGCGCTTTGCGGACTTCGTTGGGCATTCCGTCTAACGACGCCATTTTAAATTCGTTTACTGCGCCTCTTTGATTGCTTCCATTTCCGCAAGAGGTCAAGAATGGGGTTGAGAGAGTTACCAACAAGGCTAAGAATAGGTAGGTTTTCAAATATGGTTTCATCGTCATTCCTTTTATATGACCAACACGATCTAAAATATAACATATATCGCCGTTTCGGGATGGTGACGATTGTCAGTTTTTTGATTTATAATCGTCATAAGGCAATATGACGCCCGCAATTATGCCTGCTACCCCCCTGGGTTTTAAGCGCTAAATGGCGTAATTTCATTGTTTATGCACAGGTTGCCTGCCAAGTTTCATTGGGATACTCAGTTTTTTCTGGAGATATGTCTCGTTGAGAATACAATATGATTGATCCTCGACTGCCTCTCATTGATTTGCACCGCCATTTGGATGGAAACGTGCGCCTGGAGACGATCCTGGACATTGGCCGCAAGCATGGATTGCAGCTCCCTGCTTGGGATGTGGAGGGTTTACGCCCACACGTTCAAGTGACAGAACCTCAACCAGGCGTTATGGCGTTTATCAGCAAATTTCATTGGATGATCCAGGCATTGGTGGACTATCAGGCCTGCCGACGTATCGCGTATGAAAACGTTGAAGACGCAAAAAAAGAGGGATTGGATTATGTTGAACTACGTTTCAGTCCATGGTTTATGGCGGAAGGACACGGTCTGAATCCAGCAGGGGTTGTCGAAGCAGTTTGCGACGGCGTAGAGGCAGGAAAACGAGACTTTGGGATAGGGGTAAACTTGATCGGGATCATCAGCCGCACTTATGGGCCAGCAGTGGGCTGGAAGGAGCTTGACGCGCTGCTGACCCAGCGCGAGCGCATCATCGCGTTGGACCTCGCCGGCGATGAAGCCAATGTACCGGCAGAGCTGTTTATTGAGCATTTCAAAAAGGCGCGCGATGCTGGCTGGCGCGTTACCGTTCACGCAGGTGAAAGCGCCGGCCCGGAAAGTATCTGGACTGCGATTCAAAAGCTTGGCGCAGTCCGCATTGGACACGGCATCGCGGCGATTCGGGATCCGTTCTTGTTAGACACTATGGCAGCACAGCGGATTGCTGTTGAAGGCAATTTGACCAGTAATGTGCAAACGATGACTACCCCAGATTATCAAAGCCACCCAGGGAAAATATTCTTAGAACGTAATATTCTCTTTACCCTCAACACAGATGATCCGGGGATCAGCGCTATTGATTTGCGTTACGAATATGAAGTTGCAGCGCCTGCAGCGGGTTTTACCCCCTCGCAAATCCGCCAAATACAAATGAACGCTTTGGAAGCGGCCTTCTTGGATGCCGAGCAAAAAGATCGTCTGTGGCGCCAGGCGCGAGGCCGCAGCAGCCAGGCTTAGCCAACGCTTATTACGGTGGCGTTCTGGCTAACGCCGGATAGACTCGGGTATCCCCATCGCAGTATAGGGCGTACAACAAGCCTAAAATGTTGTTGTGCTGATAAAAGAATTCGCGGCGTAATTCCAGGAAGATTTCACCAATCGGTCTTTCTTGATAGAGGAAGCGGTCGAAAAACCGAAGTGCCCATTCGGCGGCGAACACCGCAGGAACTTCGCATTCTGTGCCGATCATACCCCTGGCGCCCTTTGCCGTAAAGTAGGGCATGAAGCCGCTGTAGAACAGCGGGGAGAGCTCCGCCGATTCGCAGGCGTTGATGAAAACCAACGGTTCACCGGGGAAGCGGCGCCTCTCGGCGGCGTTTAAGCGCAAGTCGCGCAACGTAACTTTCTTGTTATCGGCAAAACTCAGCGATGCGTTGTCTGTCCCTGTTGGGTCATCCATCGCTGGTGTTAATGCATGTCCGTAAAAGTAGATTATCTGGTCGGCAGTTGGTAAACGCAGGGCCTCCAGCCACTCCTGATCGGTTTGACGGATGGCTACATCGGCGGCGCCAGTCTGCTGAAGCGGTTTCCAGTAATTCAATTGACGAGCAACAAAGTCGCGCCCCATGGCCTGGTCTATAGATGAATCTACATTAACACTGACTGCCAAACGCGGCAAGCCGGAGATATCTGGGGTGAAAACCGGCGGGCTGGCCTGCAGCGGGATGTGTTCCACTACATGGCGCAAGCCGAGAAATAGATCGGGCTGAATTTGACCTATATCCTCCCCCAGGTAGAGCAGACCCCATGGTAAGAAGAAATGTTGTGAGACGATTTGCAATTTGAGGGCCGACTTTTCCGCCAATTGTCGCAAACGGTCGCCCATTGCCTGCGCATCTGCACCAGCAGAAGGACCATAGAAGAGGTCTTGAAATAATAAAAAGCCCGCTTCAGCCAACATTTGGAGAGCCTTCTGGGCAATATCTTCGGGAATATCAATCTCCGCCTGGTATGCCAGCAAAGTATCCGCGGAAGGACGACGCCCGCGCAAAACGCTTACTCCGGTTGGGCTTTTTGCCAGATATACCACATCTAACAAAGCCTGACGCGCCCGAGCAATGATCCCGCTGAGCTGAAACGAACTGACCGGTAAGCGAGCCTCGCTAACAGTTTGATCCACCAGCGTCAATTCGAAACTATCGCCGCGATTCTTAATGAACAGCAAGACGTCACGCGGCTTGAGCAATCCCAGGTTTTCCACGGGACGTCCCAGCGCTTCAAGATGGGTAATGGCTGATCCGGCAGCCAGCGCGCGTGCGGTTGTTTCCCCTCCAGCCACGTTGAGTTCTATATCTATGCCTTGAACGAAGTTATTATCTTTATAAATCAAAGCGGCCAGACGCCCAGACCCGCTGTGCAACGGTTCGAGATCGAAACGAGCTTTGTTGCGCGAGCGGCCACGTCGCGGCACGCGCAGCTCTTGCGGCTGGCGGGTGTGGACGATGAAGTCCGAGCTGGCAACTTGCACCATCAGATGAACCAGGCTTTGCTCATTCGAGAACAGTCCGTCTTCGCGAAATGGTACGCTAAAGGCGGAAGTTTTTTCGTCCACATAAAAGGCCAGGGTGAATTCCTGGTTAAAGGGCAGCGGCCGGTTGAGCTCGCCCTCCGTGATTTCAACATGGATGGCGCGGCCGGCAATTCCAGTCGCGTCAGAATCTAAATCTGAAGGGGCGGGCTGCGGGGGTTCATCCCAAGAGCGGAAAATCGGTCCGCCGGTGATCGGTGGGGGCGGCTGACTGCCTGGGCTGCTGGGCGGCGGGGGGGCGCCCGGCGCGCCGGGCGCGCTTCCGCTTGCACTGGAAGACCACTCTGGCGCGCCTTCGACCAGGATCAGTTCTTCTAATGGAACCGGCGCCTCTCCTGGCGCGGTCACTGTGGCGACCAGTCGGTAATAGCCAGAAGAACGAGGCGCCTGCATCACGCCTTCATAACGACCGCTCTCTTGTTCACTTTCATGCAGCCGAAGGGCGGGCAGCGTATCGGATTGGGGCTGAGGAAAATTGGGCAGCGGTTGGCGCAGTTCCAGTCGGATGTCTATGAGAGCTTCGCTGATCGGTTCGCCGCTGTCGCGTTGCGCAACGGTTGCCCATAGATGGATCTCCTCGCCCGGCTGATATACATCACGGTCGGGTTCAAAATGGATGGTCAAATTAGGCGTTTCTGCTTCCGCCAACACGCCCAGCCGATATTTGGTCAGCAACTCGAATTCCATCTTTTCGAGAACCGGGGGAACGATATAAATATCTCCGTGCGAAGCTACAAAGGGTAATTTTTGGCTTGCCTGGGGATGCACTGCGCTGCGCATTGGCACGGTGCCGTCGCCTTCCTCGGTGCGCTCCCAATCGAATTTTGACCAGCGTCCAGAAGGGTTGAGATGCACCAGCCCGCCGGTCGTCGTCCAGGTTTTCACCCCAAAGAAACACAATGTCTCCACGCTAAGCGTCGTCCCAAGTTGCTGGTTGAAAAGCCTGCCATCTAATAGCATCTGGCGCTGACGCTCGTTTTGCAGCCAGCTCAGGTCTGTGAATGGATCCAGCATATTGCCGTTTGCGTCATGAAGAAATGGGTTTGCAGAGGGGATAAGTTGATAAAACGATGGAAAACTGAGCACTGCTGACTTGATCTTTTCCTGAAGGCGGTTGTCATAACGATTGAAGATGCCCATCAAGAACACTTCCAGCCCGTCTTGTAATACCTGAAACGCCTTCGGGGCGCCATCCCAGGGGGAACCCATCAAGAACAGGCGCGAGACGTGGTTTGCTCCGCCTTCTTTTTCGATGTACCAGCGCGAGACGATCCCGCCGTTGCTGTGACCGATGAGGACAGCTTTCGCGTCGGGATGTTGGCCCTCCAAATCCTCGATGAATTGACCTAGCTGGCGAGCAGAGATACGATTGTCTTGTCGCCAATCGTAAGCGAAGGTGTAAGCAGCCAGTTCTCCAGCGACCGGGTTGCCTGAGGTGTTATAGCCCATGCGCGCCAGGGCATCCAACATACGCCCATACTGTTCCTGTTTGAACAACGGGGGCAGGAAAAGAACCTCGTCCACAATGCCATCAGGGATAAGATCATCATTTGGATAACGCATCTGATCGAACATGCGCTCTAACGCGCCGGGAATATCAAACGGGTTTCTAAGCAGGCCAGGGATATCTAACCAAACTAGCTCGCCTGTGCGCCGATTGCGCAATCGGCTGCCCATGTATCCAGGCACGAACACGATAAAATGGGGCGGGGGATTTGCCATTCTGTTCTCCTATGGCGTCACTATAAGAACTTATTCCAACGGTGTGATGCCGTATTCAGCGCGGAGGGCGCGAAGCGGCCATAACCGGAAGAGAGTGCTGTCTTGATGCTCGGCGGCTAATTTACGATAGCGGTCGGCCATCACCTGGCCGCTTGCCTGGGCTTCTTCAAATGTACTCCAGCCAATCATCGTGGTTTCCAGGTAGCGCCATTGCCCATTCTCGTCATTCCATGTTTGCCAACCCACCAAAGCATGGCCAGGGATCAATACGATGGCCGGGTTGAGGGAAATCGCCTCCAACAGGCTGGCAAACAACACCGTTCCGTCAACACAGTTGGCTTGATGATGTTCCAGGCATTCGCGCGGCAAGCGGACGCGTTGGTTGGCTGCGCCCTGATCGGGGCTGAAAGCGATCACCGAATTAACATAGGTGATCTCGGCTTGGCGCTTGAGCGCTTCGAAGATCGCCCGCACCTGTGGCTCCACCTGCGATGGATCGCCTTGATAACCTACCAGGCGCTTTTGTGGGTGAAGCGCCGCCGCTTGACGTAGAAATGCCATCAACGGCGGAGCATTTGGAGTGACAAATGCCCCCAAATACCGACTCAGATCCACCCATTCACCGCTCTTTGGGTCCCGCAAAGCTAAGGGGGCCGTGGTGCGCGCAAGCAGCCAGATTGGATGTGTGGTATGCGATTCGATGCGCTCGTTTGTTTCGCCAAGTTCTTCTACTAACACGTTGAGCGTGGCGCGAGTTAACTCATTAACATCTTGCAAAAAGCGCGGGAACAGTGTCGGTTGTTGATTGATCTCCACCGGATCAGGTCCAGGGTCAACTTCCACTGTGTTAATGGCTTTCGCAGAGTAATCTTCGATAAAAGAAGTGATGCGCAAACGACGCACTTTATCAGAAAAGTTCTGGATGGTGCAGGTGACCAGGGGATTCTGTTGGGGGTCAAGCAAATGATATATCGAGGTGGCGACTTGCGCCATGCGCAAGTGCACTTTTATTTCTAACCCGGTTGTATCCGAACGCAAGGTGCCAGAATACCAGCGTTTGCCCAACTCTACCAGCAAGCCGCTGCCGGGTTTCGCCTGGATCGCCTGACTGAGCTGAGCTTCTTTCTTTGCCAGGTCTGCTTCCGCTGTCGCCAGATCGTCCAACAAGGCTTGAGAGCTGGCGGGGTCTTTTTGTTCGAAGACCTCTCGGCGCAAACGTCCAACATTTAGGCGCGCCTGGTAAAGTTGGGCTTCGAGGAGTTGTATCTTATCCGATGTAGGCATGTTACCTCCTTTGGCGCTGATTGCCCTGGTTAACCCGTAATGGATGCGGGTTATTCTGTATGAGCAAACACGCCGATGATTCCGCAGAAAAGCGGACTTTGCCTACCAATCTGGATCGTAGTCGTTTACGGTGTTGTGGGTGAGGCGTTGCGGCTCAGGGTTTTCGATATTGAGCCGATAAAGTTCCAGATACCCATCTCGCTGAGTGGCGAAGATGAGATAACGGCCATCCGGCGACCAGGCTGGGGGGCTGGCAAATGGACCGGGATTTAGATATTCTAACAGCAATTTGAGATTTGCCCCAGAAGGGGATATTAAATATAGCCCCCAACCGGCGTTACGGCGCGACCAGAAAGCGATCTGGCTGGCATCGGGCGACCAAGAGGGGGCGACGTCTTCTGCCGGATGTGTGGTGAGGCGGCGCGCCTGGCTGCCATCCAACGATATGACATAAATCTCCCAATTCCCATCCCGATGGGATTGAAAAACAATTTGACGGCCGTCTGGCGACCAGGAAGGGTTTATATCTGCATCCGGGCTATTGGATAGATTGAGCGCCAGGTTGCCATCTGCACGCATGACAAAGATTTCCCAATTGCCGGTGCGATCGGTGTGAAAAGCGATTTGGTCGCCGCTCGGGCTCCAGGCTGGACCGCCATCTTGGGCAAAGTTCTGTGTGAGGTTTAGCAGGTTTTGCCCATGCATGTCCATCCGATAGACTTCGCTGTTGCCATCCCGGTTTGTGGTGAATGCCAAGAAATTGTGATCTGGAGACCAACTGGGCTGCGTGTCGCTGGCCGGGTTGTTGGTAAGCCGTTGTGCCTGATCGTCGGCTGAGGTCCCGGGCGGTTTGAGGACATAGATTTCGGGGTTTAGATCTCGTTCCGAAACGAAGGCGAGGGGTGATTGCTCGTTAAGCGAGGATTGCGGCGGAGAAATTTTGAGCGGCGGCAGAGATTTGAAAGCCAATATATAGTATGGGTCAGCCAACCGGGCGCGGGGCAGCGGTGCTGCCAACCAACAAGCACCGATGAGGTTCACCAAATATCTGCGCCCCTGATAATCCTCAATATACACATCTGGATAACCACTTGGTTTGTAGATGAAAGTTAGACCCATATCATAGCCTGTGTAAAGCTCAATGAGAGACTTTCCCGTCTGACAGGCGAAGTTCAAGCGCAGATAAACATAGGATGATATTGGATCATCGCGTTCGGGAGGATAGAATAATCTTCCAATGGCGCTAATGTAATCTGGATAATCCATCGAAATTAATTTCCAGCTATCCTGTCCGGCAGTCATCTGATTTAGGGCCGGAGTCAGCGAGGGGGGAATGGGGGTGATGATTGCGGTAACCGTTGGCGTCTTTGGGATGGGAGAAGATGTGGCAGTTGGGGTAAGCGTCAGCGTGGGGGTAGAAGTCAGCGTGAAGGTCGGCGTCACAGATGGGGTCGCGGATGGCGTTGCAGTAGAAGTGCGCGTAGGAGCAGCGCTGCGGATCAAGTCTCCGAGGCGATTCGGCATATTGCACGTGGATAGAATGACCCAAACAAGAAAGAACGACCACATACCCATCCGCCTCCATTGTCGCTCCTTCGCGCCATGCTGACTCATACGACCAATTATAAAGGCAAAGCAAATATCACAAAGGATATTGAAATCTGCGCCTGCCTGATGGATCTTTCCTTGAGGCGCAGCATTCTGCGCGATGATTGGTCTCCGTCCCCTGAGTGGCATATATTCTTGACGCGACTATTTATAGAGACCGGCGTATAAATAGTTGTAGAGAATTTGCGCAATCGTGCAGCGCAAGGATTACCTTAGCGAAGAAAGGATTTTAGATATGAGTATCTGGCGGGTTTTATTATGCCTCTTGTTTCCTCCATTGGCCGTGCTGGACAAAGGCTGCGGCTCCATCTTGATCACCACGATCTTGACCCTGGTGGGTTGGGTTCCCGGAGTGATCGCTGCGCTGGTCATCGTTAATCGCCCAGATTAGCGAACTTTTACACTGGCGGCGTTGGTCAGCGTCATCAACGCCGCTGGTGTTGTCGTTTGAATTGTCAATGTACTGTGGCTTGCGAAGCAACGGCGCGACCCTTCAATACACACCCTCGCTATGGTCGCCAGGTGGGCATTGCTCCAGAAGATACCATCATCACTGCACCGCTGGAATCCATAATGTAGATAGAGGACGGCGCGTTAGCATCTGGCTCCCAACTCCCGTTTCGTTCTACCAGACAGGATTGAAATGCCACCCATTGACCATCCGACGACCAGGAAGGCGCAATGCCAGCGGGCAAATCACTGAACTCACCGCTGGCCAATTCCCATCGTTGCATCGAGAATACCTCAAATCCCTGAGATAATCCACATGTCTGATTCCAGGGCGCCTGATCCGGCGAACTGCATCCAGCCGTGCGCGCCAAAATGCCCACCTGGTGATCCGGTGAGAAAGCCAAACCTGCGACTGCCTGTTGCTCCAGATTGTAGGTCTGACGGGACTGCGTGCTGAGGTCAAAATCATCTACAAAAGTAATATAAGATTCGCAACTCAGAAAGAACGCCCCATAGTTTGTCAAAATACGCCCGTCTCGGGACAGCGCCAGATTCTGACCTTCGCTCCAACCCTCTTGAGGGTTGTTGGGATATGGCGTGAACCCCGGTTGATTTAGATCAAATTCGAACAGATGATAATGACATCCGCCAGAGGAGCAGAGATACCGATGAGTCAGAGTGCCTACCAGGCGATTGTCGGACAGAAAGATGGGCTGTCCAGTAATGCCGCCGATTTCGTTGTCAGGGGCGAGCGAAGCGCCCCAATCCACCGGGTCCTGAATGCGGTACATGGCATTGGTTGTGTCTAATGCGACAATCAGCCAACCAATGGAATCTTCATCCCATGGATTGACTGGATTCCAAAGGACAATCCAATGTTGGTCTGGCGACCAAACGAGGCGGCGCTCAATTTGCGCCTGCATTTCGCTCAAACCCAACTCCAGGCAGCCAGTGCGGATGCTGCCATCGCGATGGAAGATGCACAACGACCGACCATTGAATGCCGCCAATCGTTCACCGTCTGGCGACCAGGCGAAACTCATGATGTCGCCGGCGATGGTCAATTGGTATGGCTGGCTATGTGGACTATCCAACAGCCAGATGTCGCCATCTCTCAGGAAGGCAAGCTGGGGTCCCAAAACCGGCGGTGTTTCGCTGGGTAGCGTCGGCGTTTCGGCGGCTGTCGCCGCAGGCGCTTCGCTGGGGGCAGTTACAGTTGTTTCGGCTGTGTTTTCTGGCGTCGCGGAAGAGATGGTAGAAGGCTGTTCGTTCGTTGGAACGGTCAGATCAAGAACGGTTGGGCTGGCAACCTCGACCGCCTGCGTAGTTTGTAAGCGGTCAGCCGAACCAGTTGCGCTCGTTGGGGGTTGGGCGGCTGTGGATTGTACCAGGCTGCAACCCGTCATGAAGAGAAGTAGAAATATCACCATCGCGGAAAAAGGCGCGTGGAGGCTAATCGTTTGAAAGCGCATCAAGCCTGCTCCTTCTGTGGATCGTCGAAACGATGTTATTCTACCTTAATTCTATCTGCCTCATTCGAGGTAAATCTCTTGTTCTGGAGCTAAAGAAGCTGCATCAATCGCCGGCCATTATCGCGCAGCCAGTTTTTATGTTTCATATAATCCGGCATCCACATCGCAACAGCGCGCCAGAACTCTTTTGAGTGGTTCTTGATCTTCAGATGCATTAATTCGTGGGTGATCACATAATCAATCACCGGTGCAGGGGCCATGACCAGCCGCCAGGTGAAGTTAAGCGTTCCTTTTGCTCCACAAGAACCCCAGCGGGTGCGCGCGCCTGTGATTTGAAACCTTTGATAGTTGCATCCATAAAGCTTGCACAGGGCCTTGGTTCGCCCTCCAATGATTCTGCGCGCCTGTTGGCGATACCAGCGCGTAAGCAATCTGGCAGCCTGGGGCAAAGCCTGTCGCGAGAGGATAAACCGCTTTGCTTCAAATCTTAAAAGAGCTCCATGATCCTCCGAAAAGGCTAATGGGTAGGTCTCGCCAAGATAATAAATCAACTCGCCTTCTTTGAATTGATATTGTTTGGCGGTCGAATCCGCCGCCAGCGCTCTTTTTATACGCGACTGGATCCAACCAGCTTTTTCCTGGACCAGGCGTTCGATTTCCTGACGGCTGACTCTGCGCGGCGCGCGCACCCACAAACTGCCATCCGGCTGGATCACCAGAGCAAGGGTTTTTCGGTTTGAATGGATAATGCGGTCAATTTTGATCATTGAAATTACAGCCGACCCTTATCATTTTATGAATTATACTGTGGGGTGAGTAAATTTGACTACCAAAAGGCATGCACGCTTGCGCAGTTAATGAGAAACGATTAAAATTCAAGCCATGAAAAGCCGCGGTATGGTTCTGGCGCTGATCGCAATGGGGGTGGTGACCTTTGCGCTGGTGGTGATTGCAGCGTATTTTTTGGTTGGCGATCGGCTGAATTTATCGCCGAAGGGAACGATTCACACATATATTCAATCCCCACCGATCGCAACCGTGGGAGAGGACGTTCAACTTATTCTGACCGTACGAAACGATACCAATGAATATATCTCTATTGATGAAATTCGGCTGCCGAAATCGGTTTTACAATCGGCCGCGGTGGTATCAATTCTGCCTGGGACGTTAAACCACACCGATTATGCGGACGAAACCGGTTATCAAATTGGATTTCTCATGGGGCCAGGCGATCAGCGAGAGTTTGAAATTACACTGCTTCCACGCCAGACGGACGACGTTGTGGGCGATCTCAAGGTTTTGGCTGCAAGCGGCGAGCTTCAAGCCGTAAGTGGCTTCCGCATGATCTTCGAGATGCCCGTCGCCCAGTCGGCGTTTGAATTGACCGCCTCCCCTTCACCCGAACCTACATCCACGCTTGAGATTATCCCCCCAACGCCTACCGAAAGCCCAACGCCGGTGGTCATTCCTTACGCCGCAGTGGTCAAAATTACCGCTAAACTGAAACATTCCAGTTATCTGCGCGACGCATGGAGTGGATCGGGGAGTATCGTCTCGCCGGATGGATTGATTCTGACCAATGCCCATTTGGTGACGCCGGGGCAGAATTTTCGCCCGGACGCATGGATTATTTCCATCACTGAGGATCCGGCCTTACCGCCGCCCGATCTGTATTATGCGGAGCCAATTGTGGTGGATGAAGATTTGGATTTGGCAGTACTGCAAATCACCAAAGATATTAAACAGAAACCCGTTGACCCGCAGACTTTGCGCCTGCCGTATGTGCCGCTGGGCGATTCGAGCCAGTTAAAACTTGGCGACCCGCTCATTATCCTGGGATATCCAGGAATAGGCGGCGAGACAATCACTTTAACGCGCGGCGATGTGGGCGGGTTTACTGTGACGAGTAAATTGACTGAGCCGGCTTTCATCAAGACTTCGGCGGCGATCTCTGGCGGCACCAGCGGTGGAATGGCTATGGATCAGTATGGGCGGCTGGTGGCTGTGCCTACCCAACTCGGATACGGCCAGCGCACCGGCGATCTGGTAGATTGTCGCGTCATCGCTGATACCAATGGAGATGGCGATGTTGATCAACGCGATGTATGTGTGCCGGTGGGGGGATTTATCAACGCATTGCGCCCAATTAATCTGGCGCGCCCATTGATTGAGCAAGCGCGGCGTATCCTGGAGGAACAAAACAACCCCACTCCCTATCCAGAACCTTCGCCGCAGCCATAACAGAGGCCTGGCTGTTATCATATCCGTCAGTTTTGAGGAAGGAAAATATGGTTGAACGAAAAATCCGCGTCCTGGTAGCAAAACCCGGGTTGGATGGACATGATCGGGGCGCAAAAGTGGTTGCCCGCGCCTTGCGCGATGCAGGTATGGAAGTGATTTATACAGGTCTGCGTCAGACGCCTGAGATGATCGCAGAAAGCGCCTTACAAGAGGACGTTGACGCAGTTGGACTGTCTATCCTCTCTGGAGCGCATATGGCGCTGGTGCCGCGCATTCTTGAATTACTGAAAGAGAACGGCCAGGAACACGTCAAGGTATTTGTGGGTGGCATTATCCCGGATGAAGATATTCCACGCTTATTGGAAATGGGTGTGGCTGGTGTATATGGCCCCGGAACGCTGACCGATACGATTATCGAGGATATTCGCAAACTGATAGCCGGGGCATCTGAACAGGTCGTTTCATCTTAAACTGGTATTCGAGCGTATATGACTTTGGCGCAGGATGTGTTGCGAGGCAATCGCCTGGCTTTGGCGCGGTTGTTAACTCAGATCGAGAATAACACCGAAGAGGGCAAAGCCGGTTTGAAGGCGTTGTTTCCTCAAACTGGCAGGGCGCATATTATTGGGATCACTGGCGCCCCTGGAACAGGCAAGTCCTCGCTGGTGAATCAGCTTGCTTTGCATTTTCGCCGCTCTGATGTAGACCAGTCGCCTCGGGTGGGCATTGTCGCGGTGGATCCTTCCAGCCCATTCACTGGCGGCGCCATTTTAGGCGATCGCGTGCGGAT
>Ga0226835_1001164_pt1 | contig 16260 bp, 7 predicted proteins | sample LAC_MetaG_1_FD_163627 | JGI IMG/M metagenome (GOLD analysis project Ga0226835, IMG submission 163627) | Anaerobic ammonium oxidizing microbial communities from anammox membrane bioreactor (MBR) in UC Berkley, California, United States -... | ecosystem: Engineered > Bioreactor > Anaerobic >...
GTCTTGCCGGCCAGCACCGCCAGCGCGTCGCGGTCGAGCTTCGCCAGGTCGGCCTCGGCCAGCAGCGGATCAAGCTGGCGCCCGATCTGGGCGAACTCGCTCGGCGGCGGGTAGGCCGGGCTGCTGACGACCAGATCGACGGTGCGCTCGCCTACGGCCCCCAGAATCAGCGGCGAGCGCGTGATCACCTCGTCGCTGTTGGGCGCCAGCACCTGCACGACCAGATCGACACCGCCCGCGCTCACCTGCCGCACGCGGATCTCGTACAGCCCGGCCTGGTCGCTTGTCGCCTGGCCGAGCGCCCGGTCACCCGCGCCGGTTAACCCTTTCTCGACCGCCTGCAGGCGTGCCCCGGTGATAGGCGTGCCGTCGGCGTGCGTCACCCGCCCGCGGATCACCAGCCCGGGCCGGGCGGGATCGGCCGGGCGGGGTTCAAACGGGTCGCGGCCCAGGATATCGCGCAGACGTTTGAGCGTGCGCTCGTCCAGCACGCCGGAAACCGGCAGATTGTGCTCGGCCTGGAAGGCGCGCAGGGCAAAGGCCGTTTCGCGGTCGAACACACCTTCCTCGTTACCCGGCGCGTGGCCCGCAGCCCGCAGCGCATCCTGCAGCAAGCGCACGTCGGCGCCCTGCATCCCGATCTTAAGTTCGCGTCGAAGTGGTGACATGGTCTCTGCTCCTGAAGGCTGGCAGTCACACGGCGTGCGCGTGCTAATGCAGACTGAACGGGATCGTCAGGCTGGTGCCCAGCGTGAGGCCGCCACCTTGCGGCACCAGCCCGATACCAAAGCTGGTCAGCCGGCCCCGCGCATAGCCAAAATACGAGTAGCCGAGCGCCGGTCCGGACGGCAGCTTGGGATCATCTGGCAGGCTGTAAATGTCGCGTGCGATGGGCGGCACCGGCGATGGATCGGGCGCTGCCTCGATCGAAGGCAGGTAGGTCAGGCCGAAGACGTGCGCCGATCCGCTGAAGCCTTCTTCGGACGTGAGCGTAAAGCGTCCGGTGGCATAAGTCAGCGGCGGGATGTACCCCGAGGCCGTGCCCTGGAAGCGGTACGCGCCGCTGTATTCGACCGTGCCGGTCGTCGCCAGGCGCAGCGATGGAATGCCAAGCAGGGTCAGGCGCCCGGTCGCCTCGATATCGACGCCGCTCTCGCGCAACTGGCCGGACGCGCTGAGGTTGAACCGCGCCAGGTCTAGCGCGGTTGCCAGCTCGCTGCGCAGCCGGAGCTGCCCGCCTTCCAGCAGCTCGCCGCGCCCGCTGAGCGTCCCCAGCGTGAAGCCCGGCACCTGCACCGCGCCGGTGAACCGCACGTCGCCGGTGGCCTGCGTGAGCGAGCTGCGCAGCGTCGAGCCGATGTCGCTGAACGCGATCCGTCCGGGAATCGGCGCCTGGAACTGCCCGCGCGCCAGGAAGCTCCCCCACACACCCTCGCCGACGGTGCCGACCAGCCCGAACGCCCGGCCGGTCGCGGTGGCGCGGCGCGCCTCGGTGTCGAGCCGCAGCACGGCCCCGGCCTCGGCCCGGACCGGCGTCCCGCGCTGCTGCGGTTCGCCCGCCCGCTCGGCTTCCTCGCGCGGGCTGGGGAATCGGTCGTTGGGGTCGGTCCCGCGCCCCGGATCGCCGCCCACGCGCAGATTCGCGTCCAGCTCCAGCCGCGCGCCGACCGTCAGGGTCCCACTGGCCGAGCGCGATGGGTCGAGCAAGTTGTGAAGCTGCACGCTGCCCGAAACCGGGATCACGTCTGTGCGCAGGCGGATATCGGTCAGGCGAAACGGCCCCAGCTCGACGTCGTCATCCGTCTGCATCCCGCCCCGGTCCGAACCCCGCACGGGGTTGTCGCGCGCGTAGCGGTAGAGGTTGGCGCCGTCCACCAGCCCGGCGGGGTCGGGGGCGGTCCAGCGGCCGAGCCACGGCGCGTAATAACGCGCGCCCATGGCGTACAGGCAGGTCACGTCGTCCTGCTCGCGCCCGGTGTAGCGATAGCGCTTGCGCTGGACCTCGGCCAGCGTCCGCCCTGCCTGATAAGACGTGGCGCCAAAGGGATAGAATTCCTCGTAGCTGACCACTGCCGCGGCGTGATCCAGCTCCAGCGCGGCGGAGTGCTGGTGGTTGCCATGCTGGTAGCGGTGCAGCGTCTCGGGGACGGTCCCCGGCGCGTCGGTGTCAACCGTCTTGGTCTCGACCAGCGCGATCAGCCGCCGGTCGTCCATGATCGGCAGCGTTTCGCGCTCCAGCCGCAGCGCGCCGGATGCCATCACCCGGCGGCGGAACAGCTCCAGCCCGCCCAGGTAGAGCCGCTCCTCGCGCATCCCACCGCGTTCCACCACCACGCGGATACGCTGGCCCTGCGCGTCGTAAACGAAGTACGCCTCGCTGGTGCCGCGCCGGACATGCCGCAGGCGGTCGTTGAAATCCCACTCGCTCAGGTCGAGGTGCGGCAGCATCAGGTTGCCGTGCGCGTCGTGCGCATAGGTGAACGTCGCGCCCCCGAGGCTGACCCGGTCAAGGCGGTTGCTATCCGGCGCGTAGGTGTAGCTCTGCGTCCACTGCTGCAAGAAGGCGCCGTTCCCCGCGTGGTGAACGATCTCAAGCAGGTTGCCCACGTCGTCGTACTCATAACGCTGCTGGTAGCGGCGCAGCGCGGCGCCGTCGCCGGGGTGCGGCAGATGGCGCCGGAACGTATCGCACGGGTCCGGCGGCTGGTTCTGGCCGATATGCTCGCGACCGCGCGCCAGCGTCAGCCGGTAAAGCGCGTCGTACTCAAACTGCTGCGCCGCGTCGACCACCGCGCCGTTGAAATACACCGCCGGCTGCGCGTCGTCGCGGATGGCGGTGATGTTGCCAACCGGATCGTAGGTGTAGCGCAGCCGCTGCAAGTCTTCAGTGACGGCGCCCTGCGGGCGCGTGGTGCGCAGCTCGATCAGGCGTAGAGTCAGCGGGTCGTAGGTGTAGGTCGTCACCGCGCCGTTGCCGTAGGCGATGCGCTCGCGGCTGCCGCGCGCGTCGTAGTCGATGTCCGTCACAAAGCGGGTGGGTGCCGCCGCGCCGCGCACCCGCACATCGACCGTTTCCAGCAGGCCCGCTTCGTTGTATCCCGGCGTGATGACGCTGGCCGGCAGCGCAGCGTGATGCGGCGTGCGCAGCTCGACTGGGCGGTTCAGCGCGTCGTAGGCGGTCCGCGTCTCGAACGTCTCCGCCTCAAGCAGCGCGAAAGGATCCGCCACGTTCCAGTCGATTGTGTCCGCGTAGCTCGCCGCCAGCCGCCGCGTCGTGTGCAGGAGATTGCCCTTGAAGTCATAGCGCTCGTTCGTCACCATGCCTGCCTGGTCGAACACCCGATAGACGCGCCCCAGCAGGTTGCGCGCCTGGGCGTCGGCGGGCGCGCCGGGCGACTCGCCGTAGATCGTGCGGGCGATCAGTTGCTCGGCGCCGCCCCCCGTGCGCAACCACTGGCGCACCGGGCGCTGAAGCGCGTCGTATTCCTGGCGAAAGCGGTGATCGCGGCTATCCCAGGCGTAGAGCGTGTTGCCCGCTGCGTTCGGAAGCTGGCGGCGCTCGCCGCCGTCCATGCTGATCTGCCGCGCGCGCAGGCCGCCCAGGCTGTAGGCGTAAGCCATAACCGTGTTGCCGCGCGCATCGATCACGGCGAGCTGGTTGCCTTCGATGTCGAGCACGGTGCGGGTCGGGATCGGACCGGACCCGGCGTCGGCGACGGTGTAAATCACGCGGCCCAGCGCGTCCAGGTGCTCGACGGTGGGCGTGTCGGCGTGCCGGGCGGCGAGCCACGCAGCCCGCCGGTCCGGATCTGCCGGCTCCGGATCGGCGTCCGGGTCCGGGCGGCCCAGCGCGGCATACCACGCGCTCTCAAGCACGGTGTCGTTGCGGTCGTAGCGGGCGATCAGCCACGGTGAGAACGCGACGCGCTCGAACGTGCCGTCCGGCTGCTCGACGCGCACCAGGCGGCCCAGCGGGTCGTAGAAATGCAGCGACGTCACGCCAACCTCGACCAGCGCGCGCTCGCGCTCGAAGTCCGGCGTGGCGCTGAAATACGGCTCGTACTGCTTGACCACGCTACCCTTGTTGTTGAACACGGTCCGCCCGCTGCCCACCCAGCGCAGCGCGGGCGAAGTATCGACCTCGATCACTGCGCCGCTCGCGTCGAGCACGCGCGCCAACCCCGGCTCGGCCTGGCGCTTGGTCATCACCAGCCGCCCGTGCCCATCGGTGTATTCCAAGGTCACCTGCACCGGCGCGGCGGCTTCGTGACGCTCTTTGCGCTCGGTGCGCACCACGTTAGGCAATCCGGCGTTGAGCCAGCGCGTCAGATCGTAGTCGTAGCGCACGGTGGGGTCGTCGAGCGTGTCCCCCTCGCCCGCGCCGTCCGGACCGGCCAGCGCCAGCGCGCGGATGAAGCCCAGCTCATCGGCGGCGATGCGCGTCCGGTTGAGGTTCGGCCCGGTCTCAACGACCGGTGCCAGCAGGCGATAGTCGTTTTCGTAGGCGGTCACGTTCCCGGCAAAATCGGTGCGCGCCTCGACCAGCAGGTGATGGGCGTCGTAGGCCACGCTGGCCGTGTCGCCAAACGGGTTGATTTGCCGCACCGCCAGCAAAAAGGGCGTGCCGTATTCCACGCGGTCGGATGGCTGCCACCAGTTGGCGTCGCCCTCGCTGTGGACATAGCCCCCCTCAAGCAGCATGACGTCGGTCACGTCCGCGCCGTACAGCGCGGCGAGCAGCCCCGGCGTGAACGCCAGCCGCAGCGACTGCCGGACCAGCGCCCGCGCCTGGATCGTCCCCAGTGGCAGCGCGGCTGTCCCGGCGTCGTCGTAGAACAGCGTGCGCGTGTGCTCGACCAGCCGCTTCTGCGGCGAGCCATCCGGCGCGGCCTCGTAGGCCAGCCCGGCGGCAGCTTGCGCGGCGGCGCGAAGCTCGTCCACCGCGAAGATCGCGCCCGCTGGAGTCACGCCAGTTAGCTCGTAGGTGCGCGCCTGATACGGCACGCGCAGGCGATAGGCGGCGGGTGTGATGACGTCGTTGGTGAAATCGGTGACGGTGTAGAGCACGCTCAACCGGTTCTGCTCGGCCTGGACGGCGGCGGGCAAGGCCGGGTCGCTCGCGCCGCGCCCATAGCCGACGCTGGCCGCTTGCGTCACGTTGCCGTACCCGTCCACCGCCAGGGTGAGCGTATGCGTCACACGCGGCTCGGCCAGGCCGCGCTCGTCGTGCACGGTCAACGCTTCGCGCTGCGTCACCAGGAAAACGGCGTAGCGGTTGCCGCCGCGCGGCTGGACGCGATCCACCCGGTAACTCGTCTGCGCGGCAGTGTACGGCTCCCCGGCTGCGGGCGTGCCGTCCAGCGCGTAGATCTCCTGGCGCAGCACGCGGCCCTTGCAGGCGCGCGCGGCCTCGCGCCGCTCGTCCGGCGACAGATCGGCGGGCAGCACGGGATCGGGCAGGCGCAGGCCGGGCGGGTCGGGGTGCGCTTCGTCGGTGAAACGGCTGATCAGGCGCTCGTGATCGAGCAGCGCGCCGGTGTGGTACCAGGTTCGCGTCAGAACCGGCGGCTGGTGCAGCGGCTCCTCGACCACGTTGGCCGCCCCGCGCCGCGCCCAATGCGCGAACGTCTCGCTGTCCACCCGGTCCACACGCCCAAACCCCCGAAACTCGCGCTCGGTGGTGTCGTAATAGCCGTGATGGTAGGTGTAATGAGTCACCAGCTCGGTTTCGGTCACGCCGTCGCGCACGGTGACGCCGGTCACCACCTGCACCGGGAACGGCAGCCGCGTCGCCCAGGGCGTGCCCGCCTGCTGATCGTCCAGATAGAAGCGCGTCGAAGGCGCGTACTCAACTGCGACCTGCTTGCCCATCCCGTTGTCATATTCGGTCAACAGGTGTGGTTTGCGCCCGCCCATCAGGTCGATATAGCGCAGCGGCGACGCGGCGTCGGCGGGCGCAGGCGACGACCACACCAGGCAGACCGTGCCGCTGCCCAGCACATCGGCGGTCTGGACCGTCACCAACCCGTCCACGCCGGGGAAGGTGCCGATCACGCGCGGCTCGGCGCTCCAGCCGTTGCCGCTGTGATTGAGCCAGATACGGCAGCCGCCCCGCCCGAAATAGATCGCGTCGGCCGTACCGGAGCCGTCCACATCCGCCAGACGCAGCCAGCGCGGGTCGAAGCGGTCCGGCGCGTCAAAGCGCGGGGCGCGGTCCATCGCCACCTTCGCCCCGAACAGCCCATAGCCCAGGTTCGGCCAGTAGCACAGCTCGCCGTTGCGCACGCGCACGATGTCCACCAGCCCGTCGCCGTTCATGTCGGCCAGGTGGATCGCCTGCTCGGCGTCGGCGAAGATCACGGCGGGACCGGTATCCTCGTCCATCGTCCGCCGCACAAAGCGCGACGCGCTCCAGCCTGCGTCGCCCAGGGCCGGGTACCAGACCAGCGCCTGATCTTCGGTGATGACCAGATCGGCGATGCCGTCGCCGGTCACATCGAGGAATTTCACGTTCGGGTCGGTCAGGTCGATGGACGGCAGCGAGGCAAAGGCGCGGAACGGCTCCCATTCTCCGCTCTGTGCCAGCGCGAAAAAGCCGCGCGGCTCGTCGCTCAGGCTGACCAGCGCGCGCGTCCCATCACCACGCACGTCCTGGATCTGCACCGCGCTCCCCAGCCCGGTGAACGAGGGTTTCGGTGCCACCTGCCGCGCCGGAGCAAACACCCCGCCGCCCAGGTTGTGCTGGTAGAACCAGCCGGTCCCCTGCTCGCTGAGGATGCCCGCCAGCCCCTCGCCGTAGAGGTCCACAAACTGGTACGCCTGCCCGTCTACCCCCGCAGGCAGATCGGCGCGGCTGTCCGCATCGAGCGTCCGCACCGTGTCGTCCCAGGCGTGCGGCTGATAGGCGAAGGTGAGCGGCGGCAGCGACCGACAGGTGTAACCGGCGCCATCGCGCCGGTAGCCGCGCAGCGTGATCGCGCGCAGGAACGAGAAACCCGGCGCGTCGTCGTAGTCGAGATCGAGCGAGCGCACCAGCTCGACCGCATCAAAGGCGTGGAACAGCATCACGCGGCGGCAGCGGCGGTAGGTTCGCACATCGAACCCGGCCCGATACCACGAGAACGGATCGGGGCGCACGGCCCACGCGCCGCCGTCGTCGGGCATCGGATCGGCGTCGTAGCGGAACTGCCCGCCGCCCAGGTCGGCCAGCGCTTCGCTGTGATCGTGCTCGCCGTAGTCAAACACAAGCTGGAACAGGAAATCATCCGCGCCGGGCAGCGCCGCGCCAAAGACGTAGGGCGTGCGGTTGCCGTACAGCACGCGCTTGATGTAGCGCCCGCCGACCCCCGTCCGCCCATCCAGCCGGTGCGCCTCGCTGAGCGCGGGTGCGACACCGGTCAGGTCCTCAGCCTTGTAGAGGTAGTGGATGCAGTTGCCCCGGTCGTCGTAGCTCCATTCGAGCAGCCAGCGAAACACACGTGCCGGGTCAGCCGGGTCGCTCAGGCGAGCGGCAGACGAGCGCCCGAAGATGCTGGTCACATTCTGCGGCGTGACGCTGCGCCAGTGCGCCTCGCCCGTGTCGGCGTTTTCCCAGCGCTCGATCCGCGCGAAACCGCCCTCGACGCGCGGGCGATAGCGCCGCACCCGATGAAGCACGCCGTCCTCGTCGGGGCGGGTATCCTCGACGGGATCGCCGCCATCCAGCGCGGGCACGAGGTCGTCCAGGCCGGTCAGCACAAACGTGTCGCTGGCGTGCGCGTCATCGTACTGCGGCAGTTCGCGCTCGGTTTTGCGCCCCACCGAGGGAATCTCGACGGTCCACCCCAGCCCAAAGGGCCCGTTGCCCACGCCGGAGTTGTAGGCCAGCGCCAGCTCCGGCTGGAAGCCGCTCCGCGCGGGAGCGACCGGCAGCGGCAGGCGGAAGGTGGCCGCGCCGTTCATCGCGCTGACTTCAAACCGTTCTTCGACGCTGCGGATCGCCCCGCCACCTTGCGGCAGCGCCACAGCAGGCAGCGAAAAACGCGCGTCCGGGCGATCGGAAGCACCTTCTGGCTCGGGTGGCAAGGCGGATGCAGCAGGCTGTGGGAACATGGCAAACCCCTTCGGCTGGCACGAGTCAACGGCGGGCGGCGGACGGGGCAGGCCGCGCTTGTTTGTTGCGGTTAGTTTAGTTGTATAAAAGCGCGCGCCGGGGGTTTATCACATGCGGGGACGGGATCGGGCCGTCAATCGCGGCGGCGCGGCGAGCGCCGGTACTGCGGGGGGATTGCCCGTGTGAGAAACGTTACTATAATATGTTTAATACATATCTATATTAAATCGCTGATGTCGTACTGTGAGAATTGAGAGGAGCGTATCGATCATGAAAAAACTGCTGGTTATCCTGGTCCTGATCGGCGTGCTTGTGCCGGCGGTGGCGCAGGCGGCGGTCAACAAGTTCAGTTTCAACGACGTCATCTTCCCGGACGGCACGCTGGGCGAGCTGGAAGCAGGCAGCAAGATCACCCAGAAAAGCACGTTCACCTCGTGCAGCTACTTCTCCGACGATTACGCAGACTATCTTGGGTATTTCCAGAGCGGCGAGTTCGCGTCCGAGGATGCCGCCGAAGTGCTGGCATTCTGCCTGGCGCACTACGACGAGCGCGAGACGTCCTAGCGATCGCACGCTGGCTCCGTGCCGCCCGTCGGACCGCTGAGAAGTCTGGCGGGCGGCACAATTCGCCCCTACCACCAGGACGGCCCCGGCAGCAGGGCTTCGCTCAGATACCACGCCACACCGGCGGCCAGGTGCAGCGCCAGAACTCCCGCGCACGCCATCGCCCGCCAGGACGGGCCGCGCCGGTCCGTTCCCAACTCCTGCCGAATGAACAGGCGCATGGTCACGATTACCAGGATCAGCAGCGTCACCTGCGCGCCCCAGAAGAAGTTGCCATCACCCGGCATCCCGGATTCGGCCAGTAGATAGACATATGCCAGCGCGACGCCCAGCGCCAGCCAGGCCAGCACCACAGACCAATCGCGGAGCGCGGGGCGCAGGTATAGCACGCTCACCAGGCCCGGAAACACCAGTGACAGGGCCAGCTTGGCAAAAATGTAGTTGGGTTCGAACATGCGCGCCACGGTCAGCGGCGAGAAGATCACACTGTTGTTTTCACTGGACTCATATGTAAACCAGAATTGCAGTCCAAGCACCACCACCCCCGGCAGCAGGATTCCAAACAGGATCAGTGGGGTGTCCACCGGCTGGCGGCGCAGCCAACGCAGGGCCAGCAATCCGCCCATCACGGGCAGCAGCGCAAGCGTGTAATTCGGCTTGGCGTACGTTGCCAGCACGGTCAGCACAGCCGCAACCGGCACAGCCCAGGCGCGATTCACACCCGCCGCTGCGTCCAGCGCCTTGACCGCGTAGAGGAACAGCAGCAGCGCGAAAGCTCGCAGCAGGGTGACGGTCGGGTTGTGATAGACAATGGGCGTGATGTAGCCCAGATACAGGTTTTCGCGGTGCCAGGTGCGGAATGTGAGCGGCGCCACCAGCAGCACCACGAGCGTGAGCAGCGCGGCGATCAATCCCGTTGTTGCCCGGTCCGGCTCCGGCAGCGCGCGATACAACAGATGATAGACGGTGAGAGCGAGCGCCGCGGTCGCCAGCAGGCTCACCACGATAGCGCCCTGCGCGTGGTCGATGCCCGGCAGAAGCGCCACACCGTAGACCAGCGCCTGAAACAGGTAGGCGGGCCGGTACGATCCTTCGATCTTGACCCCGCCCGGGTGAAACTCCCCTTCGGCCAGCAGGCGCGCCCAGCGGATATGTGTCGGATAATCGAACGGGCGCACGTAGACCTGGTTGAGCAGCGCCACCCCGTGCAGCACCATCACAACAGTCAACATCAACGCTACAGATCGCCACCAGCCGCGCACTCGCAGCCCCTCAAGCTGCACGCCTGCCTCGATCCGGTTGACCAGCGTAGTCATGACTCCCCCTCAACCAGTCGCGTAATAGAAGTATTTTGACAGCTACGTGCGGCTCAGCAGCCAGCGTATGCGGTCGTACGACGCCGCGTAATGAAGCACCGCAATGATCCCGAAAATCAGCGCCGGGCGAGGCTGCCCCGCCAGCGCCAGCAGCCAGACCGCCCCGCCAAAGAAAAGCGCCTCAATCGCCAGGCGGACCACCCCCGGCACCGCGACCGCTCCACGCCTCGGTTCGCTTTGCGTTGGGACCGCTTCGGCAACGCCAGGGCTTATCGCTCGAAACGATTCCGCCATTCGTTCCTGGTCGCCCGGCACGCGGAAGGTCACCCACAGCGCCGCCGCGATCAGCGGCAGGCCCAGCGCGGCGACCCAGCGCCACACGCCGTCGTTCTGCGTCCAGCCCCAGTACGCTATCGCGCCCAACGCGACCAGTTCCAACAGAAAGCGCAGCGTCAGATTTAGCGGATGATTGCTCATAGCGGTGTATTTGCCTCCTGGGATGTGACCCGACGCCAGCCGCGATTGAGTCTCTACTATAGCGAAATCAAGCCCTGCGCGACACCGCGGATAGCAATGCAGCGCGGCGCGGGTATGATTAACGCCGTGCGAGGTGAGGCGCTGAGCGTTCCCTCGCCTGCGTCCAGCCCTGTTTGAGGAGTGAGAGATGGTCAAGATTGCGTTTCTGGGTGCGGGCAGCACTGTGTTCGCCAAGAACCTGATGGGCGACATCCTGAGCTATCCGGAGCTGGCCGATGTCACCTTCAGCCTGCACGACATCGACGCGCAGCGCCTGCACACGTCTGAGATCGTGGCGCGCAAGCTGGCTCAGGCCCTTGGCGCGCAGCCTACCATCGAAGCGACCACCGATCGCCGCGCCGCGCTCGACGGGGCGGACTATGCCATCGCCATGTTCCAGATCGGCGGCTACAAGCCCTCGACCGTGATCGACTTCGAGATCCCCAAGCGTTACGGCCTGCGCGCCACCATCGCCGATACACTCGGCGTGGGCGGGATTATGCGCGCGCTGCGCACCATCCCGGTGTTGCTTGAGATGTGCCGCGATATGGAAGCGGTCTGCCCGGACGTGCTGCTCTTGAACTATGTGAACCCGATGGCAATGCTGTGCTGGGCGCTGAACAGGGCCACGCCGATCCGGAATGTGGGCCTGTGCCACAGCGTGCAGGGCACCGCCATGCAGCTTGCCCGCGATATCGGCGTGCCCTATGAGGAGATCAACTACCTCTGCGCCGGCATCAACCACATGGCCTTCTACCTGCGCTTCGAGCACGAGGGGCAAGACCTCTATCCGCTGATCCACCAGGTGATCGCCGACGGGCGCGTGCCGGACGACAACCGTGTGCGCTACGACATACTCAAGCGCCTGGGCTACTTCGTCACCGAGTCCAGCGAGCATTTCAGCGAATACACGCCGTGGTTCATCAAGCGCGACCGCCCAGACCTGATCGAACGCTATAACATCCCGCTGGACGAATACATCCGCCGCTGCGAGGCTCAGATCGCAGGGTGGGAATCCCTGCGCCACGAGTTGGAAGACGAGAACCGGCCCATCACGCACGAGCGCAGCCACGAGTACGGCAGCGCGATCATCCACAGCATCGAAACCAACACCCCGCGCGTGATTTACGGGAACGTCGAGAACACCGCTTTGATCGACAATCTGCCGCAGGGCTGCTGCGTGGAAGTGCCCTGCCTGGTCGATGCCAACGGGATCCAACCGGTGCGCGTCGGCGCGCTGCCGCCGCAGCTTGCCGCGCTGATGCAGTCCAACATCAATGTGCAGGCACTCACGGTCGAGGCGGCGCTAACCGGCAAGCGCGAGCATATCTATCACGCCGCGATGCTCGACCCGCACACCGCCGCCGAGCTGGATCTGGACCAGATCTGGGCGCTGGTGGACGATCTGATCGCCGCGCATGGGGACTGGCTTCCCGAGTTCCATTGACACAGCACGCGACCGGCAGGCGCGCGGGGGTGATTCCGCCCGTGCGCCTGCCGTACCATCACCCTTCTTCCCCTGCCTGCGCAGAGCGTACTATTGTTATACTCACCTTAACCTATCTATAATTGTAAATACAGGCTCAGGTGGAACCTTCAACCAGCAAATTGCGCGACTTGTTCAGTGGGTGCCCGGTTCGGAGAAAGGAGCTTCCGCACACGGTCGCGCCCGGTGATCGTGCCTGATGCCCGCTCGAATACGCTTCACACCAGCCAACGTAAACGTATAGGAGCCGTATGATGAGCAAACACATGTTACGCTTCACACTGTCCGCTCTATTGATTGTCGCTTTTCTGCTCACCACTCCCCTGGTCAGGGCGCAAGACGACCGCCCGACGCCAAGAAACGCCACTTCAGAAGATGCTGTGAAAGTTGATCTGATGTTTGTCGGGGCGCATCCGGACGACGAGTCCACCGCGACCGCCACGCTTGCCCGCTACGTGCTTGATCACGGAGCGCGGGCGGCGGTTATCACCGCGACACGCGGCGAAGGCGGCGGCAACGCGATCGGGCGCGAGCTGGGTCCTTCGCTGGGCATCCTGCGCGACTACGAGGAGCGCCAGTCGCTGCGGATGCTGGGCATCGACCAGCTTTACCACCTGGATGAAATCGACTGGGCCTACACCACCAGCGCCAGCGCCACCGAGCAGGCCTGGGGCTATGAGGAGCCGTTAGGCAAGCTGGTGCGCTACGTGCGCGTGCTCAAGCCCGAAGTCATGATCACGATGAACCCATCGCCACGCGGGCACGGGCACCACCAGTACATCGCCAAGCTGGCGACGGAAGCGTTCTTCCTGGCCGGCGACCCGAACGCCTTCCCAGAGCAACTCAGCGAGGAATTCATCGAACCGTGGCAGCCCAAGAAGCTCTACTACGCGCTGGCCTATGGCGCTGCCGGTCTGGCGCCGAGCGTGGCGATCCCGACCAACGAATTCTCGCCGTCCCAGTTCGCGACCTACGCCGAGCTTGAGGCGGTGGCGCTGGGCCGCTATCGCAGCCAGGGATGGAGCGCCGTGCTGCCGCCCTCGGAGCGCGCGCTGATGCCGGAGAACTTCACCCTCGCCGCGTCCGTCCTGCCGATGCCAGAGACGGAGATCAGCCTGCTCGACGGCGTCTTCAGCGGGGTTGACCACGCCCCGGCGCGCATCGAGCTGCACCTGGCCCCCTCGGAATTCTACGTCAGCCAGGGCGGTACGCTGGCGCTGGATATGACACTGGTCAACAACAGCGACATCGACCTGCACGACGTAGCGCTCAGCCTCAGCGGGCCGGAAGGCTGGACCATCAGCGAGGCTTCTGCGCCAGTCGATGTGCCGGTCGGCGGCTCCGCCAGCCAATCCTTCACCATCACCGTGCCGGATGACGCCGATGTGACGACCTTCACGACGCTGGTTGGCCGCTTCGACGCGGTGGACGACGCCGGTGCGCCGCGCTTTGCCAGCGCCCGCGCGCTGGTCCAGGTCACGCCGCCCGTGTCGGTCGAGTTGCAGCCTATCGAGAGCGTGCAGATCTTCCGCGAGTGGGCGCAGCGCAACAACATCGAGCACCTGATCCGGCTCGTTCCAGCGGAGATCGCGATCGGCGCGGGTGAAACGGCGCCGATCCCGGTCGTGCTGAACAACCGCTCGGCGTCTGACCAGGACGTGACGCTGAGCCTGACGATCGCCTCGGACGAGATCACGCTGGACACCCCGGAGCAAACCGTGACTGTGCCAGCCGGCGAAGTGATCACAGTGGACTTCCTGGCGACCGTGCCGGCAGGCATGGCGCAAGGCCAGTTCGATGTGACGGTCGAGGCTGCCTACGGCGACTACACGCTGAGTGACGCGGGCGTCGTCCAGGTCGTGCCGACCACCACGGCCTCGCGTCTGACCACCGCGCCCGCCATCGACGGCGATCTTAGCGAGTACGCCGGGCTTGAGGCTCTCGACATCCCCTTCACAGCAATCTGGGAAGGCCAGACGACCGACGAGGCAGACCTGACCGGCTCGTTCAGCGTGGCCTACGACGATGACTTCCTCTACGTCGCGGTCGAGGTGATGGACGACGTGGTGGTGTCGAACATCGCTCCCAATGACGTGAAAGGACACTGGCGCAGCGACTCGGTCGAGATCACGGTTGACCCGGCCGGTCCAGGCGCCAGCGAGCACACGCTGACCACCTTCAAGACCGGCATCTTCCCGTTCGACACCGAGGGGAACGTGCAGGCCGAGCGCGACGCCGACGCGAACCAGGGCATCATCAGCCTGACCGCGCCGGACATGCAGGTGGCGTCCAGCCGGACCGACAGCGGCTATATCCTGGAAGTGGCGATCCCGTGGAACGCGGTTCCGGGCGAGGTGGCCCCAGGAGATACCATCGGCTTCAACGTGCTGCTCTATGACTGCGACAAAGCCGACGCCGCGATAGGCGAGAACTGCAACGAAGCTCGCACAGCCTGGAGCGCCTGGGGATCGATCCAGGGCCTGCCGCGGCTGTGGGGCCATCTGACGCTGGCTGAGTAGCGCCCGCAATACCAAATCGCCCAGAGCCTCGCCGGCTCTGGGCGAGCCTCTGCCTCATGCGCTACAATTGCAGACAGCGGCACCCGTCGCGAGAGTGTGTTATCTGCTTACAGCGAGGAGTCGTTTTGATGAAAAGAGCACGAGCGTTAATCACGTTAACCATTGTGGCCGTCTTGCTGGCGGCCCTGGCTCCCGCCGGCGCCCAGGAGCAGATCACCCTGGTCGTCTGGGACAACTGGACACGGGACGCCGAGCAGGCCATGATCGATCAGTTGACCGCCGAATTCGAGGCGGCGAACCCCGGTGTGACCGTGCAGCGCGAGCCGTACGATACCAGCGACCTGACCGCGCTGCTGCCTCTGGCGCTCTCCGAAGCATCCGGCCCGGACGTGGCGATGATCAATCAGGGCTACACGGGCATGGGCGCGCTGGTGCAGGCCGGGCTGCTGCTCCCGCTCGATGACTACGCCGCGCAGTACGGCTGGCTCGATCGCTATGCCGAAGGGCTGCACAGCCGCAACCGCTTCACCCCGGACGGCGCGACCTTTGGCGAGGGCAACCTGTACGGCGTTTCGAACACCGCCGAGGTAGTGGGCGCCTACTACTGGAGAGAGGACTTCGCCGAGCTGGGCCTGAGCATCCCGACGACCTTCGAGGAGTTCGAGGCCGTGGTGAAGGCGCTCAAGGACGCGGGCAAGACCCCCATTGTCTTCGGCAGTCTGGACGGCTGGCCGGCGATCCATACCTGGGGCGCCATCCAGCACGCTTATTCGACCCTCGAGGAGATCGACGCGTTCATGTATCGCCGCGAAGGCGGGACGTTCGACACCGAGGCCAACCTGCTCGCCGCCCAGAAGATGGTCGAGTGGATCCAGGCCGGGTACTTCTCACCGGGCTTCGAGGGCATGGACTACGACAACCAGACCTTCGCCGCGTTCCTCAACCACCAGGGTTCGATGTGGATCACCGGTAGCTGGATGACCGGCAGCATCATCGCCGAGCTGGGCGAGGAACCCATCGGCTTCTTTGTCATCCCCTCGGCGCTGCCGGACGCGCCCCCGCTGTCGATCGGCGGTGTCGGGCTGGCGTACGGCATCCGCGCCGGGACCGAGCACCCCGACCTGGCCGCGGCCTACATCGACCTGGTGACCGGCCCGCGCGCCGCCGAGCTGCTCTTTGAGCAGGGCTTCCTGCCCGCCGCCGAGGTCGATCCGGACCTGCTGGTCGAAGGCACCCTGACGGCCGATGTCGTCAACGCCTGGAACCTGATCAGCTCGCAGAACGCGGTCGGCCACTATCTCGACTGGACGATGCCGGACATCGCGGCCAACATCCAGGAGCTGATGGCGGGCCAGGTGACGCCTGAGCAGTTCATCCAGGACGTGGAGGCGGATTACCAGGCCGGCGGCTGAGCGTCCGGCAGGATATGCGTGTTTGCAGGGGGCTGGCCCACCGGCCGGCCCCTTTGTCTTGGATCACATCAGGACTAGGCTGTGTATGAGACTGCCCGCTTGGAACACACGCCTGAATAACCCGCCCTACCTTCGCCCCTACCACGCCTATCTCTTCATCTTGCCCGGTCTGGTGATCTACGTGTTGTTCGTGCTGTGGCCGATCATCAACACCGCGCGGTACAGCCTCTATGACTGGACGGGTTTCAGCGACCCGACCTTCATCGGCTTCGACAACTATCGCGAGCTGTGGCGCGACAAAGATTTCTGGCTGGCGCTGCAGCACAACGCCTTCTTTGTGATCTTCTTCAGCATC
>Ga0226835_1001166_pt1 | contig 16229 bp, 16 predicted proteins | sample LAC_MetaG_1_FD_163627 | JGI IMG/M metagenome (GOLD analysis project Ga0226835, IMG submission 163627) | Anaerobic ammonium oxidizing microbial communities from anammox membrane bioreactor (MBR) in UC Berkley, California, United States -... | ecosystem: Engineered > Bioreactor > Anaerobic >...
GCGTAGGAAGCGTTCTCTAACGCTGACTGACAAGGCGCATTAGAGAATGCGCTCTACGCGTGAGACGTGGACAATCACCGTGCGGTTTTTGGCAATTGTCCACAACGCGTAGGAAGCGTTCTCTAACGCTGACTGATAACGCGCATTAGAGAATGCGCTCTACGCGCGAGCGGTAGGTAATCACCGGCGCGGCTTAATTGACAAGCGCGAAATTGCGATTAAGCTTGGACAAATTTTAGCGAGGCGTAAAAATGTTGAATCATCCGACCTGTTATCTTTCGCCCAAATGCGAGGCGCGCGCCATCGGGCACATGTTGTACGGCGTCTTTGCGCGCGAGCCGCTGGAAAAAAATGAACGCATCGCCGTATGGGGCGGCGAAGTGTTGACGCGCGCGAACTTTGACGCGCTGCCTGACCGCTTGCGCCGTTTGAGCGTCCAAATCGAAGAGGGTTTATTTCTGGTCGCGCTGCACGAGGGGCCCGCCGATTACATCAATCATTCTTGCAATCCGAACGCGGGCATGGACGGCCAAATTGTCGTCGTCGCCATGCGCCCGCTTGCAGCCGGCGAACAGATTTGTTTTGATTACGCCATGACCGACGGCAGCGATTACGACGAGTTTGAATGTCATTGCGGCGCGCCCAATTGTCGCCATCACGTGACCGGGCGCGATTGGCGCAAGCCCGAATTGTGGGAACGCTATGCCGGTTATTTTTCGCCGTACCTCGCGCGGCGCATCGAAAAATTGAAACGCGGAGAAACCATTTGAATGGCGTTTTGTTCGCCAGCGTCTTGGGTTTAACGTCCGCGCTCGTTTGGGGCGCGGGCGATTTTTTGGGCGGCTTGAGTTCGCGGCGCGCTTCGGTTTTGGGCGCGCTGTTGGTGAACGAGGCAAGCGGCTTGGCGGTTTTGTTGACATGCGCCATTCTGTTTCAAGAACCGTTTCCGTCCAACGTCCAAATCGGTTGGAGCATCGCCGCGGGCATCGCCGGCGTCATCGGCTTGGGCGCGCTGTATGCGGGTTTGGCGAGCGCGCGCGCCAGCATCGTCGCGCCCGTGTCCGCCGTCGTCGCCGCGCTGCTGCCGGCCGTGTACAGCGCGTTTACAATCGGTTTGCCCGCCAGCCATCAACAAATTGGTTTTCTCCTCGCGCTGGCGGCGATTGTCTTGGTGAGTTATTCAAATCAAGGCGTCGGCGAATTACGCGCGCTGGGTTTGGCGCTCTGCGCCGGCATCGGCTTTGGCTTGTTTTTTATTTTCATTCATCAAGGCAGCGCCGGAAGCACTTTTTATCCGCTGGTATTTTCGCGCGGCATTTCCATCCCCATCGTCTTGGGCGCGCTGCTCTGGCGCCGCGCGCCGCTGCCGTCCAAACCGGTTTTGCCGCTTGCGCTCGCGTCGGGAGTTTTTGACGCGGGCGGCAATATCTTTTTTCTGCTCGCGACGCAGTTCGGACGGCTCGACGTGGCGACGATTCTCTCGTCGCTCTATCCCGCGTCAACGGTGATTTTGTCGCGCATCTTTTTGCATGAAAAAATTTCGCGCCTACAGCAACTCGGCGTCGTGTTGGCGCTCGCGGCGATTGTGTTGATTGCGCTGTAATGATTCTGCCGCGCGCGGGTTCATTGCGTCCCGCGCGGCGATCCGTCCACGCCGTACAAAAAAACCTCGCGCGAAAATTCGCGCGAGATTTTTTATGATGCCGCCAATGCTGCTTTGCGCTGCCGATTCGCTTCGATGTAACGGCGAATCGCTTCGGCGTCCGGTTGATTGAACGCGGACGCGTTCGGGTCAATGCCCTCTAAACGCTTGCGCGGCAATTTTTGATTCACCGCGCGTTCGATTTTTTTCACCATCGGTTCGTCCAACGGCGTGACCAACGTGTACGCGCTGCCCGTCGCTTGCGCGCGGCCCGTGCGTCCGATGCGATGCACGTAATCTTCTGCCTGCATCGGCACGTCGTAATTGACCACATGCGAAACGCCTTCCACGTCAATCCCGCGCGCGGCAATGTCGGTGGCGACAAGGACGCGCGCCTTGCCTTTGCGGAACGCTTCGAGCGCGGCGACGCGCTGCCCTTGCGAACGATTGCCGTGAATGACATCCGCGCGAATGTTTGCCTTTTTGAGCTGCTTGACAATTTTGTCCGCGCGATGTTTGGTGCGCGCAAAGACCAGCACGCTGTCCATCGCCTCATCCGCGAGCAGTTGATGCAGAGCTTGAGTTTTTTGATGCTCCGGCACGACAAACAATGTTTGCTCAATCGCTTGCGGCGTCGCGGTTGTTTCGACGGCGATGCGCGCGGGCTTGTACGTTACTTCGGATGCCAGCGACAAAATCGAAGGCACGAGCGTCGCCGAGAACAACATCGTTTGGCGTTCGCGCGGCAGTTCGCGCACGATGCGTCGAATCGCGGGCAAGAATCCCACATCCAACATGCGGTCGGCTTCGTCCAAAACCAAGATTTGTAACTCTTGAAATGATACGTAACCGCGCTGCATGTGGTCTTGCAATCGTCCGGGCGTGGCGATGATAATGTCGGTGCGGCGTTTGAGCGCCTGTTCCTGATTCGTCATGCCGACGCCGCCATAAATCGGCGCGACGCGCAGGTCGGTGTGTTTGACCAATGCTTGCGCTTGCTCTGTAACTTGCAAGGCAAGTTCGCGCGTCGGCACAAGAATCAAAACGCGGAGCGCGTGCGGCGCATTTTGCCCAAGTGCATCCTGCGCGAGCAGTTTTTGAATCGCAGGAATGAGGTACGCGGCAGTTTTGCCGGTGCCGGTTTCTGCGGAACCCAAAATGTCTTGCCCCGTCAACGCAACCGGAATGGTTGCCGCCTGAATCGGGGTGGCTTGTTCAAAGCCAAGCCGCGCGACGCTTTTTTGCAGGCGCGCGTCAAGACCCAATGTATTGAAACTCATTTGTTTTTGTATACAGTCACGAATGATCGAGGCAATCGGAATGCGCCGTCCGGGCGCGATGAGAATTCACACCAATCAGCCGAAACTATTTCTATGCGGTTTGATTTGCCGATGTGAACTACCGCAGGAACACAGACGGGTCAGGAGGAAAAGTGTGGAGCCATGACGGCTCACTCAAAAGCGAGGGCAATGACTCTCGTAGAAATAAAAACGCCTCTCGGATTATTGACGAAAGGCATGAATCTACATGCAAACTTGTCTCTAACGCTGCTTAGTGTAACACAGGGGCGGGATATTACCTAATCGGGAAATGTGTTATGATTTGTCTGAAACTATTATGCCAACCGCAAAACGTATCGGACCATACCGCATCTATTTTTATTCCTATGACTGCGGCGAACCGCGTCATATGCACGTAGATCGCGAAAAGTTTAGCGCCAAGTTCTGGCTCGACCCGGATGTCGCGTTAGAGGAGAACAAAGGGTATTCCCGCAAAGAGCTGCGCGATATCGAACGTATTTTACGGGAGCATTTGACAGAATTGAGAAGGGAGTGGGATGATTTCTGCAACGCCAACCCTCGTAACGGCTAGAATCACAAACGTGATTGTCACGGATGACACAATAACGATTGACCTGGAAGATGGGCGCACTATTTCTCTGCCAATCGGCTGGTATCCGCGCCTCGCGCACGGCACGCCACAAGAGCGGACGAATTGGGAAATTAGCGGCGCGGGTTACGGAATTCATTGGGAAGAGTTGGATGAGGATTTGGGCGTGGAAGGATTGCTGCTGGGAAAAAAATCGAATGAGAGTTCTGAATCGTTTGCGCGGTGGTTGGAGCGGAGAAATGCGGTCGGCAGATAAAGACTGGAGGTTACATGAAATCGAAAGTAGTAACATTTTCCAATTATGAATGGCTTCCGCACACTGGGGATTTTGATACTATTGTGTTCGGTTGCAATATCGTCGACCGAGAGTATTTCGAGACTGCTGTTGAGAAGCAATACATGCAAATGCGGCGACGAAATTTGTCGCCGCATTTTTATTCCCCCATTTCCCGTTGGTGACGCGGCGAGACGCGCATCTTTGTACCATCGGCAAAAGCAATTTTAGCGTCTCGCTGCGTCAATGGTATAATTCTCTTCCGTTAAGCAAACGCGCGTCAATGAGTGCCTCGCGCGCTTGACTCCTTCTGCATGAAAGGGGCAACCAGATTGCCTTATGAATGAATATAAATCGGACAAGATTCGCAATGTGGCGTTGATTGGTCATTCGAGCTCCGGCAAAACTTCCCTCGCCGAAGCGCTCCTCTTTAACACGGGCGCCACGACCCGTCTCGGCAAAGTTGACGACGCCAACACGGTTTCAGATTTCGACCCCGAAGAACAACGCCGCAAAATTTCCATCAGCACGTCGGTCGTACCCTGCGAATGGAACGGCTATAAAATCAATCTCATTGATACGCCCGGCTATATTGATTTCGCCGGCGAAATGAAAGGCGCGCTGCGCGTCGCCGATGTCGCCGTCATTTTGGTGGACGCGGTCGCGGGCATCGAAGTTGGCACCGAATTGGTGTGGCAGTATTGCGATGAATTGAATTTGCCGCGCGTCATTTACATCAACAAGATGGACCGCGAGAACGCGGATTTTGATAAAGTGGTGGACCAACTGCGCGAGCGCTATGGCAAAAGCATCGCCGCGCTCCAGGTGCCCATCGGCAAAGAATCGGCATTCAAAGGCGAAGTCAATGTCGTGAGCCGCAAAGCGTTTCTCGGCAAAAGCGAAGGCGCCATTCCGACGGAATTACAAGACACGGTGGAAGCGCGCCGCGGGCAATTGGTCGAAATCGCGGCCGAAAGCAGCGACGCGCTGATTGAAAAATATTTTGAAACGGGCGAACTGAGCGAAGAAGAAATTCGCACCGGATTGGAACACGGCGTCGCGGGCGGCACGCTCGTACCCGTGTTGTGCGGTTCTGCCACGCAAAATATCGGCGTGGATTATTTATTGAAATTTTTCGCCGACTATACGCCGTCGCCCGTCGAAATGCCCCCGCAAATCGCGCTCCACAGCGCGACGCAAAAAGAGGAAAAATTAAACGGCGGCGATACGGGCCCCCTCGCCGCGTTCGTATGGAAAACCCAAGCCGACCCGTACGTAGGCAAGCTGACGTATTTCCGCGTATATTCGGGAACGATGCAATCTGATTCGCGCGTCAACAACTCGCGAACGAACGGCGAAGAGCGCATCGGTCAACTCTATGTCTTGCGCGGCAAAGAACAATTGCCCATCAAACATATTTACGCGGGCGACTTGGGCGCGGTGGCAAAACTCGGCGACACCTCCACCAATGACACGTTGTGCGACAAGGCGCATCCGCTCGAACTCGCCAAAATTTCGTATCCCAATCCGGTCTATTCCGTCGCGCTCACGCCCAAGACCAAAACCGATTTGGACAAGATGAGCGGCGCGCTGCAAAAATTGGTGGACGAAGACCCGACCTTGCGCGTCTATCGCGAACCCGACACGGGCGAAAGCATCATGGCGGGCATGGGCGATTCGCACGTCAGCGTCGCGGTGCAAAGATTGAAACAAAAATTTGGCGTCGAACTCTTGACGAGCGAACCCAAGATTCCGTACAAAGAAACGATTACGAAAAAGACCGAAGTGCAGGGCCGCCACAAAAAACAAACGGGCGGGCGCGGGCAATTTGGCGATACGTGGGTGCGGTTCGAGCCGCTGCCGCGCGGCGCGGGGTTTGAATTTACCGAAGAAGTCTTTGGCGGGTCGGTGCCAAATCAATACATTCCCGCCGTCGAAAAAGGAATGCGCGAAATTATTTTGCGCGGCGTCTTGGCGGGGTACCCGACAACCGATTTTCGCGCGGTGTTGTACGATGGTTCCTACCATCCTGTAGATTCGAGCGAAATGGCGTTCAAACTCGCGGCGCACAAAGCATTCAAGCAAGGCATCCCGGCGGCGGGTCCCGTTTTACTCGAACCCGTGATGAACATGGAAATCACTGTGCCGGATAATTTCATGGGCGACATTATCGGCGACTTGAATACGAAACGCGCGCGGGTGCAGGGCATGGACCAAAAAGGCGCGTGGTCCGTCATTACGGCGCAAGCGCCGCTCGCCGAAATCGCGCGCTATGCCACCGACCTGCGCTCCATGACGCAAGGGCGCGGCTACTTTACGATGGCGTTTGACCACTATGACATTGTCCCGTCGCACATCGCTTCGGTCATTATCGAAAAAGCGAAAAAAGAACGCGCGGGCTTGGAAGAAGAGGACGAAGAATAAATGTTGCCTGGACGATGGAACAGCAATCCTTTCGCATCCAAAATTATCGCGCTCGTACTTTTGAGCGCGGTCGTTTTGTTGAGCGCGTGCGGCGGCGACGCGCCCCCCACGCCAACGCCCGCGCCCACGTCAACGTCGCTTCCCGCGCCGACGACGACAACGATTGTTTCGGACAAAACAACGCCGCAACCAGCCAAAGCTTGCGCGCCCGGCGAGACGCCCACATTCATTTCCGACGTTGTTTTGGCTAAAGACGCGCAAGGCGCAAATTACGAACCGGTGGGAATCACAGAGGCGTTTGAACCGTCGCAAGCCACGCTGCACGCCATCGTAACGCTTGTGAACGCGCCAAAAAATTTACAGCTCGGCGCGACATGGCATTTGATTCAAGCGTCCGGTTATAAACCGCAAAAGATTGACGCCACCACCATCGAGGTCGCCGACGGCGGTTCGCGCAATGTGGACTTTACGCTAAAAGGAACCCAGGCCGCCTGGCCCGTCGGCTCGTACTGTGTCGAGATTTACGCCAACGACAAACTCGCGCTTTCCAAATCGTTCACCGTGATTGCGGGGGAGTCGAACGCGGGAAGCGAAGTGATTCAGGACATTGTATTGGCAGAAAGCGTCAAGCCCGATACGTTTGACCCAATCAATCCAACCGACACATTCAAAAAGAACGCGGAAGCGATTCACGCAGTCGTCAGGATTCTTGATGCGCCCGCCAACACCCAATTGAGCGCAAAATGGTTTCCGCCGAGTCAAGAACCGCTTGACTTTGCTTTGCCGCCGGTGGACGGCACGCGCTGGCTCGATTTTCGTCTGACCCCGCCGCCGGACGGATTTCCCGCCGGCGAGTACAAGGTCGAAATTTACGTCAATCAAAAATTGGCGGACACCAAAACATTTACGGTGCAATAAAAGGGGGCAGGTCCAAGACCTGCCCCTATGCTTTCAAGCCCATCAGATTCAAGGGAAGAGAAAAAAACCAAATCTGAAGTTTGTCCCACGCGTTCGCGTTCGGTTTGACGCGCAGCGCTTGAACCGTTTCGCGCAGCGCCATCATCGTCGCGCCGCGCGTCATATAGTATTTGCTCAAACGTTTACGCGTCGTGTATTCGTCTTGGAACGAACCGCCCGCGTGCAATAAATCCGCCGCCTGCATATACAACGCGCTAGCCGCGTCCCCATTGCCCTCGCGTTCTTCCAATTGCGCGAGATTGCCCGTCGCGCGCCCCTGCCCCGCCGCGTCGTTCGCCTGAATAAACAACTGCTGCGCCTGATGCAGAGATTCGCGCGCCGCCGCGTTGTCGCCTTGCATCCAGAGGACAATGCCCAAATCGTTCGCCGCTTCGGCGCTCTTTTGCGCGTCGTGGTTACTTTGCGCCGTCGTAAAATCGTTTTGCAATTGTTCCGCCGCTTGCGCCAACGTGCCATCCGCCACATGGCGCTGCAATTCCATTTGATTCATGATTTAACCTCGCCCGCGATTTTACAATACGCGCGGCGCGCGCGCAATGGGACATTATTCGAGACCCCAAGTGTCTTCACCGCGCGGCGCGGCGCGCTCAAGATTTTCGTTGTGAAACACTTGGGGTCCTAGACACACTATTTCAATTGCGTTATACTCGGACGCGAAAAGGCCCGGACACGATTGACGCAAAGTATGGAGACATTATGCATAAACTCGTTTTATTGCGACACGGCGAAAGCACGTGGAACCAAGAAAACCGTTTCACCGGTTGGACGGATGTGGATTTGTCGGAAAAAGGCATCGCCGAAGCAAAGGCGGCGGGCAAAACGCTCCGAGCGGAAGGTTATACTTTTGATCTGGCATTCACTTCGGTTTTGAAACGCGCGCTGCGGACGCTCCACCTCGCGCTGGATGAAATGGATTTACTGTGGCTGCCCGTACAAAAATCGTGGCGTTTGAACGAACGGCATTACGGCGCGCTGCAAGGATTGAACAAAGCCGAGACTGCGCAAAAATTTGGCGAAGACCAAGTTTTGATTTGGCGGCGCAGTTATGATATTCCGCCGCCCGCGCTCGAACGCGACGACGAACGTTTTCCCGGACACGACCGCCGTTACGCCGACCTCGACCCGCGCGCGCTGCCGACGACGGAATGTTTAAAAGATACCGTCGCGCGTTTTCTCCCGTACTGGCAAGATGCGATTGTTCCCGCGCTGCAAGCTAACAAACGCGTCATTATCGCCGCGCACGGCAATAGTTTGCGCGCGCTCGTAAAATATCTCGACCGCATCGGCGACCAAGAAATTGTCGCGCTCAACATTCCTACCGGCATCCCGCTCGTCTATGAATTGGACGACGAGTTGAATCCCATTCAACATTATTATCTCGGCGACCCCGAAGCCATTGCCAAAGCGGCGCAAGCCGTGGCGAATCAAGGCAAGGCGAAATAAATAACTCACGTTACGCAGCCCATCCCAATTCAATTTTTGGGACACGGATTACACGGCTTTACACAGAAAAAGAAATGCGATGCCCGATAATGAAAAATCTGTGATCTCTGTGGCAGCTGTGTCCAAAAATGCGTTCGTAAATCCTGACCGGATACTTTATTGTCGGCAAGGCGCGTAACATGAGTAAATAAAGAAAACGCGCGCGGCAAAGATGAAACTCTCCCGTCGTCTATTGTGAACGCGAGCGGAAGAGAGAAACATTACGCCGATGGCGCGGAATCGGGCATTTCGATTTTTTGTCCAAAGCGGCGCGAGACAATGCCGAGACAAACCAAGCCCAAAAACCAACCGAACCACAAGGTCGCAAAACGAATCATCAAGGTCGCGGCGGCGGCGATTGTAGCAGTGATGGTCCCGACGGGCAGCCACGGTTGTTTGCCGAACGCGACCAACAGCCCGCCGATGCTCGCTTCCGCCACACCCAAACCGCCCGGCACGAGCAAGAGCGAACCCGCAAGCGTGGCAAAACCCATGGCGAAATTCGAGAGAATGACGAGTTCCCACGAGAACGGCACGCCCAAGCCAACGAGAATCAATGCCAGCGCAAAACATTCCCCCGCCCACGAAATGACGCCGAGCGCAATGGCAATGAATAAACTTTTGAAACTCAACAATTCGTACGCGCTGGCATAAAACGCATAGAAATGATGCATCCGCGTCGCGAGGCGCGGAAATTTTTCTGCGCGCCGCATCAAACGTTCCGCCAAGCCGCGCTGCCGTACGCCAATGACCAGAATCGTCGCGCCAAGCGCCACCGCGAGCATCAACAAGCGCACAGTGAGATTGTCAAACAAAAACAAGCCGGTCGCCGCGAGCAAGAGCAGCGCGAGGCCATCGGTCATGCGCTCCGCGAGAATGATGGGCGAAGTTGTCGCCACCGGCGCGTCCACGCGCTGCTTGACCAAAAAGCATTTCAGAAATTCGCCCGCCTTGCCCGGCGTCAGGGTCATGGAAAAACCCGCGAGAAAAATCAACAGACTATCGAGCCAATGCAAATTGCGTACGCCGACGACGCCCAAATACCAATGCCATTTTCCAAAGCGCACGGCGTAATTGAACAGCGTCAAGCCGATAATGAACGGCAACAATTCCCACTGAAAATCTTGGAGCGTAACGACGAGTTGCTGCGCGTCGCCGACCAGCAGCAAGACCGCATACACCGCCACCGCCAACAAAAGCGAACCGATAATTTTTCGTTTATGTTTTTCCAGCAGTTCCATAGTTTACCAAACGCGTGCCATGTAGCGCAGCCGTTCATTCAAATAACACATATTGGTCGCCGCGCAATTTTTGCTGAATCTTGTCGAGAATCAATTCCAAATCGGGATTGTTTTGCACAAAATCCAAACGGTCGGCTGGCACGGTCAGAACGGGCGCGAGTTGAAAATTGGCGGTCCATTCCTCGTACAAAAGATTCAGCTGTTCTAGATACGCGCGTTCCATCTTTTTTTCGTACTCGCGGCCGCGCAGCGCGATGCGCTTCAACAGCGTGTCCACCGACGCCTGCAAATATACGACCAGTTGCGGCGGCGGCAAAAATAATTTCAATACGCCGTACATGTCCGCATACGTCGCGTAATCGCGTTCGCTCATGCGACCCTGCAAATACAAATTGCGCGCGAAAATTTCCGCGTCTTCGTACACCGAACGGTCTTGGACGACGACGCCGGGGCGACTCAACAATTGATGATGCGCGTAAAGCCGCCGCGTCAAAAAAAACGTTTGCGAGTGAAACGCCCAGCGCGGCATATCGGCGTAAAAATCCGCGAGATATGGATTTTCCGCCACCGTTTCATAAAACGGCTCCCACCCCAACCGTTCGGATAAAATTTTCACCAACGTAGATTTGCCGACGCCGATGTTGCCCGCGATAACGAGAAATTGTTTCATATCCTTGCAGTTGCCAGCCGACCGTTACAGCCAGCGCGCCTGGAGCGGCGTCTCTGCCATTTTCGCGCGAATCAATTCGGCGATGCGCTCCACATCTTGGGGCTGCCGCACAATGTCCAGTTCAGTAGTCTCGATTTTCAAAACGGGCGACGCGTGATAAGCGTTGAAATACGCGTCATACGCCTGCGCGAGCGCGGCGATGTATTCGCGCTCCATCGTGCGTTCGTAACTGCGGTCGCGCGCCGCGATGCGCGTCATCAAACATTCCACTTCTGCGCGCAGATACACGACCAGATTCGGCAGCGGAATGCGCGCGCCGAGCGTATCCTGCACGCGCTCGTACATTTCCAGTTCATCGCCGCTCAAAGTCAAACGCGCAAAAATTTTATTCTTGTCGAACGTGTAATCGCTAAATAAATTTTGCGTCGCCAACGCGTGGGGAATCGCTTCGTGCTGCTGCTGATAGCGGCTCAATAAAAAAAACGTCTGCGTTTGAAACGCGTAGCGTTCGCGGTCTTGATAAAAACGCGCGAGGAACGGATTCTCTTCAAACACCTCCAAGAGCAGCGCGGCGTCGAACCTATCGCGCAACAAACGCGCGAGCGTCGTTTTGCCAACGCCGATGACGCCTTCGATGGCAATGTAAAAATGAGCGGGCTTCACGTCGAAACAACCTCCAAAGATTTTTCGCGCACAAACATAAACCAAATCACGCTCGCCGCTAAAATTGCCGCCGCCGAAACCAGACTCGTCGCGCCAAAACCGTATTGGGCATATACCGCCGGGCCGATAAATGAACCCGCCGCGCGCCCCAGTGAAAACGCCGCAACGCCCAGCGACAAAAGCGTGGCGCGCACCGCCGGCGCGATTTCCGTCATCAGCGGCAGCGCGGCGACAATACTCAATTCAAACGCGAAAAATGTCAATACGATGCCCGCGCCGCCCGACCACACATTCATTCCCATAAACGGCAGCGCCAGATACGCGAGCGCGCCGAGCGCCAAACCGCCCGCGACCATTTTCCATTTGCCGAGGCGATCCACAAATAACGCCACCGTCATTTGCGCGATAAATTCCGCGCCGCCAATCGTCGCCGCGACCAAGCCCAACGCGACCGCGTCCAAACCAAAGGTCACGTTCATCCAATCCGCAAAGACGATATTGATATTTTCATTCGCCGCCGCCAACAACAACGTCGTCGTAATGGCCGCCAGCGCCATCGGCGCGCGCAGCGCTTGACGATACGCGCCGCGCAGCGCGCGCGCCGCCTGCGCGGGTTGTTGTTTGTCGCGCGGCAGCGCGAGCCACAGCAGCGCCAGCGCGCCCAACGCGCATAGGCCCACCGCGACAAACCCCGCGCGCCACCCTTGCGCCTGCACCGCCAAACCCATCAACGGCAAGCCAACAATTGCGGCAAGCGACCAGGCGACTTCGGCGATAGCCATGATTCGCCCACGCCGCGCATACGGCACCTTGTCGCCGAGAAACGCTTGCTGCGCCGGCACATACAAAATGGAGGCGAAACCCATCAGCGTCATTACGCCAATGGCGACCCACAGCGACGTGACAAAATAAAGCGCGACGCCGGTGAGAGCCATGATAGCGACGCCGGCGAGCATCATCACGCGCCGCCCGTAGCGATCCGTCAGCGGGCCAAACAACGGCGCGGCGAAACCAAGCAAATTGCGAATCTGCGCGATTAACGCGGCGTTCGTCACGCTCACGCCGAGACCGGCGGCAATGAACGGCAAAAAGGGATAAAGCGCGCGATACCCCGTATCCAGAACGGTACGCGCAAACAAAAGCAGCGCCAGCGTGCGCCATGAAAAATCGCGGGCGGCGGAAGGGGCGGAAACGGACATACGAACGATAATTGAACACAAAACAAAATTCGCAAGCATTTTGCTTGCGAATTTTGCTTTGACAGCTCCGCGACAAGGACTTGAACCTTGAACCCTGCGGTTAACAGCCGCATGCTCTGCCGATTGAGCTATCGCGGAATATGCGTTGGCAAGACCAAATTATATGCAAAAGCGCGAGATGGTCAAAAATTCAACCCAAATAATCGCGCAACTTGCGGCTGCGAATCGGGTGCCGCAGTTTCCGCAGCGCTTTGGCTTCGATTTGGCGAATGCGTTCGCGCGTGACGCCAAACTCTTGGCCCACCTCTTCGAGCGTGCGCGTACGCCCGTCTTGCAAACCAAAACGCAATTCGAGGACTTTACGTTCGCGGTCGCTCAAACCGTCGAGAACATCTTGCATCTGTTCTTTGAGCAATTGCCGCGACGCCTGGTCAACGGGTCCCGGCACCGATTCGTCTTCGATGAAATCGCCGAGCGACGAATTATCTTCGCTCCCAATCGGCATTTCGAGCGACATGGGTTCTTGGGCGACTTTCATGATGCGGCGGATTTTGGTCGCCGCGCGTTTCAATTTACGGTCCAACAGCGGGTCAAGCGTTTCGCCCGCGGCTTGGGCTTCGATAATGGCGCTGCGTTCTTCCGGCGCGAGCAATTCCATTTCGAGCGCGATTTCTTCCGAAGTCGGTTCACGGCCCAATTCTTGCTGAAGGCGACGCGATACGCGCAAAAGCCGATTAATCGTTTCGACCATGTGCACCGGAATCCGAATGGTGCGCGCCTGGTCGGCGATGGCGCGCGAAATGGCTTGGCGAATCCACCACGTCGCATAAGTTGAAAATTTGAACCCTTTGCGAAAATCAAATTTTTCCACCGCGCGCAGCAAACCGATATTGCCCTCTTGAATCAAATCGAGAAACGACATGCCGCGCCCGATATAGCGTTTCGCCACGCTGACGACCAAACGCAAATTCGCTTCCGCGAGTTTGAGCCGCGCGCGTTCGCCGATTTCGATTTCGCCTTTGAGTTTTTGGCGCACTTTGAGGTCAAGCCCGGTCTTTTTCAAATCCACCTGCGCGTGCAGACCTTTTTGCATCTGTTCCGCCAAGCGCAATTCTTCGGGCGAAGTCAAAAGCGGCACGCGTCCGATTTCGCGCAAATACATTCGCACAGGGTCGCTGCCCGCTTCGCTCTCGCCAGTTTCGACAACCACCGGCGCTTCGTCCTCGTGAAGCGGATGCGCGAGCGTCGAGAGGTCCACCGTCACGTGCATTTCGGCGAGCAGCTGCTTTAAATCCGCCAACAGGCCAGGGTCATCGTCAATATCTGGAAATTCGCGGCGAATCTGTTCAACCGTCAAGCGTTTTCTCATACCCGCTTGTGTAACCAGACGGTCGAGAATCGCGTCCATATCCGGCGGCTCGGGCGCATCGCCCAACGGGCTGCTCAAGTCCGTCACCATCGTCAACAACGGCGTGTGATCCTGATCCGCGCCATATTCGGGCGCCTGCGAGTGATTTCGCGATTTCTTGGGTTTGGATACCGTGCGAGTTTTTTTAGCCATAGGAAAAATCTATGTACGTCTTGCAGCCGCGGCGCTCAACAGCGTGCGCGCATCCAGCGCGCGTTTTGTTTCAGCAATCCAACCGCTCACCAACACAACCCGCTGCGTCAATTCCGCTTGTTCTTCGGGCGGCGTTTCGCTCAATAAAAAACGCAGCTGCGTCAATTCATTTTGCAAGCGCTGTAACCGCAGGCGATACGCGGCGCTCTCCAATTCCCGCAGCGCCGCCGCGCCCTCGAATTGTATCCCTTTAGCCGCTTGATGCAAACGCTCACCTTCGGCGCGCGTTTCCGCGTGCAGATGCGCGAGAAAAGCCGCCGCGTCAAAAGCCAGCGTCGTCTGATTATACTCGATAAGCGTATTCCATAGTTGACGCAGCAACGGGTCGCCAAAATCTTCCGCCGTCAAAAAAGAAACGCGCTCGATGTTATCGGGCGTATGCAGCGCCAGCGCAATCAAGTATTCATCATACCGCGCGGCTTGTGGACGATTGGGCAGCGCGCGCGGCGCTTGAAGGACGCGCACCGGCGCATCGCTCTTTTCAAAAGTTTGGAGCTGCTCCAAAATGACGCGCTCGTCCGAACGAGTGCGCCGCGCCAATTCTTGCGCGTAATGGGGACGCTGAACATTATCTTTGACTTGGGCAATCACCGGCAGCATCCGCTTGACGTATTCCGATTTGCCTTGCGCGGCGTTCAAATCCAAATCGCGCGCCTGCGCGTTGAAATAATAATCGAGCAAGGGCGTCGCAGTGGCGACGCGCGCGCGCCACGCATCCGGGTTTTCCAAAATCACTTCATCGGGGTCGCGCCCCGGCGGCATTTCCAAAATCAATAGTTCCGCGTCGAGCCGTTCTTTGAACACGATGAGTCCGGGCCCGACCGGCACGGGCGCGTTTTTGTACGACAGCGCCTGGCGCGCCAAATTCAAACCGCGTTCCGTCGCCGCCGCGCCCGCTTCGTCCGCGTCGAGCGCGAGCGCATAGCGTTTTGTGAGCCGCGTCAATTGCGCCAATTGTTTTTCCGTCAACGCCGTGCCGAGCGAGGCGACCACATTTTTGAAACCTTCTTGATGCGCGACGACGACATCGGTGTACCCCTCGACGATGATGGCGAGATTCTCGGCGCGAATCGCGTCCTTTGCCAAATCCAAGCCATAGAGCGTATCGCTTTTGGAAAAAATCGGCGAGTCGGGCGAATTCAAATACTTGGGTTGTTGGTCGTCGCTCATTGCCCGCGCGCCGAACGCGATATATTCGCCGCGCCGATTGCGAATCGGAAACATGAGCCGGCCGCGAAAACGATCCCACACGCGCCCCTCTTCATTCGAAGAAATCAAGCCCGCGCTTTCAATGTCCGCCAGCGTGAATCCTTTGGTTTTCAAATGTTCGAGCAGCGCAGTGTAGGAATTGAGCGCATAGCCGATTTGAAAGGTTTCAAGCGCCAGCGCGTTGATTTGGCGTTTTTGCAAATACGCGCGCACGCGTTCCGCTTCGGCGTGATGCTTTAATTGATAATTGAAATACGCGGCGGCGGTTTGATTGATTTCAATGAGACGTTTTACGTTCGACCCGTCGCCCGCCTCGCGATGCAACGTCACCCCCGCGCGTTCCGCCAATATTTTGAGCGCGTCGCTAAAATCCACGTTCTCTTTTTTCATCACGAACGTAAAAATATCGCCGCCCATGCCGCACGCGCCGAAACAATGCCACGTCTGCGTTTCGGGAAACACAAAAAACGCGGGCGTGCGCGTGTTCGCATGAAACGGACACAGCCCCGCGTACGAACGTCCCGATTTTCGCAATTTCACCGTTTGCGAAACGAGGTCAACGATGTCGAGTTTTTGTTTGATTTCGTCAACGACAGACATGATGCAATGCGCTATGCAAAATACGCAAGGCGCCATAAACAAATTCACATTGTTACTGCGCCTTGTTCATTGCGCCTTGATTAGAGATATTGCCATTAGAACAAGGGTTTGTCAAACAACTATGCGAAATGAGGAGGCGATTGTAAATCGCGGCAACAAGAACGGCAGAGGAAGCGATTAGAAATCGCGGCAACCAGAACGCGAAACGTGCCTGCGCACGTTAGATATTGTATCGGACGCGTTGCAAAAAATTAGAAATCGCGGCAACCAGAACGCGAAACGTGCCTACGCACGTTAGATATTGTATCGGACGCGTCGCAAAAAAACGGCGCGCAT
>Ga0226835_1001167_pt1 | contig 16214 bp, 16 predicted proteins | sample LAC_MetaG_1_FD_163627 | JGI IMG/M metagenome (GOLD analysis project Ga0226835, IMG submission 163627) | Anaerobic ammonium oxidizing microbial communities from anammox membrane bioreactor (MBR) in UC Berkley, California, United States -... | ecosystem: Engineered > Bioreactor > Anaerobic >...
ATGAGCATGGAAGAGGCCGAATCGATCTTGTTCAGCCAGGAGATGTTTCTTTACCTGCATGGAATACGAGGCCCCTGGGTGTTTACCTTTCACCCTTAGAGGATGATACACGAGAAGCCTGGTAGATCGTGAAAACAGCGTATATTACTCAAAACGGAGCAGCATCAGCACGTCCTGCAGAGCAGCAGCGAACACCTCGTGCATAACGGCCTCCGGGGCGACATAAGCACCGCCAAAGGAGCCATCGCCATACACTAGCCGCGCCTCCTGCGCGCTGAGCAGGCCGGCGACGCGCGGCGAAGGCTTCTCTTCACCTGGCAATTCGGTCACTTGCGTGAAAGGGAAGGCTTCGGAGGCAATCTGCTCTAATTATTCGGTCGGTAAGGTAGAATCGCCTTGGTAGGTCATGGTGCACTCCTTTCTTGAAACAGACCTACCCTTTTGAAAATAGTTTACACTAACATCAGTTCCCCGGACTTATTTTTCTTTAATCAAATAAATTGAGGAAATTTTCTATAATGATTGTGTTTGGTTCGTTTCTATGTTATGTCAATAAAAAGCAACCATTCTCGATTGTGGTGGGATTTATGGAGAGAAAAAATCATAAATACCTTTTTATTAATTTGTTTACTATACTGATAGCTTTTCTAGGGATTTTGCTCTTTTGGCGTGCAGGATCGGCATTAGGAAATAACAGCGGTTCCATAAATAGCACCTCCAATCCTCCTCCATCTTCATTTCAGAAATTAATGCAGCCGCCTACTCAAATTCCCGAGGGTAAAAATCAAGATGTGATCGTTATAGAAAAGCAAGAGCCAAGGAAAATTGACGAGCATCTGGATCTCGCGACCGGGTTGGCGGATAAAGATAAGTTTGTTTATATCGTTCAAAGAGCTGATGGAACTTTCTCGGAAATTATCGTACCAGGAACACTTGAAAATGATGTAAAGTCTTTTATGGAATTAGGTCCACGTGACAAGATCATTACCGGATATCCACTTTATCCGCGTAATTCTTTTCCATCATTAGAAAAGCCAGCGGTTCAAGTTACACTAAATGGTCATACAATTTTGAGTAGTCCGTATCCTCAACCAACGAATCCATATCCATAAATCGGATTTCAAACATTAACTCCAAAAAATGAATAATGGGAGGGGAAATGTTACGATCAAGGCTAGTTGCAACATTTTTACTAACCTGCCTACTTTCGTTAGTTTTGGGAGTGATTGGTGTATTAGCAGGTAATACTTTCGTTACAGCAAACCTTAGATATGATCTTCCAGCAATTTATAACGCACGAGATTATAAGACAATGATTGCAGCTGGGGTATTGCCAACAACCGGTGTAATACAAGACTTCACCACAGGCTGGCTAGGTGTGTTTTTTGCACAGTATCAACCAGGTGTACCCTTTTCTGGCCAGTTTAGCCAAATAGGAATAGAAACATCAAGGAGCGGGATCCGATGGTTTATCTATGCTGAACCGGGAGTTACGTGCCTTAGAGGAACACAACCGCCAGGCGATCATTTGCATTGTTATGGAGATTATAATGACTTGGTAAGTCTACTTACTTGGCACACCGTAAGATTACAAAAATTAACCAACGAAAATTTTTGGAGAGTTTACTTCTACGATACAAACAATGTAGGATATATTGTTGGCGCAATCGAATCCACTAGCAATAGAATTTACCTCGCCAGGAATGACACAGAGGAAGGTTATTACGAAGCAACCGATCCTTTTCTGGATACGGCTTATTATTACTGGCATCCACAGTACTGGAATGGCAGTAGCTGGGTAGAATGGGCTGCAAGTGAGGGCTCAAGTAAAAATAATGAAATATGGATATCTGGAGCTAATCCTCAAGGTATCTGTCCTGGACATTATGGCGCCAATCCATACCTGGGAGGTGACGAAAGAGCTTGGTATGCAGGAACAACTGGCCAATATTGTTCATGGGTTCTATTCCCATCAAGTCATACATATCTTCCACTTGTACAGAAATAATTTTGCCAGCGCGGCTTGATCTATGATTGGTTCAACTCGTAGGTTACTTACCTACCTATTATTGATAACGTTTACTTCGATCTATTTACTTGGATGCAGCGCGCAGTTTATTAGAAAAGCTCTTGGAGAAAATTACCAATTTGATACAGATCCGAAAAGTGTAATCATTCAATTAGATCAAAAAACATGGCCCTTAGGCGATGTTCCTGGGCAGGATTGTAACTATATACCTAACTTGCGAATTTGGGGTGACGGCAAAGTTGTTTATGCTGATTTTTCGGGGGGAAATCGCCGGGTTCTAACTGGTACTATAAGCAAGGATAAAATTATTGAAATATTAAAGTTGCTTGACAAATACGGATTTTTTAATAGCCCCCAAGAGGAACAATCACCTTCAAATATCACAGGATACGGAATACTTGTGAACGTGAATGGCCATTCCTTTCACTCATTTTCTAGCGAAAAAAACGAAACATATGACACTATCCTTTCATTAATCGATGTTAATTCACTTATTGATTTTATCCCTGAAAAAGGCTTTTTAGTCGTTGGACCTTACAGAGGTTTTTCTTCTATAGATACTATACCTGAATGGACGTCTAATATTTCATTTTCTCTATCAGAATTAGTTGGAACTGGACGATGGATTAACGGTAGTATTGCAGAATATGTATGGAACACAATAAATGAGCAATCCGAACCATTAACCGGAATGCGCGAAGGAAGTAATGTGTTTGCGATCGGATTGGAAGTAGAAAGCATTTCTCCTCAGGATCCGCCATTTGATTGTTTTAATCGATGAATTATTTAGCTCGAGTTTAGACAAAATGGCATTTTGCCCAACATATGGTGGTATCTCACTACTATTTACCGCCAGATATGGTGCTCAAACGTGTTTTGTCTAAAGTTGAATTTAGCGTAATAAACCTTGACGCGCCGCGGTCTGGGTTGTATTGTGCCTCAAGTGGGGGAGAGCATAATCTGACATACAGACACGAATAACCGGTTTCATAGGTGAATATGTCCAAAGACCCGAGTGAGATCGCCACAATGGTCGCCGATTTCTTCACGACAATTACAGCGCGCGGAATCGAACACTACATTGGCTTGCAGCTGGCCATGAATTACCATATGCTGGTGATCGGGCAGCCAGGAGATGTTTCTTTACCTGCATGGCATACGGGGCCCCTGGGTGTTTACCTTTCACCCTTAGAGGATGATACACGAGAAGCCTGGTAGATCGTGAAAACAGCGTATATTACTCAAAACGGAGCAGCATCAGCACGTCCTGCAGAGCAGCAGCGAACACCTCGTGCATCACGGCCTCCGGGGCGACATAAGCACCGCCAAAAGAGCCATCGCCATACGCTAGCCGCGCCTCCTGCGCGCTGAGCAGGCCGGCGACGCGCGGCGGCGGCTTCTCTTCGCCTGGCAATTCGGTCACTTGCGTGAAAGGGAAGGCTTCCAGCCAGTTGGCATGGTTGGGCTTCAGGCTATGCCGCTGGGCGACATCCTGCACCGAATGGGAGGTCCACCAGGCGTACCAGGCCAGGCGCAATTCGGGTAGCTGGTTGGCGACTTCATACAGCCGCCCACGCGCGCCATCATTGCCACCATGGCCATTGAGCAGCAAAATACGACGAAAACCATGCTGATAGGCTGAGCGAATTAGATCTTCGACCAGGTCAAGCAATGTGCTGAGGCGCAGGCTGAGCGTGCCGGGGTAAGCCAGAAAATACGGCGAGCTGCCGAAGTTGAGCGGCGGAGCGACCAGCACACCGGTTTGTTCACTGGCCGCATCCGCCAGCGCCAAAGGAATCTTAACATCGGTCAACAGGCTCAAATAACCGTGCTGCTCGCAAGAGCCCAATACAATCATCAGACGATCATCCGTCTGAAGATAGCGCTCTACATCCATCCAATTCAGGTCTTCCAGGCGCATGAAACAGGTCTCCGCCGCTCAAATCACGATGTTGACCAGTTTGCCTGGCACCAGGATCACTTTCTTTGGCTGTCGCCCTTCCAGGTATTTCAGGATGGTGGGGCTGGTCAGGGCAAACGCCCGCGCCTGTTCTTCGGTGATGTCCACCGGCACCTGGAGGTGGTCGCGTACTTTGCCGTTGATTTGCAACACCAGAGTAATCTCCTCTTCGGCGGCAGCCGCCTCATCCACCTCGGGCCAGGGTTGCTGGTGAATGGAATAAGGCTTGCCCAAGCGGCTCCACAGCTCTTCGGCAATGTGCGGCGTAGCCGGGGCCATCATACGCAGGTAAATATCTTGCGCTTCAGCCCATTCCGCCGAACCGCCGGCGCCCTGTTCACGGGCTTTATACAGTTCATTCAACAGCTCCATCAAGCTGGAGATAGTGGTGTTGAACTCAAAATTCTCAAAATCGTGCGTCATGCGGCGCAGTGTCTGATGTACCTTGCGGCGCAGGTTGCGCAGCGTCTGCGGGTCGGCTTTACCCGGTGTGGTTGGCTCAGTGAACAGCGCCCAAACGCGGCGCAGCCAGCGCACCACGCCTTCAATGCCGCCGCTATTCCAGGGAGCGCCCATATCCCAACGGGCAAAGAACATCAGGTATGCTCGCACTGCATCCGCCCCATACATTCGAACCAGATCATCCGGGGCGATCACGTTGCCCCGACTCTTGGACATCTTCTCTGAATCTTCGCCCAGGATGATGCCCTGGTTGCGCAGTTGCAGCATTGGTTCTGGCCCTTTCATGATGCCCATATCTCGCCCGGCTTTGTGGAAAAAGCGTGTATAGATCAAATGCATGGTGGCATGTTCGATGCCCCCGGTGTAAGTGTCCACTGGCATCCAGTAGTCGTATTCCTTTGGATCAAACGGACCCTGGTCGTAATCCGGCGACAGATAGCGCAGGTGATACCATGAGGAACACATGAAGGTGTCCATGGTGTCTGTTTCACGCTCCGCCGGTTGCCCACATTGCGGGCAAGTGGTAAATTTCCAGGTGGGATGCAGCTTCAGAGGGCTTTCGCCAGTGGGGCGCCATTCTACATCATCGGGCAACAGCACAGGCAGTTGATCTTCTGGAACAGCCACAGCACCGTGCACCGGACAATAGATGATGGGGATTGGCGCGCCCCAATAGCGCTGGCGTGAGATCAGCCAGTCCCGCAAGCGGTAATTCACCGCTCCCTTGCCAATGCCTTTTTCTTCCAACCATTGAATCACCCGGCTCTTGGCAACATCTCCTGGCGTTCCGCTGAAAGCCTCCGAGTTCACCATCTTTCCGTAGCTATCATGATACAGCACGTCGTGGTAATACTGGCGCTCCCAGAGCATCTCCATCAGGGAGCGATTCTCTGCAATCGGCGGATACAGAGCAGCCAGACGCTTCAAGATGCGTTGCTCGCTTTCCACAGAGTCCCATTCCAGCACGCCGTCATGGAAAATGAACAGCCAACGTGTACCCACCACTTCCACCCAACCGTTGGGGGAGACAAAGCCGCGCGCCAACTCGATATACTCGTCCACCTTATCTGCTGGCACGGTGATGAAGACGCGGCTGTTATGTTGTTCATGGGGAAATCCGCGTGTGCGCAGTGCATCATCGAAGCCATCTTTCATACGATCCAGCTTCACCGAAGATTTGGTCAACCCATCGGGACGTTCGATGACCGGCAGGATGGGCAAACCATACTTCAAAGCAAACTGGAAGTCGCGCTCGTCGTGCGCCGGTACTGCCATAATGGCGCCGGTACCGTAGGTCATCAGCACATAATCGGCGATCCAAATGGGGATGCGTTTGCCGTTGACTGGATTAATGGCATAGCCGCCGGTGAAGACGCCGGTTTTTTCTTTATCTGCCGCCTCGCGTTGGATGTCGGACTGGCGTTCAGCTTGCTGAATGTAGGCTTCAACTTCCGCGCGTCGCTCTGGCGTGGTCACTTTCTCCACCAGCGGGTGTTCCGGCGCCAACACCATGAAAGTCGCGCCCCACAACGTGTCGGGGCGTGTGGTGAAGATCTCCAACGGGTCTTCTTGCTCCGTGTGAAAGATTACCGAAGCCCCTTCTGAGCGCCCAATCCAGTTGGTTTGCAGCGTGCGCACGCGCTCAGGCCAATCAATATGCGAAAAGTCGAGCAATTCTTCGGCATAAGCCGTAGTGCGGAAAAACCATTGCTCCAGATTCTTTTTGATCACCGGCGTACCGCAACGTTCGCAATGGCGATCCTCGCCCCACACCTGCTCACGCGCCAGAGTAGTGTTGCAGTTGGGGCACCAATCTACCGGCGCCATTTTGCGATAAGCCAGGCCGTGTTGATACAGCTTGATGAAAAACCATTGCGTCCAACGGTAGTACTTGGGGTCGGAAGAAATGGCTTCGCGCCGCCAATCGAACATGGCGCCCATTCTTTTGAGTTGTTGGCGCATACGGTCAATGTTGGCGTAAGTCCACTCTTTTGGATGGATGCCGTGCTTAATGGCCGCGTTCTCGGCTGGCAAACCGAAGGCGTCGAACCCCATGGGGAAGAGTACATTGTAGCCGCGCATGCGTTTGAAACGGGCGCGTGCATCCGAAGGGGTCATGGCGTACCAATGACCGATATGCAGGTCTCCAGATGGATAGGGTAGCATGGTCAGCGCGTAGTGCTTATGCCGCGAGGGGTCAATATCTGAATGGTATAAACCATCGGCTTCCCAACGCTTCTGCCATTGGGGTTCAATCTCTGCGGGGTTATAAACGACAGATTCAGGCATTCTCTTTCTCCTGTGAAATGATTGCACGGAGGAGTTTCAAGGCGACGACCCGGGCGTGCAATGGTGATGTGGCTTTGGTTGATAGGATCATAGTTATGATTGCTTCCGTGCGATTATATCCAATTTCGCTGTTTCGTACACAAAAAGGCGTGAGCTTCCTCGCAGCCCACGCCTTTTTGCTCCTGGTTATAAGACTTTGCTTACTTAATCACAATCTGAACTTCGAAGGTCTCCGCAGGCGGGGTCTGCGCCTCAAAAGGGCGGTGATAGACCAGCTTAAGGGCGCCTTGTCCGCCCTGGCCGGCCTGGAACGTAAGGGTAAGTTTACCGCCTGCGCCAACTGCGTCCGAATCGGCTTTGAACTCCCATTCGCCGACTTGAGTTACCGGCGCGCTGCTATCCGCGGCGACTTCCCATGTATAGCCCGTAGTTGGATTGCCGTCCAGCGTCACTTTGAAGGTTTCGCCAGCCTTGACTTCCACGGACTTACCGGCGTCTTGGGCGGTTAAGGTTTTAGCTCCTCCAGAGACGCAACCCGCCAGGAGCAATGACAGCAGCAGAGTAATAAAGATTTTCTTGATCATTGACAGACCTTACTTCCGTCCGCCCGATAGTTGACCCATCGAGCGTTGGCGTTGATTATATCACGGCGCAGACGGTGCCAGTGTGCCTTCATCTACTGAACCGCCGCCTTGCTCCGCGCCCAGCGCGCCGGCGCCAGCAACGCCCATCGGATAGTAGAACACTGGGGCTGGGCCAAACCACCAGCCGGTAAAGGCTTTGACCGGGCGACCCGGTCGGGCGATGTAACCGCCGGGCATCCACCACCAGCCACGCTGGCCCGGATAGTACTGCAGATCATCCGACTGCCCAGCTCGGACATCCGTGCGCACCTGGAATGAAGCATTGTTTTTCATGATGGTCCTCCGATTTTTTACTCCTGTTCTTTTTCGATTGACGGCAGCTCATCTCAGATTTTACTTCTGGATCGCTCAGAATAAATTTTACAACCCCTTCCTTGTATATTTACAATAATAATTTAAAAATACGTCATTTGCCCTAATAATTATGCAAGTTATGGCTGATATTCCAACATGTAACGTTCAACTCGTTGCTTATCCGATGAACAAACGCATGGCAAAGGTGTGACCATGCTCTAACTCCAGCAGCCCGCGCCATTGGCCGCGCAGGTCTTTTTGTCCCAACTCGTTGTGCGCCGGACATCCACACTGCGGATCGTGTGGATGTGGACAGGAACGAATCGCTGCCGCAATCGAAGCGACTGCATCTGGACTGACCCAATAGCCGATATGATTCCAGGCTTCCGATTCAGGGCAGTCGCCGCGCCCCTCCGTATAGACCGCCAACCCACGAAACGCACAGGCTTTACAAGCGACGACCTGCAGAGAAATTTCCTGTGAATAACGATCCGGTGGCAATTCCATGGAGCAATCAATCTCCAAACCGTCTCGGGTGGCGCACTGTGGACAGCGAAAAGACATTCTCCGCTCCTTTCTCCGATAAAAAAACAAAATCCCCCGTCCCGATTAGAAACGGAGGAATCCTTATTGGCAGCTAATCATGTTGCCCATCTGAATGAATAAGACCCATAAAAAATCAGGTGGACCCAGTGGGATTCGAACCCACGGCCTTCTCAATGCCATTGAGACGCGCTCCCAACTGCGCTATGGGCCCAATAACTTGCTGCTGCACAACGGACACGTATTTTACCTGGAATGAAGCGATCCGTCAACTGTCCGTGGTTCAAGAACGAGCATCAGTGGACCTGAGGGGATTCGAACCCCTGACCTCCTCAGTGCGATTGAGGCGCGCTCCCAACTGCGCTACAGGCCCTAAAGCGAAGGAATTGTATCCGAGAGGGGACGGGCTGTCAAGAACGAAACGATGGGGGTGCGTCAATCTACATGATGTCTAAATCCAATCTTCACATTTTCCTAACAGGTTGCCTTTATGCTATGCATGATTGGAATTCTTCGCGTTCGCTTGCTGCGAGTATCATCTCTGGGAGGGCAGTCGTCATGCTGCGTAAAAAATTGTTTTGGGCGCTTCTCATCATGATCTTGATATTGGTTGGCGGAGGTTATGCCTATTACAGCAGCCGCGTTGCCTCCGCTGGCGCAGCGCAAACCACAGAGGCGGCCATGCAAACCGACGTGGCGCGATTGGGCGACCTGACCATCATCGCCAGCGGTACAGGTTCGGTTGTGCCAGCTTCTGAGATCGCCCTCGGTTTTGATGACAGCGGGACGCTGATTGAATTGAACGTGGTGGTTGGAGACAAAGTGAAAGCCGGACAAACGCTGGCGCGTTTACAAACCAAAGACACGCCTGAATCTATTCAGGCCTCCATTGCTGACGCCGAGTTGGCGGTCATTCAGGCGCAGAATGCGTTGAATGAACTGTACGCCAACGCTGAAATCGCTCGCACAACGGCGCTGAACGACATTGCGACATACGCACAAGAGGTGCGTGATGCGCAATATCAACTAGAAAACTATAGCGTACCTGCGTTCCTGCAAAATTATGATGCCATTGAAGCCCTGGATTTGATGAAAGAACAGCTCGACAAAGCCTTTCAAGCCTTTGAGCCGTATCGTTATTATCCGCAGAATGATTCCACACGCCGCGCTCTGCTAGAAGCGCTCAATCTGGCGCAAAGCAATTATGACGCGGCGGTGAAACGGTTGAACTATGAATATGTTTTAGAAGTCGCCCAGGCAAACTTACATAAGGCTCGCCAGGATTACGAAAAGTACAAAGACGGCCCGGCTGCAGACGAATTGGCATTGGCGCAGGCTGAGCTGGCCAACGCGCAGGCAAAACTGGCTCTGGCAAAAGAGGCAAAAGCCATACTGGAGTTGACAGCTCCCAGCGATGGGGTGATTCTGGCTGTGGATGCCAATGTTGGCGAAGTCGTCAGCGCCTCGCCGTTTATCACCCTGGCCAACCTGGAACAGCCGCAAATTGAGGTGTATCTGGATGAAACCGATTTGGACAAAGTGGCTGTCGGCTATGAAGCAGAAGTGGTCTTCGATGCATTGCCAGATAAGACTTTTCGCGGAAAGGTCATCAGCGTCAGCCCCAGCCTGGAGGAAGTCTCCAATGTCAAGGCGATTAAAGCTCGCGTGCTGCTCGATCCGCTGGATGCAGGAATTTCCCTACCGGTGGGGCTGAACGCTGCCGTGGACATCATTGCCGGGCGCGCCGAGAACGCTGTATTGGTTCCTATCGAGGCGCTGCGTGAATTGGATGCGGGCGAATATGGTGTGTTTGTCGTCGAAAACGGCCAACCCGTTTTACGCGTGGTGCAAGTTGGTTTGATGGACATCACCTACGCCGAAATCGTCTCCGGCGTGCAAGCGGGTGAAATCGTCAGCACCGGCATTGTTGAAACCAAATAAGCATACCGACTGGTAAGGCCGTGCCATGAATGAAAGAATCATCATCCAAACTGAAGAATTAACCAAAGTCTATGGTGTAAATGAGTATCAGGTGCGCGCTCTGGATCGGGTGAATCTGACGATTCGCGAAAACGAATTTGTGGCTGTGATGGGGCCTTCTGGCTCGGGTAAAAGCACATTGATGAACATCCTGGGCTGCCTCGACCGACCAACATCGGGTAAATACTTCTTGGCAGGTGAAGACGTCAGCGAGCTGAACAAGACCCAACTTGCCCACATCCGCAACCAGCGCATCGGTTTCGTCTTCCAATCGTTCAATTTGCTGGCGCAAACCAGCGCGCTGGAGAACGTCATGTTGCCCATGCTGTATAACCGCAACGGAAAAATCAGCGATGAGGCGCAAAAACAAAAAGCCATCCAGGTGCTGACCGCCGTTGGATTGGGCGACCGTTTGGAACATAAGCCGCATGAACTTTCCGGCGGTCAGGCGCAGCGGGTAGCCATCGCACGCGCGCTGGTCAACGATCCGGTGTTGATCCTGGCTGATGAACCCACCGGCAACCTGGACAGCCATTCCAGCGCCGAAATCTTGGGGTTGCTGCGTGAGCTTCATCATCAGGGCCGCACGATCGTGTTGGTGACCCACGACGACGAAATAGCCGCTTATGCTCAACGGGTGGTGCGTTTTCGTGACGGGCATATCGAATCAGATCAACTCAATGGCCACGCCAAACAGCCCGCGAGGTTGGAAGAGGTGCCCGATGCACACCCGTAAAGTGATCCAGATCGCCTGGCGCGGCCTGGCGAAAAATAAATTCCGCTCGCTGTTGACCATGCTAGGCGTCATTATTGGCGTGGCGGCGGTGATTATCATGATCTCCATCAGCGCCGGTACAGAAAAATCCATCGAGGAACAAATCACCAGCCTGGGTTCTAATCTCATCTTCGTCACTCAGAACTTCAGTCGGGGCGGCTTTCGGGCGGTGGGGCAACCACAGGGTGGCGGCCTGGTTTATGACGATGCATTTGCCATTGCCGAACAAGTCAATGGCGTGACCGCGGTGGTGGTCGAGCAAGAAAGCGTCGCTACGGTTCGTGCGGGAAACGTAACTCTGGATGAGATTGAAATCGTAGGCAGCACATCTGATTTACCCTCGGTGCGCGATATGAGCCTGGCCGCGGGGCGTTACTTCACCCCGCAGGAAGTGGACCGCAAACAAAAAGTGGTCGTTCTGGGGGCGGATCTGGCTAAAGAGTTGTTTGGAGACGCTACGCCGATCGGGCAGACGATCACCGTTGGCAACACCAAACTGGCGGTCATTGGTGTGTTCGCGGAAAAAGGTCTGGTGGGCAACGTTGATTTTGATATGCGCCTGTACACGCCGATCACGGTCGTCTTCCAAAAATTTACTCCTTCGCAATTCGCCCGCATTATGGGCGACCGCGTAAGGATGATCTACGTGAAAGTGGATGGAGAAACAGCGTTGGATCATATCATCTTGCAGATCGAACTGCTGCTTGCCAAGCGACATAACGTCAATCTGGAGGAAGCAGATTTCGCCGTTACCACGCAGCAAGATATTATTGCCACCCAGGAAGCGACCACATCAGCTTTCCGTAACCTGCTGGCCTGGGTAGCGGCTGTTTCCTTGCTGGTGGGCGGCATTGGCATCATGAATATTATGATGGTTAGCGTCACCGAACGCACAAGGGAGATCGGCATCCGCCAGGCGGTAGGCGCCAGCCCGAACGATATCCGCTGGCAATTTCTCACCGAAGCGTTGCTGCTCAGTCTGGTGGGAGGATTGATTGGCGCAGCGGCGGGCATCGGCGGATCCTGGCTGTTCGGTTTGCTGGGGGGCATGCGCACTGTGATCGTTCCGCAATCCATCCTGCTGGCGTTTTCTTCGGCCGCAGCGGTGGGCATCTTCTTTGGATACTATCCTGCCAATCAAGCCGCGCAATTAGATCCAATTGAAGCATTGCGGCACGAATGAACCGATCCTCAACTTTCAAGGGAGTTGTTTTCGATGCGTCAGAAATTACTGTTCTTCACCGTACTTATGACCGTGGCGTTGAGTGCTTGTGGCTCGCCAGCCCAATCCGTTGCGCCGACGACCGTCCCCCAAACCGGCGCGGTGACCGACCCAGTCGCCAGAAGCGCGGCAGGCGAGATGCCGCAAATATTAAAGTTGGCTCTGGCGACCTTCAGCCTGGAAGAGACCGATCACCCGATCACCGCTGAACAAGCAAAGGCGCTATTGCCCTTATGGAAGGCTGTCCGCAGCCTGAACAACAGCGAAACCGCCGCGCCGCAAGAAATTCAGGGCCTGGTTTCTCAGATCGAAAAGGCTTTGACCGCCGAACAGATGCAGGCTATTCAGAATATGCAGCTTAGCAGGGAAGATATGGCAGCTATTGCCGAAAAATACGGCTTCGAGTTGGGTGGCTTCCAAAACCTCTCGCCTGAGCTGCGCGCCACCATGCAAGCCGCGCGTCAGAGTGGACAGGCGCCGCCCGCCGGTGTGCTGATAGGGCCCGGGGGCGGTGGGCCGGGCATGGGAGGCGCGCCGGGCGGTTTCAGCCCCCAGGCGCAACAAACTGTAATGGCTCAGCGCGGCGGCGTGCGCAGCGGAGTAGGCCTGAATTCCGCTCTGCTGGAGGCTTTGATCAAATTTCTGGAGTCCAAAACCCAGTAAAGAAGTGAGGCATCCCCTGTGACGAGGAAATTGTTATTCCTGGCGCTGCTCTCATTGACACTGGTAAGCGCCAGACCAATACGCCTGGTGCAATTGACTCTGATAAACAAATCTGGCTTGGAAGTGCATGTGCGTTTGACCGGTTCTTGTGATGAAAATGCCTATTATTTGCGTCTGCCGATAGGCGGCCGTCTGATTCCCGCCGAAAAAACCTTTACCGTTGCGCCAGATACATATACAATGCAGCCCTATTATATTGAGTTATGGGATCCAGTTTATGGATATAGCTGCGGAAGCTCAAAACAACAAAAGCTGTTCTTGAACCATCAAACCCGGGTCATCATCGCCGAATGCGACCGAACGCCGCCAAACGGTGGAGAACCTTCTATGCTCAAGTTTGGCGGCGTCAACCGACGCGCTGGAGGTCCCGGAGGACGATAAATCAGGATCAGGTCTACACGTTACACTATATTTTTGGAGGTAAATGGATGAAAAGAGGTTTGCTTATTGGTATGGTGGTCTTAGCGGTGGCAATTGCAATTGGCGGAGGCGTCTGGTTATACGATTGGGTGCTGGGCGCAACGCAAGCCGCCAGCGGGCCACTCAGCGCCCCCACTCTGGCAGCGGCTACCTTGCTGTCGCCGTCTGCCAGTCTTCCGAAAGCCACGCCATCCGCCGAAAGCGAGGCGCTGGCTACAGAGTCTCCGGCGGCAGCAGAGGAAACAGAAGCGCCAGCCGTAACCCAGGAAACCGATGACCCGGCTCAAGCCGCCGATCCAACAGCAGGCGAGATGGTGATCTATCAAATCAATCAAGACGGGTCGGAAGCTCGCTTCAATATTTTTGAAGAGTTGCGCGGCGCGCCCAAAGATGTCATCGGGACGACCAATCAGATAGCCGGTCAGGTTGCCGTGAATCTCAACGACTTAAGTACTGCTCAGGTGGGCGAAATCCTGATTAATGCTCGCGCGCTAACCACCGACGACAGTCGCCGCAATCAGGCGATTCGCAACCGTATCCTGTTCACCGATCAGTATGAGTTCATCCGCTTCCAACCCACCCAGATCAGTGGGCTGAGCGGCAGCGCCGCGCCCGGTCAGACGTTTACGTTCCAGATCAGCGGCGACCTGACCATTAAAGATGTCACCCGTCCAATCGTCTTTGATGTGACCGCGCAGGTTGAATCTGCCGAGCGGATAAGCGGATTGGCAAAAGCCACCATCAGCCGCGCTGATTTTAACCTGATTGTGCCCAGCGTGCCGTTCGTAGCCAATGTGGGCGATAATATCCTGCTGGAGATCAGCTTCGTCTTGACCCCTGTTGCTTCATAGAGTATATCGCCTCACGGCGAGAAGACGACGCAGGCGAGCGCGCTCTCGCCTGCGTTTTATTTTTTAGGCAGTGGTAACCAGAGGATGAACGTCGTCCCTATTCCGGGCTGGCTTTCCACACGGATTCCGCCGCCGTGCGCTTCCACCAACGATTTGGCAATCGTCAACCCCAGGCCAGATTCGCCAGTCTGCTGCCTGGATTTATCGGCGCGGTAAAATCGGTTGAAGATGTAGGGCAAATCTTCGGGCGCAATGCCGGGTCCGGTGTCGCTTACGCGCAACGTCACTGTCTCTGCTTCTTTTGCCGCCGACAGGGTGATTGTTCCTTCAGCCGGTGTATAACGTAAGGCGTTGCTCACCAGGTTGCCCAGCACCTGCGCCATGCGCTCTGGATCCACTTCCAGTAGGGGCAAATCTTCCGTTGCTTGAACAAGCAGGGTAATGTTTTTCTGCGCCGCTTGTGGGCGAAAAGCGGCTTCGGCGCGTTCCAGCAAGGCGGCTGGTGATACCTTTTGACGATTCAGAGGCAACTCGCCGGCATCAGCCAACGAGATGATGCGCAAATCATCTATCAAGTGGCTGAGGTGATTGGCTTCTTTGTGCATGACAGCGAAAATTTCATCATTGCCTTGCAGCTTACCATCGCTCAACGCTTCGGTATAACCTAAAATCAGACTGAGCGGCGTGCGCAAATCGTGAGCGATGTCGGCGGTCATTTGCTTGCGTAGTTGGTTCGATTTTGCCAGATCGGCGCTCATCTGGTTAAACGAAGACGCCAGAAGGCCTAACTCATCCTTTGAATGAATATCCACCTGGAACCCCAAGTCACCCTGCGAAATTACCTTGGTCGCCTCCGTTAATTCTCGGATCGGCCGGGTGAGCGTGCGCGCCAAGGCGCTGCCTAACAGGAGAGCAATGGCCACAGAGATCAGAGCGCTGATGAAAATCGCCTGGTTGACCTGCTGCAAAAACGAAAATTCTGGTGATGGCAGACGTCGGCCCTCTCCGAAAGCCCCCGCCAGCAGATAACCAACCACCTGATTATCTACCTGCAAGGGGATGCCTGCGCGCAAATCTCTGGCATCCACCTGCACCCCAATACGTTCTGCTGGTACGCCGTAGATGATCACGCCGTCTTTGTTTGCCAGCGCAAATGGGAGGCGATCATTCGGCGGCTGCGGGTCGCGCGTTTCCTGTCCGGGGACGATCTCCGGTTCCCAGATTTTCACTCGCCGAGCAATAAAATCGCGAAACACCTGCTCGCAGCCTTCCCAGCCGCCAGAGACTTGATAGTAACTCGTCAGCGCAGAGATCAACTCGTTGGCGTCCTGGCGAAAGAGAAAACGGTTAAATTCAGAGCGGGTGCGTTGTTGAATAAAAATTGCCGCCAGAACCGCGCCAACCAGGCTGACAAAGAGAAAGGCTAAGGTGAGTTTGAAGGCGAGTGAACGCATCATGATCTGATCGCTTCAACTATGATTAGGGGCAAACCGATACCCTACACCATAAACGGTTTCGATGTATTTCGGTTTGGCGGGCTCGGGCTCGATCTTGGCGCGCAGGTTGCGCACATGGACATCAATGGTGCGCTCGTAACCCTCAAAAGCTGCGCCTTGTAAGCGGTCGAGCAATTCCAGTCGGCTGTAAGCGCGCCCCGGGGCAGCCATCAAGATGGCTAAAATCTCAAACTCAGAAGGGGTCAGGTCCACAAATTTGCCGCCCACCGTAACCGTGCGTCCGGCGCGGTCGAGTTCAATATCTGCAGCCCGAAGCACATCCGGCTCGGCGGATCCCTTTTCCAGGCGGCGCAGCACGGCGCGCACCCGCGCGGTGAGTTCCCGCGGGCTGAATGGTTTGGTCACATAGTCATCTGCGCCCAGCTCCAGGCCCAGAACCTTATCATTCTCGTCCAACTTGGCGGTGAGCACAATGATCGGCGTTTCCGCTTCGCGGGTGTAGATGCGCATGAACTCGTAGCCGCCCATCTCTGGCATCATGATGTCCAGGATGATCAAATCTGGT
>Ga0226835_1001168_pt1 | contig 16208 bp, 10 predicted proteins | sample LAC_MetaG_1_FD_163627 | JGI IMG/M metagenome (GOLD analysis project Ga0226835, IMG submission 163627) | Anaerobic ammonium oxidizing microbial communities from anammox membrane bioreactor (MBR) in UC Berkley, California, United States -... | ecosystem: Engineered > Bioreactor > Anaerobic >...
TGCACCTGCTCCCCCGGCGCGGCAATCTCTCGATCTGCGACGACTTCGACCTGTATGGTCTGTTGATTGGCGTCCACTTCGATCTGGGCAATGCCCAATTTGAAATTCGGACGCGGGTTGGTTTCATCCACCCCTTTAACCACGACGACAGAGATATAGGCGTTTGGCGCCAGGTCGGGCGTGATGGGAAGCTCATAGATGGTGCTATTATTGGTCAAGAGCACGACATCCTGATAGCGAATGCGCCCACGCTCGACGGTCACCAGAGCATAGGTCTCTCCCTGGAAGGGGGAAGCAATTAGCACCTGGGCGGTTTCGCCGGGCTGATAGCTCTTCTTATCCGTCACCAGCTCAAAACCGCGGTCATTGGTTTGCTGCCAGGGGATATAATCCTCGCCAGCCACCCACATAAAAGCCGACGCCCTTCCAGGATTGCCCCGATCGTCCAGGGCGGTGACGCGGCCGCGATAAATGCCGCCGCGCGGCGGAATGAATGTGGCCTCTGCTTTGCCGTTTTCGTCAGTGGTCAGCTCGTTGAACTGCTCTATCGGGATTTCCTCTACGGAGGTTTTCCATGTAATACGCCCGGAGGGGTCCTGCTCCTGAACGCTATACCAGCGCCGTTCGACGATTTCCAGGCTCAAGGGGCGATTGGGCAAAGGATTGCCGTCCCAATCCAGCAAGACCATTTCGAAAGTTTGCTCTTTCCCCTGTTTCCCCACATAGGTTGCGGAGCGGATGCCCGGATATACCTGGCTCAGGTGAGCGACGACGTTGGTCCTGCCGCTGACTGTGGTTTGCGCCAAATCGGTCACAGTGACTTCAAGGGTCAGGTTGCGGGCTTCGGCGGCGGCGCTCAAGTCCACCGGCAGGGTCACCGTGAACTTGCCGGCGGCGTCGGTGCGCCCCTGACCTTCGGCGATCTTCTCCGTGCGCGGCCCTTCTCCCTCTCGGTAGCCCCAAATATCCTGTTCACGATCGGTAAAACTATAGCTGGCATACTCGTCTGGCGGCTGGAAAGTATATGTCTCTGCGATCAGCGTCCAGGCCACTGCGGCATCGGCCACGCCTCCGCCGGAGTAATAATCCGCCTGCACGGTCGCTGTAAAGCTCTCGCCAGAAAGCACATCCGCAGGCGAGGCTTCTACTTTGATTTGAAACTCCGGTTTGCGATATTCGGCGACATTGAAAGTGACATTTCCAATCGGATCTTTGCGCCCCGCCAGGTACACATCCAGGGAGTAATAGCCCAAGGCGGCTTCCGCATCCAGCACGAATTTGCCGTCGAAACTGCCAAACGAGGAAAGCGGCAGCTCTTCCTCATAAACGGTTTCCTCGAAACTGGAGATCTTGACCGTTACCTGACGAACATCCGGGATGCTGTACTCCAGGTCAGTGTCCAGTCGTACGATACCTTTGAAATACACTGGTTGCCCAGGGCGGTAGATGGGGCGCTCGGTGTACACATAAGCTGTAGGGCGATTGGCCGGAGCATAATAATCCATCCAAATGCCGTAATCATACGTATTAACGCCGCTGCCCCATTGGCTGGAGGCGAAGCCAAACACAGCGCCGTTATCCACCAGCGCAAAGCGCGCGGCATAGCCCTCTTCCGAGGGAACGGGTAAATCCAGGTGTAACTTTCCATCTGGATCGGTTCGTCCCTCTCCAATCAAAACGCCCTTGTCATCCCAAATCTTCGCCGGCTGATCGGCGAGCGGTTCGCCGCTGTCCAAATCCGTCAGCCATAGCAGACCGTCGGTGGTGGAGGTCTTGAAGGTCAGGTTGGCGCTGGCGACATACAGCAACCGGTAATCCACGAATGGGCCGTCATGGCGAACATCGGGCGAATCCAATCCCAAGAAATAGAAGCCTGGAGGCAGAGGTTGACCTTCGGTTTCGTAGGGCTGATATTTCTTGAGCACCCGCTCGTTCAGCCTGGCGCCATCCTGTTCCTGCGCCTGCCAAACGCGCGAGTCGCCCGAAGGGCGGTAATTATAGGCGTTGATGCGACCACTCAACAAGCTGATAAACTGCTCGGAGGACAGGCGGTGCAAGGTCAGCGTAACGCTGCTCACGTTGGTGTAAGCAATGTAAAACTCCTGTCCTTTGTCTGCGCTGGCGCGCAGCATTGGAGCGTCGTAAGGCATGAGCAAGCTGGCCGATGGCGAATAGGGGGCGGTGGTAAAGCGGATTACCTGCTCCTGTCGAGTGGGATTGCCATAAATGTCTTCCATGCCCGCCCGAAAGCGGATTTCGTAATTGGTAGAAGGCTGCAAAAAGAAGCCAACCATGCTCCAATCCCACTCGTTGTAATACCATTGGACCTCTTTTTCGGGTTGCGGCGAGATCACGATGCGCGATTTCACCGTATCTATGCGCATGGGAGAGGCAAACTTGATATACAGATCAGGGGTGTATTGCGTTTGTGTGCGTCCATCCCCTGGCCGGGTAGATACGATCGCCGGGGGAGGGATGGTGTGAAATGACCAATCTAGCCCTTCAGTCAGTTCTCCGCCGGTAGCCGCTTGAGCGCTGGTTTCCAGACGCAGGGTGTAAGCGGTATCCAGCTTGAGGCGCTGCGTGGGGGTAATCACCAGTAGATAGTCGTTATCCTGCCATTCTGTGATCAGGCTGGATTTTCCCCCAGCCTGATCCACGAGAGAAAGCGCCTGCTCCGTGCTGTCGCGATGCATGGGCTGCTGGAAACGAATGGAAAAATATTCATCCAGCAGCACTCCCTCGGTGTTGTTTTCGGGGTTGGTGCGACCATCCGATAGAGCAAACCACTCAATGCCCGGCCTGGTTGTGGAGAAGCTCCAGGTGTAATCGCTGGCCAGGGCAGATTGACCGGTCACATCTTTCAAACCGGCGCGCACCGAAACCTGATACTCCGTCCCGCCTTTCAAACCCGGTTCAGGGCGAAAGGCATAAACGGAGGTGTTCACCCATTCGCCTTTTCCTTCCACAGATGGCGAGATGATCAACGGGTTGGGCAGATTCTGACGCTCCTCGGCAATGGTGAGCGGCGCGACCGGACGATTGAAGATCACGGTGATCACAGCATCGCTGGCAACACTACGCGCTCCATCCGCAGGAAAAACCTGGCTCACCTGCAAATCTGCGGCGGTGAGGAACTGAAAACCGTATGGCTCAAGAATAGCAACCCCCGCAGCGCTGGCGGCCTGTGTTTCCAGGCTGGCAAAGTATAGCGCGCCGCCTGGCAAACTCTGCGAAGGAAGGAAGCGCAGGGTACGGTCGCCTTCCCAGGAGATTTCGCCGGGCGTCGCCTTACCCTCTGCATCCAGCAAATGAAATGCGCCGCCGGTTTTTTCAACATCCATCGCCTGGTCGAAGGTGAGTTCAATCGCCTCGCCCGGCGCCAACTCTTCTCCCCCGCTTGGGTGGCGCGAGATGACACGTGGTGGGAGGGGCGAGCCGTCGTCAATCATGGTAAGGTTTGTGATTGCCGACGTAGGCTGGGCGAGAGAAGGGGTTTTCACTCCAGGTTCTTCTGTGCCAACGGGAGGCGCCGGCGGCGCAGGTTGGCAAGCAGCCGCTATTAGACTGCTTACAACAAGCGCCAGAACAACTCGGTAAAATTTTTTGTTATGCATGAAGGCCTCTTTTTCCCTAAGGATCAATCAGACTTTTATGTATCGTAGAAGACAGAAAGTTTTAACAAGGTGCGCATCAGGGTTGGATTTCCACAACCACACCGTTCTCCGCCCACTGATACAACCATTCCGCCGCCGGTAAATCCAGGATGATGCAGCCATACGATGCGGGGCGACCCAGGACGTTAGCCCACAAACGACGTCCATTCGAAAGCATCGGCAAACCATGAATGCCGTTCATAAAACCCGGCCAGGCTTCGTAAATCCCCAAGAAATTGGGCATGTACAAATCCCAGATCGAAGCGTAAGCGTTCGGATCATGGGTTTGCACCTGGAAAATTCCAGGCTGCGTCGGCGAACGGTCAATGCCGGTGCTGATCACATGTTGGGCGATCAGATCATTGTTTTGATACGCTTTCAGACGTTGCTGACCGATCTGGATCACTATTCGTTTGTTGGGGATCACCGGCAGCGGCAGCAATTCGTCTTTGGAAGGAATAACCAGCGATGCCCCGGCTTGAAGCCGGTCGGGGTCCAGGCCAGGATTGGCATTTACAATCATCCAGAAGGGCATGCCCAGGTTCCATCCGATCTTGAGCAGGGTGTCGCCAGGCTGGACCGTATAGGTGGTGGGGCGATGACGCACTCTCGCCTGAAGCGTCTGACGCTGGCGCAAGGTTTCTCCCAGCAGAGCCAGGTCGTCTTGCGGTTCAAGGTAGCGTTCGGGTCCAAGTTCGAGGCTCAATTTTTCGAGATAAGCAGCGACTTTTGCATGGTCAAAAGCCGCCTGGGGACCGTTATCGCCAGAGATGATGGTGAGCCACTCGCCTACTATCTGGCGTGGAATCGGCCAATTGAAAGTTTCATTGCGGATGGGGTCATACGCAGTGATGGTTAGCGGTGCATCCAGCAGCCGCTGCGCCTCCGCCAGCGCAGAAGAAACATCGCTCACCTGCGGCAAAACCGGCTGTGGAACGACGACCAATGTGCCCTTTTGCATGACTGCGGACGGATTGGTGGAAAGCTCCGCCAGCGTGGCGTCAATATTGATAGTGTAACCGATTTCCGCGGGTACGACGGTCAAGAGACCGTCTTGATAGCGCAACGCGGCGTCAACCGCTGGCTGGCTCAATGAGGGTGACAGCGATTCTAAACGGCTGCGGGCGACAGATTCATCCAGGAGAATAACGGGTGTCACCGGCCAACCTTCATAACGGGCAACTGCCATCTGCGCCGCCTCGGCCAAGATAGAGCCACCGTGGCCTACCTCATGGGCGCGCTGGACGGTAGCGGCGGCGTCTATCTGGATGCCCAGTTCGGCAGGTGTCAGCAATTGTGACTGTATGCCATTCGTAACCCGAATCTGCGCTTCTACCCCCCAGGCTTTTTCAAGAGCGGTGCGCGCTTCCGCCATTGTCATCCCGTTCAAATCTACCCCGCCGGCGCTCACCCCTGGGGCGATACGCCCGCTGAATTGGTAATATGCATATAACGCCGGGACGACGCTCAAGGCCAGGCACAATGCAAAGGTCAACGCCAAAATTGCCCAAAGCGCCAGCCCATTGTAAGCAGATCCACGCCGCCGTTGCGCTTCTCTGACGCGGATCACATTAGGCGGCGGTGTATAGCTGGACGACGGAGCAGGCGGCCCCATCCAACCAGACATTCGATTGGAATCCCAGGACATAAGTTATGGACGAAGGCAATGGGGCGCTGGTTCCCAAAGCAACCATCTATCGTAGGGTTCTCTCAAAGTCACGCTGGGTTAAGGTGCGACGCGCTACCGCAATGAAAGAAGGCAAAATCATTGCTGCCAGCCATGTCCACATTCTAACCCAAGCGCGTCGCACCTAACCATAAGATTAAACCACGGCAGCCTCCACGGAGAGGATTGGCGGAAGATAATCGGCCATCAGCTCCCAATGATCGCCGTCATCTCGGCTGTAGAATAACTGGCCGGTGCTGGCGCCAAAATAAATCCCGGCTGGCTCCAACGGATCGGTCGCCATCGCTTCTCGCAATACAACCAGATGCGCCATTTCTGGCAGCCCGGCAGTCATCGGTTGCCATGAAGCGCCGCTATCCTGGCTGCGCCAAACCGCCAGCTTCCCCTCTATGCTCAGACGATATTCATCGCTTTCTTCAGGAATGATGTAGATCGTTTCAGGGTCTTTCGGATGCACCGCAATGGGGAAACCAAAACGGCTGGGTAGCCTGCCCTCGCCTATATCCACCCACTCGTCGCCAGCGTTATCGCTGCGATAAATGCCGCAGTGATTTTGCTGGAACAGGACATGCGGGCGGGAAGGGTGCAAAGTCATTTTATGCACACAATGGCCGAATTCCGGAAATGGATTGGGCATAAAATCGGCGCGCACATTACGGTTGCGAGGCGACCAGGTTTGCCCGCCGTCATCGCTACGGTAGCACCCCCCGGCAGAGATCGCCGCATACAGACGCTGCGGCTGGTCTGGATCCAGCAGAATGGTGTGCAACGCCAGCCCGCCAGCGCCAGGAAACCACTGAGGGCGATGAGGATGATCGAACAACCCCTCGTTTACCACCCAGCTCTCACCGCCATCCTCCGAACGAAACAAAGCGGCAGGTTCAACACCGGCATATAAGACATTCGGCTCTTGCGGGCGACCCGGGGTGATGTTCCACACCTTGTTCACTTTCTCCGGCTGATCGCGCACGGCGTCTGCATCGGCCGCTTCCGCTGGCGTGCCAGGCGGGCGACCAGATTTTGATGGCCGAGGAAAAGCCGGCGGCTGACGAACCTGAGTCCAGGTCTGGCCCAGATCGTCGGAGTAATGGGTCGTGGCGCCATAAACATCGTGCGCTACAGCGGCGTGCATACGCTGATGGCGGGCGTCTAAAACCATGTGCATCACATTCCAGGATTTGAACAACAAATCGCTTCGACGCCAGCTCTTGCGCTGACGATCGCTGGTGAAAATCACTGCCCCTTTGCGAGTACCAACCATGACCAGGACACGATCGGATGAGGGTGGGTTATTGGGCATGGATGAGGGTGGGTTATTGGGCATGTTCGTATACCTTTCGTAAAAGATCGGATAACAGGAAACCGTCTGATAGGGAGATGGCTGCTAGACGCCGCCCGGTAAGTTGGCGCAGCGCCCCACAATATCTACCAACCAAGTCCGAATTATAATCCAGAAAGTCCATAATCCCTGAAGGCAAAAAAAAACAAGGCCTGTCCTATTGCGACAGGCCTTGCGGTTAGAATCTTGTAGGGAATCCTACTTCACAAACTCATAAGTGTAGTTGGCGTAGTTATAGACGCCCTCAGGCGCAGCATAGGTGACCAGCATCACCACATACTTGGAGTATTTGAATAATTTGGTCAACTTTACGCTGCCTTCTTCGTTCAAGTCTGAGAGGCTCATGGTCATGACTTTGTAACTGCGCTTGCCGGTTCCGTTCTTGATGGCGACAAAAGTAACCATGAAGTCGTTTTCGATCGGAACGATCTGGGTAATATCCTGGAAGGGATCCACCGATGAACCGTCTGAAATCACAACCCCATCAATCGCCACGTTATCAATGAACCAACCAGCCTCATAAGTCGCCCAGTCCGTGATGTAGCGGAAGGCGATCAAAATCTGCTGACCGCTGTAGGCGCTCAGGTCGAAGCTCATGTTCACCCAACTGCCGCCTGTGGAGCCGGTGAGGCCGGGCAAATTCTCGACGACTTTGGGATGGGCGTTTGGATCATGGTCAGAGGTAGTGTAAGCGTTGGACAGGCTGGTCCAGGTAGCGCCGCCATCGGTAGAGACCTGAACGAAACCGAAGTCCCATGCCTCTTCGATATCATACTTTGTGTCAAAGGACAGAACGCCGCCGCCCGTGGCGGAGAAGATCGCCCAATGATCCACCAGATCGCCTTCGCCGCCCCACAGCACTTCACCATCGGAGCTCCAGGCGGTTGGGTATGAAGTCACATCCTCTCCATTGAACTTGAACTGATATTTCTTGTTCAGCTTGGAGGGCGTGAGCCAAACGTAATCCGTGCCCCAAGGGGGCGCGCCGGGTGTGTCATAGGCTTCTGGGTTCGGCGCAACCGGCGTTCCAACGTTCAGTCTGAAGTTCACAGATTTGAACCCGTATCGCCAGTCGGCAGGGATCGGCGAGTCGATCAACAAGGCGACAGACCAATCGCGGAAAATGTCTGCAAATGTGCGCTGGATGTTGAAGTCGGCTAACGTCGAGTTCACGCCGCTAATGCCATTCTCCGGGTTGTGAAACAGCGCCTGAGTGAATGTCGAGCCGAACTTTTCCATCAGATAAAGCTGGAACAAGTAGGCCTGTCCATAGTCGCTGAGGATTTCTAAATCGCCCTGGTCGCCCCAGGCCACCAGCGAGTTTTCGGGATATTCAGCGGCGTCGCGCAAATGACCACTTGTCGCCCCATAGCCCACGATGTCCATTGCCAGGTCGGCCATGCCTTCGTTGATGAAGGTTTCCTCGTCGGGATCGTAATCATCGTGGAGCAAGTGCTGGTATTCATGGGCAAATACCCCTTCGTAAAGATAGGGGCGCGTGCCATTGGGTCCGGTGCGGTTCTCCCAATCATAAGCGTCTATCGTCATGACATTGCGATCAAAATAGATCTCAAAGGATGGGGAGTAAAAACCGGCAATGTAGATGGGATAACTGGGGTCGTAGTAATTATCGTCGCGCACATTGGAGACCAGCACGATCTGGCGACCGCTTTCATCGTAATAATAGTCGTCATCCAGGCCGATCAACCCTGGCAAATAGGCGAGGCTGCCATCATGCTCATCTGGCATCCCGAAGAAGCTGGTCTCTTTGGGATACATATTGTTTTCAAATTCGCCCAGCATATAATTGGCCTGGTCGCAGGTGACCACCGGCGCAGGGCGTGGGTCCCCCGAAGGCCAACTCAGATCCGATTGCACCCAAATCTGAGCAATCGAACCAGAGGCCATCAGGTTGAAGGTTTTGATGAGATAACGGCCCTGATAATCATCCAAAACCAGGAAATATTTTGTATCCGTGATGCAGTCATCCGGCGAAGCATTCGCAATGGCGCGCGCCTGCTCCAGCATCATTGTCATTTCCTTGGCATCCACCGGGGCGATGCGGTCGGGGGTGGCTTTCCAATTGCGCAACCCGGCCGGCGCGTCCACAGGTATCGGATCGCCCGCCTGGGCTACCGGATTGGCCATGGCTGGCGCAGGTACAACTCCCAGCATCATAGCCAGAATAGCAAGAATATAGATGGATCTGCGAAGCATATTTCTCCTCACTTTTCTCGTTGAATTTGTGATTTTGTGATACGCTGATTAAGCAAGACAGAAATAGAACTGGTCACCAGTCTCTGTTGCACCTCCTTTCTGGTCTGGCGAGACAAAGATCACCGCCAGTCAAAAACCGACCGACGGTGAGGTCAGCGCAAGAAATAGCGATTGCTGCTCAAGTCTACAAAACTGGTTTTGAATTTCATTGCGTCTATCGTTATCGAAGCGGCGATGTGGACGCTCTACAAGGCCCACTATGATTATTATAACCAAATTAGCAACTTTCGGTGAGGGAATCTTACAAAATGGTCGCAAAATCGTTATCGTCGCGCTTGCCACCATGGATGATAGCAAGATTGACGATCTAGCATGGATTGTCTGGAATAAACACTCCTGCACATGGGTGCGATTTATATTTGCAAAGCGGGAAAAACAAGTTATAATTTGAACAAATCTAATCTCTGGTTGGCGAAAAAACGCCGCCAGTAAAACACCTTCGGGGCAGGGTGAAAGCGCAATCCAAGATTTTGCGCTCATTCCCGATCGGCGGTAAAGCCCGCGAGCGAACTGTGTAAGCCACAGATTGCACGATCCGGTGAAACTCCGGGGCCGACGGTACAGTCCGGATGGGAGAAGGTGCGACCGCTCCAATGATTGTTCCACGCGTCTGTGGGCTTTGATATTGGAGAGGGCGCGTATGTCTATGCCCCGAACCTTTTGTTCGGGGTTTTTTGTTCGAAATTTGAAAGATGAGAGAAACAGGTATCTTACCCTTCCACCAATATGGTCTGCGGCGCTTTCAGCACCGGCGAGCGCTGTTGCTGACCCTTTCGCTAGGGTTGGCGCTGCTTCTCTGGGAAGCTACGGTTCGATTGGGAAATTTCCCGCCATTTATTCTGCCTTCGCCGTCGTATGTCATCCAGCGGCTGGTGCAGGCGCTGGCGGATGGCAGCTTGCTGCGGCATACGTGGGTCACCCTGGGCGAGGTCCTGGCGGGGTTGAGCATGGGCGCGCTGGCAGCTACAATCCTCGGCTATGCGCTGGCGCGCTGGCCGGCGGTTGAACGCCTGCTTTCGCCATATATTGTCGCCAGCCAGGCGGTGCCTGTGGTGGCTATTGCCCCGCTGCTTGTCATCTGGTTTGGTCCTGGGGTGCTCTCCAAAATCTTGATTTGCGCGCTGATCGTATTCTTCCCGGTGCTGGTCAACACGGTGGTTGGGCTGCGTTCTGTCCCGGAAGATTTGAGTGATTTGATGCGCTCCCTGCAGGCTACCCGCTGGCAAACATTTCGCCTGCTCGAATTCCCGGCGGCTCTGCCGGTCTTTCTCGGCGGGTTGCGTATTGGGGCCACACTGGCGGTGATTGGGGCAGTGGTCGGCGAGTTCGTCGGTGCAGATCGAGGTCTGGGTTTTTTGATCAACCGTGCTCGCGGGCAATATGATACCGCCCTGGTGTTTGTCGCTATTCTGGCGCTGGTTTTGATGGCGCTTTGTTTGTACGGTACGGTCGCATTCCTGGAAATGCGTTTACTTTCCTGGCGGGAACGACCGGAATGAACCATCCAATCAGCGTCAGTAAATCTTAAATTTTGGAGGTCTCCATGATTCATCGTTGGGCGATTGCTATTTTGCTCTTGACCCTGGCAGCATGTTCCGGCAAGGCTACCGGAAGCGCCGTCAACGCCTCGCCGCAGGCACTCACCGAAATACGCCTGCCTATGGGATATATTCCCAATGTGCAGTATGCAGCGTTTTATGTCGCCGACGCTAAAGGCTTTTATGAGGAAGCCGGTTTGAAAATAAATTTCGATTACAGTCCGGAGACGGATGGCGTAGCGCTGGTGGGAGCGAACGAATTGCAGTTTGCCCTGGTTTCCGGCGAGCAGGTGCCTTTGGCGCGCGCCCAGGGTTTGCCCGTGGTATACGTGATGGCATGGTGGCATGATTACCCGGTAGCCGTAGCAGCCTTGCAGGAGCGCGGCATCCGCGCCCCTGAAGACCTCAAGGGCAAAAAAGTGGGCATCCCCGGCCTGTATGGCGCCAGCTATGTGGGTTTTCGCGCTCTGTTGAGCACAGCCAATTTGAAAGAGACGGATGTCACATTGGATTCAATTGGGTTCAACCAGGTAGAGGCGCTGGTCACTGGCCAGGAGGACGCAGTAGTCATCTATGCCAACAATGAGCCAATTCAACTGGCGCGCCGTGGTTATCCGGTGGATGTAATCCGGGTGGCGGATTATGTGCAACTGGCATCGAACGGACTGATTACAAATGAGACCACCATTGCCCAAAACCCGGACCTTGTGCGGCGCATGGTGCAGGCCACGTTGCGCGGCATCAACTATGCGCTGACAAACCCGGACGAAGCCTTTGCCATCTGCGCACAGTATGTGGAAGGTTTGACCGAGGCAGATCAACCCACCCAACGGGAAATATTAGAAGCTACTATGGCGTTTTGGAAGGCTGAAAAGCTGGGTTACTCGGACATGCAGGCCTGGGAAAACATGCAAAAAGTGCTTTTAGAGATGGGCATGTTATCCCAACCGTTGGATTTAAATCAGGCGTTCACCAATCAATTTGTGGCTCAAAAATGAGGTCATCACAGATCGGAGAATGGATATGGGAGTCGAGCAGATGACGCTCAGCCAGGCGGTTGAGACTGGGTTGCGTTATGCGGATACGCCAACGCGACCGGTTATCCAGGCGTGTAACATCAGCGCGGTTTTTCCAAACGGCAATGGCGGTTTGCGGGCGCTGGAGAACGTCTCGTTTGAGGTGGCTGCACAAGAATTCTTATGTATTCTGGGGCCTTCTGGCTCAGGCAAAAGTACGCTGCTGCGCATTTTAGCCGGTCTGCTATTGCCGACCTCCGGGGAGGCGCTTTACAACGGAGAGCCAATCCGCGCCCCGCGCCGAGAAGTGGGGTTCGTATTCCAAAAAGCCAATCTGATGCCCTGGCGCACGGTGATCGAAAACATCACTTTGCCGCTGGAACTGGCGGGGACGCCGCGCTCCGAAGCGCTGATCAGAGCGCAGGAAATGATAGAATTGGTGGGGCTAACCGGCTTCGCAGATACCTTGCCGCGGGATCTATCGGGTGGCATGGCGCAGCGAGTGGCTATCGCCAGGGCGCTGGTGAGTGACCCGGAGGTGCTTTTGCTGGACGAACCCTTTGGTTCGCTGGACGCCCTGACGCGCGAGCGCATGGGCGGCGAACTTTTGCGCATCTGGCAGATGCATCGCAAGACGGTGGTGATGGTCACGCATTCCATCTCAGAAGCATTGTTCCTGGCTGATCGAGTGCTGGCGCTAAGCGACAGACCAGGCCGGCTGCGGCTGAACCTGACGGTTAACCTACCTCGCCCACGGCTGGAAGCCATGCGCTACAGCGCCGCGTTTGGCCGCCTGGCGCGCCAGGTACGTCAGGCGATTGGTGAGTTATAATGAGGCATCTCGCCGAGAGGCGACCTGCTGCGCAGGCATCCTATTGTGGAGAAAAACGCCGTCTATGTTGCGTCTGTTTCTTTTGATACTTGTCCTTCTGACATCTCTCTTTCCATCAAGCATCCACGCACAAACGCAGATATCTTTCAAATCGCTGTTAATTGATTTGTGGCCGGAGTTCGACCGTCCGAGCATGCTGGTCATGTATCAGATCTCCCTCTCGGAGCAGGTCAAGCTGCCTACCGAGCTGAATCTGCGCATCCCCGCTTCAGCCGGCGCGCCGAATGCCGTCGCCGTTTGCCAGCCAGATGGCGGGTGCTTCAACACCCCCTATGAACAAAAACCGCCGGAGGGCGAATGGTCAACGCTGGTTATCCAGGCGACGCTGCCAGATTTGCGGGTCGAATATTACGATCCGCAGCTCATCAAAGAAGGAAGCAGCCGCCATTTTGAATATCGCTGGCCCGGCGATTTCGCGGTGGAAAGCTTCAAAATAAAAGTGCAACAACCCCCCAGCGCCAAAGAGATGAGTCTAAAGCCGGGCATGGTGAACGTTACCCTGGCAGAGGACGGGATGACCTATTACAGCCTGGACGTTGGAACAGTTCCGGCAGGTCAAACCGTCGCCTTGCAGATCAACTATCAAAAGGACAATGATGATTTGACCTTCAATGAGCTGCCCGTGGAACCCAGCGAGCCCTTGGGCGGTCAGAACGCAATCGGGCGGTTCAGCGTATCCACCGCCTTGCCGTTTATTTTAGGCGCATTGGGCATAACGCTCATCGCGGGCGGCGGTTTGTGGTATTGGCTTTCCGGGCGTCAAAAGGCGCAACCTGTTAAACGTGCACGCCGCTCGCGTCGGAAACCGGCGACGGAAACCGCCGAGGAAAGCGAAGGCGGGATTGTGTATTGTCATCAATGCGGCAATCGGGCGTCGCCAGGAGATCGTTTCTGCCGCTTGTGCGGCGCTCCGTTGCGAAGCCGTTAAAACGCCAACCAAAAAGGCCGGGCGAATTCGCCCGACCTTTTTGATTTAACCGTCTTTGACTGGCCTATTCAGCGGGTACTGCTGGCCGCGTCAGGCCGGAGATGTCGCCGCCCAACGCCTGAATAGAGTCGTACAGGAATTGCAACACGTACTTCGGGTTGTGCGTGAAGGCGCCCGGATCCTTTTGGTAATACTGGTAGTTGTAGGCAGCCTTCAGTAATGTAGGCGTCCAGGCGTTGTAAGCCACAGGGCCGCGCTCGCCAACATCTGGGTTGCCGTCTTCATCCGCATCCACGAAGAAGTAAGGATACGCAGCCGGGTTGTACACGATCGGCGTGCCTTTGGCTTTGGCGTAAGCCTGAATGGCTGCATACAGCCGCTCAGCAAAGGCGTCCACTTCGGCAGAGATGCCTTCAGTGGTATCTCCATCGCCGTCGTAATCCGTTGTATCCATACGATAGGTCTTCGGATCCTGCGGATCGCTGGCGCTGCCGTGGCAGGCTACGCAGGCTTCCACCTTGACTTCCAAAGCATGAACGTCGTGGCAGTCCTTGCATTTGTTGATGGGGTGCTTGGTGTTCGCGCCGGCGTAGTCTTTACCGTCAAACTGATAAGCGCCCTGGGCTTCTGAACCGAACAGCGTCGCGCCAGCCGCGAAGTAATGGATATTCGAGAAGCGGATGGTTGGGTCCGGCGTCTCTGGATCCTTGCCGGCAAGCGCACGGTTGACGCTGGGGGTGGAGGAACGACCCTGGTGGCACAGCAGACACAAATTCGACTCATCGGCCACCGGGTTGCCGTCCGCGTCCACGCCGCCAAAGGTTAGCTTAGCACCGCTGGGGAAGGTCACATCCGTAACCACGTAGCGGGCCGGCCATTCTTCCTCATTGTGGCAGGTGGTGCACATGAAGCCGTTGCTGGGCGGCATCTTGATATTGGCGCCGTTCTCCAGGAACTGCGGTACGCCATCCGCCTGGTGACACTTGACGCAGGCCGCTTCGACCTCGCCTGCCGCATCCCAATGGCGGAAGGGTTCCGTGCTGCCGGCGAAGTGACCTGGATCCTCGCGGTGCATGGCGGTCATGTCAATAGTACCCAGCTTGGCGTTCAGGTCTTCCAACGAGTCGTACATGAGTTGGATCATGTACTTGGCGTTGTGGGCAAACGCGCCGGGGTCCTTGACCGACATCTGATAGTTGTAGGCAGCCTTCTCCAGGCGCGGCGTCCAGTTGGCATAAGCCTTCTCACCTTCGTCGGCGGTTCCATTCTCATTATCATCCGCGAAGAAGTATGGGTAGGCGGCTGGGTTGTAAACCAACGGCTGACCGGCCACGGTCTTGGCGTACTCCAGTAAAGCTGCGTAGAGTTTCTCTTGCAGACCCTTCAGCTCGGAGTCGATCGATTCCTCGACATCGCCATCGCCGTCATAGTCCGCCAGCGAACCCTGCATGCGCACATTGCGCAGGTCCTCGACCGTAGAGACGCCCTCATGGCACTGGGCGCAGGTCTCGACCTTGACCTGCAAGGAGTGCGGGTTGTGGCAACCGATGCAGGTATCAATGCCTTCGACATGGCGGAATTTCCAGTCGTAGCTCTTGCCGTCGTACTCGTAGCCGCCCTTCACCTGGGTGCCGTACAGCGTAGCGCCAGCCGGATAGTAGTGAATGTTGATGAAGCCAAGCTTCACTTCGTTCCCCTGGCTATCGGTAATGGGCGCGGGAACTGCATCTGGATCCAGGTCTTCACCGAACTGCGCCAGGCGGTTATCCACCGTGGACTTGGAAGCGCGACCCTGGTGGCAGACCATGCAGCGCGCTTCTTTGCCCAGGCCGGTGATCTCAACATTCACCGGTTCGCTGGCGCCTTCGGGGGTGTAGGTTTGTGGGAACTTGACGCTCGTCAGCGTGGCTGTGGCTTCGTTATGGCAAGCCACACATTGGATAGTCCCAGCAGGGGCCGGGATTGGGTTCGCGACCGCGCCTGTGGCAACATATTCCTGATAGCCGGCGGTTGTGTGGCAGTTGGCGCAGGCTACCGGGACTTCGGCCGGATTTTCCTCGTTCCAGTGATTGAAGGCTTCCGCTTCAGCGTCATTATGTGGGGAAGCGGCCCACAATTCCTGGAAAGGGACCTCCTTCACAACCGGCTCCGGGGGCGCCTCAGGCGATGGACATGCCGGACAATCCGGGCATGGCGCTGCCGTCGGACACTCTGGAGCAGGCTGAGAGGTGGGCGCCGGCGCGGGTTGGCAAGCCGCCAGCGCTAAGGCTAGCAACAGCAAAACCCCAACCAGCAAGACTTTCGTTTTCATAAAGCATTCTCCTCTCAAACAATGGATCTGTAATGGATAAGCAGGATCAAAAAGATTTCCCAGTTTATCTTATTCGGCATTAACCTCCTATAGGGTAAGTTGTGTACTCATTACTCATTCTTTCACATTTTTCAATGGGTATTATACCCCAAAAATGAATAAATGATGAGCGGATATACACAATTAATCCCTTTCTTCACAATCTCAAACGCAGCCCACCAGGCTGTTTGCCGGCTTATTTCTCAGGCGCTCCGGAGCGTATCCATTGGATCAAGAGTTCCAGCTCCTGCGGCGTAAGCTGAGCAAAGTGCGGCTGCGCAGCGGTTTGTTTTTGCACAATCAAGCTGGCATCTGGATCGCCTGAGATGAGCGCAGGCCCACTCTTCCCCCCGACTAGGAGAGAGGCATAGTTGGTCAGGTTCAACCCCTGCAACCCATTTTCGCCGTGGCAGGCGCCGCAGCGGCTTTGCAACAAGGGGCGAATGGTCGCTTCGTAGGTGAGGGGGCCGCCTTCCGGCAGGGGCTGCGGGGTAGGCGTGGGTGGCAACTGCTCTTGCAGGATGG
>Ga0226835_1001169_pt1 | contig 16195 bp, 21 predicted proteins | sample LAC_MetaG_1_FD_163627 | JGI IMG/M metagenome (GOLD analysis project Ga0226835, IMG submission 163627) | Anaerobic ammonium oxidizing microbial communities from anammox membrane bioreactor (MBR) in UC Berkley, California, United States -... | ecosystem: Engineered > Bioreactor > Anaerobic >...
ATGACCGACCTTTTTCTCCCGCACCATCGGCGATCCCAGCGATTAGAATCTGGTCATTTCGATGCGAGATGCGCGCCTGACAACTCACCGATTGGCGGTTTCAGGTCACAAATTTCAGGGTGAACTAACTAGAGACAGATCCAGACGGAACGGCTCGCCTCCTCTTTATATATGGTTCCTGGCCCGGGCGGTGGCTTCGCGCAGACCATCCGGCGCTATCGCCGAGTGGTACGGTACTTTCACCGAGTGGAATCGCTGATTCGTCAGACAACCGGCTCCATGCATTCGGGTGAGTCGGTCCTGGGAGAATTGACCAGCTTCGAGACCGTGTAATAGTCGATCTTCTCGTCGTCGTATGGACCGATCAGAGAGAGAAGCCGGGCGGGATCGTCTCCGGGAGCTCTCAGCCATTCGTCCTCGAGCCCCGGACGAAGAATCGCCGGCATGCGGTCGTGAAGTTTTGAAATAGTCTCATTGGCGCCGACAGTGACGATGGTGCAAGTGCGAACTTTCACACCTTCGGGGGATGTCCAGTCTTCATAGAGTCCGGCGAAGGCGAAGAGCTCGCTTTCTTTGAGTCTGATCCGCACCGGTGATTTCTTGCCTTCGATCTCGGTCCATTCATAGAAACCGTCTGCGGGGATCAGGCAACGTCGTTTTTTGAGAGCATTCCTGAAAGTGGGTTTCTCGGCGATGGTCTCTGCCCGGGCATTGATCATCGGTCTGATTTTCTTGGGGTCCTTTGCCCAGGAAGGGAGCAGACCCCATTTGCACGGCTGGAGAATTCGAATCGGATTTTGACCCGGGGTGTGCTCCTGCTCGATGATGATCGGCACCATCTGTGATGGCGCGATATTATAGCGAGGCTCCCATTCGAGCATTTCTTTCTCGATCTTGAAGCGCTCGATGATCTCTTTGTGGCTGTGAGCGATGGTGTACCGTCCGCACATGTGTGCAATGATAGCTGATATTTTTACTTGGCAACCGGCGATCTGCTGGGACAACAGCCTGTATCTGCACATGAATCTGCGCACGAATCAGTATCTGCACCTGGTTTAATGCTTGCCGGACGGCACTTGTGAGAATATATTGTCTTCCTGAGCACCCGAGATTAGTAGTTGCGCCCCTCCAGAAGAATCACTGCCATCGTCTCGATGGGACTGGCACTCACTTTGGCGGTTTCTTGCCTGAGCCCGTGCCGGGCTCAGACTGATTCTCAGGCTGTTACTCAAAACGAAGCTCGAACCGGTATTACCGAGAATCTCGAGCGCATCCATGTGCCGGACGTGCTGCTCACCCTCAGTCCTGCAGCCGGAGCCGGTGATGAGGCACCAGGCACAAGTAGCTCCTCGCCGCGTACCGAATCGGCAGCAAAGTCAGCAGACAGCGAAAGGCGCAGAAAAATCGCCGGCAAGATCACGCCTCCGCACGAGAAACTGGTGCGCAAGTCGCATGAGCTGGGAATCTCGATCAATGCCTGCGAGCTCGCCGAAGCCTGGGGGATACTCCCTTCTCTGGAGCATTATTGCTCGGAGCCTGTGCCCAAGACCTTCGAGATGACCGAGTTCCACATGAGACATATGTTCGAGAAGCAGCGTATTGTCGAAACTGTTCTCGATTATAGTTTCGATATAAGACGCGCCCTCAACAGTATCGATCGTCAGATGGCCACGGCCATGCACGTCAAAGCCGTGCTTGCCGAAAAGCGCGATCGGGCAATCCGGCTCAACAGTTATGCCGGTCTGGTGGCGGGGGGATTGACTGGTATCATGTCCGGTGCACTCCGTCTGGGTGGACTGGAATTCGTCACTCCCGATGTTATCGATGTCGTCGAAGGCGTCATGGAAGGAGGACTCGCCGGCTGGGCCGTGAGGAGCAATAGCGGTGAGCGCAAGCTGAGCCGCGGGGTGCCCAGTGTCCTGGCGCGCCTGATCTATCCGGAGATGGAAGAAGGGCATGAGTTTCCCGACAGCGTCTGGAAATATCTCAATTCGGTTCCGGCGGGATCCAAAAGTGGCATGAGCCGGAGAGAGACCATCGTGGACCGCTGGGAATGCACGAAATACTGCCTGATTCACAGGGGACATAAGGCCGGACATCAGGAGCGCATGAAACGAATCTCCGGCGCCAAGGAGAATGTTGTTCTCACCATCGATGTTCTCGAGGACCGGGTAGCCATGCTCCAGGACCTGCGCTCGGAGATAAGCTTGATGGACAACTACCTTTCCGAGATCTTCTCGGTCGTGCGCCGGAAGAGCAGCGATTAGGGCCGTACTGGAGAATGTCAAGTCCTTCTTGACGGGCAGGTCCGGGATGAGTAGGATCTATCTATCCTATATTCATGCGCCCTTAGCTCAGCTGGATAGAGTGCTTGGCTTCGAACCAAGAGGTCGTAGGTTCGAGTCCTACAGGGCGCGAGGCTTTTATTTATAAGCGTTTTCGCTGGTCCGCATGGGCGGTTGTAGGGTGCAGATTTCTCTATGTCCGCATGCTGTCCGCATGGTCGTTAAGAGGCGGACAGTCGTCATTTCGACAGGGGCGCGGTTTGTTTGTCCGCCCCGCCTCCCGAACATCCACGCAGGCACCACCCCTTTATATCCTTCGCATATCACCACGGGCGGTGCTTAGTGGTTCGCGAAGGTCACGCTAACATACACCCTATTATCACCCATGGAAAAGCCGCCTTGCTGGGGCGGCTATCCTTCGTTATCGCTCATGGGCTGGCGGTTCATGGATGATAATGCTAGTTATCAATCATCAATTTGCACCCCCTGGTGACCGCCCGGGTGCATTACCTCTCCGCGGCTCGGGTCATCTCCCTTTCGATGTCGCTCTCGGTTGGCTGAGTGTAACGGCGCGTCGTGTCGCTACTCGCGTGACCGGCGATGTGAGTGATGAGCGCGAGGTCTACGCCGTTCCTTGCGAGGCGGGTCAGACAAGTATGCCGCAAGCGGTGCGGGTGCAGTCCGTCGATGCCGGCGGCGTCTCCGAGAGTCCTGACCAGGTGGACGACCGCATTGGTGCCGAGATGGCTGCTGCCGTCTTTGCCGATAAGGAGCGGGTCGCTTCCTGCGCCAGGCTTGTCCTGTAGGTATTCGATAACGAGCGACCGGAGCTCCGGTGTCATCTTGATCGTCCTATGCTTATTGCCTTTGCCGCATCGGACGATTACCGAGCCAGTCCTGGCGCTAGCGGGCACGTCCTCCCTTTTCAGTGCGACCACTTCCGACAGGCGGAGCCCGGCGTCCAGCATGAGCATTACAATGACCCTGTTCCTGACCGGCTCCTTCTCAAGCTCTGCTTTCAGGTGTCTGATCTCGAGCCGCTCCAGCGCTTTTGGTGCGCCCAGCACGATCTGTTGTTTGTCGACAGTGTGACACGGCTGCCCGATGGTCCGGAGGTAATCGTCAATAGCGGCAAGAGCCAGGTTGACCGTGGCGGGCTTCGCGCCCACGTCCTTGAGAAGATGCTCGGCATAATTGTAAACCCGTGCATTCCAGTCGCTGCCGGGCATGTCCGCTTGCAAAAATGCCTTAACTCTCGTCTTGTACGCTCTCTTCGTGTGCTTCGATAGCGGCTTCTGCTCCAGAGCTGCGGTGTATCTATCAACCAGAGCATCGGTGTCAACCGGAGCCACGTCCGGGACCACTGTAAGTGCGCGTGCTGTCATTGTTTATTCTCCCCGTATGTGGCGCCCTGTCTTCGATAGCGCCGTTTTGCATACCTCCATTATCACCCATGGATCAAGGGATAGCAACCGTATATAGTGGCGTTTAATATTAAACCGAGGTTACGGAAACCAGCATGAACAAAGGCGATACGACTAGCGCGATGCGCGCGAGCGAGAGGCGGTGGCGGCAGAGACGCGCACGGGAAGCGGCGATACCCACCCCCATACCCCGAAATTCGGATCGTCCTCTTTCTCATGGGTGCTATAAATTCGCACCCATTTTTCATACGTTCCCGGCACCCGTCCGAGCCCGCAAACGCAAGCGGGGCGGGCTAAAAGGGCGAGGCGATGGAGGGCTGATGCAGTGGGCTTGATGGTGGCTTCGGTGCTCGTCTCGGCTTTCCTTCCGGCATGTCCTTTCTAGCGCTGCTCGCCTTCCCGATGATGAACTCGGCGATCCGATCGTACATGTCCCGCAGGCGCTCGGGTTCCGTCCTCTGTAGATGCCGGATCGCTTTCTCTAGCCCGCTGCTGTTCGCCGATACTGGGCGGATGTTAGGGTCCGCGGCGAGTGCAAGTGCAACGTCTTTTATCTCGGTTGGCGTGATGGCGACACCGTGTCTTTCTCGAAGGCGGCGCAGAGCGGAATTGACGTTGTTGATCGAGAGCGGTTGGCCATCTCGAGACGGGAAGATGTACGACTCATTCGATGATCTGGAGCGCTGATGGAGGAGCAGGCAGACAGGCTCCGCTAATGGAATCCGTCGGCATCGTTGATGGTCATCTCCCTGGCACTCATGGATCATCACCAGTCTTTCGGCGACGTCGATATCCTTCCAGGAAAGCCGCCGAGCCTCGCTACATGGGATTCCGGTCAGCAGGCAGAACCGAAGCAGGTCGCAGGCGATATCCGAGTTTACGAGCTGGAATGCACCGTAGACAAATCCGACCGTCTTAGGATCGATACCCGTCGAGACGCCCGATGAGACTCCCAATGCCCACTCCCGTCTCGCTGTCAAAATTAGCGTAGGGTTGCGAATCTGGAACGGCTGCCCGTCCTTGTCCGAGTAGTAGTGCATCGAGAAGTTGTAGATTGCCCTGATAGTCTTGAAAACGAATGTAGCCATGCTGGGGATCGTTCGGCTCAGCTCTTCATATTTCGCGGTCGCCTCCTCCTGGGCGATCTCATTCAACCGCTTCCTCATAAGCTCTGGAACGTACCTGTTGAGCCGTTGCCGGTATTGTTCGGCCGTGTCCGGCTTGACTCGCCTTGCGATGATATAGTCCCGCAGGGCGGTCTCAAGAGTTGGCGGCAGATACAATCGCTTCATACCGCAATCGAAACACGGACAACGGATTGCGGTCAAATCCGTCACATGAGCCGATGGGCAGAAGAACGCCCGGGTAATGTGCCGGACCTGGTTAGCTTTCCTTCATTCCGCGAGCGTTGCCGAGATCCAGTAGCTGGTACGAGATGGATGCGTAGAGCTTCTTCAGGGCTCTCTCGGTGTATTCGTCCTGCTGTTTTGGCAGCCCATCCAGCACGCCAAGGATGGAAGAAGATTCGACCCGGTCGAGGTATAAACTGATGGCCGGACCTTCGGGCTCCTGGCACAGCTCCCGCAGCTTCGTTGTGATTGTGTGTCTTCTCTTCACCTGGACACCCACGGGCGCGGCTCGTAAACCCCGGCAAGGCTCAGCAAGAGATCACATACCGATTGCAAAAGAATCCGGAAGCGCTCGGGGCTGTGACGGTCGTCGCGCTTCTGATAAGCTCTTAACACTTCGGGCTCGATACCGGAGGCAATGGCGAGCGTGTCGAATGTCGCCCGCAGCGTGCTCGGCGTGAAAGCCAGCCCAGTCCTCGATACGACGGACTTTATGCTCTTGTACGGACTCTTCATCTCGAAGACATTGTCGGACTTCGCTCCGGCCTGGCGGAACCAGAGTAGCTCGATTAGCCATGACGATGCCGGTACCGACCCTTCTTTTGCGTGGATCTGCCACCGGTCGAAGTCGACGTCATCGAAGCGTAGGGTCAACACAGAGTCCCTTCGGCAGCGGGTCAGGACAAGAAAGAAGAGAAGATCCCGCGGCTCGCGGTCGAGCTCGCGTACAGCCCAGAACCAGCGCCGAACATTCTCGAGCCCGATGGTATCCTCGTTCGTCGGGCGCAGTGCGTTCCATAAATTTGACGTGGAGAGCGCAGACGTGGGCAAGACCGGCAGGACAGCATCAGCATGATTCTCGGCAGCCCAGATCGAAACGGCTCGCAAGACGCGGCAAGCATAATCGGCTGTCTTCGGCGCTGTCAGGGAATGCTCCTGGTGGCGTTCGACCACCTGTTGTCTCGTGATCTGATCGAGCGGCACGTCTAGCAGGTCGCCCAGTACTCGGTCGACGTTAAGCCGGTATGTGTATTCGGTCTGCGGTTTCAGGCTCTCCCTTGCTGCCAGGTAACTGTCCAGCGCTTCAGCTAGTGTGATCATCGGCATCGCCTCCTATAGCGCTCGGGTCGCAGTGTCCGCCCAGTCGCAGCCCGCCAACCTCAACAACAAGTCGCTGACGCCCTGGATGGTCGGACGCAACCGCTCCGGGTCAGGCTTTAGATAATGCTTCCACGTTACGCCTGTTAGCGCGTGGTTGAGACAAGCCTTCAAGACAAGCTCATCTGCTCCGACGTCGGGATGCGTGGCGAGGAGGGCGAACGTCCGGCGCAAGGTGTGGGGTGAGAATTTGATTCCGGTCTCGGTTGTGACGGTCTTGATCGCCCTGTATGGGCTGGTCAACGGTCCGCTGTTCCACTGGTTCGGGAACACCCAGCCATATCCGGACTCATGCCCAGCACGACGCAGCCACAACATCTCGAGCAGCCAATCGGACAAAGGCAAGACATGCTCGGCGGTGGTCTTCGTTCCGTCGCCTGCGCAGTGTATGCGGACCAATCCACGCTCGAAGTCGATGTCCTCGAACTGGACCATTGCCCCCTCGTTACGCCTGCAGCCGGTGGCGACCAGGAAGTAGAGGTAATCGCGCTGGGTATGGCTCAGCTTGCGGACCGAATGGAACCAGCGACCGAGGTCCTCGAGCTCGATGCGGTCGTTTATCTTCCGATTCGGTTTGTGCCACAACTTTAGTATCGTTAGCCGGTCGGTGGGGATGGACTTGATGAGCGGCTCTTCCCCGGAAGACCAGTATTCAGCCCCCCAGCGAAGAACGCAGCGGAGGACCCGCATGCAGAGATCGGCTTGTCCGGGTGAGTGCTGACTGTGGCTCTTATGCCGGTCCACCACCATGCCCTTTGTCAGTTCATCGATGGGCATGTCCAGCCAGTCCTGGCAGACACTGCGCAGGGCGGTTCGGTAACTGTCTGCGGTGCTCTTCTTGATCTGTCGGTTGGCGATGTATATCTCGGCGCAGTCCTTCAGTGTGGGAACTCTTTCCATGCGTGGTCGTCTCCATGGCGCCGCTTGTGGTGGCGCGCGTTTTACTCCCCCGCCATCTTACGAAACTTCGTAACATGGGCGGGGAGCGGGTTTTGCTCTTTCCAGAAATACCACATGGTTGATCTGTGGTCAACAGATCCTAGATGAAGTTGCCATCATCCTTCCCGCCACCAATCCCGCCACCGCTTTCGAGAGACCCCTGGCTGGCCTTGTGAGCGTTGTTTTTGTGTTCGGTGGGGTGATTTGCCTGGAGCCGAAAAGGAAGGCTCAGGAGGGCGGAAGACCAGCTATGAAGCCGAATCCGGCGGCCATAAGAATAAAGACAATGCTCAAGCTGAAAAAGGTTCGACTAAACATCGAGGCTACAAACCCGATGCCGAATAGCCCGAAAGCAGGAGCTCCTAACCACGAATGAAGGGCGATCCAAAATAAAGCGAAAGAGGCTATTGCCGCATATTCCTTGCTTTTCATCGTCACCCCCGGGCTCCCATAGTAGCGGTTACGATGCCCGCCAGAAATGACAGGGCGGCGAGGGCGATACCGGCATTGGTAAGGCTGCGGTGTCCGGCTGCGTAGATGGGATAGAAGGGGAGAAGGAGTATAGAGATAGTGATGGTCAGGATCGCGTAAAGAAAACTCAGGCCTGTGATCATTCCGGTCCAGAACGACAGAGTCAACGCAGTCCCGTCTGTGAATGAGAGCGCAGAGAAAAGGAGAAACAGTAGGATGCTGATGACCGCTAACGCCAGGCTCACCGACTGTACAATTTGCCTGGCATAACTACCGAAGCTTGCGCTGTCCTTCTTGCTCATGTCATCAACACCGCCACATGGACCAAAGAACACCGAAGCCAAAAGAGGCTATGGCTAACGCCAGTCCAGCATGACGGAGGCTACGGCGACTTGCCAGGAAGACGGGGTAGATCCAGAGCATGAGGACAGCAAAGCCACATGCCAAAATGAGCAGGAAGAGAAGCCAGTGCGGCTGGAAAATGCGTGGATCGTCGCCCTGAACGAAGAAGTCGTACTGTATGACGAAGAAATAGCAAAGCCCGATCAGGCACGATACCCCTACGTAGATCAGGAAGCTCTTCAGATTCTTGCTCATGCCTCTATTCTACTCCCGGCGTCAATGCCCGAGCGACCAGAATAGACCGGCAATGACGGAGACGCTGCAGAGGGCGAGACCGCTGAGGACAAGGCTTTGCCTGCATATGCGGATGAAGCTCCGGCAGACAACGAAGGACAGGTAGACGCCACCAAGTAGGAGCAGAGCTACGCCGAGAAGGATGAGCGGGAAGGCGCCCAATATCCCAAATAGAGAGATCAAGTTGAATTCAGGCTGAAATACCCCGACAAATAAGGATACGATGCCGGCAACCAACAGGATGACACCCAGCATGGAAGCAACAATAAAACCAACTCGGACCACTTCTCGCCCTCCTCTTCCCATTTTACAGCCCGGCGCCTATCATGTACTTATGCTTCGTCTCTCCGTCATTTTCGTGTGCATCTCCTTCTGCCTGGGCTCTTTCGTCGGTGTGAAGATGACTCGTGATGACCAGTGGGCTGAGCATTTGGCTTCTTTTAGGAGAGAAAATCATATCAACGAGGAGCCGTCGTCGAGAAGGACTGGCGGTCCGCCCGATGGAAACTATCCCTACTATGAGCCAGTTCAGCTCCCACTGAAGGACGAGGCAGGAGACCAGCCAGGAGACAGACCATGATCCGCACTGCCTCCGTTCTGCTTATTATCTCGTTTGCTTTCGGATTCGTCTCGGGGCTTGCCTTGTCGTATCTTGAAGAGAAGATGCGTACGTTTGGCGACGGAAACAAGTTCTACGATGCTGTGCTGTGGCTGATCGGGACCGAAGACCCCCGCATAATCAGATTACATGAAGCCGACGAGTGATCCGCCTGGGCCGTTGTTACCCAAGTAGTTTCAACGTCACAGCCGACTGGCAGAAACGACCTCGAGCTTCTCGGGTTGCTCTATCCAAAAGCGACCACCATATTTCTTCAATTGTCCTGTTATTCTCACCATCTGGTGGGTCTTTTGCGCCTCAAAGGCCATTAGGTAGTCGTCAGGCGGAAGATACACAAGATACTTGTGCCTCAAGCTGCTTTTGTTTGTTGTGCCATCTATTTCTATCTTCCGCTCACGCCCAATATAGTCCGGCTCTTCTTTTGTGGTTACCTTGTTGAGAGTCGTGACCTCGCCTTCCACAGTTACATATTCTGAGACCTGGTCATAGTCGCTAAGCGCTTCGTACGCATCCTGAATGTATGGGATGGCGTTACTGGTGAGCTCGATACTGTTCCGGAAGGACTGGTGGATTGTTTCCTTGGGAGACCAGTGGACCCTGTAGTCTACTGATGGCTTTTCGATATGGCTTAGAACATTAACCAGAGCCTTGCACATGTTTGCGTTCAACCCTGTCTTGAATCCGTCAATGATAGGGTTTGGACTCTTTTGAAGCTCCGATTCCTTTGCCTGTTGCAACCCTCTGTAAACCCGGAGGAAAACTCTTCTCTCGTACGAGGGTCTCGGCTCGACTTTGGCGACCTCGTCGGGAGATTCTGCTTGGTCACCGGCTTGCGCTTCCTTCTCTTTCTGTTCCTTTTTCTGCTTCTTTTCCTCAGCGATTTCCTCAGCTGTGCGAATTGCGCCTAGATCTGATTCAATTCGAAAACCAAAGCTTCCTGCATAGGTCTGACAAAACCGAAGTCCCTTGACGAACCGCCCGGCTGTGCCCTTGACACCAGTTTTATGGACTGGCACCTCCCGACCAATAGACAGCGCACAGTATCCAAAGAGATCCACTAGCCCGTTTACGAACTCGCCGGCATAGGGCAAGGGCAGCGATGAGCCCTTCATTCCTTTGACTGTCGTTAAAAATACATCTGTATCAGTGGCGAGGATTGCTGACACGACTTCGTCGACATCCATCCCCTGCACTAAATGCAGTGTCTTTACCAGCCGGCGCATGTAGTAGGAATAGTCTTCGTCACTCTCGTTGGTTGGAAACACAAGAGTGATTGGCTCGTCCCCCCCTTGAACGGTTTGCTGAAAAGCTAAGAAATCGTCATACTTCGACTCAATGGTATTAAACCCTGACCGGCCCAGGTAAGAGACAAGCTGTGAGACTTTGATCTCATTGAGGCTGGCATCTATCTCAGACATTAGATAGGTCACCTCCATCATCTATCGCTTCCATAAGTTTCGCCAGAGATTCCGGATTAAGCAATCTTCTCCTGGGAATACGAATAGCCTTTCTCGAATCATTGTCTCCCTTTGGGAGCGGTTCTCCGGTCAAATAGTGCCAGTAGCAGCAGTTTTTCAGAACTGTACTCTCTTCACCGGCGATTACCCATTGGTCTTCTTCTACATGCAATGAGCACAGGATCAGAATAGTCGGAACTTTCTTTTCCTTATTTACGCCGACCATATAGTTATAGGCAGAAACCTCGATTTGATAACTGACTTCCGTACCGTTTTGCAGAAGTGTGCAGTTTCTGGATGCTTTTAGCTGAAACCTGAGGGGGTAGACGTTCGGTCCTCGCTCATCATTGACTTCAACATATTTTTCAATGTAGCCGTCGACTTTGTAGTCTCGCTTCTTGTACTCCACGACCATGCCCGCCTGGGCTGCAATAGCGTCCAGGTGGGCGCAACTAAGCGATTCTTCTCTATGCTGGTCAGAAAGAGCGGTATCGGGCATGGGCTCAATATTTGCGGTCGATTAGCATATCCTACCTGCAACTGCATGCTTGCATATAGACCCCCATTCAGGGGCCATGACAAGGCTGACTGGCTAGGCTGCCTGTGTCGCAAGCCTGGGGGCTGAGGGCGGAACGATTCCCGCTTCCAGGTCGTCTCAGAATATGACATCAAAAAAATCCCCATTCGCCAGTGCTGATATGGCATTCCGGCAAAAGCAAGCCTTGACTGTGCTACATATCTGGATATATGATGCAAATAGGTCCATTTATGGAGGTCGGACCATGACTACAACAGCAAGACCAACCAAGACAAACATAGGCGCCGCCGGGCTTAAGGCATTTTTCAAGATTGCTGAACTGTGGGGGTTGAACGTCAAGGAGCAAATGCTCCTGCTTGGGCTCGAAAGCGAAAGCACCTACTATTCATGGAAGAGAGATCCTGGGTCCGCCAGAGTGAGCAGGGATCTGGAAGATCGATTGTCGCTTACTCTCGGCATTTACAAGGATCTACAGATACTCCTGCCTAACACTGTTTCTGCGGACAGATGGATCAAGAAGGAGAACAGTAATCCACTTTTCGGTGGTAGGACTCCCATGGATCTGCTCGCATCGGGCTATTTGCCAGATATCTACAAGGTTCGCATGCACCTTGCAAACGCTGTAGCCAGATGAAGATTCCCACGCAAAGAATCTCCTTCGACCGAATTTTTCGAATCATTGCGGACAAGTTCCCTCCGATAGGCTTATTCGAGCGCATCGCCGATCCTTCCGAATGGGACGATCTCCTTGCATTGGAGGCTCTAACCGGAGATCCGATGTCCGAGAGAATGCGGGACCAGCTTGCAAGAATTGCTATAGCGGATCGGTACACCGGCACCCTGGCTGGTAGAGTCATGGCGCCCTTTGTACTTCTCGATCAATTAGGCGGCGGTCGCTTTAGTAATGCGGACTTCGGAGCCTATTACGCTGGAGATGCTTTTGAGACGGCTGTCCTGGAGACGGTGTTTCATGCGGAACGGTTCTTGCGGGATGGCATGGTAACAGAACCGCAGGATCTGCCTCGTATCCTCATCCTTGCTTCAATAAGTGGCGAGTTGCATGACATAAGGGAATTGCAGAGCGCTCTTCCTGAGGTCTATACAACCGGGACGGACTATGTGAGGTCACAAGCTTTCGCGATACAGCTCATAAATGATGACGGAAGTCAGGGAATAATCTACTCTAGCGTACGCCGTCCAAATGGTCAGTGCGTTGCGGTTTTTCGTCCGGCGCTCCTGCAAGACGCATTTGAGCATGAAAGAAGGTTCATGTATCGATGGAATGGTGAGAAAGTCTCTGGACTTTTCTTTGTAGACGAATTCCGGGATCTTCCGAGCTAGACAATTGCGGCAAAGAGGCGACCCCCGCCGTTTCCAGCAGGGGTCGTCTTTGTTCTGAGAGTTCGCTTCGAGTATCTCATTCAGCATGGCACAGGCTTCGGGGCAAGCAATCTTGCTTGAGTCAGGCGCTGACGGATACTTGGAGGTGAGAGTCTTTCGGAGTATTTTGCCATGCCCTATGCCCCCATTACCGATCCGCGCATCCTGATGGCACTGATCAACGGATCAGCCGCCGATGTTCAGTCGATGATGCCGTTCCTGCAGTCGGCTCAATATGTGAGCCCGCAGCAGGCGAACGCTTCCTACGAGTCTTATCTCGGTCCCTCGCTTAGCTATGACCGCGCCCAGGAAGCTGTGGACACAGAAGCAGACCGACAGCGTCAATACTATATGCAGGACGTCAACCGAGCAGTGGCAGCAGATAGAGCCCGGACGAACACGGGGCTCGGAGGCACGACTAACTCGTTCGCCTCCGCACGGCAATCCCGGATCTCCGCAGCCGGCAGCACCGATGCCCAGGCGGTAGCGGACCAGTACCGGGCCAGCACTTACAATCGAGAGGCCGACAGGATATCGAGGCTCCGCGCTCAGGTGGGCGGAGGTCCCGAGTTCTATGATTCATTTTCGGCGTCGCTTGGCCCCTGGGGCTCGATGATAGGCTCCGGCACAGCGAGCAGGCACTCGGACCCGATCAGCCTGGGCGGAACTTCTGCGCCGAGCTATAGCGGATCGACGCCCAGCTACAGCAGCTACGGGCTCAACTACCAACCGTCATATTCATCCCGTCCGTCTGTATCGAGCCGTATCGCCCAAGCATCGACAGGGCTCTACGAGCTCATCAATCAAATGCGCCGGAATAACATCGGACCGCGAGAGGTCGGACAAGGAATTGGAGCGACTGCTCGAGGTGTCCTGACAGCACCGGCGCAGGTGGCGAAGGGTCTGTTTGGATTCTAATCCCAGAGGCGTTCAGGCGCCCCCAGGAGCCGCGGAAATGGCACCGGGGGTGGAGTCATAAGGGCGAGGCGAGAAAGGCGGCTGAGAGGGGCTTAGATCAGCGCCCTCTGACTCGAACTCCTAGGCTCTCAGCTTTCTCGAAATCGGTATTCGCTTTCTGTTCTTGTCCGAGCCTCATCTCAATGAACGCTCTGAGTGCATATGCTTCGCCGTCCTCTGGCTTGTCTCTTAAGTAGAGTTCTATATCACTCAGTCCATTTTGAAAGCTCTTCAGGAAATAATGAACCTTGGCTCGCTCCTTATACACAACCGAATCCGCCATCAGCTCTTCTGCTTTGTTTAAGTCGATCAGCGCTTCGCTGTATCGCTTTTGGGCGATCAATACTCGACCTCTCAAGAGATGCCCATTGTCATTCAGGAAATCAATGCCAATTGCGGAGTCCAGAACTTCTTTGGCGCTCGAAAGTTTGCCGGCCTCCATTAGCCTATTTGCCCGCTCGTTCCAATTGTTTGCCAACGCATGCAAAGCGCCATAAACTCCGTTGAACACGGAAAGAATCACCGAAAGACCTATTAAGATCCGAAAAGCTAACTGGCGTGTGGATTGCTGTGATAGCAACAGGTGGCTCGCCCTGGCAGACATGATCCCGATGGGAGGGATGAGCCATGCGATCAGATTTGACCACAGTATTGACCTCTTCAACGATATATTGTCTAGTCGTTTCGAAACGAACCTTCTGAAGAAGAAACCACCAAGCCAATAACCTATACCCAATGCGACGGCGGCACCGACTAATGCGAAAAGAACTTCTGAACCGTCGGAACCAAAGAATGTTCTTACTGCAAGCCAAGGCAGAACAACAATCAAAGCTCCCAAGGCCCCAACGGCTGCACCCGCCTTGGTTGCTAGAGTATTAAGGCAGCCTTTTCGCTCCTCCGTTGGATTTTCCTGTTCGTTTTGCCTCGTATCCACAAGATCTCCCTCAACGGACAGGACAATTCTACCCCACCGGCACAGCCCCCGAATGGGGGGCCGAACCTTCCGCTCGCACGGGTATATACGATCTGGCGTCCTTTGGCAGAGTCGTATTGAGGTCAAGCCGTGTACCGGCTGATTGCGCTTTTGCTTGCGCTTATTATTTGCGTGCACCCCTGTTACGCCAAGATGGTCAAGGTCGAAGTCTTCGAGCCGGACGGCATGGGCGGGTTCGTTGATCCCGACCGCCGTCTCGATCCTGTGCTCAAGCCGTATTACACGAACTTCCGGCTGAGAGTGGAACGCCACTGGGAATACCTTGACCCCAAGATAGGACGAACGATAAAGGTAGGTGTGATTATGTATCGAGATGGCCGGGAGCCAAGCCCTGCCTTCGTAGATATTGGCAGGGTGCCGGATCAGCTCGACCACCTCGCCATCAGCTTCGGACTCAAGTCCTTGGAGCGAGCGGTTCTTGAGCATCCCCAGCTTCCAGATTGCCAGCACAATCACATGGTAATGGTTGTCACGCTTAAAAGCAGGACTCAACGAGAACCGGTTGACACAAGCGGATTATGCGATGCTCTTCTAGCTATAGCCGGTACCGCAGCTATTGGAGCCGCCATCTGGGCGCTCATCAAATACGGTGGCAGCTCGAGCGGCGGGGGATACGTCAACCCGCAATACCAGAACGTGAGCGGCTATTGGACGAGATTCGGAACATACGTGCAGCCGTACAGGAGGACGGTCGGGAACAGCACAATACTGGACAACTACGGGACGAAGGGAAACATCAATCCGTGGACCGGGCAGCCGGGCACGGTGGTGCCGTGATCGGAGGAGCGATTCTTAATGATCGTTCATAGGTTTTCTTCTTGCCAAATTTTTCGATCAGGATTAGTCTAGAGATGCTGAGTTTTGACCGACTGAGCAAAGTCGCCCCTGACGGGGGCCAAGTCATCCTGATTGGATCCTTCAATCCTCCTGAGCGGGCATTGCGGTACGACTTGGTTGAGCTAAGTCTGATGCTCTGAGAAGGAGGGCGTATTGTGTCCAAATCATTTTCATTCAACGACAAGTCACTCGATTCAGCGGTGAAGGCTGGCAATAGGCAGTTCCGAGGTTTTCAGAGACTCCTGAACGAAACGTCTGATGATATTCGCCGCCTGGAGAAATTCCTCCAGGATTGTGCCATCTTTCTACCCGTTTGGGTTGAGATTAGCCAAAGAACTCAAATAGGGTGGGACAAGGTTGGTGACGCCTGGCGAATTCTGTGCCTTCAAATAGAGTGGAATGAGGACGGTCAGAATGAGTTTGAAGATATCAAACCGCTTCTTGAAACGTCCGCCAAGACTAGACTTCAAAGCAAGCCGTACCTCGTACGTCTCGTCAAAGAGCTTCGCATTCTCCTGCCAGATTCCGTAAAAGCTCTCGGTGAAGAGGAAGAGGAAGAGGAAGAGGAAGAGGAAGAGGAAGAGGAAGAGGAAGAGGAAGAGGAAGAGGAAGAGGAAGAGGAAGAGCCCGTCGACTATGCGGCTATATTTGGCGGCAATGAGGACATCGACCTCGACAATCTTGCCAATCTGATTTGATGGTGGAGGAAAACCACCATGAATATTGTCAGACGATTACAGGACGATGATGATGTCTCTCTCTTCGATTGCGGAGTGGATGAAGCTGAGCTTAACGAACGACTCAACGAATACTTGATTGTGAGGGCAAAAAAGCTCCAGAAGAAGGACGCGTCTAAGACATGGGTAACGACAGAGGGGAATAGGGTCACAGGATACTACACGGGCGTGTTTACCGGAATTCCCAACAAGGAAGCGCCTAGGAAGATTAAGCAGCTAACTTTTCCACACGCAGTTCCGGCATATCTAGTGGCTCGCCTTGCTGTTGACAAAGAATTTCAACATCAAGTGTGTATTCCGCTCAAAACGGCCGGCCATTCCGGAGCGATTCGGCCACCTGCCAAGCAGGTTTTTATGGGGTAGTCGGAGCGTAGCGACGCTGGCATTTCCTCTAACCCTTGTTGGTCTCCTTTG
>Ga0226835_1001170_pt1 | contig 16165 bp, 6 predicted proteins | sample LAC_MetaG_1_FD_163627 | JGI IMG/M metagenome (GOLD analysis project Ga0226835, IMG submission 163627) | Anaerobic ammonium oxidizing microbial communities from anammox membrane bioreactor (MBR) in UC Berkley, California, United States -... | ecosystem: Engineered > Bioreactor > Anaerobic >...
CTTTCGCTGGTGTTTTCCTTCAGCAGGTCGCCGTTGGAATCCCGCAATTCGGCCTGAACCTGAACGGCCTCGCCTTGTTGCAGCGACACGCCCGCGTCGGCTCCGGCCGGTTGCGTGAACTGAATGGTGACGCCGATTAGCGTAACCCGGAAGGTCGAAGACACAACGACTCCGGCGTTGGCGCCTGTTCCCGTGAACGTAGCGGTGATCGTGGCCGTGCGGGTTGCCGGGTTGAACACGTTCGGAGCCACGTAGACACCTGAAAACGGCGGACTGATTCCTGGCTCCATCGAACCGTTCCCACCGGCCACAGTAAACGACATTGAACCATCTGCCAGGCCGAGATCCGTTCCCGCAGGATTCGCCGGGTCGAACCGCTTTACGGTCGCCTTCAGGAGGACTTTGCGAGTGATCGGCAAACCGTTGCTCAGATCGACCGGAAGTGCGTCGCTGTAGGGCCGGAAGCTGGCAAGGACTACGGCGATTTCGCTGACGATGATCTCGTAAAGGGAGACCACCGACGCATCCTCGGCCCATGTCGCTTGGAACCGGAACTTGCCGAATCGGTCGGTGGGCGCCGTCCAAGTGAAGTCGGTCTGCCCGCTCGAAACCGCGATCGACCCGATCTTGACTCCGAGGGGGTCGAAAACCTCGATGCCCTTGGTGCTGTCGAGGTCGGTCTTATTCGTACCCGTAACGAGAATTCGAAACTTGAGTACTTGGCCAGGAAGAATCTGATCGCCCTGAATGGGTTGGTCCGTAGCCGGGTCGAGGCGGATGAAGGTAATCAGGATTTCCGGCCGGAATAGCCGACCCGAACTCCCCAACAGGCCACAACCCGTCAAGCCCGCCATGAGAGCGGCAAGCACCAGCGCAACAAGGATCTGCAGCGTACGCACGATATCCCCCCGATAAGTCCTCATAAGGCGAGCCTATCCGGCCCACGTGAAGATCAACTGTCGCGATTCTATCATTGTTGCCGGGGCGTGTCAAGGAGTACTGCTTAGAAACCTCTAGACGAACTCGAAAAAAGTCGAGATCGCCGGAGCCAAGGCGCAGATCGGCTACTTCGCACGAGAAGATTCGAGGACAGAAATCCCCCACTTGTAGGAGACCTCCACACGGAGGGCCCGCGCGAGAACGGCGGCATACTGGGCCAAAGTGAGTCGCTTCGCTTCGGGTTCGAGGAAGTCCATCATCGGCGTTTGCCTCGATTCGGCCTCGATCACTTCGCGAGGCAAGAAGCCCTTGATGTTGTCTGTCAAGTCATTGAAGACTCTTGCAAGCGTGACGATGGGGCTTCGAGGAACATCGCGCGAAAACGGCCGTTTGGATTCAAGCCCTGCTCCATAACCTGCGATGGACTCCGAGACCATGTACGAGAACACGCCCATCTGGAGGTCCGGGTTCTCGTAGGAAAGCTGGCCCGAGTTGCAGGAGAGGATTTGCGCGACGCTAAACGAGCCGATTGCCGTCTGCGAACCATTGAGCACGGCAGCATCTTCTTTGGCTGCCCCCCCTGACCTGCAAGCGTCCGCAAACAAGATGCGCGATTTGCCGCGAAGAGTTCTCATCTCCTGAAGCACCGTGGTCCAGGGAACGGCCGTCTTCAGGCTGTCTGCTCCACCGATGCCCTCGTTGTAATCGTAAGGCAGAAACACAAAGACGTTTTGGTTGCCAGCCGTCTTCTCGAGGCTCGGGACGGCCTTTCCGTGACCCGACATGTGTACAACGATCACATCGCTATCTGTTGCGCGAGTTCGAAGTTCCACAAAGGCGTTGAGGATATTTTCCCGAGTAGCCTCCTCGTTGGTGAGCTTCGTGACGAACACCTTGTCATAAAGGGACCCGCCCTCTTGCGCCTTGAAGACTTCAGCGATCCTCTCGGCGTCACGGTCAGCGAACCTCAGGGTGTCGAACAGAGGTTCCTTATATCGACCTACGCCGACGGTCAGCAGGTAGAGGTTCGGGCGCTTTTCAGGCTCGACCACGGGTGTCTCGGCTTTCAGGTCAACGATCAAGCGATCGCCCATGACGTAGGTTCCAGCCGAACCAATGTGGCGCACCACGAATACGACCTTGTTCTTGCCTTCGAATACCTTGATCGGAACCTCAACCGTCGCTGATTGAAAACCTGTGCGAGGAGCGCCGGAATACGTTTGAAGGTCTTTGGAACCCTCATCGGGCACCGAAACAACTTCTGGGATTAGCTCCAGCGTATCCAAATGGGCGCTTTCGACTTGGAGGACGAACTTGACATCGTGGGTTTTGACGACGGGCAGCTTCGTCTTGGGGTCGATTTCGGGCTGCGGTTCGATCCTGACCAGTTTGACGGACGGCGGAGGGTCTTCTACCTGGACCTTCTCAATCTCCTTGATAGGCTCAGGTTTGGCGGGCGGCGGCGGAGGCGGGCTCACCTCGATCCGGATCGTTGCGATTTTTCCTGGGTACGCGCCGCTCCGAACGACGATTTGCACCTCTCCGGCTTTGTCAGGGGCTTCGAAGTCCGCGCTGTCGCCTCGGGAGCGTAGCGTTCCTCCTCCTTCCGATTTCGTCCAACTCACATCGCGAGTGCGAAAGTCCGAAGGGACGAAGGCCAGGAACGACACCTTGTCCTTCGTGCGCAGGTGCAAAACGAGCGCGTTGGCGCGTTTGTCTTTCTGGTTGGCTTGCGCGCGCTCGGCGACAAGAATGTCTCCCGATGGAACCGGCTCAGGCGATACCGCGATGGTGACGACCGCCTTGCGAGAGGGGTCCGCCACGCTCGTCGCTACGAGGACCGCTTCCCCCGGAGTCGATCCCGCCTGGAAGACCACTTTGTCGCCCGAAACCGAGATCGTTCCGACTCCCGAAGACTTCGTCCACTTGACCTCACGCGGCTTGTAGGCCTCAGGGATATACGCAACGAACGTCTTGGTGGAGTTTGTGATTGTCTCCGCGTTAATTGCCGTACCGCGTTTGCTCACTTCGCGCGCGTACCGCTCGTCCCCCACAAGAATCGGCGGACGAAGTTGAACGGCTCGCCGACGCTCGAACTCTTCATCGGCTCGGTTCTTCGCTTCCGAGACGTTGCCTTCGACTCGGGCGTCCATCAAGAGGGCCAGGACGTCTGGGCGGTGAAACTCGGCTCTAAAGCTCTCTAGCGCGAAGGCGAACTTGGCGGCCTCGGTCGCTGACCGATTCGTTTGCACGCCAACGAACTCGGCCCCTCGTGGCGAAGCCGCGTGGAAGCCGTTGCGATTCCAAGCGACCCACTCGCTAGTGTCGGCGGCAAAAATCGAGAGCGTGGGGTCGATTTCTACGTTCGGGCCATATCGGGTGCTCTTCGTCGGCCAGAGCCGGACCGTTTGGTCAAGAGAGGAAGTCGCAATCCACTTTCCATCAGGCGAAAAAGCGACCCCTATCACGTCGCCAGCGTGCCCCACCATGGTCAAGAGCAGCTTGCCGTCGCGAGCGGAGTACAGGTACGCCCCGAATCGTCCCCCGACGACCGCTTGAGTTTGATCGGGCGAGAGGTCCCAAACAAACGGCACATCAAGCGGGTCGGGGAGGGACACTGTGGCGATCTTCTTTCCCTCCAGCACCAGGTTGTGCTTGCCACCGCCAGCCTCCTGCAGCGTCGACTTGGGTCTTGGTTGCCAGAACTGCGCGTCCCCGATTCCGATCCCCGGAAACCGGATGAAGGAGTCGCCCTCAACTCGGGCGTGGACGAGCGGCGACCGAATAGAGTAGGCGAACTCGTAGGGCTGAGACTCCGACCGAAGCCGTGAAAACCCCACGAACCCGCCGTCCTTCGACCAGCAAACGCGCATAACCGGAGCGCCGGGCCCGCGCAACTCGACGACCAGCTTTCCAAGGTCCGCTTGAGGAGCGGCTGCCTGCAGTGCTTGGATGAAGAACGCCTGTCCGCCCGTTCCTGCTGCCGCGAGGAGATTGGAGCTCGGTGAGAAAAGAACCTTCAGAATTTTTCCGAATCGATGGGGCTGAATGGCCCGGCCCACCTGCACGAGCCGCCCCCCTTCGACCTTGCAGAGCAGGATCGAGGTGATCCCTTCGCCGTTTTCGAGCGAGGCTGCGAGATGGCTCGAATCGTGGCTGAAAGAAACCGAAGCCACGTACATGGGCAGTTCAAGATCGTAGCTGCTCTGCCCAGACTCGGCAATCCACAGGTGGAGCTTCCTGTGGGCGGACCCGGAGGCGATCCATTTTCCGTCAGGCGACCAAGTGACCGGCACCGAGTACTGAATGCCCGCAGAAGCCGCGTCAAGGGCCTTCCAAAGCACCTTTCCAGACTCGACGTCCCAGCACACCAGCGTGCCGTCGAGCGCCCCGCTCACGAGCTTGGAGCCGTCAGGCGAAAAGGAGAGGCTTCGAATGCCTGCGCCTGATTTGTGCCCGCCCTTCAATTCTTTCCAAGGGGATCGTTCCTTGGAACCCTGCCAAATCAGAAGGGCACCTTTGGAGTCGCCGGACGCAAGCAGCTTTCCGTTGCGGCTGTATTCGAGTGACCAAATGTCGGCGGTATGACCAGCGAGCCATCCGGCGACCTCGCCCGAACTCACATCGAACAGCCGGATCACCGAATACTGCTGATCGGATCGAACAGCCTCACCTACGGCTCGCGAAACGGAATGGGTCTGAAGCCCCCCCACAGCCAGCAGGGGTTCGGTCGGGTGGGCGGCGATGGCGTTGACCTCGCCTTCGTAGCCTTGGGGCCCTTTCGTTTTGCCGATGCGCCCGCGGAACACCTGAAGGAGCGACCCCGTCCCGATGTCCCAAGCCCTGGAAGTCCGGTCCCGACTGCCTGTGTAGAGTGTCTGTCCGTCGGGGGAGAAAGCGAGTCCGAAAACGTCCCCGTAATGCGCCTTAGGGTCGAGAATCAGGTGGGCCGTCCCGTTCAAGGCTTGGCCCTCGGAGTCCGAGTCCAATCCAGCGGCAAGCGCCCCTTGCCCGATCGCCATAAGGGTGAGCCCACAAACCACGCAGAACCACGGGCGCGAGAAGATCATCGGCGAAAATCACCGCCCCTTGGAGAAGACCTCGTACTGCCTATGAGGTTGAGTACGCGAAGGTGGGTCACAGCCGTTACCTGCCGATTCTGTCGGCGATTTCTTGTCTCTGCTTGTCCGTAAGCTGGGCCTTCTGAAGCGCCTCCGTAAGGACCGCCCTTTCGTCCTCGACCCGCTTCTGGTTCTGGCAAAGGTCGGCGATTCTCAAGTACGGAACTGCATACGTCGGGTCGGCCTTAAGGGCCTTTCGGTACAGTTCCTCCGCCGATTGGGGACTTGTGTCGAACAGGCTGTCGCCTTCCATCCGGAGCCTCACCGCCTCAATGCGAAGGTCTTCGGCGGTCGGAATGTCTCGCGCCCCGATGCCGTCATCCACCTTCGGGTCGATCGCGGTGCGGATGTTCTTCACGAGCATCTTGGCGAGGCCCTGCGGAGTGGTCCCCCATTGCTCGGCCCACGAAGCGTCCGCCGTGACCAGCAGACCGTTCTCGGCCTTCCGAGCGTTGACCGCGTATTCGCCGCGAACCTGATAGACCCCCAGAGTCGACCACCACAGCGGGTCTTTCTTCTGCAATTCAACGAGCCGCTCCGCCACGATCCTCGCGCGCTTGTCCACGGGATACCCCGGCAAGGCAGAGTGAATCTCGACGACCCGCTGCTTCTTCCCGGCGATCGACATATCGACCACGCCGACCGGACTCCCGTTGATCTTGACCACTGCCGACGTGAACTTGGCCTGTTCGCTGATTCCCGGGATGAACTTCTTGGGCTTCGGGGCCGGTGCGGGCGTCGTATTGGGTTTCGGCGCAGGGGCGGGTTGCGGCTTAGCGTCTGACCTTAGCTTCCGAAAGCTCGGAAGACCGTTGTTGCCGCGAGAAACGATGTCTCCCTGCCCCAACATCGCCTTCAAATCTTGCATCAAGCTCCCGGCGATCATCCGCTCGCTGGGGGTCAGCGAACCGTTGTCTTCGAAGAATCGAACCAAAATCGTGCGCAGGGTAGGCGCGAGCTCCTTTTCTTCGTCGCTCGCCGTCTTGATCGATTCATCGAAGGCGGCAAGATAAGCCTTGGCGTCGGGTTCACCCTGCTGAAATCCTGCCGTCCAGCCGGCGCAGAGCATCGCGCCCAGCGCACAAAATATCCCAACGGGTCGCAAAACGCTCGTCCAAGTCATTGTCAACCTCCTGGCGCCTCGCAGCGTCACTCGATTCATTGTACGACATCCACTTTCTTTGTAGAAGCTCGCCAGCGCGCCTTTCCCGATTCGATGAGCCGCAGGAGTTCCTTCAGGTGCGCAAGGAGCGCCTTCGGATATTCGCTTTCCGCCACGCCGAGCGAAGGCAGCGTCACGCCTTCGGGTAGCTGGACGACGATCGCCCGGAGCTTCCAGGGCCCAACGGCCGTCATGCGCTCCACCCTCCCGCGCAGCGACAGTTCATACCCCGAACTTGCAGGTTTGAGCGAGGTATCGGGAAACACGCGAATCGGAGCGGAGTACTTGACCAAGCCCGCGCCGTCCAAGTCGAGCAAGTAAACGGACGACGGGATCGACGAGCGGACGGTCAGGGTCATCAGATCGTCGTGGCGGACCGTGTCCGCGCTGGTGTCGATTCGGATCGCAACGCTCAGCGTCGGTTCTGCGGTGTCCGCAAGACGAAACAGACGATAGATAAGCGCTGATCGCTCGAAGTACTCGGCCAGTCCAGCCGAAAACAGTCCCTCGAACGAGTCCGCGGCAAACCTAGGCTTCTGGTCGGGATCGTCGGTAGGCTCATTGGGTACGACCGCGTGCCACTTGTCCCCTTCCTTCGAGACCTCCACCAATCGATCGGGCGCGAGGCCGCCTCGGCGGACCAGCTTCAGGGTAGCGACGGAACGTTCGAGTTGGGTACCGAGAGTCCCGAAGACCTTGGCTTCGAGCCCGGCTCTCTCTGATTCTGGGACCGAGTCCATCAGTTGAAAGCCCACGCGGAGTTGTTCGGTTTGTTCGGCGCGCTGTTTGCTCGCAGCCTCGACTCGCGCCTTCGCCGGATCGGTAGGCTGTGCCCCCAGTTGCGAGAAGATCGACCTCCGGCCATAAGGCTCCGCCTTCGCATACAGCACTTCGGCGGGCGGTATGGGGCGGAATCCGGGCATATAACCTTGCCTTTCGCGGTCGAGCACCGACGCCTGAACCTCCATCATCAGCTCCGCCATTGTCGGTGAAGTGTTGTTTTGAATATGTACAGAAGCGATACCCGCAAGTTCGTGCGTAAAGGCCCCGGCCCACGTATCGTCGGTGTCCGAGGTGAGCCACTCATAAGCAGCGCCAGGCGCGCCCGTCGCGCAGAGGAACGTTCCGGGCCCCGAATAAATCGGCTGTTTCACTGAGACCTCTTGATCGGTGTTTCTCAACACGCACTTGGGCACGTCGTTGTAGTGGCGGTATTGCCCAGAACGCGAAGTGAGCGGGCGAAAACACGTATCCAAGATCAGCGTCACTCTCCCGCCCTTGCCTTCGATCGTTTGTGCGAACCTTGCGAGCCTGCGCATCCTCAGGTCGAAGATCGCCGACGCCTCTTGCCCGTCATGCGGAACGAGGGTCGCTTCCATGTCCTTGAACGGATCGAAGCTATCAGGATCGGGTGCGACAGAGCCTCTTCCGGAAAAGTAGAAGAGCACTTCGTCGCCGCGAGCGGCGTTCTGTTCGAGCTTAGTCAGTACCGTTTCGATGGCTGCTCGCGTGGCCTCGTCGTTTTTCAGCGTCGCAACGGTGAACCCGCCGAACTGACAAAGGGCGGTCATGTACTGGAGGTCGAGATCAGCGCCTTTTAGCTTGAACCTGGCGTCCGTGATGAACGGGTAGTCGTCGATTGCGACGAGCAGTGCGCTTCGATTCTGCGCTTGGGCAAGGGACGCTATCCCCAACACCCCCAGCAGAGCCCACCATCCCAGCCTCATTGAACCGCCTCCTGCATCAGAATCCTCGCGACCTCGGCCACCAAGAGGTCTTCGAGCGTCTCGACCGATCCCAGAGAGTCGCGCAACGAGAACCGGTAGTTCTTCCAAAGATGCGAGGTGGGCAGGTTGTCCACGGTCACCCCCCGTGAAGAACTCGCATGGACGACCGCGTTCTTGACGTTCCCGAACTTCGCGTGGTTTCGCAGTTCACCGATATAGACCCCGGTGTGTCGGCTTCCCACCTTCTCGCCCCGTGTGTCTCTCTGGACGATGATCCGGTCGCCGACGGCGAGCTTGCTGAACGAAGGCATCGGTTCTGTAAAAACCTGCGGCTTGCCCTGTCGAAAATACGGCCCCGGCTTCCAATGGACGATCGTTCCCGTGTCTTCTTGGTTGGCCACGGGAGGCGACGGGGCTTTTTGCCGCAACTGAGCGAACACGCCCGAAACGAAGTGGGAGCAGTCGATGCCCGACTCCAGCTTGTTCCCTCCCCACTTGTACGGCGTGCCCAGATACCTTAGGGCGACCTGCGCGACTTGGGGGTTGCCTAGGTAGGCGACAGGCTCCGAGTCGCCGCGAACGAGCACGGCGCCCATCGGCACATAACCGTCGAATTCGTCCACGTTGATGAAGTACAGGCTCAGGTTGGCCAGCTTGTGAATCACGCGGACGTTCGAGGGATCGGCGGTCACGAGCACCTTCGAGTTCGGGTCAACGCCTTCGCGTACGGGCGTCTGGACGGTAAGGCGGCCGACCCTATCGATAACTTCGACATCGTCTGAGCCCTCGGGCCGATCATTCGAACCTTTCTTTCGGACAAGATTCACCATTTCTCCTGGCACGACCTCGCCCCCGATCGGAATCGAGGCATTAGCGCTGAGGAAGGTCTCAGCGTCGACTCGGCAGCGTTGCGCGAGCGATTCGACCGTGTCGCCGAACCGGGCCACGCGCACTCCTGTGACCTCAAAGTTGACGTCCAGTTGTCTCAGAACGGCTTGCTCGTCGATCCCCGCTACGACCACGATGCGCTGCCCCGGCTGCAGCATATCGTCGGCCCGATAGCCGTTGAGGTTCGCGAGCAAGGAGGGATCGAGGCCGTAGGTGGAGGCGATGCTTTCAAGCGTGTCGCCCGCTTTCGCGAGGACCGACTCGAATCGAATCGGGGAGTCGACCACGCGCTGACGGAATCCCACGATCGACCAATCGTCGTCCGCCAGCTTCCCTTCTCGAATGGCTTGCAGTGGGTCGTCATACCCGAAGTCGGTCGTGGTGACCAAGGCAACGTAGGAACCGTAGAGTCCCGGTTCGATTCCGAAAAAGCGGGACGCGGCGCGGACGGCCTTTTCCTTTTGCGCGGCCCGCATCACTGGCTTGTATCCCGGCTGGGCATGATCGACCGTATCCCCAAGGATCGGGTTCTTGTGAAAGATCGGTTCGATTCGGCCGTTTTCGATCTTGTAGATTTGAACGAAGGAGGGTCTAGGAGGCCGAACCCACATCGAAAGCGATGCCGCCGGCGGCGAAATCCCGAAGTCAGGCTGATGCGGAAGGTTTGCGCTTCTGCGCCGGTCCGCGATCTCGTCGCCGATGCCCACTTCACGGGCCCAATATGCTGTCGTGTAAAGGGCGATGCGCGTAGCGTCTATATCGAACGTCGTTCCAAAGATCGAGGCGAGGTCCTCGATGTCGATCATGTTGCGATACTGGCGGCCCGGGTCCTCGATGATGTCGCTTCGCATGGGCACGATCCTGCTGGGTCCCGTACCTTCCGTGCGCGAGGGGCCATACACCTCCGCGTAATCGCCGCCCCCCTTCAGCGGAATCCGTACGAGCGTCCGACCTCCGAATTCGACGGCGATCCACTTGGGGCTCTCTTGCCGGACGATGGCGCCCGGAAGTATCGCGCGAATCCCGGCACCTACGGGGAGTAAGTACTGGTCGTCTGTATACAGCGCAGGCGACATGGACGGCGCGGACTGCCCATCGACCTCGATCGCCAGTTTGGGCAGGTCCCTTTGAGCTACGCTCCAAGATGCGGCACCGAGGAGGAGAGCGGCCCAGAGCGACCTTTGAGCTTGCCCGGCGCAGATCGAACTCATGCGCCTCCTCCTGTCGTTGCGCCCGTCTCCGCTGGGAAAACGGCCTCTATCATCATCCGATTCAGTTCGATGCGCTCCTTGCTCCCGGCAGGAGGGTCCAATTCGAGAAGGCGTCTGGCCTCAATGCTCAGGACAAGGCTCTGAAAGGCGGTTGGGTCGTAAAGGATGCGCGTTTGAATCATAAGATTGAGGATCTCGGCCAGCTTGTCCTTTGACGACTGGGCGACGTCGCCGGGTTCCGCCGCAAGTCCTTGCAGCGTGGCGCGGTTTTGAAACCCGAACGCCCGCATCAGGTACTGCGTGGACGGCTCTTGCTGGGCGACCAGCCTTCGCAAAAGCGCGGTGGGGTCGGCGAGGGGCGTGCCGCCGATCAGCGCGTCGCTCACCGAGAAGACGAGCGCAGAGGTGAAGAAGCTGTCGGGTGACGCCTTGAGGGCGATCACTCTCGCGATAAGCCCTTCCATGTCCGCTTTCGACGAAGGTCCCGAGACGCTCTCGAGGAGCGCGGCGGCGTGCTCGGCGTTCTTAAACAGAAACGCCTTGACCTGGTCTTGACCCACAAGATCGAAGTAGCTTCCGGGCGACGTGGGGTCATCCGGAGAGTTGAATTCGTGCCCGGCCTCGACCTTGACGGACTCCACCGGCGGAAGCGCGCCGCCCTCTGGTTTCTTGGGAAAAATCGGGTAGATGCGGCCCCTGATTTGGCCCAAGACGACCAAATATCCGGGCTCAGACGCGCTCACTTTGAGCCTAAGGAACTGGCCCACCTGGAGGTTGGTGGTATCCGGCTGAATCGAGATGGACAGTTTCGTCGGGTCGGGATTTTCGGTGGCGAAGAGTTGCGCCGCCGACTTCAACAACCGAGATTCAGGGCCCACTTGGTCCTTCGACTCGAACATCAGGGCCTCGCGGTACGCAGACGAAACCGTCGGCGATTGGCTGTAGCCCTTGGATGTCAAGAACTCACTAAGGTTGGTCGAAACGTCAGTGCGGACCTCTTCCCAGGTCGGGGTCGCCTCATCCGACTCTTTGAGCGAGCGCATGAGGAAGTGAGTGAACAGGCCGGTCCGCTGGCCGCCTTCGAGGCGGGCTTCATAAGCCTTCTCGATATCTCGGCAGGCGGTGACGTAGCAGACCTCCCCCTTGCCGAGATCGAACTTGTGGCCGAGGTCTTTGCCGCTTGCAGGCTCAGGAAAGACGTCGAACCCTTTGGAGAGCAGGGTTCGCCGTCGGGGAATGTACAGCCTTGGAACGATGCCTGCGTCAAGGCCTTTCGACATCGCGCCCGAGTGGCAGGAGTCGAGGATCACCGTCCGGCTCCGGGCGTTGATCAGCCTGACGGCAGCGTACAGTTCGTCGGGGGTTATGGTCCGATACTCCCCCTTGCCCGACGGGTCGTCAGCCACCGCGTCCGCAGGCATTAGACTGGGCGGGGACATCATCCCATGGCCTGCAAAGTAAAACACGAAGCGCTCGTCCTCGCCAATCGACGACGCTGCGATCTTGATTTCGTTGAGGATTCGTTCCTTCGTTGCGTCGGCATCGAGGAGGGTCCGAACCTTGAACCCAAACCGGAGCGCGAGCACTTCGGAGAGCGCCTTGGAGTCGGGCACTGGGCCTTCGAGAGGGGCGTATCCGGGGGCGTTAGGGTAATGCTGAACGCCTACCACGATCGCGTAGTCGGCATGGCTCGCGGCAGAGAGCGCCGCAAACAGGAGCGCCGAGATCAGGCGCCGACTACCCACTCCGCAAAATGTGCCCCTCATTGGTTCTTCCATTCGTTGGACGGCTGTCGCGTGTCACGGTTCTTGCGAGTCCCTCCGTCAGAGCCGGGACCTGAGACCCGCCATACCCAACTTCTCGTCTTGATCGGTGAGTCCCTTAGGGACATCGGTGAGCATCTTGAGCGCTTCCCGAGCATTGGACTTCATGTTCTTCCGAATCGCAAAGTCCACGTAGGCCAGGGCCGGGAATGCCACGGCCCTTCCAAACAAGGCCGCAGTCTTGAACCCAGCATCCGCTGCAACGAGGTGCCTATCGCTGAGGTCGGAGGGCGTTCCGGCATCGAATTCTCGCAGACGAGTCTCGGCCGACAGGATGATCGAGTAATCGACGACTTTGTCCCCAAGCTGTTGAATCTTGGCATCGCTTTCCAGCGCCTCGGCCAGGACCTTGTATGTGTCCTCACCTGTTTTCAACCCAGCCGAGGTTCTTGCATCTTTCAAAAGGGCGCGGGCCTTTGCGACCTGATTGGTCTCGACGAGGGCATACGCTTTGAGAGCGAGGGCGGCCGGCATATCGAAATGCTGGTTCTCGTCGATCTCTTTTGCCACCGACGCCCAATCAAACCGGCAAGCCGAGCCATATCCGGGGATCGGGAGCGGAGCGGCGTCTGAGACGTTTTCGGGCTCAGGCTCAGGCTCAGGCCCGGGTGGTTTAGGAGGCGCCCCGCCCGCTTTCGTCGCCCTTGCCACTTCCTCGCCCTTTGCGTTGATCGCGACGATGTTCGTCTGATCGGCCACGCCTGCCGGGACGACGGCGACGATTTGAGTGTCGCTCCAGGAGACGATTTGATCGGCCGGCTGGTCGCCGAACATCACTTTTCCGGGTTCGCTGCCAAAACCCGTCCCCTGGATCGTGAACGGCTTGCCCGGCACGGCTCGATCCGACATCACCAGAGGCTTTTTGGAGGGATCGATGACGTTACCGAACTCGATCCTGAGCTTCTTGGTTCTGGGCATCAGCGCGTTGAGATACGGGATAAACGCCACGCGCTCGGCCTCAACGAAAACAGCCGTATCGGTGAGTCCCGACACGTCCTTTGTGTTGACGAAATACACCCCACGTTTGGTCATGAGGGGCTTGAGATAGTCGGAATGGAACGAGTCCTTGTCGTCTTTGTTCTTGTAGAAGTTCACTCTTGCGCCATTGAGCATCGCGCCGCGGTATTCGAGCCGAGCTCCGTTTTCGAGGGACATGCTGAGGGGCGCGGCCGACTGTAACTTGAACTTCCAATGCGTGTACATCAAATAGCTGATGTGGAGCATTGCGACAAGTCCCAAGAACAGCATCGAGATTGCGAGCGCGTTGCGCGCCAAAGACTGAATGAAGTCGGTGAGCGTCGCCGGGATCGGTGGGCAGTAGGTGAGCGTTGGCGGATACTCGGGGGTTTGAATCTCGCTGGTCTCCGACGACACCACCGGAGCGCCCAATCCGGCGCTTGAAACCCCCGCAATCGCTTCTTCGGGTAGAGGCGGAACCGTAGGCGCATCCACCCGATGGAACGTGAGCGGCAATTCGTCGACCTTCGGCGCTCCCCGAAACGCTTTGTGCTTCGTCCGCGCCCGGATCGGGACCGATCGGCTCGAATCCTTGCCCGGCTCGGGCGGCGGGATCGCCAAACGCTGCGAGAAGTTCTCCAGGAGAGTGTCCTTCGGTCGAGGGAGCTTCAAATCACAGTACAGCCAGTCGTTGCCTTTGTTGTGAACGATCACCTCGTAGGCCGCCGACCTTCGGAAGAACCGCTTGACTTTGCGATCCTCGGGCTGAAACTCGATCTGCCACTCATAGAAGGGTCGAAGGATGACCGTGCCCTTGATTTCGGTGATCCGATCGCCTTTGGCCGCCCCTGGCCCTTCCTGAACGTGGGTTTCAACGACAATCGAGACCTCGTAGACTCCCGCGCGGGAATCGGACCGCTGCGGCGCCATGAAGCTAAGCAGCACATCTCGCGAAGCGCCGTTCGAAACGTACACCTTCACCCATTGGTCTTTGGGGCCTTGCTGGTCAGGCTTGCTCGAAGCTCCCTCCCCAACCGCGGGCGGCATCGCGTTGATGCGGAACCAGCTATCCTGCCAGTAGGGGTTCTCGCACCGAAGCCGGACGGTATAGGCGTTTTCCCGTTCCGTGGCGTTGGTGATACGCAGGACCGCCGTCCCCAACCCGACCATGCCTTCGGGCAACGCCTGACGCTGAGGCCGTCTGCCGGGTACGACGTCGATTTCCGTGTGAAGGAGTTGGATCAATTCTCCGTGACCTCCACAACGATCCGAATGAGTTGGTGGCGCTTGTCCGTGGTGAGGATCAGGAACTCTCCCCTCGATTGTCCCGAACTCGAGTCGTGCTCGATGATCGGCGTGACGGAACTCGCTGCGTTGACCTCGCGGAAGAGGTCGCCCGTGCGGAACTCTTCCAGCTTGAACCCGTCAGGCTCCTTCACCAGCCACATCGCGATCGACTGCCCGCCGGTCGTCGGCGAAATGTTGCGGAACGAGATGCGCTGCCGCCCGCCGGACGGGACGATGATCGTGTACTCCTGGCCCTCGACCGTTTGGCCCGTTCCATAATCCTCGCTGGTCGGCACCGAGCTGAGCTGGGGAGCGGCGATCCCCGACCCCAGAGACAAGCGAAGGAAGTCCTCCGTTCGGAGCGGAACGAACCGGACGGTCGCCTCTTGCACGTTCCTCCAGAGCACAGGGCGTACGCCATAGCGCACGAGTTGCGTCGTGCCATATCGCTCGACGGCTACCACGTCTTCGAGGTTTGTGCGACCCGCACGCGAAACGGACCGCGAACCAGCAGTCGCTCCTTGCACGTCTTTGTTGACCGTCAGCCAAGCGTAAAACGGCGCGGACCAACTCGCATTGACGGTCATATCGACGGGTGTTCCCGTGCCGGTCATCAGCTCACTTCCAAGCACAAAGTACTGGGGCTGTTCTCCCACGACGCTGACAAAGGCGTTGTCGATGTTCACCGGTCCCGATCCGGAGCCGAACATCATCAGGAGCAGCAGGAAAATCGGCGCCATCAGGAACCACGGCAAGGGAAAGATCCGCCAGCGGACGGCGGTAAGTTGAACGGAGTTGCCAGGCTTCCCTCCGTTCAGCACGTCGGTAACGGGCACTCCCGACACCGATACGGAGTGCTTTTCCTTCCATCCCAACCACCAAATCCCTTTGCGAACGGCCTGGACCTTATGAAGGTTGGGTTGCATCGTTCGCGCCGAGGACGGAGTGATCAGGGAGTCCAGTTCCTTGTCGAAGAGGTAGCGCCAGTTCGCAACTTCGTACAACTCGTCGGGCGCGGTGGGCCTTCCCGCAGGGTCCTTGTCGATTTCGGGGTCCCGGACGGCGACGCGGTAGGCGGTGTCGGCGTTGCCAGCGTTTTCGACCGAGAACTGAAACTGAACGACTCGGCCGACGGGTCCGGTCTTGCTTACGGGCTCCTTGCACTTCAGGGCGACCGACGGCACGGCCTGCACGTTAAGAGTCAGGTTGCAGGGCTTGAGAGGCTGGCCGTAGGGTCCCGTGGAAATGACGAACGGGTAATTCGCGGGGTCGGCCCCGACAGGGGGCTTGAGCAGGACGCGGAGTTCGCCGGTTCCGTTCGGCGTGACGTTCACCTGGTCCTGCACGATCGAGATCCAGTCCGTGGGAAGCGCGCGATCCTCCTGAAGCACGAAGGTTCGGGGCTGCGGCCTCTGTCCGGCCGAGATGATGTTGGCGAACTGGAACACGATCAGGGCGGTCTCGCCCGGACGAATAGAGACGATCGTGCCCTCTTTTGGATCACGAACGACCTTGTCCGCCAACGGCGCGGGCGCCTGCACCTCCGAGTCTTCCCTCTCGTAGTCGACGAACTTGCGCGTCGGTTCCGGGCGCGAAACCGGGGTTGGCTGTTCGGCTTCGGGTTTGGCCTTCTTGAGTACTTCGCCCTCAGTAAACCAGCCGTCTCGTTCCTTGTTCGAGATCGGCTCGGGCTGCGGCTCGGGTTCGGGTTCGGGTTCGGGAATCGGTTCTGGTTCGTCCGGCGTCAGGTCGACCAGCTTGACTTCCTTGACCGGCTCCGGTTCGGGCTCGGGAATCGGCTCAGGCTCAGGTTGTGGCTCTGGCTCTGGCTCAGGCTCCGGCTCAGGCTCGGGCTCGGGTTCAGGTTCGGGTTCCGGCTCTGGAACCGGCTCGGGTTCTGGTTGAGGTTCAGGCTCAGGTTCGGGTGCAGGTTCAGGTTCAGGATCAGGTTCTGGCTCAGGTTCGGGCTCAGGCTCTGGTTCGGGTTCTGGCTCGGGTTCGGGCTCGGGTTCTGGAACAGGTTCTGGCTCAGGTTCGGGTTCTGGCTCGG
>Ga0226835_1001171_pt1 | contig 16142 bp, 12 predicted proteins | sample LAC_MetaG_1_FD_163627 | JGI IMG/M metagenome (GOLD analysis project Ga0226835, IMG submission 163627) | Anaerobic ammonium oxidizing microbial communities from anammox membrane bioreactor (MBR) in UC Berkley, California, United States -... | ecosystem: Engineered > Bioreactor > Anaerobic >...
GATCCAGCGCCCGGCTAAGCCCGCCGCCCAGGCCGCCCAGGCTGAGGCCCAGGCACAACCTGCCGCTGTGGCCGAGGCGGAAGCGGTTGAAGAGCCGGAGGTGGCCGAAGAACCCGAGGCCGCCGAGGAGCCTGAGGCTGCCGCCGAGTCGGAAGGCAGCGCCGAGGCCGAAGCGCCCGCTGCTGAGGCCGCCGACGAAACCGACGACACACCGCCGGAAGCGGAGTGAGCGCTGCGTCGCCGGTTTGACGCAGCGAGCTTGCTGGTGTGCCATGCGGACAGCTCCGGCCCGGTGTGCTGTCCGCTTTTAGCCTTTTTGGCGCGCGCCGCAGACGGACATCTGCACGGCAGCGCCGCGCAAGGATGGGTTTCCGATGGTTGAACTGGTCGAATACATCGCCAAATCGCTGGTTGACGATCCATCGCAGGTGCGCGTTGCCGAGACGACGCGCGGCGGAACGACGACAATCGAGCTGGAAGTGGCCCCCGAAGACATGGGCCGCATCATCGGCAAGAATGGCCGCGTCGCCAATGCGATGCGCGTCCTGGTGCGGGTCGTGGCGGCCAACGAAGGCAAGCGCGTCAATCTCGATATCATCTAGCGCAGCACAAACAGGCATGTCACCGCGAATCATCCGCCGGCGCCGGGAGCCGCCGCCATTTCTGCTCTTGGGGCGTGTCCTCAGACCGCACGGCGTGCGCGGCGAGCTTCGTGTCGAGATTATCACCGCCTACCCTGAGCGGATCGTCGAGAACCGCCGCGTCTTTCTCGGCGCGGACCCGGCCGATACCGACGCCGCCACCGAGCATCGGGTGCGCCGCGCGCGCCGCCACCAGCAGTATCTGATCCTCGAGCTGGAAGGGCTGGTCGATCGCACCGCTGCCGACGCCTACCGCGACCAGTACGTGATGGTTCCCCTCGAAGAAGCGGTCCCGCTTGAGGAAGGGGAGTTCTATCTGTTCCAGGCCCTGGGGCTGGACGTGGTCACCGACGAGGGCGAGTACCTGGGCAAGATCGTCGACGTGATCGAAACCGGCGCGAACGACGTGTACGTTGTGCACGGGCCGCTGGGCGAGGTCCTGCTGCCGGACATCGAGGAATGCATCCTGAAGGTGGACATCGCGGCGGGCCAGATGACGGTGCACCTCATGGAAGGGCTGCTTGGCGAGTGAGCACGCCGGGCGGCTCCGGGCGGGCAAGGATACGATGACCGCGCGTAAGTATTGGCTTGGCTTCAACGCCATCAGCGGGATCGGGCCGGCGCGGCTCCGCGCGCTGCTCCAGCATTTCGGCGATCTGGCTGATGCCTGGAAGGCAGGCGAGGCCGAGCTGCGCGCCGCCGGGTTGGACCGCCTGACCGTCGAGAATATCATCACCACACGCCCGAGGCTGGACCTCGACCGCATGCTGGCCGATGTGGACCGGCTCGGCGCCAGCGTCCTGACGCTCGAAGATCCGGACTATCCCGCCCTGCTCGCCGAACTGCCTGAAGCGCCACCCGTGTTGTACGTCAAGGGGACGCTGCTCGATCAGGATCGCTGGGCGGTTGCCTTTGTGGGAACGCGCCGCGCCAGCGTCTACGGGCGCGACGTGACGTACGCGCTGGTCACCCCCCTGGTCAACGCGGGAATCACCATCGTCAGCGGGCTGGCGCTCGGCATCGACGCGGTGGCGCACCGGGCCGCATTGGAGGCCGGCGGGCGCACGATCGCCGTCTTGGGCAGCGGCATCGACGTGATCTACCCGCCCGAGCACCGCCAGCTTGCCGCCGAGATCGCGCGGCACGGCGCGGTCGTCAGCATTTTCCCGCCGGGCACCCGTCCGGAAGGGCACAACTTCCCGCTGCGCAACCGGGTCATCAGCGGACTGTCGCTGGGTGTAGTTGTGGTCGAAGCGCCGGCAAGCAGCGGCGCCCTGCTGACCGCCGATGCCGCCGCCGAACAGGGCCGCGACGTTTTCGCCGTGCCCGGCAACATCAACGCGCGCACAAGCGCCGGCACAAACGCGCTGATCCAGGCCGGCGCCAAGCTGGTTGCCTGTGCCGAGGACATTTTCGACGAGCTGAATCTGACACGCGACGCCATCGCCACGCGCGCCCAGATCGTCGAGATCGTGCCGGACAACCCAACCGAAGCCGCGTTGCTCGAAGCCCTGAGCGACGCGCCGCTCCATATCGACGAGCTGTGCCAGCGCAGCGGGCTGGCGATCACCGAAGTCAGCAGCGCGCTGTCACTGATGGAACTGAAAGGGATGGTTCGCCGCCTGGAAGGCATGCACTATACGCTGGCCCGCAGCGGCCGCGAGCCATACCGCCTGGACTGAACGGAGATGCGTACCGGAATCACCGGCGCTGGACACAGACGAGCGAGTGACATGGATCATTACTATGCGCTGATCATGGCTGGGGGCAGCGGCACACGGCTGTGGCCGCTGAGCCGCAAGACCCGCCCTAAACAGGTGTTGCCCCTGGTCGAAGACAAGTCGATGTTCCAGATCGCGGTCGAGCGCCTGGAGCCACTGCTGCCGCCGGAGCGGGTGATCGTGGTGGCGAGCGAGGCGCTCAGCGAGCCATTGCGTGCCGCCGCGCCCCAGATCCCGCCGGAGAACTATGTGATCGAGCCCTCGGCCCGCAACAGCGGCCCGGCGGTCGGCCTGGGCACCATCCACATCCGGCACCGCGATCCGGACGCCGTCATCGCCGTGCTGGCGTCCGATCATCACATCGCCGAGAAAGCCCGCTTCCGGGCCGTGCTCGAAGCAGCGGCCGTGCTTGCCCGCCAGGGGCACATCGTGACGCTGGGCATTTCCGCCTCATTTCCGTCAACCGGGTTTGGCTATATCCGGCGCGGCAAGCCGCTAACCGAAGTGAACGGCTTCCAGGCTTACGTCGCCGAGCAATTCACCGAAAAGCCGGATATCGAAACCGCGATTTCATTCGTCACCAGCGGCGACTATAGCTGGAACAGCGGCATGTTCATCTGGACCGCCGAGCGCGTGATGCAGGAATTCAAGCGCCAGCAGCCCGCCATGTACGACGCGCTCGAGGCAATTGCCGCCAGCATCGGGACCGATGCCTACCAGGAAACGCTTGAGCGGCAGTGGCCGAACATGACCAGGCAGTCGATTGATTATGCCGTGATGGAAGGCGCGCGGGATGTCGCCGTGATTCCGGTCGATATCGGTTGGAGCGACGTCGGAAGCTGGGCGTCGCTGTACGAGGTGTTGACGGGCGATCTTGAGGGGAACATCATGCGCGGCGAAAGCGACAACAACCTGCGCATCGACACGCGCAATACCCTCGTGATCAGCAACCGCATGACCGTCACCATCGGCGTGGACAATCTCATTATCGTGGATACCGACGACGCGCTGCTGGTCTGCCACCGCGACCGCTCGCAAGACGTACGCGAGGTGGTCGAGCGGCTGCGCGCCGCCGGGTACGACGCCTATCTCTAGGCGCAGCAGCGATGGTGATCCTGGCGGCTACGGTCGAGCTCGACATTCCGGGGATGGCGTCGCTCAAAGAAAAGCGCGGCGTGGTCAAGTCCCTCACCGCGCGCCTGCACCGCGAGTTCAACGTCGCCGCCGCGGAGGTCGCGCTGCACGACACGTGGCAGTCCGCCGCGATCGGACTCGCGCTCATCAGCACCAGCGCGGGCCACGCCGAGAGCATGCTGGAACGCATCCTGCGCTGGATCGAGCACAACCGCCCCGACGTCGAAATCGTTGGGTTCAGCCAGGAAGTGATACACTTCAATTACGAATAAGGCAAGCGCCCCCTACTCCTCAGTAATGATCGTGATCGCGTCGATGTCGCGCCGCAGCGCCCTCGATCGTTCTTCGATCTCCGCCAGCGCCGCCTTCTGTTGAATGTAGCGATCGTTCAGCACGCTGAGCTGGCTGAAGACCGGCGCCAGAATCTGCTGGCCGTATTGCAGCAGGCGATTCCGCTCGCGATGCGTCAGGTCCACCATCGCCTGATGATAGCTGGCGCTGAGAGCATCCAGTCGGGAATCCAGCTCGTTGATCGCGTCGCGCTTCAGCTTGCGCCAGTACAGCGCCGCCGCCGACAACCCACCGATCAACAGCGCCGGCCCGACGACCACCGCCGCGATGACCGCCCCAGCCGTCGCCGTGACCGCGCCTGGCGCAGCCACACCCAGCGCGACCGCGATCGCCCCGCCCAGCATGGCAGTAAAGCCTGCCGAGAAGCCGATCAGGTTGGTGCGAAAAGTATGGCGCAGGTTCTCCGCCAGGCCCTGGTCTGTGTAGGATTTTAGTTCGCGATCCGCGATCGCGATCGCTTCCTGCAGGGCTGCCCGCTGCTCGGCGTATCCCGACGCGTCAACCGCGCTGGCTTCCTGATCCAGCCGGGTTTGCAGCTCGGTCAGGCGGTCGAGGATGCTGCGCCAGTAGCGGCGGCTGTTGTCCACCACCGCGTTGACATACTGCTCCGAGATGGTCGTGATCTGGTCGATGGCGCTACCGACGACCTGGCGCTCGAAGTCGGCCTGCATCTCGTCCTGGTTGAGCGCCCGCGAGGCGCGTTGCAGCGTCAGGTTTTCACGAATGAACGCGCGCCCGCGTTCCTTCAGCCCGTCGAATACGCGGTCCAGCTCGCGCTTGGCTGTCGCGAGTTGATCGTCCAGAGACTCCGCCTGCCGCTCCAGTTCTTTGCGCAGGCTTTCGGCCAGCGCGGTATCATTCGATACCAGTCCCACCTGCTGCTCGATGTAGTCCCGGTATTTGCGCACAATGGAATCCACAAAATCGAGCTGCGCATAGAGCTTCTGCTTGGCCGGGGGCACCCGCTCGAAGGTCTGCCGCAGATAGTCGCGGACCGGGTTCATCCCCCCTGGGTCATCCGCGGACGCCGTAAAAATGCCGGTATGGCCGCGCTGCTTGAGCGCCTGGCGCGCTGAGATCATGAAGATCGGCGGGCGCAGGTCGAGCAGCTCGATCAACTGCTGCCGCACGAAGGACTCGACCTCGTGCCGCTCGCGCTTTTCCAGCAGGTCGGTCTGGTTGATCACAACGATGATCTTCTTGCCATAGTCGCGCGCCAGCTCCAGGTAAAGGCGTTCGGTTTCGGCCAACGCGCGCTTGGCCGAGAGCAGGAAAATCACCAGATCGCTCCGGCTGAGAAAGCCCTTGGCAATCTGCTCGTGCCGCCGGAAGACCGAGCCGGTCCCCGGCGTGTCCACGATGACGACGCCCGGTCCGCCGGTGTTGGGATGCGTCCACTCGCGCACGACTTCTTCATCGCGCCACTTCGGCTCTTTGCTGCGCCGGCTCGACCAGCGCACCAGTTCGATCGCGTCGGTCGTCGGAGTGATGCCCATTGGGAGCAGCGTGTCGCCCAGCAGAGCGTTGATGAAGGTCGACTTGCCCGAGTTAAACTCGCCGACCACCACGACGAGGAAGAACATTTCCTGCAAGTCCAACGCGTTCTGCTGAAGGCGGCGCCGGTCTTCAGCGCTGCTCTCGCCGCCGATCTGCCCGACCAGCTCGGCGGCGTCATGCAGCAGGCGCACCTCGCGCTCGCGGGCCTCGGCAATCGGGCCTTCCAAGACAATACTGGTCATGTACAGTCTGCACCCTTACTCGATGTGGCGGCGCGCCTCGTCCGGTTCCAGCGCCGCCAGCCCCCCTTGAATGCGGGTCAGCGCGTGCTGCTGGGCCTGCAACTCGTCTCGCAGCGTCTCCAATACTTCCGACTGGGACTCGACCATCCGCGTGAACGGCGCCGTCGCGTCCTGGCGAAGCTGCACGCCGTACGCGATCAGCTCGTGCGCCGCCTCGCGCAGCAGCCGCAGATACTCGTCGCGATTGGCATGCTGCCGCCGCAGATACGCGCGCCGCAAGAACCAGCCCCGGATGGGAACCAGCGCCAGGCCGCCAACCACAAGGATCAACCCCAGCGCGAAGACCAATAGCAGCGACGCCGCGTCGGGCGTGGCGCCGGAAAACGCAGTCACCCCGACCACAACCATCAGCGCCAACGCCAGGATCTCCCACAACGTCAGCAGGACCAGCGTATTGCGCAGCGTCCGATCCAGCCGCCCGACTTCGAACCGCTCGGAGTCGCGCAGCAGATCGTCGAGCCGCCCCCGCACGTCGCGGATAAAGCGCGCCTCGTAACGCAGCGGCGTCTGAATGCGCCCGATGACCTTGTTGGCTAGGTTGGGCGGCAGCTCCTTCACGGCGGCGCGCGTGTAGTCGACCAGGTCGTCAATGTCTTGCAGGTCGCGGCTTTCCAGGCGCGGGCCGAGCTTGTCCACCAGCGGCGGGATGCGCTCGAAGGTTTCCTTCACGCGGTGTTCATCCAGCACACTTTCGACGCGGGTTCGCCCGCCGAACCGCCGCATCAGACCGCCCAATCCGATAATCTCGCCCAACCCGCCGAAGAACAGCCGCAGCCCGCGCGAAAACTGGAACAGATCGCTGATCGCCTCGGCCCCGCGGGCGCTGGCTTCGTTCCAGGCCGCCTCAACGGCCGCCAGCGTTTCGTCGACCGTCTTCTGCTGAGCGCGGCGGCCCTGCTCGATCTGCACCGCGATGTTCTCCGCTGTCTTGCGGTGGGCATCGAGCGCGGCTTGCTGCTCCTTGACCAGGCCCAGAGCCGTCTTGGTCACATTCTGGCTGATCTGCAGCGGGGTTTCGAGCTTCTGCCGCACGCGCTCCACATCGCCCAGGGTTTCTTTGATGTATTCCTCAATGTCCGCAAAGCCGCTCAGGTCCCAGGCGATCTCGTCGCGGGGCGTTTCCTGTTGCGCGGCCAGCGCCTGCCGCGCCGACACCAGCCACACCTGCGGCTCGAACCCAAGCTGCAAGCGCGCCTGCTCCAGCACGAACTCGCGCACCTGCTCGCGCTCTTCCGGCTCCAGCACATCAACCTGATTGACGACGACAACCATCCGCTTCCCGTAGTTCTTCAACTGCTGGAGCGCCTCCAGATTAGAGGCCGTCAGAACCTGAGTTGCGATCATCACCAGCAGCACCACGTCGGCCCGGTGCAGGAAGCGGTGCGTCATCTCGTCGTGCACTTTGAAGACGGATTCCAGGCCGGGCGTATCAACCAGGCTCAGGTTTCGCAGCAGCGGGCTGGGGTGAAAAACCGTCTCCACATCGCCGGTGCGCGAACGCTGCACGTCGTCGCCGTGCCGCAGGATCACGATCCGGTCGGTGGTCGGGATCGGCCCGACTTCCATGATCTCCTCGCCAAGCAGGGCGTTGATCACGCTTGACTTGCCAGAGCCAAACGGACCCACCAACACCATGAGATACGGGTGGTTGGTATGGAACAGCGCGTCACGCACCTGCTCCATCTGGCTGTCGGGCAGGCCATCGACCCGCCCCAGGACGTCCAGCAGTTCGCTGATCTGCTCGTGCTCCTGGCGGCGGATCGTCTCAAAATGGCTGAGCAGCTTGCTCGGGATCTGTTCGGACTCCACCGGTCACCTGCCAATCGTGAGCGCGCCGGTCTGCGTGTCAGTACAGGCCGGGCGTGTAGTCGCGCAGAATCGACCCTCCAATGAATTCGCGCAGCAGCGAGTTGTCGGGAACCAGCTCAGCATCCATTGGCGTCAGCCAGCTCAGAATCGAGAGCAGGCGCCGCGCCTCAATGTAGTGCGGGTCGCGCGGCTCGATCTGGAGCAGCAGCGGCTCGGCCAGCGGGCGCAGCACCGCCAGCTCGTAGAGCAGCGCGGAGTTAAACATGATATCCGCGTTTTCCTGATATGGGAAGATGTTGCGCTTCTCCCCGCGCCGCACGCTTTCCCACCGCGACAGCGTTTCTACCGCCGAGTAGCCGCGATACGTCGCGTCGCGCACGATGCGCCGGATCAGCCGAACATCGGTCGTCGGCACGCGGTTGTGGCGGTCGATGTTCAACTGGGTGAGCGCCGAGACATAGATGCGATAGGTCTGCCGCGTCGGCAACGCCTGCACCAGGCCGGGGTTCAGCCCGTGAATCCCTTCCACGATCAGGATATGCTCGGCGGAAAGCTGAACCTCTTCGCCCACCTCGCGCAGGCCGGTCACGAAGTTGAAATGCGGGATGCGGACCTTCTCCCCGGCCGTCAGACGGGCAATCTGATCGTTAAAGAGCGGGATGTCGACCGCTTCCAGCGCCTCGAAATCATACTCCCCCGTCTCGTCGCGCGGGGTTTTCTCGCGCTCGACGAAGTAACGGTCCATTTCCAGCGTGTATGGCTTCAGCCCGTGCGCCATCAACTGGATCGCCAGCCGCTTGGAGAAGGTCGTCTTGCCCGACGATGACGGCCCGGCGATCAGCACCAGGCGCAGGCCGTCACGATGGCGCTCGGCGATCTGCGTGGCAATATGCGCGATATGCTGCTCGTGCAACGCCTCGTTGACCAGCACCAGCTCGCGCGCGCGGCCATCGCGGATGCCCATGTTCAGGTGACCGATGTCTTCAATCCCCAGCAGTGTCAGCCATTCTTCGGTCTGCCGGAACACCCGCGTAAGCTGCGGCGATTTGACGTAGGGGCGGATAATGGTCGGGCTTTCGCGGCGCGGATACTGCAGCACAAACCCGTCCTCTTCGGGCAGGATCTCAAACAACGTCAGGTAGCTGGTGTTGGGAACCATGTAGCCGTAGAAGTAGTCGACCTGACCGCGCAGCGTGTAGATTGTCAGATAGGGTTTGTGGCGAAACTGCAACAGACGGACCTTGTCGTCGTCTCCGCTGGCGCGGAACAACTTCACCGCCTCGGCCAGCTCGATCTCGCGGCGCTCGATCGGCTCGGCAGCCGCCACGATCTCCAGCATCCGCGCCTTGATCTGCTCCAGCTCCGCCGGCGTAAACGGCTCGTGCCCGCGCACCTTGCAGAAGAACGCGCCGCTGGGCAGCGCGAAATCGATCAGCACCTGGGTGCCCGGATACAGCTCGCCGATCGCGACCGTCAGCAGAAACGCGAGCGAGCGGCGATAGATCCGGCTGCCGTCGCCCGTATCCGTTGTCACTGGAACGACGCTCACGTCACGCGTGACGGGCATTGTCAGCTCGCGCAGCGTCCCGTCAACAATCGCGCCGACGACGGGCACACGCTCGGGAAGCTGGCGCGACTGATCACCGTCATACGCCAGGATAAATTCCTCTAGCGGCGTGCCCACCGGCCCTTCCAGAATGGTTCCATCCGGGAAGCGAACCTGAGCCGTCGTGCGCGGCTCGGCGCGGCGAATCACCTTTACGGCAGTCTCAACCATGGTCCTGCACCCGTTCTAGAACAGCCATAGCAGTTCGGCCAAGAATCACCCTTACACCAATCCCGTGCTCGGCCGGCTAGCTCTCAAGCGCCAGCACAATCCCGGTCCGCCCCGGCACGCCAACACTGAGGTCATCGCCAGCTCGGCTGAGCGCAGCCGGCTCGCCAAAGACCGCGCGCGGCGCACCCGGCACCCCTTCCAGCGGAATCGACAAAGCCGCTTCTCGCTTCGAAGTGTTAAAGACAACAACCAGGCGCTGCCCTTCGTGCTCGCGCAGAAACGCATAGTGCTCGCCCTGCGCCAGCACAGCGCGATACGTCCCACGCCGCAGCGCCGGATACGCTTTGCGCAGCGCGATCGCCTGCTGCACAAAGCGGCGCAGCTCGTGGTCCCAGATGTTCTCGTCCCAGGGGAACGCCCCCCGCGAAGCCGGCTCGTAGCCCCCTGACAGGCCGATCTCATCTCCATAATAAATACACGGGGCACCCGGCATAGTCATCTGGAACAGGGTCGCCAGCCGCAGCGCCGACCGATCCCCGCCGACCAACGTCAGGAAGCGCGGCGTGTCGTGGCTGCCCAGCAGGTTGAGCTGAACGCTGGTGATCGCCCAATCATAGAGGCTCAGCATCCGGTCGATCTCCGCCGCGAACACTTCGGCGGTCTGTGGCTTGAGTTTGTCGTACCCCCCGCCGGGCGACAGGCCGGCCAGCGTCTTGGCGCCAAAGAACGCAATGGCGGAGCGTGTGAAAATATAGTTCATCACAGCGTCGAACTGATCCCCCTGCAGCCAGCGCTGTGATTCGTACCAGATCTCGCCGACGATATAGGCGTCGGGGTTCACCGCTTTGACGCGGCGCCGAAACTCCTGCCAGAACGCGTCATCGTCGATCTCGTAGGGCACATCCAGCCGCCATCCGTCGATCCCAAACTTCACCCAATACTCGCCGACGCCCCACAGAAACGCGCGGACTTGTGGGTTGTCGGTGTTGAATTTGGGCAGCGCGTGGAGGTTCCACCACGCGGCGTAGTTCGGTTCGTGCTGGTCGTCGTAGGCGTTGAGCGGGAACTGGTGCGGCATAAACCAGCTCACATAGGGCGACTGTGCCCCGCATTCCAGCAGATGGTTAAACTGGAAGAAGCCTCGGCTGGCGTGGTTGAACACCCCATCCAGCACGATCTTCATGCCGCGGGCATGTGCCGCATCCAGCAGGCTGCGAAACGCCGCATCACCACCGAGCAGCGGATCGACACGGAGATAGTCGTGTGTGTGGTAGCGATGGTTCGACGCCGACTGGAAGATCGGGTTGAAGTAGATCGCGTTGACGCCAAGATCGAGCAAATAGTCGAGATGCTCCTCGACGCCGAGCAGATCGCCCCCCTTAAAGCCGTAGACGGTCGGCGGCGCGTCCCACGGCTCTAGATTGGATGGCTTTTCCACGCGCTCGCTCTTGGCAAATCGGTCCGGGAAAATCTGATAGAAGATCGCGTCCCGAACCCAGTCCGGTGTCTGAATCGGCTGATTCACCCTTCATTACCCCATCGTCCAAAACGCGCACAGTGCGCAACCGGTTCACACGCTAATCGTAGCGCCTCCACGCGGGCCAGGCAACCGGATAAACCCGCGCTGCGCTTACTCAGGGATGTCATCGTCGGGGATGTACTCCGGCGGCGAATACGCGAACTCCGGCGAGATTTCCAGAAGCTGCGCTTCGGTCAGCACCCGTCCATTCAGCCGGTCGTAGAGCGCCAGATGCTCAGCCCGATCGACCGCGTACCGCCAGCGCTGAGACCCCACCTGGCGCAGAATCGAGCGGCAGTTGTCACAGCGGACGACTCGCCGGATCCGGGGGATCCCCAGCACGCGATCGCGCCGCTCGTCCAGGTAGAGGTGGCCCGACTGGCAGATCGGGCACAGAGTCAGCGGGAATCCCTCGCGGTACCGGTCGACGGCAGCGGATTGCACGGCAAAGATCGTCACGTAGACCAACGCCAGCCCGGCCGCGCCCAGGCCGATCCACAGCGGAAGATTCGAGCCATCGCCGGGGTCTTCGCCGAGCGCCGCCGGAGCCGCACCGCCCGCCCCGCTCTCCGGCGCCGCAGCAAGCGCGGCAGCAGTCGGCGTCGCCGAGGCGGTCAGGCTGGGCGACGGAGGCGGCGAAGGAGTCGGTGCCGGGCGGGATGGCGTGGCCGAGCGCACCGGGCGCGGCGTGGGAGTCGCGCCAGGCGGAGTCGCGCGCGTGGCAGTTGCCGTCACCGCCAGGGCAAGCGCGGCGGGCGTGTCTGTCGCCGCGCCAGGCGACTGCCCGCCGGATACCGAGGCAACGGTCGGCGTCGCGGTCGGGGATGGCATCCCGGTCGCCGTCGGCTCCGGCGTGCGGGACGGGGTCGCGCTTGGCGTCCGCGTCGGCGTCGGGGTCGGCGCGGGCGTATCAGACGGCTCGATGGTGGGCGTCTGGGTCGGCGTCACAGAGGGCGTCGCTGACGGGATGGGTGTCTGGGTCGCGGTCGCGCTTGGCGTGGCAGTCGGCGTCCGGCTCGGCGTCGCGCTGGGCGTGACAGTCGGCGTATCAGACGGTGCCGGGGTATTCGTCGCGGTGGGCGACGGCGTGCTGGTCGCACTAGGCGTCTGCGTCACCGTTGCCGTCGCGGTGGGTGATGGCGACGGAGTCGGCGTCCACGATGGCGTGGGGGTTACGGTTTCGGTCGATGTCGGTGTGGCGCTGGGCGTGCGTGTCGCCGTTGGCTCAGGCGTGTCGGATGGCGTCGGCGTCTGAGTCCGTGTTGCGGACGGCGTGGGGGTCTGTGTTGCCGTCGCGCTTGCGGTCGCCGAAGGACTCGGTGTCCGGGTGGCGCTCGGCGACGGCGTCGCCGTCGGGCTGGGTGTCTGCGTGGCGCTCGCGGTCGGCGTAAGCGTCGGGGTTGGTGTGCGGGTGACGGTCGGCGTCCGGGTTGGCGTCGGCGTGTTGGTCGCAGTCGGCACAATCGGCACGGGGGTGAAGCTCGGTGTCAGATTGGGCGGTCCAAGCACCGTCAGGCTGTCGATCGGCTCGATCCAGGCCACCAGATCGTAGCTGATCCACCCGTACCCCTCGCCATAGCGCACCAGCACCCAGTCACCCTCGGCGTCGCGCGCGACGGCGTCCACCACATCGCCAGTGTACAGCACGCCGACCGGTGGATAGCCCTGCCCCGGTCCAGACCGCAAATACGCCCCATCCATGCCGAAGCGCACCCAGTTCGCGTTGGGAGTTTGTGTGGCTGCCAGCGGAGTCACGTAATACGCCAGCGGGCGCGGAATGGCGGTCGGCTGTTCGTCCTCGATCACGGGCAGCCCGGCCACATCGAGCCGCCACTCGACCAGATCTTGCTGAACCCAGCCTTGCGTGTCGACATAAGTGATGAGGATCCAGTCACCGGTCAGGTTCCGGGCCAAAGGCTGCACCCACCGGCCAAACGGCAAGCGCCCGATCACACCATACTGGAAGCCAGGCCCGCTGCGCACATTGACGCCCAGCTCGACCCGCACCCAGTTGATGTTCGGCGTGGCAGTCGGCAGACCTTGAGCGCGGCTGGCATGGCGCAGATCACGCGCCAGGAACAGCGCAACCGCCAGCAGTGCCGCGCCGATCACGCCAATCGCGCGAGAACCTCGGGCCATAGTCCCGTCCTGCGATGTGCATCTCCATCAGCCGCTAATCCTACCATGAGCGCGCCGGGCGAACCAGCGCAAAAAACGACAGGGTGGCCGGGCCAAAGCGCCACCCTGTCGCCGCTATCTGGTCGTCTTCGGGCGCCCGCTTACTGTTCCAGAATGTAGGCGACTATGCTGTCCAGCTCGTGATCGCTGAACCGGTCGCCGTAGCCTTTGGGCATGATATCCTGGAAGCCCTCGACCACATGCGCGCTGGGGTCGACGATCGACTCGTGCAGGTATTCTTCGGCAGACATCCCCTCGACGCGCGTCGCCGCGCGCTCGCCCATCCCCGGCAGCGCCGGGCCAGCGCCATCCTGCGCGCCGTGACAGCCCGCGCAGTTGGACGCGAAAAGCTCTGCGCCCAGCTCGGGATCAGGCGCGGCAGCTTCTTCGCCGGCTGCCACACTGCTCGACCCGGCGTGCATGATGTAGGCGATCAGGCTCTCGATCTGCTCGTCGGTGTACTGCTCGCCGTACTGTTTGGGCATAATATCCTGGAAGCCCTCGACCACATGCGCGCTGGGGTCGACGATCGACTCGTGCAGATATTCCTCAGCCGACATGCCCTCGACCCGTGTCGCTGCACGGTCCGCCATGCCGGTCAGGGCCGGACCGGCGCCGTCCTGCGCCCCATGACAGCCCGCACATGCCTGCTCAAAGAGCGCCTCACCGGCAGCTACCAGATCGGCCTCTTCGCCCTCGAGGGCTTCTTCGGTCGCCGGAGCCGCGCCCTCGGTGAGCGCGCCGACCAGAGCGGGTGTCTCGCCGGGCGCCAGGGTCGGGATCGGGGTGAGTTCCGGTGCCAGCTCGCCGCTCCCGCACGCGCCGACCAGCAGGCCAAGCACCGACGCAGCCACCAGGAAAAACCAGAGTCTCTTACCCACAACGAACCTCCGTTCAGTACCGGGCGCTGCCCGTCCAGATTGAACCCACTACTGCCCGGCAGGCGCAGCGCCTTCGCCCAGGCTGAGCACGTAATTCGCCACATCCCAGGTTTCGCCGATCGTGAGCTGCTCGGCCAGGCTGGGCATGCGGTTCAGACCGTTGGTCACGGTCACGAAGATGTCCTCGTGCGACAGGCTTTGCACGCGCTGGCTGTTGATCGGGGGAACCTCCGGGAAATAGTCGCGCAGGGAGCCGGGTGTCCCGTCGGGGTACCCGTGACAGATGGCGCAGTACACGCCGTATAGCACCCCGCCCCGCTGCAGCGAGTTCTCGGTCGCTTCAAGCGGCAGCGTCGCCGGTTCCCCCGCCACCAGCCGCGGGCCGGAGAACGGCACTGCCGCTTCGGGCGCGGCCAGGCGCGGACCTTCCTGCGGCCCCACCGCCGGCGAGTGATACATGGTATTGATCCAGGGGATACGGATGATGTCATACGTGAGCAAGAGCGGCGCCAACACGGCGCCTAACCCAAGCACGCCCAGCACGGCCCAGAACGCCAGATGGCGGTACCTCTGCGGTTCGGCCAGCGCGACGCTCTCGCGCCGCACATCGATCGCGCCGTTCGCGTGGTACAGGTCGATGATCTCGTCGGCGAGGCGGTCGCTGGCGCGCACGCTCAGACCGATATAGCCATCGGTGATGCGCTCGTCGTAGATCGCCGGACTGAGCCGCGGGAACCGCGATTGCAGCAGAAAGCCCACAAACGCCATGATCATGGCCCCTAACGCCACAAACTCGAACACCATGATCGCTGTAGGCGGAAACGGCGCGATCACCGGCTGCGCGCCCACTTTGATGGGATACAGCGCCGGAGTGCCAACCGCGATGAACAGCGCAACCGCCAGTCCGCCCAGCACGCCCAGCGCTACATACGGCAAGAAGCGCGTGCGCGGGTGCCTGCGTCCGAAGAACTTGGACGAATAGGGCACGGCCGACATAATCGTGACATGGTCGTCGGGGATGCCCATGGCTTGCAGGTTCGCCACCACCCGCGCCGTTGGATCGACATTTGGAAACAGCCCAAAAATGAGTGTGTCAGCCACGTCGTCCTCCTAGTGGGGGTCCGACCGGGTCGGAAGGATGGCGCGTCCCACGCGCCGCCGGCCCTGGAGAGCCTGCCCCTCGTACACTTCCCAGACGGGAATGATGGGCACCACGCGCGTCCAGATGATGTACAGAAACGCCAGGAAGCTGAAGGTTCCGGCGGTGATCAGCAGTTCCGGCCAGCGCGGCGTGTAGTTCACCCAGTTGAACGGCAGTTCGTTGCGCGACAGCATGCCCGGAATGATCAGCACGCGCTCGATGTACATCCCGATCTGGACAAACAGCGCGATGACGAACATCGCCGGCAGCGAGGTGCGCACCCGGCGCGACCAGAGCGTCCCAAGCGGAACGATGATGTTGCCAAACAACATCAGGTAGAAGAAGGGCGCCAGCGGGCCGGTCAGCATCTCCTGCAGAGCCACTTCCATCGGCAGGTTGCCATACCAATTGGTTATCCACTCGGCGAAGTAGAAGTACACCCACGCCATCGCCAGGATCATCAGGAAAATGCCCATCGCGCTGAAATGCTCATCGCGCAGGAAGTAGCCAAGCCGCATGCCCTTGCGCACGATGACCATAACCAGGATCACTGCCGCCACACCCGAAAACAGCGCGCCGATGATGAAGAACGGGCCGAAGATCGTGCTGTGCCAGCCGGGTTGAATCGCCATCGCGAAGTCCCAGGACACGATCGTGTGGACGGAGAACATCACTGGGATGATGACAAAGCCCAGGATATTGCTCACCACCTCAAGCCGGTGCCACTCGCCTTCTGTGCCGCGCCACCCCAGCGCAAACGCCCCGTAGATCTTGCGGCGCAGGCCTGTCGTGCGGTCGCGAATCATCGCCAGGTCAGGGATCAGCGCCACAAACATGAACAGCGTACTGCCGATCATGTAGGTGGTGATCGCCGTCGCGTCCCACAGCAGCGCGGAGCGGAAGTTCGGCCACAGCTCCCGCTGGTTCGGGATGGGGAACATATAGTAGATCTTCCAGATGCGCCCGACGTGGATGAGCGGGAACAGCGCCGCCATCGCCAGACCAAACAGCGTCACCGTCTCCGCCGCACGGGCGATCGGGCGGCGGAAGTCGTAGCGCATCAGGCGCAGCGCCGCCGAGATGAACGTCCCCGCGTGGCCGATACCGATGAAGTAGACCAGGTTGACGATGTACGGCCCCCACATCACCGACCGGTTCAGGCCGGTGATCCCGATCCCGTAGACCATCTGG
>Ga0226835_1001172_pt1 | contig 16059 bp, 17 predicted proteins | sample LAC_MetaG_1_FD_163627 | JGI IMG/M metagenome (GOLD analysis project Ga0226835, IMG submission 163627) | Anaerobic ammonium oxidizing microbial communities from anammox membrane bioreactor (MBR) in UC Berkley, California, United States -... | ecosystem: Engineered > Bioreactor > Anaerobic >...
TAGCTCTGCTGATAAAAATAGGTATGCAGGAGCGCTCAGAATTAAAAATACTCCTAAATATATATTAAGTTTTGAAAACCAACTTATTAAGTTATTCATATAATATTGATTAGATAAGTATCATTGTATCACAGATATAGCATTTTTAGCTAGGATTTGGCCCAGCCAATAATTGTTAAGCCAGTAATTTATATTTAGCAACTATATAAGAAAGAGAGGTTATTTACGAAGTAAAGCTCTAAGTTTAAATGTTTCTTTGATAGCAGTAGCAATAACGCCAAGACTTGATCCTGTGGACTTTCCGTGAAGTCTAGGATAATGGTTAACTGGGAGCTGCTTAAATTTATAACCCATTTTATGGAGTTTTAAGATAAATTCGGTATTTACCATCGCACCAGTAGATAGAATAGGGAAAGTTTTAATAAATTCTTGCCTTTTCATTAACTTAAAGGCGCAATCAATATCCTTTACATACAATGGGAAGCCTAAAAATATACGGTTCCAGACTTTTAGCATTTTAGCGATTAAAACTCGGTGAAATTTATCAGCTCTTTTAGCCCGATAACCAAAAATAAAATCAAATTCGCTTGTATGTGCAGTAAAATCTTTTAGTTCGTTTAAATCAAATTGTAAATCTGCATCTGTAAAGAATATCCAGTCCTTTTTTGTAGCCTCAAAACCGGTTTTAATCGCACCTCCATAGCCTTGATTGGCTTGAGAAATTACTACCAACTGAGGAATTTCTTTTTTTAAATTGCTTGCAATTTCTGCTGTCTTATCTTTACTACCATCGTCTACAACTATTATCTCGTAATCCTTTGCTACTTCTTTAGCTACCATATCAGAAGCCCTGACTACAGTTTCAACGTTCTGTTCTTCGTTATAGCAAGGTAATATTATAGATAGGGATGTCAACTTCATACGATTAATAATATCACGTGATAATTAGACTTTAAATGGAAATTGAGAGCAGAGCTGCTGTACCTTTTCTTTAACCTCTTTTATTGCCTGACTTGAATCAATCTGCTGCTTAAAAAACTCAAAATCGTCTAGAGGCAAAGCTGCTGCATCTTTTATTACACTATCTATTAAATCAGCAAGCTTAATCATTTCAGCTTCTTTTAAGCCTCGAGTTGTTACTGAAGGGGTTCCTAATCTAATTCCTGAAGGATTGACCGGTGATTGAGACTCATATGGTATTGTACTTTTATTTGTAACAATTCCAGCACTATTTAGAGCGTAAGAGGCAAACTTTCCGCCTAAATTCTTTGCAACTAGATCGATTAATATCAAATGTTTATCGGTGCCGCCACTAACTAAACTGTAGCCTAATTCGGAAAGTTTGCCGGCTAATGTCTTTGCATTTTCAACAACTTGAGCTGCATATTCTTTAAATTCAGGAGTATCTGCTTCAAAAAGTGCCTGAGTAATACCAGCAATCGTACCATTGTGAGGGCCACCTTGTAAGCCAGGCATTATCGATTTATTAATTAATTTAATAATATCTTCCTTTGCAGCTATAACAGCGCCTTTTGGACCTCGCAAAGATTTATGAGTAGTAAAAGTAACAACATCAGCAATACCGATTGGACTAGTTAACACACCTGCCGCAATTAAACCTGCTTCGTGAGCAATATCTGCTAAGTAATAGGCTCCAACTTTATCTGCAATTTCTCGCATTTTTTTGTAGTCGATTTCTCTTGGATACGCAGTACCACCAGTAATTATTAATTTAGGTTTTTCCTGTATGGCTAGCTGTTCAATAGCACTATAATCAAGAATTGAAGTATATTTTGCAACTTTGTACTGAACAACATTGAAAATCTTTGAAACAATACTAATTTTGGTACTTCCGCCATAATATGGCTTATCAGAAGTTAAATCTTGAATATCTTTGTCACTACGATCTTTTGTAGGAGTATAGCTCCAGCCATGGCTTAAATGACCACCATCTGGCAGATACATACTCAAAATTTTGTCGCCAGGATTTAAAATCGCGTTATATACTGCCAAGTTTGCATTTGAGCCTGCTAACGGCTGTACATTTGCACTCCAATTACTAGGTAAGTTAAAGACTTTAGTAACCATCTCAATACAAAGGTTCTCCAGCTCATCTATATTTTCGTTTCCCTCGTAATATCTAGCTCCCGGATAGCCTTCAGAGTATTTGTGCATGAATACTGAACCTACAGCTTCTCTAACGGCAGCAGAAGTAAAGTTCTCTGATGCAATTAGGTCTAAAGTATTCTGCTGCCGGCTAGTTTCAGCGTCTAATATCTTTTGTAGTACTGGATTTAACATGCTCTAATTTTAACTTACAGGTCACGAATTTTGAAGTACAAGACAGCTAATTCATCCTGATAGAGTAGCTCCCACTTATCATTTTCTTTTAGAACGTTTGCTAAAGAAGATGTGTTTTGAATCAGAACCGCTTGAATATTGTATCTATCAAGTACATTAGCCCAGGCTGGATTTAAAGATTCTAGTTCTACATAGTCCAGCATTACAGTACCTTTAACTTTTCCATTACAGTGCCATTCCGGCATTATGCCGTTGATAAACCAATTGTAGCCAGGCAGAGTATATGTTAAATAACCGCCCCAAACATATGTATTATAAAAATTTAGGTCAGAAAATGTTTCTGGATGAGCCTTTATGAATTCTGCCGCCTTAATAGGGTACATTACTAAGCCCGTATTGTTTTCTTTGTTAGTAATATCACGCAATCCATCCCAGAATTTTAATGAAGTAGCCGCCCACAACAACCCGAATGCAGCAAAAACTATCCAGAATAATACTTTTAGTGCTGCTAAAGCCCTTTTTGATTCTTTATCTGTAAATAAGTACTTAAAATTATTAATAAATAACGTGAGTTCGATAATAAATACCATTATCACAATGCCTGAAGCTGGAAGAATATATCTAACTGAATAAAAGGATAAAAATCCAAAGATTATAAGTAACAGCAGCCTTAACAAATTGTAGTTGCGGCGTAATACCTGCAAAACAAGCGCTGCAGTACATAAAATAAAGTAAAAAAGCATAAAATAATCTTTTATGTTTATTGCTTTCCATTCGGATATAAAGTTAGCGTTACTACTACCCAGAACCAAAGTAAAGATCTCTTCCCAAAGTTTTATACCAAAAGGGTTAATTAAACTAACTAAACCAAATACAATTAGAACTGCTGTTAAAAAGAAGATGTATTTTAAGTGTTTAAGCACGTCAGACTTTCCTGTATTAAATATTGTTGCTTGTACCAACTGTAAGCCGTGATAGATTAAAAATATACCAATTAACCCAATTCCTATAGGGAAACCGCCATGTAAATTTACCCATAATAAAAAAAGCGGTGCCATGTAAAGCAGATGGAAGTATTTAACTTTATTTGCAGCTGAAATTTTAATTAGCACAAATAAAAGTACATTTATAAATAGGAAGCTAAATGCTTGAGGTCTTACAGCGATAAAAGAGGTTAGAATATGTATAAATAATGTTAAATACAACAGTACAAGTGTTCTACTTAGCTTTGTATTTAAACCTTTCAAAACCTCTTTTATCGCCATAAAGTTGAAAAGAATCCCTACTCCAAAAACAGCGCTAAAAAATATCGACATTCCTTGAAAGCCACCTAATTTGTGTAACTGACTAATTAAAACGTCAGAAAGCCAAGCATGATTAACCCAAACATAGTCAGTGCAGGTAAATGTTAGATTATTTATCCAGTTGTTTTCTAAAATATTTTGGCCCAGTCTAATATGCCACCATAAATCTGGATCTATAAAGGAACCTAGTAATCTTAAAAGAAGGAGTATAATGATAGAGTAGTAGATAACATTAATTACCTGCAGTGGCATTTTTACTTTTTGAAGTTTCGACAAAAGAATCATTTATCTAAATTTACCACAGATTTACATTATCTGTATTGCAAAGTAATATATTAGTATGACCAAAGTTTCTCCAAAAATAAATCCGTATCAGTTAGATTATTTGAGAGAGTATTTATTGAATTTAAAAAATAACAACTACTCAAAGGAAACTCTTGATAACTATAAAAGAGACCTTGATATCTTTAGTGCTTTTCTATTCTATATTGAAACGCCTTTTGAAAAGATTGATAAATTAACTATTAGTGAATATAAAGGATTTTTACGGGAACAAAACTATATTCCAATTTTACATAAATACAAAGAGAATACTGATTTAACTCAAGAAGATATTGAAGCTTCTCAAAATGATATTTCAGAGGTAAAAAAGGCTATGTATAAAGGGCAATTGTCTGATAATAGTGTAAATAGAATGCTTTCGTCTCTTAGATCCTATCTAACTTTCCTTGTAGATTTCGATAAACCATGCCCGATTCCTCCAAGTGCAATCAAAATGATTAAAGCTGAGAAGAAAGAGAAACAAGTTGCTGAGTTTAATGAATTAGTCGACTTAATTGAATGCCCTACCCATTTTGAAGAAGATCCTATAGTAAAGCTTAGGAATCGGGCAATCTTAGAACTAATTTTCTCAACAGGGATGAGGATTTCAGAGGTTGTGAATTTAAATCGTGAACAGATTAAGTTTAAAGACGGTAAAATAGTAGACGATAGAATCTATATTCTAGGAAAAGGAAAAAAACAGCGCTTTGTTTACCTAACCCCCAGAGCTATTGAATTTATTGAAGAATATCTAAAGGAAAGAAACGATGATTACCCTGCAGTATTTATTCCAACCAAAGGCACTCGATTTGCAACGCGAAGTCCATACAAAATAAGATTATCGCAAAACTACATTCAAATGAAAATTAAAGAATATCGTACAAGACTTGGTATTATCGTGCCAACAAGTGCACACAGCTTAAGACACGGATTTGCCACATATATAGCAGAAGAAGGGGCAAATCCGGTAGCAATTCAAAGGCTTTTAGGCCACTCAAGTTTACAAACTACATCCCGTTACGTCCATGCTTCAGATAAATATGCGGAAAAAACTCATAAAGATTATCATCCTTTAAGAGATGAGCCTAAAGATGAATAGCCAATTTCTTTTGTAAATAAATATTAGTGTATAATATTAATTATGAACAATACCTACTACAATCAACAAACAACTGTTAGCACACAAGGTGCATTTGCTGCACAAGTTTACGGATGGATGACTTTAGGAATTGTAATTACAGCAGTAATTGCATTTATTATTGACTTAGTTACATCAAGGTCATCTGAGCTCTTATACCTAATTACTATTTTATCGCTGCCAGCAATAATAATTCAGCTGATTTTAGTATTGGTATTATCCTTTTTATGGCAAAAGCTTAATGGATTTGTAGCTTTAGCACTATTCCTGATTTACTCTGCATTTACTGGAATTACTGTTGGAATTATTGCGCTTAACTATAGTTTAAATTCTATATTCTTAGCATTTGGCATCTCTGCAGCAATGTTTTTAATCCTTGCAGCTTATGGATTAATTACCAAAAGAGACTTATCTCGATGGCGTGCAGTTGCCTTATTTGCACTAGTTGGAGTCATTTTAGTAAGTATTGTTAATGTAGTGCTCTTATTATTAAACTCACCATTATTCAATACATTAAATGCTTTAGCAAATTATGTAATTGTGATTGTATTTAGTGTTTTAATTGCAGCTGACTCAGCACAATTAAAAAATTTAGCACATCAAGCCGAGCTTTCAGGTCAAGGTCACACAAGATACGCAGTATCAGGTGCATTAATGCTTTATCTTGACTTTATCAACCTATTCTTAAGCGTATTAAGAATTACGGGAAGTCGAAGGGACTAGCTGTTGGGTAGATAACTAGTACAACTCTTCATAAAAAATTCATAAAATATACCTAGAATAAATATACGTAATAAATTTTAGTTTTAACCTATGCGCAGATTTGCACTTGTACTTTTAAGTTGTTCAACTATCCTTTTTGCTTGTTTTGCCGGTGTTCTAGGCGGATATGTAGGCGGCAGACTTGGTAATTCACCGCTTAGCGAACTTACAGGTTCCATAATCAACCAGGATATTCGTGTGACAAATCAGCAAGAGGCGGTAATCGACGTTGTTAACAAAGCCTCTAGCTCGGTTGTAAGTATTGTTGTTTCTAAAGATGTCCCTGTTCTTGAGAACTATGATCCATTTTTAGAATATTTTGGAATTCCAAGAAACGACTCCGATTCAGCAACTACCGAAAAACGGGAAGTTGCAGCAGGAACAGGATTTGTAATAAGTGAAGATGGAATGATTATTACTAATAGACATGTGGTAGAGGATGATAGTGCAGAATACACTGTAATATTTAAAGATGATACTAAATACACTGCAAAAGTCTTGGCACGCGATACTTTACTGGATATTGCTTTCATAAAAATAGAAGCAACTGGGTTAGCTCCATTAGCATTTGGTTCATCTAAAGACTTACAGGTAGGGCAGACAGTTGTTGCTATCGGTAATGCATTAGGAGAATTTAGTAATACAGTAAGCTCCGGAATAGTTTCTGGAATTGGTAGAAATATTGTTGCCACAGATGCTCTTGGTCAAAACGCTGAGCAACTTTTTGATGTCATTCAGACAGATGCAAGTATTAACTCTGGAAATTCAGGAGGTCCATTACTTGATTTAGATGGTAATGTCATTGGAGTAAACGTTGCTGTAGCAAGTAACGCACAGGGAATAGGATTTGCTATTCCATCTGACATTGTGGTTGATTTATTGTCAAGGCTTAGTGCAGAAGGTGAGATTGTAAGACCAAAGCTTGGAGTAAGATTTAGAATGATCACACAAGAACTTAAAGAAGCTAATGAATTAAGTGTTGATCAAGGAGCATTAATTGTCCGTGGAGAAACTGCAGATGATTTAGCAGTAATGCCAGGCAGCTCCGCTGATAGAGCAGGCTTAAGAGAAAACGATATAATCTTAGAAGTTGAAGGCATTAAACTTACACAATCCAGACCACTCAATGTTGTAATTCAAGGCTTTAAAGTAGGAGATGAAGTTACTTTAAAAGTTCTAAGACAAGGACAAGAGATTGAAATTACAGCTGTACTGCAGAAATAAATGCTAAAATCTTTTTATGCAATTAGTAGATTCTAAAAAGATTACAGAAAATATTTACGCTTATATAAAAGAGCAGATTATAGCATCAGATAAGCCGATCAAACTTGCAATTATAGATGCCGGGAATGATGCTGCATCAAAAAAATATATAGCACTTAAAATGCAAAAAGGGATGGAGCTTGGAATTCAGGTTCAGCTCATCAATTTTAAAGAGGATGTAAAAATCGAGGAAGTTTTATCAAAAATTGATGAGCTGAATAAAGACGATTCAGTAAACGGAATTCTTATACAGCTTCGACTATATCAGCATTTAACGCCATACAAACACAGAATTTTAAACTCTGTAAATCCAATCAAAGATGCCGACGGACTTTCTGCTATTAACTTTGGCTTATACTCTCAAGATATTCTCAATGGAATTTTACCCGCAACCGTTGATGCATGTTTAGAAGTAGTAAAGGAATATTACAAAAACGACTTCAATGGAAGCAATGTATTGATTGTTAACAATTCAGATTTAATAGGTAAGCCATTAGCTACAGTCTTTGCCACACTTAATGCAACAGTAACCATTGCAAACGAGTTTACAAAAAACCTGGAAGATCTTTTTTCTACTGCGGATATTATTGTAACTGCAACTGGAAAAGGTGAGCTTTTTGACTTTGACAGTGTACAAGACAGTTCACTTGTAATTGATGTAACAAGTATTAAAAAAGATGATAAGGTAGTTGGAGATTTTAAAGATAGAAAAGATAACAATAAAGATATTACCTATACACCAGTGCCTGGCGGCATTGGGCCTATAACAGTAGCATGTTTATACAGAAACTTAGTAAACTTATCAAAACTTCAAAAGTAAAAAGTACTGCTATGCAGCCAGAATTTGAATTATCACAAATCAAACTTATTGTTGGCCTAGGAAATCCCGGACTGGAATATGCCAAGACCAGACATAACGTTGGCTTTATGTTTTTAGATTCATTGAATTTAAATTTTTCTGAAGAAAAAAAAGTTAGAGCTGAAGTTGCCCAAATAGTGGTAGGCGAAGATAGAATTTTTGTAATTAAGCCTTTAACCTTTATGAATAACAGCGGCGAAAGCGTTCATTTGATGAAATCTTTTTATAAACTTTCGCCGCAACAAATTCTAGTTATTCATGATGATCTAGATATTGAGCTTGGTCAATATAAGCTTCAATTTAATAAAGGCCCCAAAGTCCACAATGGAATTTTATCTATTGAAAATCATTTATCAACTGCTGAATTTTGGAGATTACGAATCGGAATTGATAATCGTGACTCAGTCCTAAGAGCTAACATAAGCGGCTCTGATTATGTACTTGGAAGATTTACAACTGAAGAATTAGAAACCCTAAACAGAACTTTTACCGAAATCGTTAATATAGTTTTACCTGCTAAGCTATAATGTTCTTATGGAACACTTAGATATGTTAAGCATTAGTGAGCTTGCTTTTAAAGCTGTCAGTATCTTACGCTCTTTTCAACAGAACATAAATAAAACTGAACAGAATATTAAAATACAAATTGCGGGGGATATTGAAAATACAGAAATACCACAAGTACCTACGATAGTTGGGGAATATACATTAACATTTCAGAGAAAAGATAAAAAATTGAAGCGATATAGAATTTATGGGTACAGAACGGCACAAACATTTAAAATGAATGAGCTTGAGATAATTGATGGGGAGTTTTTTAAATCCTATATGTATGAGGATTTAAATTCAACTGAAGCAAAAGCAAGACTAATAGAAATAATTAATAGAGTTACTAGGGCAGCTATGTAAGCTGCCCTAGTCTAATATGGACTACGGCTCAATGCTAGTTGCAGCCTCATTAAAGCTTGTATCATCCCAGCCAGAGTTGTATTGTTCGCTGCCGGCGATCACGTTGCCTTGATAGTCAGCTGTATCGACAACCTCAATTGGGTTTCCTCCCGAATCGTAACCGATTCGTTCGTAATCGTGAGTTGCCCAACCATCGGCAGCGGTATGAATCACAGAATGAGTACTGTGATTGTCCTTTGGTCCGTCAAAGACTTCAATTCTACTTTTGTCTTCGTTAGACTTTGACTCAGGTTTTGGCGCCATTGCCAGCCTCCATTGCCATTGTTCCTAGCAGAATTGCATAGGATTGAGGAATTGTACAATATTAACGTAAAAGGAGAATTGTATTGAAATACAAATCTTTAAAAAATCTTACTTCAATAATGCTTTAAGCTGATCTAAGTCATTAAGCCATCTTTCATCATTTGTATTAAACCATTCAAGACCTTCAAACTGCAGTTTATATTTTGCTTTCTGATCTGTAACTGATCCTAGATAAATGTATTTTCTATTATTTTCTTTAGCCCATAAAATGGCTTTAAGCATCATTCCCATTCCTACATTCAAATCTTTTGGTAAATTTAAGTCATAGAATGGATACGCATAATGCAAGATATCTTCATTTGCGTACACTAAAGCATAGCCTGCAATTGCATTATCTAACAAATACTTAAATGCACCATTAAGGTTAGATTTATTTGTATCTGTGAACATTTCTTTAATTTTTGCTGCGCTCATTGTGCCGTCACCAAATTTAACAGAATAAAATTCTTTTCCCAGTTTATGAATTTCCCAAGTATAGTTTTTGTAAGGTAGAATATGATATTTAATAATCAAGTCTTCATTCTTCTTTAAGATCCTTTTATTCTCTGAATTTAATTCGAATTTTGATAAATCAATCCGTAAAGATCGTGTTTGATTAAATATTCCTTTTTCTAGCCTTGTCAAAACATATCCTTTTGCATACAATTCAGATATATGCGTGTCAGAAAAGTCTGCAATAAGCATCTGATCAGTTTTAAAATATTCGGGATTGTCCAAAGTTTAAAACAGGTATAATATAAATTGATATATCCTATTTTAAATGATTAAAAGAAAATCGCAAATCATAAGAATTCTTGCAGTTGTGGCAGTTATACTTGTTACTTTGCTTGGAGCCTTATACATTGGTAAAGACTTAGCTCCCGACAGTTCATCAGCTTTATTTGGAGGAAAATTAGAATCAGGATATCCATTTGCAGGATACTCAATTGCTTATCAAAATGGGAAAGTCACTACTTGCGGAGTTACATTCTTAAACGAAAGTACAGCAGTAACAGCTGCTCATTGTTTACCAAAAGATGCCGAAATATATATTGGAGTGAATGAGTTTAAGCCCAACCGGAATGACAATATTAAGGTTGGAAATTATGTAGTGAATACCGGTTGGGCTGGCAAACCGGAAAACGATATTGCTGTATTAAACCTTAGTTCCAATGTAAATTTAGAACAATATGCAGTCACAGCCGAAGCTCGAAAATCTTGCAATTACGAAATTGTAGGTTACGGACAAAATGAAAATACAATTCCAGGGGACTACACTACAAAATTAAGAAAGAGTATTCAAGTATGTATTGAAGACATTATAGGTAATGTTGCGTATATGAAAGGCCTAGATGGAGGTATCTGCTATGGAGATAGCGGGAGCCCTGTATTTGAGAAAGGTACTAATCGATTGGTCGGAATAGTATCGTCAATAATTTCTTCCAGTAAAGATAAATCAAGCTATTGTGCAGTAAATAATATTGGAGCAGTTGTAGTAGCTAATACTTATCAATCTTTTATTTTGGCTTCACAGTTTACTGATGGCCAAGATCAGAAAGCAACTAGAAGTGTATGCGGAAGCTCCTGTATAACTAATAGTGATTGTTTAAGCGGACTTTCTTGCCAAAATAGAGTTTGCGTATCGGACTCAGCTAGCTGCGATGCAGGAGCTTCCGCATATTGCGCACCATCTTTGAATATTAACTGTATAAGTGACAACAGCTGTATTGGTAACGTATGCATAGATAACGCTGAACTAGCAGAAGAAGAAGTTTCTGAAGTTCTATACGGAATAAACCCATTGATTGTAGCAATACTTTTAGCAGCGGTACTATTTGCAATAGTTGTCCTCCTTTTAATTCCTAATAGAAATCGAGCACCTTAGTCGCTAACAAGCGCACTTACACATTAATTATGTAGTATAATTCATTGATTTTATTATTAACCTGTTTGTATGAATACCCAAGTTATAGAGTCTTCTGACCTAGTTGGTCAGCGTAATTTAAGAATTGAAAAACTTGAGAAGCTAAAGAAGTTGGGTATTAATCCTTATCCTGCAGTATCAAAAAAAGATATGCCTAATGGGCAGGTTACTACAGATTTTGATTCTTTAAATGGTAAAACAATCAGCTTAACTGGCAGAATTAGAACTATTCGTGAACATGGAAGACTAATGTTTATGGATATTGAAGATATGTCCGGCAAAATCCAAGTTTATATCAAAGCAGATACTTTAAAAGAGGATTTGGCACACGGATATTTCGGTTACGATAACTTATCGCTTTTAGATACATCTGACTTTATTGAAGTAACAGGTGAAATTACTAAAACACAGCGAGGAGAAGTTTCTATTTTATCTTATACTATAAAACTTTTAACTAAAGCTCTTAGACCTATGCCTGCAAGTCTTGAAGATAAAGAAGACAGGTATAGACGAAGATATGTAGATATGAATGTTCATCCAGAAGTGCGTGAGAGATTTGTTCGAAGATCTAAATTCTGGAATGCTGTACGAGATTTCTATTTAAAAAATGACTTTGTAGAAGTAAATATTCCTGTTCTAGAACACACAACAGGCGGTGCAGATGCTAAACCATTCGTAACTCATTATGATGCACTTGACCAAGATTTTTACCTAAGAATCTCGCATGAACTACCATTAAAACGACTTATTGGAGCTGGCTTCAGTAAGGTGTTCGACATTGGCCCAAGATTCAGAAATGAAGGCTTTAGCGACGAACACCTCCCAGAACACGTAGCTATGGAATGGTATTGGGCATATGCTGACTATAACGATGGAATGAAATTAACTGAAGATATGTTCCGATATGTAATGCAAGAAGTTTATGGAACACTAAAATTCAACATACGTGGTTTTGAAATCGACTTAAGCCAAGATTGGGAAAGAATCGATTATGCACAAATCATTAAAAAGAAATTTGATGTAGATATTTACAACGACAGTCTAGAAAAGATGATTCAAGTTTTAAAAGATAACGGCAAATCGGAAAAAGATCTTGCAGACATAAACAAAAATAGAGCCGTAGATTCATTATGGAAATTAATCAGAGGCAATATTGCCGGCCCGGCTTTCTTAATAAACGAGCCTAAATTTATGAGTCCATTAGCAAAACTGGATGAAAAAAATCCAAATGTCACTCAAAGGTTCCATGCAATTATTGCAGGAAGTGAATTAGTAAATGCTTATAGTGAGTTAAATGATCCTATTGACCAGTTAGAAAGATTTGTTGAGCAAGAAGAACTAAGACAAAGTGGCGATGATGAAGCTCAAATGCTTGATATTGACTTTGTAGAAATGCTTGAATACGGTATGCCGCCAACTTGCGGATGGGGCATGAGTGAAAGAGTATTCTGGTTTTTTGAAGGTGTAACAGCAAAGGAAGGTGTTCCATTCCCACAACTTAAATATGATATGGATAACCTTACCAAAGAAATCTATAAAGATGTTTTAAAATATACTGAATAAAAACAAAGCTCTAGCTGTAACAATTTATAGAACTTTGTGATATTTTTAAATTATGATCAATCACACAGAATTAAAAAGCCAGGTTTTAAACGAAATTAAAGATCTAAAAACTGAAAGTGAACTCACAGAAGTTTGGAGAAAATATCTAGGAAAAGACGGGATTATCACTAACGAATTTAAAGAGATCGGATCAGTTGCTCCAGAAGAGCGGAAAGATTTTGGCTTAAGATTAAATGAGTTAAAAAATGAAGTTGATATTTTAATTGAGAATGCAAAGGCAGCATTGCAAGACCAAAATCTTGGAGTATACTTAGAAGCTGTACAAGGTGTTTTACTAAACGACAAACCAAAAATTGGCCATATTCACCCACTTACGCAAACTATTAACGATATGAATAAGATCCTTATGCGTATTGGATACAGCGTAATGGACGGTCCTGAAATTGAAACTGCTGAATACAATTTTGAGCGAGCAAATCTGCCAATTGATCATCCTGCAATGGATTTACAAGACACAATTTATATTGAAGAACCAAATATTCTTTTAAGAACTCAAACAACCTCAATTGAAACACACATTTTAGAACAGTATGAGCCTCCCTTTAAAGTTGTTATGCCGGGTAGAACTTATAGAAATGAAAAAGTAACTAGAACAAATCACTTTGTATTCCATCAATATCAGTTAGTTTGCATACAAGAAAAAGTAAGTATGGCAGATTTGCTCGCAACAATTGAGTATTTATTCAAATCTTACCTAGGAGATGATGTAGTTATCAGATTTAGGAATAAATATTATCCCGAAGTCGAGCCAGGTGTTGGTCCTGACATGCAGTGCTTTAATTGCCATGGAGCAGGGTGTGCAGTTTGTAAAAATAGAGGCTGGATAGAAATGGGAGGAGCCGGAATTAGACACCCGAATATGTTAAAAATGGCCGGAATTGACCCCGAAAAATGGCAGGGCTTTGCTTTTGGACTAGGACTAGACCGCTGGGCAATGGCAAAACATAAGATTACAGATATTAGAACTTTATTAGGGGGAAATTTGGCTTATAAGCCAAATGTAAACTAACAATATTATTCTAGTTAGTTGCTACAGCTTTGTACAAAAGCTTTGATAAATCTTCAATAGGAACATCAACTATTTTGGCGCTTCTTACAATTACTAAGTATTTTCCATTCCTGAATTTAGCACCTTTTTCTATTAAATCCTTTATTGCAGATTTAAATTTTCGTCTTATGCGGTTTCGAACAACAGCTCTTTTATCAACAGTAGTAGATACCGAAACCGCAAATGCAGGCTCTTTAAATTTATTATCCCACCACATTCTTAGTTCAAAGTCCTCGGAATATACTCTTCGGCCCCTTCTTGCTAAATGAGGTATCTCACCTGATTTTAATCTTTGTTGTTTTCTTAGCATAGAAAATCATTGTTACATCGGATTTTACCATAGTTCAGATTTATTTTTTTTGCTATCATTATGAATGATATTTGTTTAAAAAGCTTATGATTTCAATCGAATTTTTTGGTGCGGCGAAGACTGTTACAGGTTCCCATTATTTAGTAAAAACAGATGTAGGAAATTTTGTTGTAGACTGCGGAATGTTCCAAGGAGAAGATGTAGAGCATTACAACTTGGAACCTATTGAATATAATCCTGCTGATATTAATTTTGCGTTACTTACTCATGCACATATTGATCATTCAGGTATGATGCCTAAGCTTGTGAAAGCAGGGTATCAAGGAAAGATTTATGCTACCAATAATACTATTCAGATTTCTACCGAACTATTGTTAGATTCAGCAAAACTACAGGAAAATGCTTTCCAGCGTGGAGAATCTTATGGAAAATATACTGGTATTCGGGCGATTGTTTACAATACAAAAGATGCAATGCAAACAATCGCTCAGTTTTCAGCTGTAAGTTATGATGACGAATTTGAACCGGTTCCTGGTATCAAAGTTACATATATTCAAGCTGGTCATATTCTTGGTGCAGCTAGCCTTATTATTAAAGTTCAAGATGAGGGAAAAGAAAAGACAATCATATTTTCCGGCGATATTGGAAGAGTTCAAAGTGCAATTATTCCAACATTTGACCAAAATTTAAAACTAGAACCTGAATATGTAATAATGGAATCTTTATATGGAGGTGAAATTCATATCGATAGGATTGAATCTGCAAACAAGTTAATTACTTTAATTAAAGAAACAACAGATAAAGGCGGGAATGCTTTTATTCCATGCTTTGCTGTACAAAGAGCACAGGAAGTTTTGAATGATATAAAAAAGGCTAAAATAGGGGGAGCATTATCAGATGATTTGCCTGTTTGGCTAGACAGTCCCTTAGCTCAAAGAGTTACAAACATTTATTCTCAAGCTTTACAGCATTCAGAAGAATCACCATTTGATTTTCCTAATCTTATATACGTAAAAAAATATAAACAATCGCTGCAACTAACTAAAAAATCCGGACAAGTAATCTTAGCCGGTAGCGGGATGGCTGATGGTGGAAGAATTATGGATCACTTAGCTACCGGCTTAGAAAATCAAAAGAATTCAGTAATCTTTGTTGGGTTTCAAGCAAAGGGAACTTTAGGCCGAGAATTAGTTGAAGGAGCTAGTGAGGTTATCATCGGTACTAAAAAAGTCAGAGTTAATGCCAGAATTCATCATTTAGAGGGTTTTTCTGCCCACGGAGATACAAATGATTATGTAAAATGGCTTCAAAGATTTTTAAGTCCAAACTTAAAAAATATATACTTAGTGCATGCAGAGCCTGATAGAGCAGAAGCTTTAAAATTACATCTGGAAAATATGGGAATAAATAACTGCATAATTCCAGATTTGAAAGAAACAGTTACACTTAGCTAATATGGCAGTAACAATAGAAGAGATAAAACACATAGCGAACTTGGCAAAACTAAAGTTTACAGATGCAGAGCTTGCCAAGTTCGCCTCTGAATTCAATAATATCCTAGACTATATTTCGCAGATTAAAGAGTGTGATACTTCAGATATCGAATTTGAACATCATTTAAATAACTTTACAGGAAATGTATTACAGCCTGACGAAATAAAACCTTCTTTACCGCAGGCAAAAGTACTTCAAAATGCTACAGATGGGCGAACCAAAAACGGCTATATTAGAACAAGCAAGATAGTAAGCAAAGAATAATTACAGTTTAATCCTGGCTAAACGTTTGTAGACAATTCCTTGTTTAGTCATTTGACTTTCTACAAGGTCAATATATTCTGGTGTAAAGCTCTCTGGAGCTTCAAAATTAATTTTCTTTGTAATTTCAGCAACATTTTTGCCGGTACTTCTAGTAGCAGATTCCTTTAACTTAGCAAGCGAAATGTGAAATCGGTTAC
>Ga0226835_1001173_pt1 | contig 16038 bp, 11 predicted proteins | sample LAC_MetaG_1_FD_163627 | JGI IMG/M metagenome (GOLD analysis project Ga0226835, IMG submission 163627) | Anaerobic ammonium oxidizing microbial communities from anammox membrane bioreactor (MBR) in UC Berkley, California, United States -... | ecosystem: Engineered > Bioreactor > Anaerobic >...
GCGTGGCCGAGGAGGCACCGTGCGAGCCGCCCGGCGTGACGGGCGATCACGCCGCGGGCGTCGACGCCGACCTGCTCGCCCGGGCCACCCGCGACGGCAAGCGCGCGGCGGCCCTGGCCGAGGAGGTGGTCGAGGCCGCCGGCTTCGAGATCGTGGCGCGCGACCACCGGATCCCGCGCACCGGCGTTACGGTGAGCTTCGTCGCCGCCGACGCCGCCGGCGACCGCTGGCTGCTCGACGTGGCCGGCGCCTTCACCAGCCACCGCGGCGGCCTGCTGCGCACCGACGCGGTGTGGAAGGCGCTGGGGCGGGCGCACGCCCTGCGGGGCGCCGGCGTGCGGGAGCCGCTGGTCCTGCTCGCCTCGCACCTGCCCCGTCGCCCCGGCGAGGCCGACACCGCGCTGCGGGCCGCCGGACCGGGCGCCTTCTTCGACGCCGTGGGGATGCTCTCCGCCGGCGACCGCGAGCGCCTGGCGCTCTACGCCAAGGGCGGCTTCACCGCCGATCCGCGGCCCGGCTTCTGGACCGACCGCGACCTCGACCGCGCGTCGCGCGGTTCGTAGCGGCGCGGCGGCTCAACCGGCCGCCGGGCCGGGAGCCTCTTGTGCCGCGCCGAGCGCCTCGCGCAGCGCGGCGAGGAGGCGGCGGGTGCGGGGCACCTGCCAGCGGTCGCCGGGCCGGTTGATCAGGTAGCCGAAGCCGAGGCGGGCCTCGGGGTCGGCGAAACCGAGCGACCCGCCGTTGCCGAAGTGCCCGAACGACGCCTCCCCCACCCCGATCGCCCGGCCCTCCCGGTGCAGCATCATCCCCAGGCCGAAGCGCGAGTCGCGATCGAGGACCAGGTCGTGCCCCCGGCTCTGGGTCGTCGCCGCCTCGGCCACCAGCGCGGCCGGAACCACCTCCCCGGCGCCGGGCGCGAGTCCGGACCGTTCCGGCGCGCCCGCCAGCGCGGCGAACAGGCGGGCCACACCTCGGGCCGTGGCGTGGAGGTTCGTCGACGGCACCTGGGCCTCCCGCCACCGCTCGGTGTTGACGGTCCCGATGCCCGACAGCCCGGGCGGGTTGAAGTACGCGGCGTAGCGCATCCGGTCGAGGTGCCCCGGCCCCTGGTGGGGCAGCCGCGACAGCGGCAGGTCCTGGACGAAGTCGATCTCGGCCACCCGGTGGTGCTCGGTGCGGGGCAGGCCGATCCACAGCTCGGCCCCCAGCGGACCGGCCAGGCCCGACCGGATCACCTCGCCCACGCTGCGGCCCGTCGCGCGGCGGACGGGTTCCCCGGCGAGGTGGCCGAGGGTGTTCACGTGGTAGCCGTGGGCGGCGCCGGGCGGCCACCACGGCTCGGACTCCGCCAGCGCGCCGGCCACCGTCGCGAAGTCGAAGATCTCGTCGGCCCCGAGCGCCCGGCGCACGGCCGGGAGGCCGGCCCGGTGCGAGAGCGCCTCGCGCAGCGTCGTCGTGCCCTTGCCGTGGGCGCCGTACTCGGGCCAGACGCGACTTAGGGGCGCGTCGAGGTCGAGGGCGCCGGCGGCCACCACGGCCAGCACCGCGGCCGCGGTCACGGCCTTGCCGACCGAGTACGCGTTCACGAGGGTGTCGGCCGCCCACCGGCGCGTGCGGTCCACGTCGCACCACCCTCCCCACAGGTCGACCACGATCCGACCGTCGACGATCACGCAGAGCGCGGCGCCGAGGTCGCCCGGGTCGTACACGGAGTCCGGGGTGTCGCCGCCCGACGGGGCGAAGTTGGCGGCGAACACGTCGGCCACGGTTCCGAAGGCGGGATCGGCGTGACCCCCCACCGGGACCGCGGTGCCGGCGGGAGACGGCGTGTCGTCGCGGGATGAGGCCATCGGGCGCGAGCCTGCCACGGTCCGGTTAGGGGTTCCGGCCCGCGATGGAGGAACATCGGTTCGATGCCCGCCGCGGTCACCATCGATCCGCGGGTCCACGCCCGCCGGTGGTGGACCCTCGCGGTCCTCTGCCTGAGCCTCCTGCTCATCGTGGCCGGGAACTCGTCGCTCAACGTCGCGCTGCCCCCGATCCAGGACGCGCTCGGCTCCTCCCAGAGCCAGCTCCAGTGGATGGTCGACGCCTACAGCCTCGTGTTCGCCGGCCTGCTGCTGCCCGCGGGCGCGATCGCCGACCGCTTCGGCCGCAAGTGGGCGCTCCAGGGCGGCCTGGTGGTGTTCCTGCTCGCGTCGCTGGCCGCCAGCGTGGCCACCGCGTCGTGGCAGCTGATCCTGTGGCGGGCCGTCACGGGCCTCGGCGCCGCGTTCATCATGCCGGGCACGCTGTCGGTGCTGAACAACGTGTTCGTCGAGGTGCGCGAGAAGCAGCGGGCCATCGCCGTGTGGGCCGGGTGCGCCGGCCTCGGCGGGGCGCTGGGGCCGGTGCTGTCGGGCCTGCTGCTGCGCCACTTCGCGTGGGGGTCGGTGTTCCTGATCAACGTCATCATCTGCGTGGTGGCGATCGCCGCCGGGCTGGCCCTGGTTCCCGACTCCTCCGACCCGCACGAGGCGAAGCTGGACCCGGTCGGGGCGGTCCTGGCCGTCACCGGCCTCACCGGCCTGCTCTACGGCATCATCGAGGGCCCGGAGAACGGGTGGTCGTCGCCGGTCACGATGGTGTCGATCGCGGCCGGCCTGCTCGTCCTCGGCGCGTTCGGCGCCTGGGAGCGCCGGGCCGCCCATCCGATGCTCGACATGGGCCTCTTCCGCGTCCGCGAGTTCAACGTCGGTTCGCTGACGATCACGCTCCAGTACGTGGCCGCCTACGGGTTCTTCTTCGTCGGCATCCAGTACTTCCAGATCGCGCACGGCTACTCGCCGCTGACCGCGGCGCTGCTGAGCCTGCCCATCGGCGCGTTCAGCATGGTCGGTGCGCCGTTGAGCGCCCGCCTCGTCGAGCGGTACGGGCCGAGGGCGGTGGTCGGGGTGGGGCTGCTGCTCAGCTCGGCGGGGCTGGCCATGTTCGGAGGGGTGACGCCCACGACGTCGGTCGTGCTGTTCGTCGGCGCCGCGGCCCTGATCGGGATGGGCCTCGGGCAGACGACCGCGCCGTCGACGACGCTGATCATGACGTCGGTACCCCGGGCCAAGTCGGGGGTGGGCTCCGCGGTGAACGACCTGTCGCGCGAGCTCGGCGGCGCGCTCGGGATCGCGGTGCTGGGGAGCATCCTCTCGACCGCGTACCGGCACCAGGTGGGGCCGAAGCTGGCACGGATCCCCGGCGTCCCCGACGGCGCGTCGTCGTCGGTGTTCGCGTCGCTCGAGGCCGCCCGGCACCTCCCCGCCGCCACGGCCGAGCAGGTCACGCACCTGGCCACGTCGTCGTTCGCCGACGCGTTCGGCATCGCCATGCTGGCCGGAGCCGCCGTGCTGCTGCTCAACTCGGTCCTCGTATGGGTGCGCCAGGTCCGCCCGGGTTCCGCGAGCGGCGTCCACCTCGAGGACGTCGGTCCGGCGGAGGCGCCCCACCCCGACGGGCGGGACGGGGCGCGCTCGGCGGAACCGGCGGGCGCCGAGTCCCGTGCGCCCGACCGGGGCGATCGGTACCGGGGCTGAACGCCCGGCCCGGGCGGCGCCGCGGGCCGCAGGGCGGCGTCGGCGATCGGGCGCCTGACCGGGGGTAGGGCATCGCCGTCCCGGCGGGCAGTGGCGGCGTGGGCGCCGCGGTGTCCATGATGCGGGGATGACCGATGCCACCTCCCCCATCACCGTCGGCGAGCTCCTCGTGCGCTGCCTGCAGCTCGAGGGGGTCGACTTCATGTGCGGGATCCTCGACGGCGCGCACATCCCCTTCGTGCGCCACACCGACGCCTACGGCATCCGCTACGTGAACACCCGCCACGAGGAGGCGGCCGCGCACGTCGCCGAGGCGTACACGCGCCTCGCCCACCGCCCCGCGGTGGTGATCGGCAACCCGGGGCCGGGCGGCGCCAACGCCCTGGCCGGCCTCACCAGCGCCCAGGGCGAGGGGCACCCGGTGGTGGCCATCGCGTGCACCCGGCGCCCGGCGGTGAACTCCCCCGACCGGGGCGGTGCGTGGCAGGCCACCGACCTGGTGGCGATGGCCCGCCCCATCACCAAGTACTCGGCGCTGATCTCACGGGCCGACCGGGTCCCCGACCTGGTCCGGGCCGCGTTCCGGGCCGCGACCGTCGGTCGCCCCGGCCCCGCCTTCCTGGCCGTCCCCGACGAGCTCCTCAACGAGGAGATCGACCCCGGTTCGCTGCGCCTGACCCCGGCGGCCCGCAACCGGGTGCTGAACGTCGGCGGCGGCGACCCGGCCCTGATCGCGGCGGCGGCCGAGCGCCTGGCCGGGGCCGAGCGGCCGTTCCTCTTCGCCGGCAAAGGGGTGCTGTGGTCGGAGGCGTCGGGCGCGTTCATGGAGCTGTCCGACCACCTGGCCGCGGCGACGAGCACGACGCTGGGCGCCCGGGGCGTGGTGCCCGAGGACCACCCCCGCTACTTCCACATCGCCGACGGCGCCGCGCTGCGCGCCGTGCGGGCCGACGCGGACGTGGTCCTGGTGGTGGGCGCCCGCCTCGGCGAGTACGACGGCTGGGGGATGCCCCCGGCCTGGGGCGACCCCGAGCACCAGCACACGATCCAGATCGACGCCGACCCGATGTCGATCGGCCTGAACCGCCCCGTCGACCAGGCGATCGTCGCCGACGCCCGCGCCGGCCTCGAGGCCCTGACCGCCGAGGTGAAGGCCCGTTGCGGGCCCCGCGCCGAGATGGCCGGCGCGCCGCGCTACGCCGCCATCCACGAGGAGACGGTCGCCGCCGCCGCGCCGCACGTGCTGGCCGAGGCGTCGGTGGGCGTGAACCCCGGCCAGGCGGTCATGGCGCTGCGCGAGGCGTTCCCGCGCGACGCCGTCGTGGTGGCCGACGGGGGGAACACCACCCTGTGGACCGTGGCCCTGAACCCGGTGTACCGGCCCGACTCGTTCCTCTACTCGGTGAAGATGGGCTACCTCGGCACCGGCCTCCCGTTCGCCATCGGGGCCCAGCTGGCCGCGCCGCAGCGGTGCGTGTACCTGATCACCGGCGACGGTGCGTTCGGGTTCAACGCCATGGAGCTCGAGACGGCCCGCTCGGCCGGCGCGGCGGTCATCAGCGTGGTGATGGTCGACGACGGCTGGGGGATGGAGCGCACCGCCCACCGGTTCTCGGGAGTGCCCGAGAGCGAGGCGCACGGCACCGAGCTGTCGTCGGGGGTGCGCTACGACGACCTGGCCCGCGCGCTGGGATGCCACGGCGAGTACGTCGAGTCGGTGGATGCCCTGGCGCCCGCCGTCGAGCGGTCGCGGGCCTCCGGCCTGCCCGCGGTGATCCACGTGCGCGTCGACCCCGAGCTCAACGCGAACCCGATCGGCTACGAGCAGTTCCGCGCCACGCGGGCGTACTGACACCCCCCCCGGCCCCGGCCCCAGCCCTGGCCGCCGGCGCCGCTCCGGCCGGTGCTGTTCGGCCGTGCCTCGGGCTCGGATGGAGGCCTGCCGCGACGGCGTGAGCGGTGCGGTCGGGTGGGCGCGCCGGCGCCCACGACGCCCCCGAGGCGGGCTAGCTTGCGCGTCGTGCCTCGGAAGCGGTGGAGCGAGCTGGGCCGGTCCCAGCGCAGGGCGATCGTCGCCGCCGCCGCGGTCGAGCTGACCCTGACCGCGGTGACGCTCGCCGACCTCGCCCGGCGGCCTCGAGAGCAGGTGCGCGGCCCGAAGCCGCTGTGGGCTCTCGCCTGCTTCGTCCAGCCCCTCGGCCCGATCGCCTACCTGGTGAGGGGTCGCCGCCGCCCCACGCCCGGGGCCTGACCCCCGCCGGCCGGCGTCCTCGAGCGCCCGGTGCGATCGGGATCCCGACCCTGATCTCGGAGAGGTGAACCGTGGTCACCGAGCCCCTGGTCCTGCGGACCGACCGCGCCGACGGGTGCACGGTCCTGACCCTGAACCGGCCGGAGAAGCTGAACGCGCTCACCCCGGCGGTGTTCGTCGAGCTGCGGGCCCACCTCGACGCCGTCGCCGCCGACGACCGGGTCGGTTGCGTGGTGCTCACCGGCGCCGGCCGGGCGTTCTGCGCCGGGCTCGACCTCGACGCCCTCGCCGGCGGGGAGCGCGCCCCGTCGCGGCACTTCGAGCCCGAGACCATCGACGCCCTCGAGGCGCTACCCCAACCGACCGTCGCCCGCATCCACGGGCACTGCTACACGGGCGGCCTGGAGCTCGCGTTGGCCTGCGACCTGCTCGTGGCCTCCGAGTCGGCGCGGCTGGGCGACACCCACGGGCAGTGGGGCCTGGTGCCGATCTGGGGGATGTCGATCCGCCTGCCCGAGCGCGTCGGCCGGTCGGCGGCGAAGGAGCTGATGTTCACGAGCCGCCGCATCGACGGCCGCACGGCCGCGGCCATCGGCCTGGTCGACCGCTGCGTCGCCGACGGCGAGCTCGACGCGTCCGTCGACGGGCTGGTGGCCGAGATCCTCGCCAACTCGCGGGGCACCAACCGGATCGTCAAGCGGCTCCTGGCCGAGCGTTCGGACCGCCCGCGCGCGGAAGCCCTCGCGCGCGAGCGCGGGCTCCCGCACGGCCTGCCCGACGACCTCGCCGAGAGGATGGGCTCCCCTCCCCGCTGAGCGACCCCGGGGCATCCGGACCCACGTCGCCCGCCGGGGGTGCGGCGATCCTCACCCGGCCCGTCCCGGTCCGGGCCCGTCGGCGTCGGTATCGGACGACGGGCGGTCGTCCACGACGACGTACTCCAGACCGCAGTTGGAGCAGCGGTGGGTGGGCGGATCCGGCGGGACGCAGCACCCACCGATCGCGACGTCGATCGTCCCGTCCCTGCTCGCCTCGAATACTTCCAGGTCCGGCAGGCCCCACATGATCGGACGGCCCGCCTGCTCACCGCAGAACGGGCACTTCTCGCTTGGGGCCTCGCTCCGCCACGATCTCGGCCAATCGATCATGCGGTCAAGGTAACGGAGGGGTGTGACAGCCGCCCGGCGGGACCGCAAAGGCCCGCGACAACCTACGTTCGGCGCGCGGCGAGGAGGGAGTGCACGTGCTCGACGACGATCGACCCGTCCCCGACGGCCGACGCGACCCGCTTCATGGAGCCGTGGCCGAAGTCGCCGGCGACGCTCGTCCGCCACCCGCACGCTCCGCCGCCGCCCCGCCGTCTTGTGGTCGAGCGGCCACCGTCCGTATCGTGATCACGTCCGGGCCGGTCGGGCACCGGGCCGGGCGGACGAGGTCGGGGCCGGGCCGCGCCGACGGGTTCGCAAAGCGGCGGGCAGCGGGATGGGGGGCACGATGCGCGTGCGGATGATGCGGCCGGTCCTGGCGGCGCTCGCGGTCGGGGCACTGGCGGTGCCCGCGGCGGCGACCACGGCGGCCGCCGGGACCTCCCGTGGGAGTGGGGCGGCGGGCTCACCGAGCCGGTGGCGCCGCCCGCCGGCGGTGGCGGCCGTCCTCGGCGGTCACACGATGGACGGTGCCGCGATCCCGTGCGTCACGGAGGCGGGCGGGGTGCGAGTGTGCCACCAGGGCCTGCCCGGGCCGGGCGGAGCCGACCTGCGCCTGCGGAGCTTCGACGGCGCCCCGCTCGACATCTGGGTCACCCTGCCGGCCGTGCCCTCCCGGGGGCGCGACGGGCGCTACCCGCTGGTGGTGCAGAACCACGGCTGGGGCGCCCCGCCGAGCGGCCCCGACGACACGCAGTACGGCGGGCCCTCAGCGCGGCAGTGGGCGGCCGACGGGTACGCGGTGGTGCAGATGGCGGCCCGCGGCTGGGGCGACTCGTGCGGCACCCCGGCGTCTCGGGAGGTGGACCCCGCAGCGTGCGCCAAGGGCTACATCCGTCTCGACGACGTCCGCTACGAGGCCCGCGACGTCCAGCACGTGATCGGGCTGCTGGTCGACGAGGGGATCGCGGATCCTCGCCGGATCGGCGTGACGGGCGAGTCGTACGGGGGTGGGGTGTCGCTCGAGCTGGCGACCCTCGACGACCGCGTGATGGAGCCCGACGGGAGGCTGCACCGGTGGACGAGCCCGAGGGGGACGCCCCTTCGCGTCGCCGCCGCGGCGCCGTTCGCCGGTTGGAGCGACCTCGTCTACTCGCTGCTGCCGAACGGGCGGACCCTCGACTCCCTGCTGACGCCGCCGGCGGCCGACCTGTCACCGCCCGGCGTGATGAAGGCGTCGATCGTGACCGGCCTCTACGCCGTCGCTTCGCTGACCGGCTACCTCGCGCCCACCGGTGCCGACCCCCAGGCCGACGTCACGGCGTGGTACCAGGCGATCACCGCCGGCGAGCCGTACGACACCCCGGCCGATCGGGCGATGATCGAGACGATCGCCCGGTACCACTCCCCCTACTACCTGCTCGACGGCGCCTACGGGGCGCGCCGGCGGCCCCCGGCGCCGCTGTTCATCGCCAGCGGCTTCACCGACGACATCTTCCCCGCCGACGAGGCGCTCCGCTACTTCAACCTCGTGCGCTCGCGGTACCCGGGAAGCCGCATCTCGGTGCTGCTCGCCGACATCGGCCACCAGCGCGCCCAGAACAAGCCGGCCGACGGGGCACGCCTCGTGGCGAGCGTCAAGGCGTTCTTCGACCACTACCTGAAGCACCGCGGGCCGAGGCCGGCGACGGGTGTGACCGCGCTCACCCAGACCTGCCCGGAGGCCGCGCCGTCGGGGGGTCCGTTCCGCGCGCGCTCGTGGGCGGCGCTGCACCCCGGTGAGGTGGTCCACCGGTCGGCGCCGGCGCAGGCGGTCTCCTCGGCGGGCGGGGACCCGGCCATCGCCCGGGCGTTCGACCCGGTGCTCGGCGGCCGGGCGTGCACGACCGCCCCGGCCGCCGATCAGGGCCCCGGCGTGGCGACCTACCGCCTCCCCGCCGCGACGGGCGCCGGGTACACGCTGCTCGGCTCCCCCACCGTGAGCGCCGACCTCGCCGTGACCGGCGAGCACGCGTACCTCGCGGCGCGCCTGCTCGACGTCGACCCCGCGACCGGCACCGAGACGCTCGTCGCCCGCGGCGTGTACCGCATCGACCCGCACGCTCCCGACGGCCGCCAGGTGTTCCAGCTCCACCCGAACGGCTGGCACTTCGCGGCCGGCCACGTCCCCAAGCTGGAGCTGCTGGGCCAGGACGCCCCCTACACCCGCCCCTCCAACGGCGAGTTCACGGTCTCGGTCTCCGACCTCGAGCTGCGCCTCCCCGTCCACGAGACCCCCGGCGCCCCGGGTGTGCCGCTCGTGGTCACCACGCCCCTGCCGCCCCCGGGGGCGGGCTCGGCGTGCGCGCTGCGACCCGGAGTGAGGCGGCCGATCGCCTACTGCTGAGGGTGCTCCGGAACCGCGCTGCCCGGCACTTCTCGCCGTCGCGGCCGGTGCCACCCGGCGGCGCGTCTCGCCGTCGAACGCGGTCGCGCGCCGTGGCCTGGCTACCCGGCCTCGCGGAACTGCTCGAACCGCTCCTCCAGGTACTCGGCTCCCGGCCGCCACTCCTTCCTGCGGGGCACGGTCAGCGACGCGCCGTTCGCCTCCTGCAGGCCGTGGCGCAGCATGGGACCGTCCTCCTCCAGGAGCACGGCACGGCGGACCTCGACGACGAGATCGGGGCGGATCCCGAGGATGTTGCTGTCGAACGCCGCGTGGTGGAGCTTGCACAACGCGAGGCCGTTCGGTACGACCGGCCTGCCCCGGGGGTTGGAGTCGGGAAGGATGTGGGCGGCGTCGAGGAGCTCGGTGTGCCGGAGCCGGCAGATGCTGCACGACTGCCGGTAGGCGTGCAGCACGCGCTGGCGGAAGACCGCCTGGTGCAGGCGGCGCTTGGTGACGCTCCGGTAGTACGCCCGGCGGGCGTCCTCGGCGATGGCCGGGCTCAGGTCGGGCGCTAGCGCCTCGGGTTCGGCGAGCGCGACCGTGAAGGCGAGGGCCGCCGGGTCGTCCTCGACGATGAAGACCGGCCACGACGCCAGGTACCGGCCGCGGGTGATGCCCTGGAAGTGCACTAGTGGGATCTGATCGCGCATCGCCCGCCGCAGGCCGGCGTTCTCCCGGTGCGACGGGTCGGTGCCCCGGTACCGGTAGAGCAGGAGGCCGTCGTCGGTAACGCCGTCGTCGTAGGGACGGTCCCTCCCCTCGATGATCGGCGTCGTCCGGATGCTGAGCGGCGCGCCGTCGAGCACGGCGGGCTTGAAGATGCCCTGCTGGCTCACGAGCGGCACGCGACGCCCACGGAACTCGAAGCCGGCGGACAACACGCTCCAGGGAAGGACGTCCCCCCAGACGCGGCTCTGATCGTCGAGGAACTGGAACGCCGCCACCCGCACGAGCCGGTCCAGTTCGTCGTCTGCCACACCGAGGTTCTACCGGACGACACCCAGGTGGCGCGTGTTCTCGGCCTCGGGTCAGCGGGTGGCCTGCCGCTCCGTCTCGGGCGCATGCCGAGTTCGCGCACACTGCCCGCGGCCGACCCAGGCGAACCCGGTTCCGACGGAGATCCTCGACGAAAGGGCCTCCGAGGTGAGCGGGGACGGATTCCAGAGACCTGACGCGGGGCTGCCTGGAACGGGGCCGCCGAGCGCTGGAGATCCGGGCTGGCCGAGGCGCTCCGGGGCACCGCCCCTTGTCAACCCTCGTGTCAGCCGATCCGGCTTTGTAGTTCAGCTATTAGCATTTCCTGGCTGAGGCATATACTGAGGCGAAGCCTCCACGGGAGGGCGCACGATGGGCGTCTGGCGACCGCAACCCGAGGATCTGCAACGGGTCTTCGACGAACAGAACCCATGGCACCGCACCGGTGAGGTGCCGGCAACCCTGGCGCGCCCGATCGAGCGTCCCCTCGCCAAACTGCTGTGGCGGCGTCTGCACGACGACGATCCTCACCGGTTCCAACTCGTGCTCGGCCCGCGGCGTGTCGGCAAGACGACGGCTCTCTACCAGACCGTCCGCCACCTCATCGCCGCCGAGGTTGCGCCGACGCGGATCTGGTGGCTCCGGCTCGACCACCCCCTGCTGCTCCCGGAGAACCTCGGCGACCTCGTCCGAGCCGTCCTCGCCACATCGCGCGCCAGCCGAGAGAGACCTGTCTTCCTCATGCTCGACGAGCTCGTCTACACCGACCTCTGGGACCTGTGGTTGAAGACCTTCTTCGACGAGAAGTGGCCCGTCCGGATCGCCGCGACCTCGAGCGCCACCGCTGCCCTCCGCAAGCGCCGACTCGAGAGTGGCGTCGGACGCTGGTCGGAGCAACACCTCACGCCCTACCTGTTCACCGAGTTCCTCGCTCTCGTCGGCGCGGATCGGCCGGTCGAGATCGGCGACACACTCGCCGACAGCCTCTCCGGGCTGCACCATGGGCAGCGGGCCGACTTGGATCTGGCCGGCCGGCGCCGGCTGTTCATGCTGGTCGGGGGGTTCCCCGAACTGCTCACCGCAGCACGCGATCGACCGGACGAAGACGAACCGAGCCGGCTGCTGGAATCCCAACAGGTACTGCGCGCCGACGCGGTCGAGCGGGCGATCTACAAGGACATTCCGCAGTCGTTCGGCGTCGACAACCCGATGATGTTGGAGCGCCTGCTCTACGTGCTGGCCGCCCAGATCACCGGGCTGCTCTCACCCTCGAACATCTGCAGCGAGCTCGGCCTCTCCCAGCCCACCTTCGATCGCTATCTCGCATACCTCGAGCAAGCGTTCCTGGTCTTCACGCTGCCGAACTACTCGGGCCGGGAGGCCACGGTGCAGAAGCGCGGCCGGAAGCTCTACTTCGTCGACGGCGCGATCCGGAACGCCGCGCTCCAGCGCGGCCTCACCCCGCTCGACGACCCGACCGAGCTCGGGGCCCTGCTGGAGAACCTCGTCGCCGCGACGGTGCGGTCCCTAGCGCTCCACACCGGCGTACGGCTGCACCACTGGCGCGACAGCAAACACGAGGTCGACCTCATCTTCGACGACCCCGGACAACCGCTCGCGTTCGAGATCGGTTCCTCGCCCGATCACCCCCGCACCGGGCTCATCGCGCTGCGCGAGAAGCACCCGCGGTTCCGCGGGCGGTGCTACATCGTGGCGCCACAGGCAAGCGTCACCCAGCCTGATGCAACGGCCACCGGCATCGGAACGCTGCCGCTCGACCTGTTCCTGCAGGTCGTCGGCGCCCAGGCCGAGGCGGCACTCGCGGCCCGCCTTGGGACTGCATAGACAGCACCACCCGACCTACACGGCTTGGTGTCTTCTGTCTTGGGGGTTGGCGAATAGGGCTGAAGTCCGGCCGCAGCGGCTCCCGCACCTGGCCGGACCGGCGAGAGTTCTGTGGGCGAGGGGGGACTTAGCTGCGCGTTATTGGACTTTCGTCCAGTGCGCTTACTCGCCTTTGACAAAGGCGCGTCGTTGCCGTCGGAGATAGTGCCGGGGTCATCCATAACGCCAAGATACCCTGCATGGCTATACCCCGTCGACGGCGTAGTTCCGGGTCGGTACATCGCCGCCGGCCTCGGCATCGCGCCCCGCGTCGAGGTGCTCATGCCGGTGCACGGCTAGGACTTGCTCGACGCAGGCCAGGACCTCGTCCCACGACTCGTCCTCGTCGAGGCACCCGGCAGCGGTGCGCGGGTAGCGCGCCGCAGCGGCGATCGCCTCGTACAGGTCGCGTAGCCGGCCCTCCGCCTCGCAGCCGGCTCGGTCGCGGGTCAAGAGGCTTCGTAGCTAAGGGACGTCGCACTGCCCGTGAGGATTCGCCAGGGAACGTACGCGCAGGTAGCCGAAGCCGTCCCAGTACCGGCGGTGATGCCCGGCGTCCGACGATCCCCGCGCCGGCCAACCCGGTACCGGCCCCATCCACCGACTGTGCCCGACCCCACCCGGGCGCGGCGGCAAGAGGCCTAACCCCGACCGGTGCGAAAGAACGCTGCGATGCCTGCCACCGGCGCGCCTTCGCTCCGATGACAGGGGCCCTGGTCCGCGGCGACGATGGGGCCGCGCTGGTCGCACTCGACCTCCTCGTCGAAGCAGCTCTCCGGTCACCGCTGGCTCGCGGCGGCCCCACTCGTGACCGCAGGCGGGGCCGCCCGCCCACAGATGTCCGCTTCGCTCAACGCCTCGGATGCAGCGCGGCGTGTCCATGGCCATGCGAAAGCCCCCGCATATGGGGTCACGCCCGAAGGGCTCAGTCATTCGCTAGGCTCCCTTTGTGAGCAGGAAGCAGTCTCTGATCCAGCTCGATGGGGTGCGCCCGTCGGCGGAGATCCGTGCCGAGCTTGCCGCGGACGGGCGGCCAGTGCTCCTTGCCTTCTCCCGGGGCAAGGATTCGATTGCCACATGGCTCGCCCTGCGGGATGCCGGCGTCGACGTGATCCCGTTTCACATGTACCGGATCCCGGGGATCGCCTACGAGGCCGAGAACCTGGCGTATTTTGAGGATTTCTTCGACACCAGGATCCATCGCCTCCCTCACCCATGGTTGTTCAATGCACTAAATGCGTGCATCTACCAGCCGCCCGAGCGATGCGCGGTGATCGACGCGGCGAACCTTCCCTCCTTCACGTACGAACAGATCTGCCATTGCCTAAAGGACGACCTCGGCCTCGACGAGGACACCTGGGTCTGCGAGGGGGTCCGAGCCTGCGATTCCCAAGTTCGGCGCATCGCGATGAAGACCCACGGGCCGTTGCGGCCCAACAGCGGCTACAAGTGCTCGGCGATCTGGGACTGGCGAATCGCTGACGTGAGGGCTGCTATCGATGCGGCTGGCATCGAATGGCCGCCCGACTACAGATGGTTCGGGAGATCCTTCGACGGGATCGACCTGCGGTTCATCGGTCCGCTACGCGAACATGCTCCTGAGGACTACGAGCAGGTGAGGCGTTGGTTCCCGCTCGTCGATCTCTTGTTCTTTCGGGAAGACCTACGCCGCGTTCACGAGGAGGCAGCAGCGATGAAGCGGTCCGATGAGTCCGTCCAATCACACGACTCAGCCAACCCGCTCGCAGGTGTCGAACTGCCTGGCACCTTCGAAGGCAACAGCGAGGTGGTGCTCGACGCCCTGCAGGCTGGGTTCCGGAGACGAATGACCAAGGAGAACGACCGTTTCCGACGGGCGGTCGATGTCCAATACTGGTTCGCGGTGTGCTTCGACTCTCAGGCGCAGCGCAACCAGTTCCTCGACGCACTGGATTTCAGAGACGAGGGCCAATACGTCGACGGCGTCGAACTGGCTCGTCGCCTCGATATCGACCTCGCCTGACGTGGGGCTGGTAGCCCCACCGGTACTGCGGAGCCTTGCCACGCCGAAGAGCCGCGACGATCCGGCCGCACGGCAGCGCGCCAACGGGACCCGACGCAGATAGCGCAGTTGGCTGGCAAGGACCCGTGCTGTCTGGATCTTGCTGCGGTGCTCGCGCGCGCGCTCACGTCTGCTCCTCCGCTGCGACTCCTAGCTCTTCGAGCACCCGGCGGACTCCGGGTGGGTCGATGAGGCGTTGACGGGCGACCTCCAGGGCGAGGACGGGGGGTAGGCAGTCGGAGAACTTCATGTTCTGAGCGAACGCCTCGGCCACGGCGGGGGTGGGAAGCGTGTCGGGGTGCAGCCCGGCCAGCCGGCTCCGCACCTCGCCGGCCGAGGCGCGGGGCGGGTCCAGCCCGATCGACAGGTCGTCGCCTCGCGACGCGGCCAGGTCTCCGAGCGCATCCGACAGCGAGGCGTTGGCCCGCTGCCCGGCCCACGTCCACCAACGCGCCCGGGTCGGCTCCACCACCACCGGCACCACCCGCGGCCGAGCGAAGGCCAGCTCGGCTCGCACGTCGGCCAGAGCATCGACGGCCCGGCGGGTGAGCGTCACCCCGACGGGATCGACGCCTGAGGCCACCTCGCGCATCGCGTCGCACAGTTCGTGGCTCAACGGTCGTCCCCCGGAGTTCCACCGCGACCGACCGAGGCGGTCAGTCGGTTCGACCCAGGCAAAGCGCCGGTCCCAGTCGATCGATGTGACCTTCCACGCCCGGCCGCCGAGCAGCACGGTGGCGTAGCTCCGGTCGTTGGTCAACAGGCACGACGGGTCGAGGAACCCGAGCTCGTTGGCGCCGTGGCGCACCACGAACAGCGGCGGAGCGGTGAACACCGACGTCAACTCGAGGTAGTGGCGAAACCCGTAGCTGTGCTCGCCCTCAGGACCGACCGAGAGCATCCCGCCGTCGTCGACGAGCATCCCGCTCGTCACGAGGTGCTCGACTATCGCGTCGGCGTCGCCGCTCTCGATCGCCGACCGGTACTCCGGCACGCGTCCCAGCACCTCGGGCCACAGGTTGCGGCCGATCCGGCCCTCCTGGATCGCCAGAGCGAGCAGCTGGTGGGCCAGCAGGTGCAACGGCAGCGGCGGCGCCTGGACCGGCTCGACGAACCCGCCCGCCCACAGGTGCATCAAGCCCGCGGCCTTCAACAGCGCCGGGCCGTCATCGGTGGTGAGGAACAGCGTGTTGCGAGTGGTTCCCGGCCGCCGCCCGGTACGCCCGAGCCGCTGCAGGAACGACGCCACCGTGGGAGGGTTGTCGATCTGGATAACCCGATCGAGGTCCCCCACGTCGATGCCCAGCTCGAGGGTGCTGGTGGCGACGATGACGCAGTCGCGCTCCTCGGCGAAGGCCATCTCGGCCCGGCGGCGTTCGTCGACGGCCAGCGAGGCGTGCGACACGAACGTGCTCACGTCGCGGGCCCGCAGCTCGGCGGCCAGCGTCTCGACCCGGGCCCGGGAGTCGGCGAACACCAACCGCTTCTCGCCGTGGTGCAGTCCGGCGATCACCGTGGCCGCGTTGGCCAGGCTACCCACGTGGTCGAGGGTGACCTCTACCCCGGCGGCCGTCGCATCGGCGTCGGGAGCCACCACCCGTCGAGACCCCTCGCTGCCGCCGACCAGCCAGTCCAGCAGCCGGTCGGGATCGCCGACGGTGGCCGACAGCCCGACCCGCTGCAGGTCGCGTCCCGTGAGCGCGCCCAGCCGTTCGAGGACCCCGAGCAGGTGCCAGCCCCGGTCGTCGCCG
>Ga0226835_1001174_pt1 | contig 16029 bp, 9 predicted proteins | sample LAC_MetaG_1_FD_163627 | JGI IMG/M metagenome (GOLD analysis project Ga0226835, IMG submission 163627) | Anaerobic ammonium oxidizing microbial communities from anammox membrane bioreactor (MBR) in UC Berkley, California, United States -... | ecosystem: Engineered > Bioreactor > Anaerobic >...
GTCGTGAAACTCTACGTCTGGCTGCAAGAGGCGGTGTGTGCCGATCACGATGTCGACCTGCCCCTCAGCCAGATCGTGGAGAATCTGGCGCTGCTGGGCCGGCGAGCGGAAGCGGGAAAGCATTTCCACGCGGACCGGAAACGAGATCAGGCGCCGCGAGAACGTGTTGAAGTGTTGCTGTGCCAGCACGGTTGTGGGGACCAGGATGGCGACCTGTTTACCGTCCATGATCGCCTTGAACGCCGCGCGCAGGGCGACCTCGGTTTTCCCATATCCCACATCGCCGCAGATCAGGCGATCCATCGGCCGGGGCGCTTCCATGTCGGCCTTGACGGCGCGCAGGGCCGCGAGCTGGTCTTCGGTTTCCACGTAGGGAAACGATGCCTCAAGCTCGGCCTGCCACGGCGTGTCCGGGCTGAAGGCATGGCCCTCGATGCTCTCGCGGGCGGCATAGAGTTCGAGCAGCTCGCGCGCGACCTCTTCAACCGCCCGTTGGGCGCTCTCTTTGGCACGCGCCCATTCCTGCGTGCCCAGGCGGTTCAGCGGTGGGATCCGGTCATCTGCGCCGACGTAGCGCGAGAGTCGGTCCGCCTGGTGAATGGGGACGTAGAGCAGATCGCTGCCCGCGTATTCGACAATCAGGTATTCGCGCTCGGTCTGGTCGATAACCCGCTTTTGTAGCCCGACAAAGCGCCCGATCCCGTACTCGACATGCACGACATAATCGCCAACTTCCAGGTCGGCGAATGTCGCTTCCGGCGAGATGGCCCGCCGGTGGACATGGCGGCGTGGCTCCGGGCGCTGCCAGCCGAAAAGCTCTGCATCGGTCAGCAGGTGGTAGCGAGAGATACCGGTTTCCAGGGTCCAGCCTTCGCCAAGCGAGCCTTCAACGAATGTCAATTCTCCGAGCGCGCTGATGGCCTGGACCCGTGTGACCGGGGGGATGTAGCGGTCGTATTCGCCCCACAACTCGGCCAGGCGTTGGGCCTGCTGGCTGGCGACGATGATCCGTTCGCCCGCGTCCGTCATTCGGAACAGCTCGTCCATGACATAGCGAAGCTGGCCCCCATACCGCTGACCGGGTGCAAACACCTTGCCGAGCACCGACTCATCATCAACCGGCGTGCTCTCCGGGTCAAGGCCCAGGCGCAGCACCGTGCGTGCAGATAATTCGTCCTGCAGCTCATCCCAGGTCAGATAGGGCAGCGGATAGTCGGCAGGTAGCTCGCCGTTGGCCTGCTTATCCCGGCGCAGGCTGACCGCTTGCTCTTCCAGGTCTGCCATGCTGTCCTGGAGCGCGCCCCAGTCGTCGATGACGATCAGTGCGTCGTCTGGCAAATAGTCAAGCAGCGTGGCCGGGTGCGTGTGGAAATAGGGCAGGTAGAACTCCAGATACGGGAAGGGGACGGCGTTCGCCAGCGGCTCCTGATCGGGCCGCGCCGAAATGACGTTTTCTTCCGGGTCGGGCTGGGCGGCAAACCAGCTCGCCAGCCGCTCGGCGGTTGCCGGGCCAAAACGCGGCAGGGCTTCGCGCGCCGGCGGGATCGCGATCTGCTCAAGCGGTTCTAGCGATCGCTGCGTGGCGGGGTCGAAGGTGCGCAGGCTGTCGATCTCGTCGCCAAAGAAGTCAATGCGGACGGGATACGCTGCCGAGACGGGGAAGACATCGAGAATGCCGCCGCGCCGGCTGAACGTGCCCGGCTCCACCACGATTGACGCGGGGGCATAGCCGTGCTGCAGCCAGGTGCGTAGCAGACTGTCCGGCGAGATGCGCGTACCGACGCGTAGCAGGCGAGAGCCGGCGCGGAACTCGCGCACCGGCAGCGTCTTCTGCATCAGCGCATAGACCGATGTGACGATCAGCGGTGGCCGGGGGGACGCGGTGGAGCGCGTTCCTACCGGCCCGGCCAGTGACGCGAGCGTGGCGAGCCGGCTCTGGATCGCGGTTGCGGTCCAGGGAGCGCGCTCGTAGAAAATCGCCGGCGGTTCGGCAAACCGGGCGATGTCGCGTTCTGGCAACCAGACGGGCAGTTGTTCAGCGATGTTGTAGGCGCGGTCAACCCGACCGGCGATGACCAGCACTGGCCGGTTGAGATCCGCTGCCAGCGCCGCGATCACGAAGGGACGCGCAGCACGCAAGATGCGCTGATCCGATTGTGTGCGGCCCGCCTGAAGATCGCGCAGCAGTGCGTGATAGGCCGGCGTTTGCTGCAAAAGCTCCAATAGTCCGTTGAGCTGCATGGGCCCTCGGTATTCGTTTCTCACTCGGGCGGCGGGTCTGTACGCGTGATCCGGGAATCGGACTCGATCTCGCTGGCCTGCGCGGCATCTGGACCACCGTTGTAGTGGTTCATGGCGGCGTCGATGCCGTCGCGCAGCCACATCTCGATGGCGCCGGCGGCACGTTCAACTGTGTTGGCGATGAGTCGCTCCTCTGCTGCCGAGAATCGCTGGAGCACATAATTAGCCGGGTCCATCCGGTCGGGGGGGCGCCCGATGCCCACGCGAATGCGCGGGAAGTTCTGCGTCCCCAGTCTGGTGATGATGTCACGCATCCCGCCGTGGCCGCCTGATCCCCCCTTCGGGCGGATGCGCAGCGTGCCTGTGGGCAGATCAAGATCGTCGTAAACCACGAGAATCCGCTCTGGCGCGATGCGATAATAGGCGGCCAGCCCCTGAACCGCGCTGCCGCTCAGGTTCATATAGGTCTGCGGCTTGGCGACAAGCACACGGCGCCCGGCCACGATCCCCTCTGCCACTAACGCTTTTGACCGCTTCTTACCCTCGTAGCTCAGCCCGTGGACGCGCGCGAAGGCGTCCACACAGCGAAACCCGATGTTGTGGCGCGTGTCCTGGTAGGTGCGGCCCGGGTTGCCCAAACCTACCACCAGGTAGCGCTCTCCCGGTTCGTTCATGGGCTGGTTCTGTCGCTTCAACCGAAACATCCGGCGCTCTCCTGCCAGGGCTAGTAATCGCTGTCAGGGTAGTCGCGGGCGGGTCGGCGCCGGCTCAGGTGCCGTACAGCGGAATACAGGCCCAGCACCGCAAAGGCACCCAGTGCCAGGTAGCCGCCAGTGCAGAACGCTTGCCGCACACGGCTGAAGTTGATCCGGCTTCCGCCGGAGCTGTTTTGTAGCAGCCGTGGCTCTCCTGTGTCAGCGGGCTGTGCCGGTTCTGCCCTGGGTGCCGGCTGCGCGTTACTGCTCGGTGGTTGTACGATCGGGGATGTCGGTGACGGGCCGGGCGTCGGCTGCTGTGCACCTGGCGCAGCGAGCGCAGGGCCGAGGGTCGGCATGGGGGTCGGCTGGCTGTTCTGGACACGCAGGCCGGAAACCACCGCCTCGCTAAACGTGCCATCGTGCAGGTAAACGCGCAGCCGGAGCTGGTAGATGCCGTCCGGCACGGTCGTGGTGTCCCAGGTACCCAAGACGCCGTCCTGCACCTGCTGATTGACCCGCTCCTGGACCGGATACCACTGCTCGCCGACCTCGCTGGCGAGATCGTATTCGAGAGTGTAGCCGGCAAACGCGGTGGGGTGCAGGGCGGTTCCGGTAATGTTGACCGGCCCAAAGAGCGGCGCATCGTGCGCGGGCGAGGCGATGATCGCCAGGGCGGGCGTGTCCTGCCCGCGCGCGATGACCGGCACGCTCAGCATTGCCGCAAGGGTAGCTGCCAGGATGCCGCCAGAAAGTCGCCGGATAGCGCGCATCACCTGTTGGTCTCCATCCAAAGCCGAAAAAGCAATCGAATAAGTCTAGCAAGGCTGGGAGGCGCTGACAAGGATTTTTTGCGCTGCGCGGCGGGGCAAGGGGGCCTGGTGCCAAAATTGACAAGGCATGGGGACCGTGCCATAATCTTGGTGACCGGCTCGGTGAGGGGTCGGTGATTTTTCTACCTTGCCATCTCAAAAAAGAAGGAGGTGGTGTCGATGCACGATAGTAGTATCACGACCGGCGCTGTGACACCCCTCCTTCAGATGAAGTAGTAGGTGTCACAGCGCCACCATAGAGGACCCCGGCCCCGGCTGGGGTCTTCGCTTTTGAGAGACTGAAGATGAATCGACTGCCTGCCGGAAAGCTTCCAGTGCGACTGCTCGACGCGCTGCTGCGCGATCTGCCCGCCGGGGAGCGCGTGCGCGTCGGCCCTGGGGTAGGCGAAGATGCCGCTGTGATCGATATGGGCACTCGCTATCTGGTTGCGAAGACTGACCCGATCACCTTTGCTACCGACGAAATCGGCTGGTACGCGGTCCAGGTTTGTGCCAACGACATCGCGACGATGGGCGCGCAGCCACGCTGGTTCATGGCGACGGTCCTGTTGCCGGACGCCAGCGCCACCGAAGACCTGGCGCGTCAGATTTTGGGGCAGATCGGACGCGCCTGCGAGGCGCTGTCGATCGGAGTCGTCGGGGGTCACACTGAGATCACGGTCGGCCTGGAGCGCCCGGTGGTGGTGGGCTGCATGCTGGGCGAAGTTGAAAAGGAGGCGCTGGTAACCACCCGCGGCGCACAGCCGGGCGATGTGCTTCTGCTCACCAAGGGGGCGCCGCTTGAGGCGGCGTCGATCCTGGCACGCGAGTGCGCGGCTGATTTGCGCGATCTCATCCCGGCGGGAGTGTTAGAGCGGTGCGCGCGCTACCTGCATGATCCGGGCATCAGCGTGGTGCGCGATGCCCGGATCGCGGTCGAGGTGGGCGGTGTGACCAGCATGCACGATCCCACCGAAGGCGGTGTCCTGGCTGCGCTGTGGGAAATGGCTGTGGCGTGCGAACATCGCCTGGAAGTTGACCTGCACGGTAGCGATGGCCTGTGGTTGCCGGATGCGCTGGCGATCTGCCGTGCCCTGGGGCTGGATCCGGCGGCATCCATCGCGTCGGGCGCCCTGTTGCTGGCCGTGCGTCCTGAAGCCGCAGAGCAGCTCCGCGAACGCTACAGACAAGAGGGGATTGCAGTGTTTGTGCTGGGCCGTGTGTGCGAGGGTGACCCGCTCGTGGTCGACGCGACCGGCCAGCGGCTGCCCTGGCCGCAGCGCGACGAAATCGCCCGTTTCTTTGATGAGTCTCACGCGAATTTGAGGTAAATCGGCGCGCGTTTCGCTTTGCCCTGCATCTTCCTTAGGGGTACAATTCGGACGGTCACCTCGTTGGCGGCGCGCGCATTGGTTGCCGCTCCTGGCGGTTGGCCGTCATCATGCTCACAGTGCCACACAAGTTGCTCGATGTCTTGGGCTGCCTTGCCCACTAGGAGGGGTTCGTCAGATGTTTCAGATGGACATCGAAGTTTTTGAGCAAGTCATGATATTCATCGTACTTGGTACGGCCGGCCTGGCGCTGATCTACGCGCTCTGGCTGCGCAATTTCATTATGGCGTCGGATAAAGGAAACGCCGAAATGCAGCGGATCTGGGGATACATTCGCGATGGGGCGAACGCGTATCTCCGCACCCAGCTTCGGACCGTCAGTATCCTGATCGCCATCCTGACGGTGGCGATGTTCCTGAGCGTATTCGTGGTTAGCCCCACCCCTGAAGCGAACGAGTACTTTAACCACAATGAAGACCGTGCGCGGATTGTGATTGCGATTGCGCGTGCGCTGGCATTTGTGATGGGTTCCTCGTTCTCGGCCATGGTCGGCTTCTTTGGAATGAATATGGCAGTCCAGGGCAACGTCCGCGTCGCCGCGGCTGCCGAGCGGGGCGGGTATCAGGAAGCGCTGAAGATCGCGTACCGTTCGGGCACGATCACCGGGATGCTCACCGACGGTCTCGGCTTGCTGGGCGGCACGCTGATCTTCATCATCTTTGGCAAAGCCTCGCCGGATGTGCTGCTTGGCTTCGGCTTTGGCGGGACGCTGCTGGCGCTGTTCATGCGCGTGGGCGGCGGTATTTATACCAAAGCGGCCGATGTGGGCGCCGACCTGGTGGGCAAGGTCGAGGCCGGCATGGAAGAAGATGATCCGCGCAACGCCGCGGTGATCGCCGACCTGGTGGGCGACAACGTGGGCGACTGCGCCGGGATGGCCGCCGACATTTTCGAGTCGTACGAAGTCACGATCGTCTCCAGCCTGATCCTGGGCCTGGCTCTGACCGCGATCAACGGCGAGTTGTACTGGATCGTGCTGCCGCTGCTGGTACGCGGGATCGGCGTGGTCAGCTCGATTGTTGGTACGTATGCCGTATCGCTGTGGCGCGTGGACGATGCAGAAGAAGCGATGTATAAAAGCTACGAAGTCTCGTCCGGCATCACCATCATCTCCACCTTCCTGCTGGCCTGGCTCTATGCCGGGCAGCTCTCGCTGGCGACGCTGGTGGCAGTTGGTGTCGCGCTCGCCGTGACCTTCAACCCCCTAACATCCTACGCGACCAGCGCCAAGAGCAGCCGCGTGCGGACCATTGCCGCCTCAACCCGGTTTGGCCCTGCGTCGGTGCTGCTTGAAGGGCTGTCGCTCGGCTATCTGTCGAGCGTGTGGGCGTTGTTCGTGATCGTTGCCAGCCTCACAGCGGCGATCCTGGTCTATAGCTTCGAGTTTCCGGATGAGTACAAGCTGCCTGTGGCCGTCATCGGAGTGATTCTGGCCGTAGCGGCGATCGTGCGCGGCTGGATGCGCAATCATCGGGTCGAAGGGTTCTTCCATGCGCTGTGGATCATGGTGGTGGCGCTCTTCCTGATCAGTATGCACGCGGTCCCGGAAGTGCATCGCTATAGCTACATCCTGTTCGGCGTGACGCTGATCGGCGTTGGAATGCTGTCGCACACCGGCAACAACGTCAGTATGGACACGTTCGGCCCCATCTCCGACAATGCAAACGGCATCGGCGAGCTGGCCGGGATGGGTCCGCAGGCACGCCAGATCATGGCCGACCTGGACGCAGCCGGCAACACGACGAAGGCCATCACCAAAGGGATCGCGATCGGCTCTGCTGTGATCGCCGCGGTGTCGCTGTTCGGTAGCTACTTCTCGGACATCCAGCGTGTGCTGCCGGCAGGGCAGACGTTTGAGGAAGTGATCAACCTGGCGGACCCGGTTGTTTTCGTTGGTCTGCTGATCGGTGGCTCGCTCCCGTTGTTGTTCAGCGGCCTGCTGATCAAGGCTGTGAACCGCGCCGCAAGAATGATCATGGCCGAGGTTCGCCGCCAGCTACGCGACCCGAAGATCGTGGATGGCACCAAGACGCCGGACTATGCCAAGGCGGTCCGCATTTCGACGCAGTCGGCGCAGATCGAGCTTGTTCCGCTTGGGCTGATCGCCGTGGTGGCCCCGATTGTCGTTGGGCTGCTGCTCAAGGAGCAGGCGCTTGGCGGCTTCCTGGCAGGCGTCATCCTGTCTGGGCAGTTGCTGGCGGTGTTCATGTCGAACGCGGGCGGCGCCTGGGACAACGCGAAGAAGCACGTCGAGGACGGTTTCTTCGGGGGCAAGGGGAGCGAGAATCACAAGGCGTCCGTGGTGGGCGACACGGTCGGCGACCCGCTCAAGGACACTGCCGGCCCGGCGCTCAACCCGATGATCAAGGTGATGAACCTGGTCGCGCTGATCGTCGCGCCCATCGTCGTGCAGTACGGCGGCTATAGCGCGGGGATCATCGCCGGCACGGTGATCGGTGTGGCGCTGATCGTCTGGGCGGTGCGCCGCAGCGACCGCCGTATAGAGATGGAAGAGGACGCAGCGACCGAGCGTATCAGCGAAGCGGTGGTTGCTACGGACTAAACGCCCCTATTGGTGTGCAAATGGACGCGGCTCCCTGGTGCAGGGAGTCGCGTTTTGTTTCCGCTCCACAGTAGAATCAGGGAAGAGAGGAGCGTCCTATGGCAACCGCTTACACAACGGATTCACGTTTCGCCCGGCATACCCTGCCAAACCATCCTGAGCACGCCGGTCGATTGCACGCGATCGCGCAAGCCGTGACCGAAGGTGGGTTGCCTGAGCGGCTTGTCTGGGTGGAACCTCGCTATGCCGAACCTGACGATTTGCTGGCGGTTCATTCGGCTGCGTATCTGGCGCGTCTGGAAGCGACGCGGGACCACTCGCTGGTCATGCTGGATGCCGACACATATGCCACAGGCGAGTCGTACGACACTGCTTGCCTGGCGGCTGGCGCGGTGCTGGCGATCACGGATGTGGTGCTCGGTGGGGATGCCACGAACGGGCTGGCCGCCGTGCGTCCGCCGGGACACCACGCGACGCCCAACCGCGCGATGGGCTTCTGTTTGCTGAACAACGTGGCGGTAGCTGCTCGCTATGCGCAGCGCCAGCATGGGGTTGAGCGGGTGGCGATCGTCGATTTTGATGTGCATCACGGAAACGGCACGCAGGATGCTTTCTACGGCACACCGTCTGTGCTGTACATCTCGACGCACCAATCCCCGCTGTACCCCGGCACAGGCGCTGCGAATGAGGTTGGGGAAGGGACCGGCGCCGGGTTCACCGTGAACATCCCCCTGCCGCCGGGCGTGGGTGATGCGGGGTATGGCGCGGCGTTTGAGCGCATCGTGATTCCTGCGCTGAGGCGTTTTCGGCCCGAGGTGATCTTTCTCTCCGCCGGATTTGACGCGCACTGGGCTGACCCGCTGGCACAGATGGCGCTGTCTCTTTCCGGCTACGACAGCCTTGTGCGCAGGCTGGTTGAACAGGCTGCCGAACTCTGCCAGGGGCGGTTGGTGGCCGTGCTGGAGGGTGGTTATCATCTGGACGCGCTGGCATATGGATGGGCCAACACGATCCGCGCTTTTCTGGGCGACGAGGGCTGCGAAGATCCGCTCGGCCCGGCACGCGCCGCAGAGCGCGATATCGACGGGGTTCTCCGCCGCATCCAGGCCATACACCATCTTCCTTAATACAATCTTTACCCAGGTTGCGCTTTTGGCACGCGCATAGCATAATGAAAACAGGCTTAAGCAAAACCGGCCAGCTTGAGAGATGGGTGTCACTATGGCTGAGATGATCACGCTTCGCGCGTACCTGAACGAGCTGGAGTCGATGCTGGAGAATGAGTCGCCGACGGAGGTCCTCAGCCACTGCCGGTACATCTTGCAGCATTACCCCCAGAACGTCGCCACCTATCGTTTGCTGGGAAAAGCGCTTCTTCGCAAGGGGCACACCGAGGGGCTGCGCGAGCATTTTGAGCAGGCGGCTGACATCTTCCAGCGTGTGCTGTCGGTCATCCCCGATGACCTTGTTGCCCATCTGGCGCTCAGCGAGATCCGCGAGCAGGAAGGCGCGCTTGACGCGGCCATCTGGCACATGGAGCGCGCGCGGGACCAGATGCCCGGCAATGCAATGCTGCGCGACGCGCTGCGCAAGCTCTATACGAGAAAGTCCGGGCTGGAAAGCACGGGCACCGGCAAGCTCCAACTTTCGCGGGGGGCGCTGGCCCGCCAGTATGCCGACAGCCAGCTTTACGATCAGGCGATTCTCGAACTGCGTGATGCCCTGCAAGCCTCGCCCTCGCGCGTCGATCTCCAGGTTCTGCTGGCGACGCTGTTGTGGGATACGCAGCGCACGCTTGAGGCGGGCGAACTGGCACTGGAAATTCTCAAACAGCTTCCCAACTGCCTGCAGGCCAACGCGTTGATGGCCCGCTTTTGGCTGGCGCACAGCCGGCCCGCCGATGCCCAGCCGTTCCTCAATCGCGTCGAGGCGGTCGATCCGTATGCGGCGGTAGGGATTTTGCGCCCCGGACAGGATGTGCCGGACTCCAACGTGCTGACCCGGCTTGACTACACCGCACGGGCGGCGGCGGCGCTGTCCCAGGAAACGCCGGAGTGGGTTCAGGAATTGAGCGATCTGGGTGAAGAGCGCAGCGCCTTCATCTCGTTCGCTGGCCAGGCGGGGGCTGGCCCCGCGCAGCCGCCCGATCGCGTTGATCTTGCCGCGGTTTTTGCGGACGAACCGGAACCGGCGCAGCCCCCGGAGTGGGTACGCGAGATGCTTGAGGCAGATCGCGACGCGGGGCCGGAATGGATGCAGGGAAGCCATGCGGCAGCAGAACAGGCCGCCGACATTCCTACTCAGGATACGTGGGAGGGCGGCACTGCCGCGCCGGATGAGGAAGAAGCTGACCTGACGGACGAGCCTCTGCCGGAGGATGAAATACCTGCCTGGTTCGCCAGCGTGCCCGAAACGGAGCCGCAGGCCGAAGATGAGACCGTCCCCGACTGGTTCGCTCAGGCGCCGGCTGAGGATCAGGCAGCGGATCGTCCCTCCGAAGCTGAAACGCCGGGCGCGATGACGGAGTTCCTGGCGGCGATTGAGCAGGCGCGGGAAACGCCGTATGAACCAGAGGTCGAAGAGGAGCCGGCTGGCGCCCTGGACTGGCTGGGAGAGTTGGAAGAACTGGAGACATCGGAGCCGGTGTCCGAAATGAGCGCAGCCGGGGCCACCGCGCCAGAGCACGAGAGCTGGGCGCCAGAGGACGCCGTCGCCGAGCTGGGCGCCGCGTCCGCACAACCCGAACCGGCGGATGAGTTTACCTGGGAGGCTGAGGAGGCGGAGGCGGACCTGACGCCGCGGGACTGGCTGGAGTTCGCCGCCCCGACGCCGGAAACCGCGCCTTGGGCGGCAGATGCTGCGCCCGAAGATGGGATCGCAGATATCGACAGCCTGTTGCGCGCGCTGGATGCTACGGAGGCGTCCGGGCAGCCGGATGAATCCGCGAGCGGGTGGCCGGCGGAAGATCACGTTGAGACAGCCGCTTCTGTTCCAGATGTGGTATCCGAAGCTGCTGGCGCTCCGCAGCCCGACGACTGGCTGGCGATGTTCGCGACCGGCGATGAGGAAGAGTTCGAGCAGGCGCCGGACGCCGCTGAGCCGGGCGAGCTGGTCAAGATGGGCCAGCCGGCGGAAGAAGAGCCGTCGCCGGAAGACTGGTCATCGGCTTCATTCGAATGGATGGACAGCCTGCCCGACGTAGAGACGCCCGCTGGTGCTCAGGGGATGCCGGGCCTGGATTTCGCGGCGCAGGATGAGGAAAGCGTCGACGGCTGGCGCGACGAAGGCGTTCAGGCCGAAGCCGAGGCGGCTCTGGTCGATGAGCGCCCGCAGGAAGAAGCGGAGGTCGAACTGCCGGAGAGCACTCCGCCCGCCGAGGTCGACGTGATCACCGCCGGCAGTGACACGCAAGGGGTAGCAAAGGACGACCAGCTTCGCGCTGAGACGCTGGCCTGGGATGCGGGCGACGTGTGGGCCGAAGAGCCTGAAGAGACGGAACCAGCCGCAGCCGAGACGCCTGGATTCGCCCTGCCCGATGCTGAAGCGGCACTGCCCGAAGATGATTTGATGGCGATCTTTGGCGCGCCGGTTGATGTGCCGGCGTTTGATTTCGACGCTGAACTGGCCGCGCGGGAGCTTGACGAAGCCGCGGAGTGGTCGGCGCTGGTGGATGAGCCGGATCAAAGCGTCGCAGCTCTGGAGGAGCCGCCAGCGCAGGGGATGGGCGATGCTGCGGAACCGCCTCTGTATGCCGGGGCAGGGCCGGACGAGGTTGGTGCGCTGGCGTGGGACGCTGTGCCCGAAGAGGAAGAGATTGGCCAACCCGAAGTGCCCTTTGCCGTGGATGAAAGCCCGACTGGCGAATCAGCGGGGCAAGCCGGTGAGGACGTTCCGGCCACCAGCGGCCTGGCGCGTGCGGTTGAGGAAGCCCAGCAGTCGCAGTCACCGGACTGGATGGCAGACTTGGGGGTTCCTCCCGCGCCTGATAACGTCGTAGGCGACCTCTTTGATGAAGCCTATGACCCGTTTGAGGGTGGCGATCCGGCTGGTGTTCCGAAATATGAATCTGCGGGCCACACCGGGGTGCTTCAGCCGGACGAAGAGCCGGACTGGATGCGCGCCTTCTCTGGGGAGCCGGCACTGGACGAGGCAGACGAGAGCGAAGCGGTGGAGCCGCTTGATTTCGCCGCCGTGGACCTGGTCGATGAGGCGCCGGAAGACGTGTTGGCGCCGTTTGATATATCCCCGCAAGCTGCCGAAGCACCCGCTGCTGAGACCAGGCCGCCCGCACCGGAGTTTGATGTGGTTGACTGGGACATGCCTGGCGACGAACTGATTCTGGGCGCCGAGCCGGAACCTCGCGCCGATCAGGAAGCGGAGATGCCGGACTGGTTGAGCGCCATTACCCAGGCAGCAGCCGATGACGTGGCCGATCTGGGGCTGGATGATCAGGAGTTGTTCGCGCCCCCAGAAGCGGCATCCGAACCGGAATGGCTGCGCGAAGCCGATGCGTTCGCGGAAGACGAAGGGTGGGCTGCGACGCCTGAAGCACCATCCACGGACCAGCTTGCACGGGCCATCGATCTGCCGGATACTAGGAGCGCTTCGCCTGCGGAGCCGGTCGAAGAGGACGAGTTCGACCCGACATTCTCGTTCGCCGACCGCCAGCCTACCTGGCTCAGGCGGGGCGAGGGCCAAACCGGGCGCGAGCAGAGCAAAGATCCATCCGAGGGACACCCACCGCGTCCCTGGCTGGACGATCCGTTTGATGACAACTGAGCTGGGCGCGCGAGGCGCATCCGTTCGGCTGCCGCGAAGCTGTCTGGCACGCAGCAGCATGTGAGGAGGATAGGGTGATGGCACCGGCCCCCGATGAGTATCCCGATTTTGATAGCATGACACCTGAGGAGCAGATGGCCTGGCTGGAGAGCCTGGCTCGCCGGCAGGGGGCAAACGCCGAGGAGTTCTTGACGGCGGCGGATCAGGATATCCCGATTCCCGAAGATGTCGAGATCGATGAGCCGGGTTATGTCCCCTATTCCGAACGCGAGGCCGGGCAGGTGCCGTCGACGGCTGAGGAGCCTGAAGCGCCCACTCCCGCCGAGGAGACAGCAGCCGAGCCGGAAGAAGTGGCTGAGCCATTCGCTGCCCTGGATGATGCCAAATTCCAGGCCAGAGCCTTTGAGGTCGCAGCCGAAATGAACGACCAGGAGGAGCCATCGGCGGCGGGCATTGCCGATCTGGAAGCGGCCGACGAGGTGCTCGAGGGCGCTGAACTCGCCGACCCGATGACGTGGTTGGGTAGCCTGGCGGCTCAGCCGGATGACGCGGCGCTGCTGGCCGATCTGGAGCGCGCGGGGCGCGAGGAAGACCTTGTCGCGGACTGGTCCGAGCTGGAGCGGACGTTTGACGAGCCGGCTGCTCAGAGCGAATTGAGCGCGGCGCTTGATTTTGCAGCCTCTGAGGAGTTCGATCTGGATGACATCCTGGGGTTGGCGGAGGCTGGCTCACCAGAAGAGGAAGCCGGCACCCTGGAACAGGAAGACTCCGCCGGCTGGCTAGAGGGCCGCGTCGTTCGAGCCGGATCGGAGGAGGGGCAGGCGCCGGCAGAAGCGGCTGTCGCACCCGGCGGCTCGGACGAGGAGACGGCTCATGAGCTTGAGAGCGAACAACCCGAGGTGTACCAGGCTCGGATGGAGGCAGCCGAGATTGAAGAGGACATCCTCGGTGGCGCCGATCCGATGACCTGGCTTGAGACGCTCGCGCGGCGTCAGGGAGCCAGCCCGGAAGAACTGACCACCGAAGCCGATCTTGAGATCCCTGAGCTGCCGGAGGATACGGTCGTCGACGAGCCGGGCTATACGGAATACTCGCCCTTTGGCATCTTGCCACCACATCGGGACGAGGCGATCACCGAAGCGGTGGGGCGTCAGACAGATGCGGGACAGGCCGCGCCAGAGGAACTGGAAGCCTTGGGGGATTCTCTTAGCTGGCTACAGGAGTTTACCGAGGAACCGCCCGCCGATCTGCGCGAGTGGCTGACTGTCGAGGATAGTTTTGTTGAAGCCGATCTGGATGCGGAAAATGTGATAGAGGGCGTCGGGCAGCCATCTACGGGCGAAACCGATGCGCTGGCGGGCATGACCGACGAGGAGATCGAACAGGCACTGCTGCGCGGCGAGCTGACTCCCGAGCAAGAGCTGGCGTGGCTCAAGCGCAGCACGCCAGATCGGGCAGGCGCGCCCGAAGAAGGCGAGGCCGCCCCGGCTGTGCCCGCGGACCTGCCCGACTGGCTCCAGCAGATGCGCGATGAGGCCATCGCTGCAACCGAATTCTCGCCAACCGACTCCGAACTCCCCGACTGGCTTGAGGAGCCGGTTGAGGAGGTCGCCGACGCCACGGACGATGCTGAGGCTCTGTGGGACGCAGCCGGTGCGGTTTCCGAAGAACTTGAACTGAGCGAGGCTGAGGTTAGCGAATCGGATCTGGCTGCGTTCCTGGCCGGCGAGATCGCCCCTGAGGAAGTCGATGAGCTGGCCGAGGCTTTGGATGAGGAATTCGAGCGGCGCCTTCGCGGCGACGAATCGGAGCCGGAGTGGTATGCCGAAGCTGTGAGCGAGCGGGCCGCGCCTGAGCCGTCGCTCGCGGAGGCGGAGCCGATCGAGATGCCGGACTGGCTGGTGGAGCCTGATGAAGACGCTGCGGCGGAAAGCGAGCTTCCGGCGTGGCTGGCCGAGACAGAAGATGAATCGCCTGCATCGGTGGCTCCAGCGCCTGAATGGCTGGAAGAGTTGCGGGTCGAGGAGTCCAATCTGACCTGGTTAGCGGAGGAAGACCGCACCGTGCCGCCTGAGGTGAGCGCAGGCGCCCCGGCGCGTCAGGCGACGATCCCCGAAGGCGAGTTGTTCGAATCATACCGGCATCGTCTGGAAGAAGCACCCGACGATCACGCGACGCGGCTGGCTCTGGCGCGCACGCTGCGCGCCCACGGCCAGATCACGCCCAGCCTGGATCACTACGAAACGCTGGTAGAAGGCGCGCACCTGCTCGAAGACGTTTCCAACGATCTGAGCGCGCTGGTGGACGAGCAGCCCGAACAGCCGCGCCTGCGCCGTTTGTTGGGCGATGCCCTGATGCGGCGGGGAAGGTTGCAGGAGGCGCTCGATGCCTACCGCGCTGCACTGGAGCGCCTGTAGGCACAGCAACGAAACGTTTTGCGCTATAATCCACCGGAGTGGAGGTCGGGCTGGGCCATCACCCAGCCCGAATGCTGTCTGGATTTGCCCGAACTCAGTGAGGAGGACTCGTGGAACGGACACTTATCATCGTCAAGCCCGACGGCGTGCAGCGCGGGCTGACTGGCGAGATCGTTCGCCGTTTCGAGGCGCGCGGCCTGCGCATCATCGGGATGAAGTTCATGATTCCCAGCCGCGAATTGGCCGCCAAGCACTACGCCCTGCACGAGGGCAAGTCTTTCTACCCGGGGCTGCTGGACTACATCACGTCTGGGCCGGTTCTGGTGATGGCCCTGGAAGGGCCGGGCGCGATCGAAGCGGCGCGCAAAACAATCGGCAAGACCAACCCGATCGAGGCGGAAGCTGGCACCATCCGGGGCGATCTTGGTATGACGATTGGGCGCAACCTGGTGCACGGCTCGGACGGCCCAGAAAGCGCGGCAAAAGAACTGGCGCTGTGGTTCGAGCCGCACGAGCTGGTAAGCTGGCAGCGCGACACCGATCGGTGGATTCTGGAAGACAACTAACGCGGTGTTCAGCCCGCGACCTCATCCACACGCGAGGCCCCGCTGGCTCTCGCGTGTGGTTCTTTACCCCGAAATGGGGCGGCCTGTTGCTACTGAATTCGGACCATAACCGGGGCTTCGCGCCACAACCCTTCCAGATCGTAGTAACTGCGCTTTTCCGGCAAGAAGGCATGGACAACCACATCGCCGTAGTCCATCAGGACCCAGCCATTGGTTGCGTTACCCTCGATGCGCCAGGGGCTGATCTGGTGGCGATCCTTGAGTTCTTGGCCGATGTGCTCAATGATCGCTTTGAGTTGGCGGTCGCTGTTTCCGCTTAAGATGACGAAAAAATCGGTGACGGGCGATATGTGCCGCATGTCCATCAAGACGACGCTTTCGCCCTTTTTGTCAGACGCCAGATCGACGATGGTGCGGGCCAGATCAACCGGTTCCAGTTTGGTGCCTCCTTCAACGCATATCCGTTGTTGGTTATTTTAGCATGACTTCCGGCGGCTGTCAGGCGGGCTAATCCCCACCGGCCAGGGCGATCCGTTTCAGCTCCGTGTACTGCGCGCCATTTGGT
>Ga0226835_1001175_pt1 | contig 16010 bp, 13 predicted proteins | sample LAC_MetaG_1_FD_163627 | JGI IMG/M metagenome (GOLD analysis project Ga0226835, IMG submission 163627) | Anaerobic ammonium oxidizing microbial communities from anammox membrane bioreactor (MBR) in UC Berkley, California, United States -... | ecosystem: Engineered > Bioreactor > Anaerobic >...
CTGAAGTTCGTGACGAACGCCTTGGTCGAGCCGTAGACCGCGCTGCGCGGGGTGGGCTGGTAACCCGCGAGCGACGACACGTTGATCACCCCACCCGACCCGCGGGCCAGCATCGGGCCCAGCGCGGCGTGGGTGAGGCGCACCACCGCGAGGACGTTGAGGCGCACCTCCCGGTCCTCGACCTCACGGTCCAGCTCCGAGAAGCGCCCGTAGGTCCCGAACCCGGCGTTGTTGACGAGCAGGTCGACCGGGCGCTCGGCCGATGCCAGGCGCTCTTCCACCGCGGCCAGGCCCTCGGGGGTGACCAGGTCGGCGGCCAGAACCTCGGCGGTGCCGCCGCGGCGCACCACCTCGTCGGCGGTGTCGGCCAGCTTGTCGGGGCGGCGGGCCACCAGCACCAGGTCGTAGCCGCGGTCGGCGAGCTGCGCCGCGAACTCGCGGCCGATGCCCGCCGACGCGCCGGTCACCAGCGCCACCGGCCGGGGGTCGGTCATCAGGGCTCCTTTCGCAACCGCACGGGAGACGCGGGCCGGTCAGAGGTCGAGGGCGGCGGCCACGGAGTCGGGGTCGGGATCGGCGGCGTCGCCCACCGACACCTCGGCGATCGCCCGCTGCGGGTCCTTGAGACCGTGACCGGTGACGGTGCACACGACACTCTCGCCGCCGTGCACCAGGCCGGAGGCCGCGGCCTTCAGGAGCCCGGCCACCGACGCAGCCGAGGCCGGCTCCACGAAGCACCCGACCTCGCGCGCGAGCAGGTGGTAGGCGGCGAGGATCTCGGCGTCGCTGACCGCGCCGATGGCGCCGCCCGACTCGTCGCGTGCCGCGATCGCACCGTCCCAGCTCGCCGGATGGCCGATCTGGATCGCGGTGGCGATGGTCTCGGGGTTCTCGACGGGCTCGCCGCTCACGAGCGGCGCCGCGCCGAGCGCCTGCCAGCCCAGCATGCGGGGCGTCCGGCGCGCCGAGCCGGCCGCCGAGTACTCGCGGTAGCCCTTCCAGTACGCGGTGATGTTGCCGGCGTTGCCGACGGGGATGCAGTGCACGTCGGGGGCGTCGCCGAGCACGTCGACGATCTCGAACGCGGCCGTCTTCTGGCCCTCGATGCGGTACGGGTTCACCGAGTTGACGACGGTCACCTCGCCGCGCCGCCCGAGCTCGCGCACCACCCGCAGCGCGGCGTCGAAGTTGCCCCGCACCGGTACGACGCGCGCGCCGTGGACCAACGCTTGGGCCAGCTTGCCGAGGGCGATCTGCCCCTCGGGGATCACCACCGCGCAGACGAGCCCGGCGCGCGCCGCGTAGGCGGCCGCCGAGGCCGACGTGTTGCCGGTGGAGGCGCAGATGACGGCCTTGGCCCCCTCCTCCACGGCCTTGGATATCGCGACCGTCATCCCGCGGTCCTTGAACGACCCGGTCGGATTCGCGCCCTCCACCTTCAGGAACACCGAGGCGCCGGCGCGCTCCGAGAGCGCCGGGGCCTCGAGGAGCGGGGTCCCGCCCTCGAGGAGCGTGACGACGGGCGTGGCGCCGGAGACCGGCAGGTGCTCGCGGTACTCCTCGATCAGCCCGCGCCACCCGGGGCCGCCCGTACGGGCCGCTCCCCCGGCGCCGGACCCGCCACCGGCCGGGCTCACGGCTCCTCCCCCAGCACCCGCATCACCGAGCCGACGCGGTGGACGGCCTCGACGGAGCGCAGGTCGGCGAGGGTGGCCCGGAGGTCGGCCTCGCGGGCCCGGTGGGTGATGAAGACGAGCCGCGCCTCGGCGCCGATCCCGCGCTGCTGCATGGACTGGATAGACACGCCGTGGTCGCCGAAGCGCTCCGCGATCCGGGCCAGGACCCCGGGCTGATCGGCCACCTCCATGTCGAGGTAGAACTGTGACTCGACCTCGTCGATGGGCCGGAGCGGCTTGCGGGCCAGCGGGCCGATGGTCGCCCCCCGGCCGCCCGACACGAGGTTCTTGGCCGCGTCGACCAGATCGCCGAGGACGGCCGACGCGGTGGGAAGGCCGCCGGCGCCGCGGCCCGTGAGCATCAGCTCCCCCACCGCGTCGCCCTCGATGAACAGGGCGTTGAACGAGTCGAGGACCGACGCCAGCGGGTGGCGCACCGGGACCATCGTGGGGTGGACCCTGACCGCGACCGCGCCGTCGACCTCCTCGGCGACGGCGAGGAGCTTCACCACGTAGCCGAGGTCGGCGGCGGCCGCGATGTCGCCGGCCCCCACGCCGCTGATGCCCTCGCGGTACACGTCGCCGGCCACCACCCGCGCGCCGAAGGCGATCATGGCGATGATGGCCGCCTTGGCGGCGGCGTCGTAGCCCTCGACGTCGGCGGTCGGGTCGGCCTCCGCGTAGCCGAGCTCCTGGGCCGCGGCCAGGGCGTCGGCCAGCGGCGAACCGTCGTCGGCCATGCGGGTGAGCACGTAGTTGGTGGTGCCGTTGACGATGCCCATCACCCGGCGGATGCGGTCGCCGGCGAGCGACTCGCGCAGCGGTCGGATGAGCGGGATCCCGCCCGCCACCGACGCCTCGAAGAGCAGGTCGACCCCCGCGCTCTCGGCGGTGTCGAAGAGCTCCTTGCCGACGTCGGCGAGCAGCTCCTTGTTGGCGGTGACGACCGGCTTGCCCTTCTCCAGCGCGGCTAGCACCAGCTCCCTCGCCGGCTCGACCCCGCCCATCACCTCGACGACGACGTCGACGTCGGGGTGGTCGACCACCGAGGCGGCGTCGTCGGTGAAGCGCCGGGCCGGGAGCGGGACGTCGCGGTCGCGGGCGAGGTCGCGGACCGCCACCGCCACCACCTCGAGTCGAACCCCGGCGCGGGTCTCGATGGTGTCGCCGTGGTCCTCGACGAGGCGGATCAGCGCCGAGCCCACGTTGCCGCAGCCGAGCAGGCCGACGCCCACCACGCCACCGGCGCCGCCGCTCGACCCGTCGCCACCCACCACATCATCGCCCAAGTGCCCGGTCACCCCTCCGCCTGACCCTTCGCCGTCCGTGTCCATGAAGGGTCCAGTCTCGCAGGTCGCGCTCGGGCCGGTCTCAGGGCCGGGTTCAGGGCCGGGTTCAGGGCCGGTCGAGGCGCACGAGGTCGTCGAGGGTCTCGCGCCGCACCACCTCACGGGCCTCGCCGCCGCGCACGAACACCACCGCCGGGCGGGGCACCCGGTTGTAGTTGGACGCCATGGAGTAGCCGTAGGCGCCGGTGGTCGGGGTGGCGAGGAGGTCACCGGCCCGGACACCCTCGGGCAGGCGCGCCCCGGCCACGACGACGTCGCCCTGCTCGCAGTGCTTGCCCACCACCGTGACCTCGAGCGGGCGCGCCTCGTCGATGCGCCGGGGCAGGAACGCCTCGTACCCGGCGCCGTAGAGCACCGGTCGGGGGTTGTCGCTCATCCCGCCGTCGACGGCCACGTACGTGCCTGCCTCGTCGACGTGCTTAACGGTTCCGACCCGGTAGAGGGTGACGGCCGCCGGGCCGGCGATCGACCGCCCGGGCTCGACGGTCACCCGCCGGCCCGCCGCCGCCCCGTGCAGCGCGCCGGCGTAGTCGGCGAGCGACACCTCGGGGTCGTCGGCGAGGTAGCGGGCGCCGAGGCCCCCGCCGAGGTCGAGCTCCTCGATCGTCACGCCCAGGATCCGCTGCACCTCCTCCGCAAAGCCGGTGACGATCTCGGTGGCCCGGCGGTAGGAGTCGAGGCGGTAGATCTGCGAGCCGATGTGGCAGTGCAGGCCGGCCACGGAGAGGTGCGACGAGGCGGTGCGCCTCACCGCGTCGAGGGCCGCCCCCGAGGCGATCGAGAAGCCGAACTTGGAGCGCTCGGTGCCCGTCTCCACGAACTCGTGGGTGTGGGCCTCCACGCCCGGGGTCACCCGGATCAGGATCCGTGGCGCCGTGGCGCCGTGGGCCACGGCCCGGTCGAGGCGCTCGATCTCGTCGAGGGAGTCGACGACGACGGTCCCGACCCCCGCGCCGAGCGCGGCGGTGATCTCCCCGTCGGACTTGTTGTTGCCGTGCATCACGATCCGCGACGGCGGGAAGCCGGCGTTGAGCGCCACGGCGAGCTCGCCGCCGGTGGCGACGTCGAGGTTCAGGCCCTCCTGGTCGACGAGGCGGGCCATGGCCGTGCACAGGAACGCCTTGGACGCGTAGGCGACGTTGCCGGCACCGAAGTGGCTCACGTACTCGCGGCAGCGCGCTCGGAGGAAGTCCTCGTCGTAGACGAAGAGCGGCGTGCCGAAGCGGTCGGCGAGCTCCTCGAGGTCGCACGCGAGCAGGCCCGCGGGCACGAGGGTGCGGTCGAACGGGTCGGACGTGATCACCTCGGGGCCCTCCCTCCGGTTCCGGCCGTACCGCCACCCGCGACGGACCCGTCGCCCGCGTCGGGTTCGCCGGGGTCGTCGTCGTGGAGGCGGGACATCTCCTCGGGTGCGCCCACGCCGAGGAGGGCGAGGGCCGACGCCAGGCCGACGCGGCAGGCCTCGGTGAGCCACAGGCGGGCCTGGGTCGTCGCCGGGTCGTCGGTGATCACACGGCAGTCGCGGTAGAAGCCGTGGAAGGCCCCGGCGAACCCGCGGACCCAGGTCGTGAGCCGGTGCGGCGCCCGCCGGTGGGCGGCGTCGGCGACCACGTCGGGGTACGCGGCCAGCATCCGCAGGAGCTCGAGCTCACGCTCGTGGGCCAGGGGAGCCAGGTCGACGGCCTCGAGCGGGCGGCGGGCGACGCCCCGCTCGGCGGCCACCCGGGCGATCGACGCGATCCGGGCGTGGGCGTACTGCACGTAGTAGACGGGGTTCTCCATCGACTGCTCGGTCACGACCTCCAGGTCGAAGGTCTGGGCGGTGTCGATGCCCTGGAGCAGGAACGTCAGGCGGGCCACGTCGGGGTCGACCTCGTCGAGGATGTCGCTGAGCGTGATCACGTCGCCGGTGCGCTTCGAGAGACGGACGGTCTCCCCTCCCCGCTCGAGCCGCACGAGCTGGCCGAGGATGATCTCGGGTTCCGGCGCGTCGGCGGTTCCTATGCCCAACGCCCGCAGCCCGGCCTGGAGGCTCGCGACCTGACCGTGGTGGTCGGCGCCCCAGATGTCGATCAGGTGGGTCCATCCGCGCGCCACCTTGTCGCGGTGGTAGGCGAGGTCGGCGGCGAGGTAGGTGACGGAACCGTCGGACTTCACCAGCACCCGGTCGCGCTGGTCGCCGAGCTGCTCGCTGCGCAACCAGCGGGCGCCGTCGGCGTCGTAGGTCATGCCTGCATCGTCGAGGTCGCGCAGCACGGCCTCCACGTCGCCACGCTCGTGGAGCAACCGCTCCGAGAACCACGTGTCGAAGCGCACCCCGATGCGCTCCATGTCGGAGCGGAGCTGGCCGACCACATCGTGGTAGCCCCACTCGCGCGCTTCCTCCAGGGTCACCCCGTCGCCCCGCTCGGCGCGGAGGCGCGCCGCCATCTCCACGAGGTACTCGCCGCGGTAGCCGTCGTCGGGCGGCTCCTCGCCGCGGTAGCGCGCCAGGAGCGACCGGGCGAACACGTCGAGCTGGTTGCCGGCGTCGTTGAGGTAGTACTCGCGGTGGACCTCCGCCCCCTGCGACGCCAGGAGGTTGGCGACGGCGTCGCCGACCGCGACCCACCGCCCGCCCCCGGCGTGCAGCGGCCCGGTCGGGTTGGCCGACACGAACTCGAGGTTGACGCGCGCTCCGGCGAGGGCGGCGCCGTGGCCGAACGCGCCGCCGGCGGCGACCGTCTCGCGCAGCACCGCATGGAGCCAGGTGGGGGCGAGGTGGAAGTTGAGGAAGCCGGGGCCGGCCACCTCGACGCGGTCGAGGTGGGCGGGCGGCGCGGCTTCGAGGGCCTCGGCGAGACGCTCGGCGATGCGGCGCGGCGGCTCGCCCACCGGCTTGGCGATCTGGAGGGCGACGTTGCTCTGATAGTCGCCGAACTCCCGCCGCTGGGCGGGCTCGATCGCGGCGCCGCCGGGCGGCTCGGGGTAGCCGGCGGCCGACAGCGCGGCCCGCAGCGCGTCGAGGAGCTCTCCGGTCAAGTCCGATCCCCAGTCCCGGTCGCCGGTCGCGTACGCGACCGGTGTGGCGCCGCCCGGTTCTAGCCCACCACACGACGGATCGGGGCATCCATTGCGCGCCCGGCCGGGACCCGGTGCACCCACCGGTGAGCCCCCGGCACCTTGTCGGCCGGGCGACGCGCGCCCGGGGTCCGCGAGCGCGGTGCCGGGGTGCCCGACGCTCACCGCGGCCACGTTGAGTGACGGGAACCCGCCACAAGGCGCGAAACGCCCTCCGGCCCATCTGGGCGCCCCGGCCGGGACACCGGCGGGCTGTGGAAACCCCTGGAAACGCCCAGGTTGCCCATCATTCCGGCCGTGGAGCACGCGGCCGTCAAGGCGCGCCGCTATCCTGCCGACCTACACCTGAATGGCATGGGCTGGCCCAGGAGGCCGCGCACGGTGGCCGAAAACACGGAACGTGGCGATAGCGCCGGCCCGGCGGACGGGCCGGTGACCCGGCGCAGCGGGCTCGGTCGCGGGCTGGCGGCGCTGCTCCCGTCGGGAGGGGCGGAGCCCCACCCCTACGAGGGCCACCTCCAGCCGGTGCAAGAGGCGACCGGAACGCCCGCACCCGCTCCGGGCGGCGGCTTCGGACCCGACCTGGTGGCCGAGCTGGCCGTCAACCCTTCGGGCCTGGCGCTGGTGTACCGGGCCCTCGACGAGCTGGTGTCGACGTTCGCGCTCGCCGACGCCGCCATCGTGATCGACGAGGAGACCGCGGGACGCCAGGTGTTCCGCGCCGACCGTCGCCCGCTCGGCGACGACGACGGCACCGAGCTCCTCTTCGCCCCGCCCGGGCTCTACACCGATCCGAGCCTGCCCGAGAGCTCCCTCGACGTCGCGCTGTTCACGTCGGTGTGCACCCTCGCGCTGCGCCTCGACCTGCTGCGATACGACTCGTGGCACGACCCGCTGACCGGGCTGTTCGACCGCCGCAGCTTCGATCGGCTCCTCGACATGGCCGTCGCCCGCAGCATCCGGTACCAGTGGCCGTTCACCCTCGTGATGATCGACCTCGACGACTTCAAGGAGCTCAACGACCGGGAGGGCCATCTGGCCGGCGACGCCGCCCTGCGCTCACTCGGCGAGCGGTTCCGCCGGGTGCTCCGCTTCGGCGACAGCGCGGCCCGGATCGGCGGCGACGAGTTCGCGTTGATGCTGCCCAACACGGATCCCGCCGACGTGCCGCACCTGCTCGAGCGGATCAGCCTCGTCGCCGACGTCGAGGTGCCGTGCCCGTCGTTCAGCTACGGGGTGGCCGTGTGCCCCAACGAAGCCGGGACCACCGAGGACCTGATCGACCTCGCCGACGAACGGCTCTACGCCGCCAAGGGGGGTCGGGAGTGAACCTCGACGACCTGGAGCTCGAGCTCCGGCGCCTCCCCGGCGTGCGGGCCGTCGGATTCCTCGAGCGCGACGGCGTGCTGCTGATCCAGTTGCAGGTGGGCCCGGGTGAGGCAGCGCCGGGCGCGGCGTTCCAGGCCACCCGGATCGCGTACCGCCACAGCGAGCGCCCGGTCGCGGTGGAGGTGGTGCGCTGGCGCGACGTACCCCGGTGGGCGGAGTCGACCGCGGCCGCACCCGCGCCCGCCCCGGAGCAGGAGGCGGAGGCGGGCGAGCCGGAACCGGTCGCCGCGCCCGCCGGAGAGCCCGAGGGCACGACCCCGGGGGCGGACGGCTCCCGACTCGTCGGCGGCGGTGAGAACGCGCCCGGCGAAGGCGCGCCCGCCGGCCCGCGATGGGCGAGGGGGCGCGCCGCCTTCCGCCACCGTGCCTCCGGCGAGGGCGGGGCGATCGGTGAGGGCGGCTCCGGCACCGAGGTGCAGGAGGAGCCCGGGGCGCCCGAGGGTCCCGACGGCCCCGAGGGCCTCCAAGGACTGGAGGGCCTGGAGAGCAGTGAGCCCTGGGCCACGGCCGACGAGCCAGGCGGCGGTGAGGTCGCGGGGGCCCCGGCCACGGAACCGGGCGCCGCCGGTACCGGGCCGGGCACCGACGGAGGCTGGGTGGAGACCGAGCCGGACGGCGGGCCCCCGACCGGACTCGACGCCGGTGCGGAGGGCGGGGCCGGGAGGCACGCGGCCGAAGCCCGGGTGGTGCCCGAACCTCGGGTGCGCCTCCTCGCCGTGCTCACCTTCCCCGACACCGACGAGCTCGAGGTCCACCTCACCTTCGCCGGGCGCCGCTCCATCGGCCGGGCCGACTCCGGCCTCGGCCTGCTCGGCTCGGTGGAGGCGACGATCGACGCCCTGCGGGAGTTCGTGCCCGGGCTGGGGTTCTCGGCGTCGTGGGCCCGCACCCTCGAGTCGACGACGGGTGAGGCGTTCCTCGTGGCGTGCACGGTCTCCGGCGAGGAGGCCGGCACGCGCCACGGCCTCGCCGCCGGCGCCAGCGCGGCCGAGGCCGCGGCCCGCGCCACCCTCCACTCGCTCAACCGGACCCTCGCCCTCAAGCTCCCGGTCGCGAGCTGAGATCACCCGCCCGCGGCCCGGCGGCGGAGGGCGGTGCGGGCGGGCCGGTCGGTGGGCCGGGTCGTGCCCAGCGGGCGGGGTCGTGACGTCGCGCCGGGCGGGCGCAGTCGGAGAGCACCGAGGATCGGTGGCCCGGTCGGTTGACGGGGTGGTACCGGTCCGTCGTGACCCGCAGTCGCCGGGTACGCTCGTCGCCGGTCGGTGGTTCGGTCCGGCGGGCGACGGATACGCCCACGGCCTGCGCCGCGCCCGCCGGGGATCGCGTCCGCAGGCCCACCGACCGGCACCCCCGCCCTCGTAGCTCAGGGGATAGAGCAACGGCCTCCGGAGCCGTGTGTCGCAGGTTCGAATCCTGCCGAGGGCGCCATTGCGAGGTCGCGAGACATGCCGGACGGGTGTCTCGGTGTGAGAGCCCTCCCGCCAGGCCGTCCCGCCCGCTCCCCCGCCCCGCCCGGACCGCCGGGTTCACGGCAACGGAGGCAGGTCCGCGAGCCGCACGACGTGGGGAGACCGTCGCCCGCCCCGGTCGTAGCCGACGCGATCTCCCCAGGCGTGGAACACGGTCCACACCTGCCCGTCGTGGCCGGTGAACACCGACATCCCCCCGGGCCCGTTCATCCCCTTGCCGCGGTGGTGCCACGGCCGACCGGGGGTGTCGCGCTCGCACGGGCCCAGGGGCCCCTCGCACGTAGCCGTGCCGGTGGCGTAGTCGGCGGTGAAGTAGAAGCCCCCGGAGTACAGGAGCCGGACGGTGCCGTCGTCCCGCGCGATCAGGGCCGGGTTCTCGAGGATGAGCTTCTCCCACCCGCTGGGGTCGGTCAGGAGGCGCGCCGGTTCGCCGACCAGGCGGGTGCCCGAGTCGTCGAGCGCCGACGCCCGGATCTCGGTCGGCTCGCCGGACTTGTAGTGGTACTGGGTCCACGCCACGTAGAGCCGGCCGTCCGCGGCGCGCCACGGGAACGGATCGATGGTCGGCCCGTCGGTGCCGCACATGAGGGGCTTGTCGCCGAGGGGCTCGTAGGGGCCACCCGGGGCGTCGGACACCGCCGGACCGATGCACTGCGACAGGTCGTCGTCGGCGTCGGTCGGGCTCGTCAGCCACAGGACGAATCGCCCCTTGACCTCCATCACGCCCGGCGCCCAGACCGTGTCCTGGCCGGCCCACGCCGGCCGGCGCGCCAGCGCCTCGGTCGGGGGACCCCAGGTCCCGGCGCCCGTCGCGCGACGCACCGGGACGAGGAGGCCGTCGGCCGACGTGGTGAACAGCCAGTACGACCCGTCAGCGGCGAGGACCGCCGGATCCGGGCCTTCGAAGTCGACGGGTCGGGTCGGCGGAGGATCCTTTGCGGCCGGAGGACCGTCGCCCGGCTCGTCGGTCGAGCAGCCGGCACCCCCCAGCACCAACGCGATCGCGACCCCCGCCGCCAGTCCCCAGCATCGCCGCATCTCGTCTCCTCTGACGTCCCCCGAAGTCCGGCCCCGGCATTCACGCCGGCAAGCCCGACGGGTGCCCGAAGCTACCGGCTCGCAGCTCTGGAGGCGCCGAGCACCGGGCCCGGCCGGGACCCGCCGGGTCGCCGCGCCGCGGGTGCTTGCGCCGCTCCGCCGAGCCGCGCCGCGCGGCGGCGCGGCCCGCGTTGACAGCCCGGGGGGCCGGCGCGACGCTCGACGAGGCACGCTCCCGCGTGCCGGTTCCCGAACCACGGTCCGCTCCACGGAGGTGCCACAAGGGGGAAGCCATGTATCTCTTCAGCCGTCGAACACGCATTTCACCAGGCCACATGCGGGACGCCATGACCTGGGCCGTGGGCATAACCGAACAGGTGAACCGGATCACCGGGATCCGGGTCGCCCTCTACACCCGGGTGTTCTCCCCGGAGGTCGGCTCGATCGCGTGGGCGACCTTCGTGCCCGACCTCGCGATGCTGGAGACCGCCAACGACAAGCTGATGACCGACGACACCTACGTCACCAGCGTCGACACCGGGGCGATGATGACGGTGGGCGGCGCCGACGACGGGCTCTACCAGGTCGTCCACGGCGAGCCCGACCCCGACCGGTCGATCGAGTACGTCACGACGGTCGAGTCGGTTTGCGCCAACGGAGCGTTCGCCCGCGGCCTCGAGGTCGGAGTCGAGTGCGCCCGGCTCGCCGAGTCGATCACCGGTGTCCCCACCCTCTTCACGGCCGGCACCACCGGCAGCTACGGCTCCGTCGCCTGGTTCAGCGGGTTCGAAAACATCGAGTCGATGGAGCGTTCCCAGGCCGCGCTGGCCGCCGACAAGAGGTGGACGGAGCTGATCGACGACCAGGCGTCAAAGGTCTACGTCTCCGACCCAGGTGCCACCCGATCCCTCTGCTACCGCCGCGTCGTGTAGCCGGGAGCCCGGACCGCAACCTCTACCGGAACGCCCGGGACCCGCCCCGCCCCGTCCGCAGGATCAGCCCGTGTAGGAGACCCGGCCGGCCACCGCGACGGGCGTCGCGCCCCTTGCCGCCGGCGGGCCGGCAGGGCGCGGGGCGGCCGGGTCCGACGGGCCGTCCCACACGTGCGTCCAGGAGAACTCGACCGCGAGCGGGTCGTGGTCGGAGAGCGGCTCGCCGTCGTCGCGACGGAACTCGTCACGTTCGAACGCGTGGCTCAGGGCCTCGATCGTCACCCCACCACCGCTGCGGAACGCGAACTTGTCGATCTCGTGGTCGTCGGCCCCGCAGTCGACCGCCTGGCAGACGTCGGTCAGGCCGGTGGCCGCGAGGAACTCGCTCCAGATGGCGCCGGCGCCGGGCCGATCGGTGTGGAGGTTGGTGTCGCCGCCGAGGATCACGGCCCGGCCCGCGGAGTGCACCGTCATGAACTCGGCCAGCTGGCGGTAGCCGTCGGCCCGGAGCTGCTCGTCGAGCTCGGTGCCGCCCGCCTCGCCGTGGACGTTGTACACGTCGATCTCCACCCCGGGATCGACCTCCGTGCGGGCCACCGAGAAGCCCTTCAGCGCCAAGCAGTCGCCGGCGCCGCCGTCGCTGGTGTCGGCTCCGCCGAAGCATCCCGCCCACATCCGGCGCGTCACGGACCCGAACGGGTAGCGGGACAGCCGGTTGAGCCCGTCGGCGACCAACGCCTCGGGGCGCCGGGGGTCGGTCCCGATCGGAGGCGTCGCCGGGGTCGACCGGTACGGGTGGGTCACCTGCGAGATGAGGTCGTCGTGGTGGAAGTCCCACGGCGGCACGGGGGGGTCGGGGTCGATCCAGTCCTCCTGGACGAGGACCAGGTCGTACGCGTTCAGCCGCGGGCTGATCAGCGGCGTGTTGACCGACGGTTCCGAGCCGGAGAGCGGCTCGGGCAGCCCGGCCACGTTGTAGGTGAGGGCCCGGATCCGCCCGTTGGTGGTGGACGGACCGATCACGGCCCCGCCGGCCTGCCCACGGTCGGTGGGCGAAGCGGCGGCTGCGCCGCCCACGAGCCCGAGGAGGGCCAGGAGGGCGACCGACGACACGGCGCCGAACGCGGTGACCCGGCGGCGGCGAGGGCGGGAGAGCCGTTGCATAGCGGACATAGTGGCGCAAGTAGCGCTCGACTGCCACCCCCGGCGGCGAGGCGTGCCCGGGGGTCTACGGTGAACTTGTAGCGGGGCGCGACACGGGGCGCCTGATGGGCCGGTCGGAGAGGACCGGTCCACCGCCACCGGCCCGAGCGGGCCGGGCGTCGGCCCCGAACCGGCCCCGCGGTGCACCGCCGACGGGTACACGACGACCGACCACCCGAGCACGAGGAGGACGAGATGCCAGCCAGGACCGCGAGCGCGCACTGGGAAGGAACCGTGAGGGAGGGCAAGGGCACCGTATCGGTGGGTAGCGGCCTCTTCGACGGCGCCCCCTACTCCTTCGGAGCGCGCTTCGACACCGACGCCGGGACCAACCCCGAGGAGCTGCTCGGAGCCGCCCACGCCGGTTGCTTCACCATGTACCTGTCGCTGCTGCTGACGAACGGCGGGCACACCGCCACCCGTCTCGACACCAAGGCCGCGGTGACCATCGAGGTGGGCGACGAAGGCCCGAGGATCACCGGGATCGCGCTCGAGACCGAAGGCGTCGTGCCCGGCCTCGACGCGGCCGCGTTCGAGGCGATGGCCGCCGACGCGGCCAGGGGTTGCCCGGTGTCGGTCGCCCTGGCCTCGGTCCCGATCACCCACACCGCCAAGCTCACCGGCGGCTGATCCCCCACCCCCGGCGTCGGGCGACGACGCGTCGCCCCAGCGACACGGAACCGCCCGACGCCCACCGGTTCCCGGGCGGCGCACCCCCGGGGTCGGCGAACCGACGGCCTCGACAGGCGCGACGACCGGGTGCGAGCCTTCAGGGCATGGACGAGCGCGTGACGACCATCGGATCGACGGTGCTGGTGACCGGGGCGTCGACCGGTATCGGCCGGGCCACCGCATTGCGCCTGGCCGCCGCCGGCTGGCGCGTGTTCGCCGGGGTGCGCCGCGACGCCGACGGGCGCGCGCTCGCCGACGCGTCGGCGGGCTCGCTGACGCCGGTCGCGCTCGACGTGACCGACCCGGCCCAGATCGCCGCGGCCGCCGACTCGATCGCCGACGCGGTCGGCGGGGCCGGCCTGGCCGGCCTCGTCAACAACGCCGGCATCGCGAGGGGCGGGCCGGTCGAGTACCTGCCCGTCGACGACTGGCGGCTCCAGTTCGAGGTGAACCTGTTCGGGCAGGTGGCCGTGACCCAGGCGATGATGCCCCTGCTGCGCGACGCCCGCGGGCGGATCGTGTTCATCGGATCGAACAGCGGCCGGATCTCGACCCCCATGATGGCGCCGTACGGGGCGTCGAAGTTCGCCATCGAGGCCCTGGCCGCATCCATGCGCCTGGAGCTCCGCCCGTGGGGGATGAAGGTGGTCGTGGTCGAGCCCGGCGCGGTGAAGACGGCCATCTGGGACAAGGGCCGGGCCCTGGCCGACGAGCTCGAGGCGGTCATGCCGGCCGACGCCGCGTCGCGCTACGGCGACCAGATCGCCGCGATCCGCAAGGGGATCGAGACCCAGGACCGGACCGGCATCCCCGCCGACCGGGTGGCCGCGGTGGTGGAGAAGGCACTGACCGCCGACCGCCCCCGGGCCCGTTACCAGGTCGGGATCGACTCCCACGTCTCCGCCGCGGCGAGTCGGGTGCTGCCCGACCGGCTCCTCGACGTGGCGGTGGCCAAGCTCGCCGGCCCCTGACCGCCAGCGGCCGCGCCCGCCGCGCCTCGCTCCCTCCGGGCGCCCGCTGCGAGGAGTGGGTAGCGTCGAACCCATGAAGGGCGCGCATCGCTTCGTCGATGCCGGTGACGCCCGACTGCACTACCTCGACGTCTCGCCCGGCGCCGACCGCTCGATCCCTCCCGTCCTCCTCCTCCCCGGTGGGCCGGGCGAGAGCGGCAGGATGCTGCTGCGGGAGCTGAGCCGGGTCGACCTCGACGCCATGGGCCTGCGGCGGGTCGCCGTCGACTACCGCGGCATCGGCCGTTCCACAGGAGCGCCCGGGACCTTCAGGCTGGCGCGGCTGGTCGACGACCTGGAGATCGTCCGGGAGCACCTCGGCGTCGAGCGCGTCGGTCTGCTCGGCCTCTCGTTCGGCGGGTTCACGGCCCTCACCTACGCGTCGACGTGGCCCGACCGGGTCGCGTTCCTCGTGGTGATGGACAGCGCGGCGTCGACCGCGACCGCCGACGTGGCGGCGGGTGCGTACGTCGCCGCGCACGGCACCCCGGCCCAGCAGGACGCCTGGCGCCGGTGGCTGGAGGCTTCACGGGGGCAACGCCCCTGGGACGAGGCGCAGTCCTGCGCCGACTGGGGCGTGCTGGCGCCCCTCTACGCCGCCGGCCGCCTCGGGCGGATGGGGCTCACCCTGCTCGGGCTGCCGTGCCGGGCGGTGCGGCGCTGGCCCGGCCTGCTCCGGGTCGTGTCCCCGGTGGAGCGCCGGATCGGCTACCACCGCGACATCGGCGTGGCGTGGCACCTCGGCGAGTACGCCTCCTACGACGTGCGGGAGGAGCTGCACCGGATCCACGCGCCCACCCTCGTCCTCTGCGGCGAGCGGGACTGGATCTGCCCCGTCTCGGAATCGCGCCGGATCGCCGACGCGATCCCCGGCGCCGAGATGGTCGTGGTGCCGGACGCCGGGCACGCGTCGACTATCGACGCGCCGAGGGCCGTCACCGCGGCTCTGGCGGACTTCGTCGACCGCCGCGTGGCCGGGGAAGGCGGCGCGGGGCCCGCACCGGGCGCTCCGGACCGACCCTAGGGATCGCGCGAGAGGGCGAGGAGCTCGGTGGTGGTGGTCGCGATCAGGCCGGCGACCGCCTCGAGGAGGCCCCCGTAGGGACTGGTCGGACGCCAGAGCATGGCGATCTCCCGGCGGGGGACGGGGTCCGAGAACCGGAGCAGGCGGACCTCCGGCGATGCGGCGACGGGGGGCCGCACGGCCAACTCGGGCAGCAGCGTCACGCCCACCCCGGCCGCGACCATCTGGCGCAGCGTCTCGAGGCTGGTGGCCCGGAAGCCCTGCCACTCGGAGGCGCCCCCCATCCGGCACACCGACAGCGCCTGATCGCGCAAGCAGTGACCCTCCTCCAGGAGCAGGACCCGCTCCCCCGCCATCGCCGACAGGCCGACCGGTCCGTCCCCGCCGGCGAGGGGATGGCCCGCCGGCACCGCGAGCACGAAGTCCTCCTCGAAGAGGACGCGCGACTCGAAGCCGTCGTCGGGAACGGGGAGGGCCAGCACCCCCGCGTCGAGCCGGCCGTCGCGCAAGCGGGCCAGGACCTCGTCGGTCTTCTCCTCGACCAGTAGGAGCTCCAACCTCGGGTACCGGGCGTGCAGCACGGGCACCACGTGAGGCAGGAGGTACGGACCGAGCGTGGGGAACAGGCCGACGCGGACGCGGCCCGCCTCGGGGTCGGCGGCCTGGCGCGCGATGCCCCGGATGGTCTCGGCCTCGAGCAGCATCACCCTCGCCCGGGCCACCACCTGCTCCCCCGCCGCGGTGAGCATCACCCGGCGCGGGTTGCGCTCCACCAGCTCCACGCCGAGCTCCCGTTCGAGCTTCTTGATCTGGGTGGAGAGCGTGGGCTGGCTGACGAAGCATGCCTCGGCGGCCCGGCCGAAGTGGCCGTGCTCCCCCACCGCGACCAGGTACTCGAGGTCGCGCAGGTTCACGGCGGGCCCTCCACGGCGGGGCGGGTCACGTCCGGTCGGGTCACGGTGGGAACCCCCTCGGCGATCACGGCGGCCGGATCGGGTCCTCCGGTACCCGATCCCCGGGTGCCGGCCCCCGGGTGTCCCCTCTCCGGACCGGGTGCCCCGGGCGCCCCGACCCTACGCCCGCCCGTCGGGGGCGGCTGCCGAACCCGCCGGCGCCGGCGCTGCTCCCGAACCCTCGGAGCGAATCAGGTGGTCGAAGGCCGACAGCGCGGCGGTCGCACCCGCGCCG
>Ga0226835_1001176_pt1 | contig 16005 bp, 19 predicted proteins | sample LAC_MetaG_1_FD_163627 | JGI IMG/M metagenome (GOLD analysis project Ga0226835, IMG submission 163627) | Anaerobic ammonium oxidizing microbial communities from anammox membrane bioreactor (MBR) in UC Berkley, California, United States -... | ecosystem: Engineered > Bioreactor > Anaerobic >...
TTTTTATTCGGGAAAGTGGTAAATTTACAGTCTGAAATTTTTGAAAAAGGGGGCGCTTAGCTCAGTTGGTTTAGAGCATCTGCCTTACAAGCAGAGGGTCCGGGGTTCGAATCCCTGAGCGCCCACAAAGATAAAGCCCTAGCTCATAAAGAGTTAGGGCTTTTTCATTTTAAAGCACCGAATAAGTCGGTGACGATTTGGTGACGATTAGGGTAGCATTTGAAGATACCGCTGAGTGGTGAGTAATTGGCTGTGGCCAAGTAAGCTCATTACCTCAAAAAGCGGTGTTCCTTTCTTGGAAAGGATACTTGCGTATCTATGCCTCAAAGAGTGCCAGCCCCATACTTTCTTGCCGTTAGCTCTCAGTGTTTTATCTAAGAACTTAGGGGTGTCCTGCCAGTCAGGAAATACCCTTCCCTTCCCTTTTATGCCCTCTAAACAGGCGGGGAAGGGAACTTTACGGGGTATTTTATCGCTATTTCTGGACTTCCTTGTGTAGAGAATAACATAGTCCTCCTTGATGTCCTGAAACTCAAGGTTAAGGGCTTCGTTAATCCGGCATCCGGTCGCCATTACGAAGTCGAATAAGAGAAGTTGCCGGCGGTTAAGATGAGTCCTAATAAAGTCAATTTCCTCGTCTGAGGGAATGTATTTGAGATGCCTTTTGATAGGGAACTTCTTAATCTGCTGGCACGGGTTCTTAATGACAAGGTCGTGTCTGGCTATGGCGTGGTTAAAGAGAGCCTTGATTGTCTTGAGAGCGGCGTTCACTTGATAATTATCCAGGAACTTGGAACAAAGGAAGGCGGAGTAATCAATCAAGAAGTCCTCGATGTCCTTCCGGCTGATGTCCCTAATATCCGGATTGCCTATAAAGTCGCTAAAGAGCTTCAGGTAGTAGGTGTTGTCGAGCAGGTTCTTTCTGCTGTATTTGACCTCAAGGAACTTGAGCCGGTCGGCAATCGCAAGTTCCAAAGAAATCGATTTGTTCTGCCTGCCTAGCCTGCGCTCCTCGTCAAGCTGGTTATACTTATCTCTCTCGGCCTGAGAGGCTTCCTTTTTGCTTATATAGACGCACTCGCTTCGATAGGTCTTGCCGTTCATATCGAACTTGTAAAACCAACGAATGCCCTTGCTGAGCTTGCGATAATAAGTAGCCATTGTTTATATCCTTTCGGTTGTTAAATTGCTATTGGTAAAATCTGGTAATGCTATTAGGTGTAGGGTGAGAGCATAACAAAATGGTGGATAGGGAAAAGAGGTAAATATGAACTCCCCTTATCTGTCCGTCAAGGAAGTCGCTCAACTGCTTGGTAAAAGCAGTAAATGGGTATATATGTCGAAAGACAGGCTGCCCGGTTATTTTAAGCTGGCCGGCGCTATATTCTTTGACAAGGACATTTTGTTGGCTAGCCTCAAGGCCAAAGCTACTAGAAAGGCGTAATGCCTTAAACCAGGGGGGCGTAATGCCCCCTGTTATATTTGGCAGGCACATTATGCTTGCGCCGCACTTAAATCCAGCCTTTGCTTTTAGCCTTATGCTTCATAATATCGGCCTGCTTCTTTACCTCAAAGGCGTTCTGCCTCATCTGGTAAATAATCTGCCTAGCCTCTTTATTAGGCTTCTGGGGCTTCTTGCCGGTTAGTTGATTGAAGATTTCTTCCAGGAGTGTCCTAGCCATTTTATACCTCTGTTTATTGACAGGGGCAACTTAATCGGCTGGTTGTTAAAGGGCAATGGAAACAATTTGAAATGATTGGCGGATTGTCCGAAGATTCTAAAGATTGATAGACAGGACAGTATCGAAGCGTGTCAGGTAGATATAGAAACCGCAAAGAATGAAGACAAAGGCAAGGAAAAGCATCTTATAGGTGGCCGCGTATGCTTCAGCAAGTGCGGTTAAGATGACCGCCTCGATAGAGTAGTATAGACCGAATAAGACCAAGATAAAAAGCAGAACGGCAATCATAGGGAGTTAAGCTGCTTAGCTTTTATTAGCTTAGGTGGTTTGTATCTATTGCCCTGCTGAACAATGGTGAGCTTAACATCAGGCCTATCAGAGTAAAGAGCTTCAAAGAGCTTCCATTTAAGCTTCCAAACATCAGTCTGATAGCCTTTACACTCTACATACTCGGTTGTACCGTCATTGTGGTGGACAATAAAGTCAATACGATATTGGCAGACAACATAGCCATTGACAATTAAATCAAGGTTGACTTGCTTATCATAGCCCTTAATATCCTTCGCCTTAATCCTTAAATCAAGCTCTTGAGCGTAATTAGCCTCAAAACCAGAATCGTAACGGAAGCCGTTATATTCCTGCTTCTTAGCATTAGTCCATTTCTTTTGAATAAAATACATAGAGCGTGATATAATACACTAATATTGTATCACACTTAAACATAAAGTAAACTACTTGCTTTCTAGGTAAATATCATGATGGCGTAACAAATAAGTCAACGATCATATCAATGCGTTTTTTGGCTAAATTGCAATATTCATCGCTTATATCAATCCCAATATACTTACGATTCAATAGATAAGCCATTTTTAAAGTCGTACCGCTACCGCACATAGGATCTAAAACTATATCACCATCATTAGACCATGAAAGAATGTGGTCAGCAGCTAGTTGGCAAGGAAACGGGGCGGGATGACCTTTAGCCTCTTGATCCTCTTGTTTTTTGCCAACAACATAATCCCAGATATTACCTTTAATTTTCTGATTTTTAACTGGATTAGCTAGCTTACCGCGTTTTTGATCGTCTTTAGAGTAGTTTTTATAAGTAGTCCCGTTCAGTTGCAAGCCCGCATGAAGGCAATCAATCATAATTGGATTGTGTGTCTTGACTTCTCCTTTAGAAAAAACAAACATAAATTCGAAAACATTGTTATATCGCTTCCGATAAATCTGAGGTATTGGGTTTGTTTTCTGGAATATCATTGTATCGTGAAGATTGAAACCTATTTTCTTGAAATAAAGAGCTTGCTCAAAAGACGAGCCAGTTTCACTTCCGTTTATAGTGGCATCTCCAACAACCCAAACTACAACGCCGCCGGGCTTGATTACTCTATAAAGGGCATCAGCTACACCTTGGAAATCGAAATGGTAGCCGTTGTAATTTCTTAGGTTATCATATGGCGGCGATGTTACTACTAGATCTATGCTATCTTCGGGAAACCTAGCCATAACTTCAATACAATTACCGGGTATAATCTGATTAAGGTAATTATTCATCATATTTAGCAATCAAACCGTTTATAAGTAAAAGTTTACTATCTAATTTCATTTTTCTAATTAATTCATTCTTAGCTTCCTGTTCGGTCATGCCCAATATAGTCTGTTTACGACTTACAAGGTAGTCTTTCTCTTCGAGGGCGACTTTATTAACCGTAACCACTTCCTCATCTACGACTTTTTTAATTTCGCTAATATCGCAATTAAAAATACTGGCAATGGCGGCATTTAAAGTATCCCAATAACGAGTAGAACTATTAAGATTAATTATTCCAGGATTTACAGCTATTGAACTACCAACCCGCCAAATATTAGTGAGATCTTGATTAGTATAATTGTCTAAGATGAATTTCAAGTGAGCGTAAGATAAAAGTGTAACATTTAAGTTAATAGCCTGCGAATAGATCTGGCTTTTCGAAGTCGGATATTGGAAGAAAGGGCAAACCAATACAGCATAGTCTTTACCTTTTCTCCATTTATCAAGCGACTGAACCTTAAAGTCTTTCTGATTCTTGGCTGTCCTAGTAAGCCTGAAAGCCTTTGCATCCCCAACAATTGAGTAAGATGAGGTTTTGCCCTCTACATCAGCGGAATCGGCACGGGTCTTGATAACTGTCGATGGGACTCCAGTTAGGGACAATGATTTTGCTAATATAATATCAGTCAACTTAGACCACAATTTCTCCTCTGAGCTATCATGGTCGAAAATTTCCGGTATTATACCACACTCAAAAAGTAAGTTACTGATATCATCCTTTGATAAGGAAGATAAATCTTGTTCAATCTGATTAAATGAATCATCCAATTTAGCAGTGGAAAAAATCATTCGTATAAGATCATCTCTCAAAAAGCCTCCAAATTAATAAAATTAAAACGAAGAATATAAAGAAAAATCGCCAAAAATATAGCCCCTTGACATAATATTTATAAGTGCTATACTAAAGGCGAACGGTGATGAAGGCAGTGTTATTGATATATCACTAACGCTGGATAACTCGTTTTCACCGTTACGACTATCTGGCCGATATATCAAGAACATTGCCTTTTTAACAACCTCTGGCTGGCCGCCAAAAATAAATGGTTCGATTCCATTTAGAGGAACAAGTGTCGTGCCACATAGAGAGGGAGCGACCAAAAATAACTAGCCTCTTCCCCATACAAACGGATACCTCACGCCGAGCTAACAGCAATAATTCATTAAAAACCTACACTCAGTCAAAACAAGTAAAACAAGTTTTGATAAGAACATCTGTAAGCAAGTTAACTAATGTTGATAGCTCATAGAAGGAAAACGGCTGGCGGTGTGGGAGTAATGTAGCACTATATATGGTACTAAAAAATTATCAGATAAAAGGATACCGGTTGGCAACCAAGACTGTTAAGAATCTGGCAGAAATAAAGAAAGAAACCGGACTAAGTTACAATATGTTATTTACAAACTTTATAAACTACCATATGAACATCAAATCAACTGGCAGAGAAGGGAGAGTAGAGTGGGAGAACATAAAAGAGGGAGAAGAATGCCCTTACTGCCGAGCTGGTAACATTGTAAGCAAATCCGGAAAGTACGGTAACTTTTGGGCCTGCTCAAACTTTCCAGGTTGCGGATTCACACAAACAATAAAGCACAAGAAATAAATATGGCAAAGGACAGGGTTATAAAACGCTCTAAAAAGGCAATAAAAACTGACGGAAAACTGGCCGGAATCGAAATAGAGAGGCAAAAAGCTGAGGCAGAAGCGTATTTTGAGAAAATGTAGCCTTTAAACGGGCAAAATTGAGAGAAATAATCGCGGATGGCTAAATATACGCAAATTGAGATAAAATCGCTGTACGGGGCGTATATGGCCTCAGGAGAGGCATAGGAATAGAGTCAGAACTATACAAACTTAATAGAACGGATATAGTAACCAATTATTAGAAGATAGTCTAAATAAGTTAAAAAACTGCTATTTGCCGGCCGGCAAGATAGATATAAATTATAAATGTAACAAAAAGGAAATTATATGTTAGAACTAACCCAACAAGCCAAAGCGGAGTATGAGCGCCTTACCAAGCTCCAGAAAGAACAAGAGGCTGCGCTCGCCAAGACTAAAAACGATATAAGGCCGATAGCCATATATCTTAAAGAAGTCGGGATAATCGAGAAGGAAACTAGAAATCGGGAGAAGGGGCGCTAATCCCCCTCCCATCAATCAAGGGGAAAATCGTTACAAATATCATTTCGCAAAGTCTGGGCAATTTGGCGAATATCCGAAATATGAGAGAGCAGGAAATCATAAGTCTCTATGAACCACGGAAAAGCAGGGTTGCTGTAAACACGCCTGAAAGGGTCAGAACTTGTCCCGTGTCTAATATGCTCATCCGGGTACAGTATAAATATCAGAATATTATAATTGAATGAAATGACCTTTAAATATTCAGCAACTTCGTCTTGATTGAGTTTATGGATAATAATGTCATTCAGTTCAATACAAAAACGCTCTGCGAAACGATTAGCAACTTCAATCAGCCTATAATTGTAAGTGTCCGCAAAAACATCCCACTCTAAATCTTTGCTTGGCATTCTGTTCTTAATTTCGTTAGGGAACACCGGCATAATGAAATCGGGAAAAGCTGTCATAATTACTCCTTATATCTGAACACAAAGTTAGCTTAAAACAAATTAAAAAGCAAAAAAAGATAGCCTTCAGGCTCTCAAGAAATAATCATTTACTATATGGATAGGGAGATTTTAGGTCAAATCCTGATGGCGATGTGGATTGCGACCGTGATTCACCAGATGTTTATTGAGGAATAACTTAAATAACTAACAATATCAATATGGGATGTTTAATAATCGGGATACCTCTTGTACTCTGTATAATGTGGCCGCCTTTAATACTAATAATGGTTCTGCTTATAGGTGGAGCTTGTTTTATGCTGGAATGGAAAGATTATAAAGCAATGAAATAAAAAAGAGCCGCCTTATTTGGCGGTCTTTTTTTATTTAAGCACTCCAATCAATCTAAGTATTGATTTGGCATACTGCCAACTATTAACAGAGTAATAGGGGTCTGAGGTATCTAAAATAATCTTATCGCCCTTATAATCTACAACAATCTTCTTACCAGACTTACCATCTTTTCTTGATGTAATATAGGTTTTGTTCCCAGCCCTTTTCTCAATAATGTTTTGACTATCGGAAAATTGGTGTTTAATATTGTATTTGTTAAGAAGTTCGTGAATACTGACGATGCTAGGCATTTTGCCATTATCATCAGCTTTCAGCTTGAGCATATTTATGACATTCTTATCCATATCTCCTATTTTAGCTGACTTTAAAGGAGTTGTCAACCTTTTTTTACTTACATCATTAGCTTTATTCCAGATGTCTGTAAGTTGGGATTTGGTTTTGATTTGTTCTGGTTTTAAAACTAGATATTGAGTTTCGCCCTCTGCTGTCATCTTTAACACATTAATATCAGTCTTTCTAGATAATTCTTTTATAAGTTCTCGATTATTATCAAAGAAACTTTCAGGTCTAACAAAATCTGTCTTTGGTGGCTTAGATATAATACCCTTATTATAAGCTTCTTGAAGTGTTGATATTAGTTGTTTAGCTTCACCTTTATTAATATAAGCCTCAACAGCTTTTAGATTTTCATTTATAACCCTTTCTTCTGGTGTCAAAGTAAACTTACTTTTTTGAACATAATCACCGCTATATCTTTTTGCTTTTTCTAAGTCAGTAGTAAAGAAAAACCCACTTTCGTCAAACCCTTGTTGAGAACCAATTTTTGTTTTATCGAATTGCGTAAAACTTTTATTTGTCCCGTGATAAACAGGCGTTCCCTGTGCCTTCACAAACTCCTCCGCACTCTTATACTTTCTAGCTTCTTGGATAAGAGTATTGTTAGTTGAATTGATGGTGGATGGTAGCTTGTTTCTGCTTACATCTTCAATCGATAAACCAGCCTTTAATTTGAAGTTATCAGCAGATTTCTGGACAGTATTACCAATCTTCTTCAAGCCCTTACCGGTTAAATCAAGCGCCTTGCCTCCAATAGTAGAAATAGGCGTACCTATCATTCTAAGGGCTTCACCGGACATACCCAACCAACCAGAGCCAAAGCTACCCTGTTTGTAAGCCTTATTACCAACCTTAATAATCTCCTTTAGGCTGCCATATTCATCATAGATGGTCTTAACATTATCTGGCAATTTATTCCTGACAATAGTCCTGGCTTCGTCAGAAAAAATCTTCCTTACATTATTAACAGCGCCGGAGATGTCCTCGCCCTTCCAAACTTTGCTAGGGAGCTTGTTAGCCATAGAAGACTTAATAGTATCAAGCTGTTTATATGAAAAGCTAGAAATATTATTATAGTCAGCCTTAACAGCCTCAAAAGCAGTCTTAAGAGCGTTGCGCTCGGACAATTCTGGAGTTTTAGAGATAACACTATCAATCTTAGAGAAAAGCTCTTTTTTAGAAACCTTTTCAGTAATACCAGATAAAACCGGATTGACTTGGTTTTTCCAGAGTTGCTTCCTTATTCTGTCGGCCTTAGCGGCATTTTCTGTCCTGCTTACACCAACAATGTTATATTTAAGGGCAACATCAGCTGGGGTGATAGGTGAGTTGTCAATCCCCTTAGCAGATTGAGAAATACGACTAAAAAATGGATTATCGGCCTTGTATGAAGTAATCCTGGCAATCTGGCTTTCATTAGGTGGATAAAGAATCGAGGTTAAACGCTTGCCTGTCTTCTCAGATACAGCCCCTAAAGTAGATAAAGAAGTTCCGGCAGCCTTTCCAGCACCTTTAATAGCATCAGTAGCACCCTTGGTCGCTAAATCAGCAGCATCACCGGCCAATCTAGCACCCTTGCCAGCGGGAATAAGTGAAGCAATATCTAAGACATTTTCAAGGTCTTTGGCTGCTTCAGGGTTCTTTTCCGCCCAAGCAGAAACCTTACTGATAATGATTTGAGCAGGTACAGTAGAGGCAACCTTATTGAAAGCACCGCTGACCGTATCTTCAACTGGCTGAGGAGTAATAGCTTTAATACCCTGAAAAATGATGTCACCAATACCACCTGCGATAGCTCCGCCAGTCCTAAGGGCAAGCCTAGCGCCGGCCTCAAGGTCGTTACCAGCAAGAGAGCCTTCCAAAGCCTTGCTGCCAGCTGACTTAACATCTTGTATTCTATTAGAAAGTTGAGCCCCCAAGGAATTGGATGGCTGGATGGCGCTAGAAGGAGTATAACCACTATCAAACTTGACAATCTGCTCAACAGATAATCCTTTAGCCCTTAATTGGTCAAATTGTTCTCGAGTTAAAGCCATATTATTTTTTAATACTTTGAAAAATAAGCCAAGCATCATCATCGGATAATTGGTCAGGAGGAACAATCACGCTATCACCCAAAATCCTGTCTTTAGCTTTCTGAGCTAACTCTTTGATAGTGTTAAGCTCTTTCTTCATAAGTGATTCGCTAATTTCATAACCAATAACTTTCCCGGACTTATCCAGTATTCTCCAGGTACCAATTTTACTGGCAGCTTTGGAAAGCATTTCGCGCTCACCTTCACTTAAAGCACCATAAGTAGCGCCAGCAGCTTTAGATTGAACAAGTTTATCGATAGTTTCCTGTTGAATAAGTTGCTCAACAGTGGCAATAAAGTCTTGTCTCTCCGCCTTATCAGGAGCTAATGGAGTCCATCTTGTCCAAGAGTGAGAGCCAACCGTTCCCTTCATACCAGAGCTGCCCAGAGCATAGTTCAGACCGTCAATCTTATCCTGTAATCCTTCAGCAATTAATTGGTCAGAAAGGGGTTTTTGTGTCTTTTCAAGTTCAGCCTTTGCTAGAATAACCTCGTTTTTCATATTCTCTCCGGGAACATTTTCAATCTTTATTTTACCAGAAAGGATGTCTTTAGCGTAAGCTAAAGCAGTATCACTGAATCCTTGCTGTGGTGTAGGAGCAATAGCCTTCATAATTCCGCCCCTATAAACACCAGTAATAGATGGGTCGCCTTTCTTTATAACCCTAGTGCCAACCTTTTCGTCTAAGTTCCAATTACTCTCGGTAACGGTAACTGAATCGCCATTAACGGCAGTAACGACAGAAACATGGCCGTAGGGCAATCTGGTTTTTTGAATAAGGACATCGCCAACTTTCCAGTCTTTAGTTGAAATATTGGCACGAGCCATTTTCTCCTCATAGGTATTGCCAAGAGCAGGAACATTATCAACAATCTTGTGAACATAATCACCACATTGACCTCCCCAAGTGCCGGCATCCAATAAACTACCTCCGGAAGACCCACCAGCAGGGCCGCCAGCAACAACACCAGCTTCTTTCTGATAAATACGGCTGGACTGAACTTTCTTTTGAACAGTAGCAATGGAATCGCTAAGAGAAATACCGGCATCAGGGTATTGCTCCATAGCATTTTTAATAGCTTCTTGATTATCAGGAGTGTATTGCGGATTAGCCACATAAAAGTCATTCAGCTTGGTGGCAAGTTGCTCTGGAGTGTCTGTCAGGAGAAGCCCGGCCTTATTAGCAACAATCGGGCTGGTCTTCATCAGCTCCATAATAGTTTCCTTGTTCTTTTGGATATTAGACAGTTTAGCCTCGGCATCGCTAACGGCTTGGTCTAATAACTTGGATTCCTCGCCAGTCAGCCTTAAAACCTCGCTTATAGCCATATTCTCTTTAGTAGAGAAGATAGACTTAACGGAATTAATGAAGTTAATCCGATCATTGGTCAATCTTTCAATGGCGTTAGCCCCCTTATCCATAATGTCAAAGGCCAGGGTAAAGTTACCGTCAATGGCAGATTGTGCGGCCTGAGCAACGGCAATTTTAGAAGTGTAGTTCTCCTTAATGGCGTTCTGGCGCGCATTAGAGATAGAAGCAATGCCTGGTCGTTCGGCGGCGGTATCAAGCTCTTCCCTCATCATCTTGGAATAGCTGATAATATCATTGGTAAGTTCCAGCTTTTGCTTGGTAAGTTCCGAATAATTGGTGTCTTTAATAGAATTAAGCATTGAGTCGTAAATACCCACTGCTTTGTCTTTTAAGGGGTTAAATTGAGCGTCATAGCCGGCAATCTGCTGGTCTTGCTGGCCTTGAATGTTCTTTAGGTTATCCTGCTCGGCCTTGAGAGCGTCTTGATTCTCCTGAATCCTCTGAGCTTTAAGCGCGTCAAGTTCAGCCTGTAAAGACTTCTGCTGTTCGGTAGCAGATTTCAGGCTATTATCGGTGTAAATACCCATAGCCCTGTCGTTGGAAGACGGCAAGTTAAGGCTCGGACTCTGGATGCCAGCCGTGACAACATCGGAGCTAATCGGGTTTTTAGGCGTGCCGTAAAGAGTTCCGCCGATATTGGCAGTTACATTGTAATTGGGGATAGCCTGAGGATTAGGGATAGCGGTAGAGCCTTGTGGAGCAGTCGGGGCGGAGATTTCCTTACCGCCGGCCTTAGCATAGTTTTGAAGGTCGGTTGGGTTAAGAATCTTATCGCCCTTTTCGGTGTAATAACTGCCTTTTAACTTATAAAAATTGGTTATAGCCATATACTTAGATTATAGCACACTACGAACAAATAATTAGTTTAAGTTGCCTAGTAGCATTAGTCCCACTAAACCAAGCTGTACCTGTGTACCAATAAGAATCGTTAGAGATAAGGGCGTCAGCAGTAATAGAGCTAACATAAGTTTTGCTAAGAAGCGTACAGATTCGTTGAGCGGTGTAGTTATAGTTAGCACTTTCCTCGAGAATATTCTTATAAGTAGATGTAAAAACACGAGTCGGCAAAATCATTTTGCCGTCGCTAGAGATTCTGTATCTGACCTCGAACTCAGTGCCATCAGAAACAGCTTGTTCATCGCTCCAAGTAATTGAAGGAGAATAAGTGCCAGTTTTCTTTGTGGCATTTGAAGAATAAAAGGTTTTGCCAGAAATAACATCGCTCTCAGTTGCTGTTCCGTCATCAGGAAAAGTACCGGAAACGCCGTCAATCGAAACGCCATTTTTAATGTTAGAAGCCGTCTTATTAGGGTCGGCAGATTTAGACCAAGAATTAGATGAAGACGAGAAAACATAACGGACCCCGTCTTTTATATAAACCTGTTCATCACTTGGGCTTGTAGGGAAAGGCATATTAGTTAATGGCAAGCCAAGAAGTGCCGTTAGAGAAATAAAGCGTATCGGTATCAGTCTTAAAAAAGAAAGAAAAGGCATTATCAGAGGCGATAGGAAGGCTTGTCCCGCTACTGATAGAAGAGGAGGCGGATGAAGCTAGTTTGGCGCTGTTAATGCCATCGTGGTTATGCTCACGATTGAACCTTTCCTGAATTAAGAAAAACAAATCAGGATTATTTGTCCCAAGATTAAGACTTTCTAGCTGGTTGTTCTGTTCCATCATAGAAGATAGTAATTTGACTAATGCCAGTGGAGTTGGCGATAAAATTAATCCTAACTTGGACAGAGTAGGTGGAAAGGTTATTAGCGTTAAACTCTTTAATCATCCCCCTGTCTCCGTCTGAATACTTAATGCTCCCCAAAGATTTAACAGCCGCTTGGTGATCAGACAAGGTGAATGCCATATCAGAGCCGGAATATAAAGCGGTGGCTAACTCGACAACAACCTTTCTAATCCGCACATTGCCGCTGAAATGGTATCTATTACTAGACCAGAGAGCTGCCCCTCCGGCGTTGTTAAGGTAAGTCAAATAAGCTTTGGCATTAGTCGAGATGATAAAGTTGTCGCCTTTAGAACAGTGGATTCCCTCAATAGCATCGTCAGCTGAATTATAGAAAAAGAAGTAATATTTCTTGCCGTCATAGCAGATAATATCTCTGTAAGTGGAAATGTAGAGCCTCTCTTTGAATTGAGTGATATTACCCTTGAAGACCATATTGGAAATATCAAAGAGCTTAATAATATTAATGCCATTGAAATAACCGCAATAGTAATTGTTGAAAACTAAGAGAGTCCCATTGTAAACATAAAGAGCAGAGATATAGTCCTCAACCTCAAAAGACGCCAGCCAATTATTAACATCAACGCCATCCCAAACATAGAGCTTGGAAAGTCCGTGATAGCCGTTAGTATTACCTGTCAAAGGCTGAGCGGCGATATAAACTTTCCCCTGGTATTCCTCAAAGGCAGTAATATTATAATACTGGTCGATAGTCAAAGCAGCCTCGACGATAGTCGTGCCGTCAAAAGAGATAATCTTATTGCCATTTGTAATATATAAAGTATCCTCAAAAACCAGTAAATGGTGGGCAACGCCAGAAGTAAGGGCCGTCTTGCCTTTAGTGGTAGTCCACCAAGTATAGTCGAAAGAAGACAGTGCGCCGTTAATCTTAGCAATATCAGTATCAGAAGTGGCGTAATAATCACCCTTAAAGAAAACAATATCAGAAATGCCTTTTTTATAGTTACGCCCGTTATCAGTGCCTTTTTGAGTGGGAACGCCGGTAGATGAAAAAGAGTAGATGAAACCGTCATCATTGGAAGTGTCAATACCGAGAGCAACAATATCAGCATCAGTGCCACCCTGCTTATTAGTCCAAGCGATAATATCCTTACAAGAGCCATTGTCGACAACGGCCGGTTGGGAGTTCAGTACGCCAGGAGTAGCGTGTAGGTTATGCCCCTTGTCTTTAGGAGAAAAACCGCCAGTAGGCAAGAAATCGCTGACAGAAACACCTTTATTAAAGTCTTGGTAATTAATGGTTATTGAAGGCATAGATTAGAATAATTGAAAAAACGCAGATGTATTAGCAACTACTGGGGCAACTCCATAACCAATTATAGACTTGCCCTTACCACTATCACCGCCATCCCGGAAACTAATTTGGAAATAATCGTTACCTAGATAATCAGCACTACCACCGGGCATATAACCTGACTCATAATCAGCCGCATCGCTATTGGATGTAATAGTCGTTCCGCTAATAGCCAGAGTCCCAACATTTTTCAATTCAGGATTAAGAAGAATCGCTTTAGAATCAGAAACTTTGCGGACAGAACAGGTAGTATATTGCGTATTGCTATATTCATATATAGTCCCCCAAGTAAAAGCATCACCGCTAATCGTAGCACAAACGACCCTGGAAGCGTTAGCCCTGTGAAAATAAACCAGTATTTTAGAGGAAGAAAGGGCGCAACAAGCGTCAACATTCATTTGTCCTGTCTGACCAGAAATGAAATAGTCCTCAGTTCCAACAGTCGCAGTTGTGCCAGAAAAAGAAACAAGAAAAAATCGAGGTGATGCCGTGCTACCGCCACAATAACAAATAATTTTGTCGGTATCCAAGAAAAAACCGCCAAAAGGAACATAGGCAGGAGACCTTAAAGAAGAAGCGCCAGCTGCGAAGGAAATGACAGTGCCGCTGACAGAAGCTCCCCTTACAAGTCTCTCATTATATAATAACGCAAAGTAGTCAGTATTATATGAGACCACTCTAACAGATTCAGTCGCGGAATAATAATTACCATAAGCAGACCCAAAAGAAGGAGTAGTCCCGGAAATAGTAGCGACTTTACAATAAATGTTATAGTCAGAATTAATTTGATAGTGGACAACAATCTTATCTGTGTCTAACTTGTCAATGCTACACGAAGCAATGACTCCTGAATAAACTTGAACAGAAGTGCCAAAAGTAATAGAAGTACCAGAAATAGTGGCAACAACAACTCGACAATCAGAGTTTGTTATGTCCTTATAAATAACAGCAAACTTGGTGTCACTAAGACGGCAAGAACTAACTAAATCAGTATTGCTGGTAGTAAAAGCTGAGGCAGAATCTTTAGTAATAGTTAGTGCCATATTACGCTTCCTGAGCAGAGGCTACGCAGCCCCATTTGCTCGTTACGGTGTCATAAATAAAACCGACAGTAAGAACTTTGCTAACAACAGTTGTGGTTGGTAGAGCAACACCCTTTGCTTCGAAAGAAGTCCCCCAAGTAATAGCTCTGGCCGTTCCGTTATCTTTAATCCTTATAATCAATTTCTGAAAGTTAGTCGGAGTGCCTGAAAGATTAGTGGTCATTGAGGTAATAGCCTCCGCTTGGGCGGTAATAGTAACGCAATCGCAATTATCAGTATTAATAGTGGGAGTCGCGTGAGAAGTAATGGAGGTTATACGAGGTGTAACCCGTTTATTGGTTAATGTTTCCGTGCCATCAGTATAAGATAATTTAGAATCGGCAACGGCCTTAGCCGTGACAAACTTGGCATCGTCTGTACCCGTATCAACTTCAGCCCCAGTAGCTTTAACTGGGATAGCAGTAGTTTTGGCATAAGAGCTGTCTTCCATCGCTTTAGCAGTGACAAACTTAGCGTCATCAGTACCTGTATCAACCTCTGCGCCGGTAGCTTTAACAGGAACGGTAATAGCAATATCACCGCTACCCAATAAGGTAGTGGAATTGATGGTCTTGATATTTGTACCACTAACAAGAGCTGCCTGATAAACAGTATCAAAATAAGTTTTAAGCGTGGCCTTTATATTCGACCAAGTGAGCTTCTTTTTGGCATTGGTTGCCGCGCTGTCCTCAATCATCGTAACATCAGCGTCAACAGGAGTGGCCTTATCGGTAAGCGCACTAATCTGGGCGGATTTGCCAGCTCTAAAAATATCGCTATCAGCAATGGCTTTGGCGGTGGCAAACTTAATATCATCAGTCCCTGTATTAATCTCAGCACCTGTGGCCTTAGCATTGGCGGTTGCTCCGTCGGCAACATTGATAATAGTCCGGACATTAGCTGCTGTCAGAGCCTCGGGAACGCCTGTAGAAGCGGTAACTCTACCGATAATGGTGTTCTGGGCCAAATCAGCCATTTTAGCCAGGCTAACGGCCTTATTATCGATAGTCCAGATCGCCCCTGTACCGGAAACAGTAATATCACCCTTATCTCCGTCAGCAATACTTCCGCTAATAACAATATCCCCACTTCCCAATAAAGAAGTTGAGTTAATTGTTTTGATATTCGTTCCGCTAACCAGAGTCGCTTGTTTGGCGTCAACGGCTGTCTTAACTGCTTTTTGAGAAGCAATAAAGCTGTCAGAATTATCAGTCAGGTCTGTTTTAAGCTCTCTAGCGGATAGAATTTTGTATCTAACTGCGCACATAGGTTTTAGGCCTCAGTTGTTTCAGTTACAACCTCGGAAGTTTCGTTTTGAGTATCAGCTTTAGTTTTCTCCGCAATTTCTTGATTGATTAAGCGGAGATTAGCTTGGGTCTGCTCTAAAAGGGCTAGCTGGTCATAAGCTAGGGCTTTCAGGGCTTCTAAAGACATTTCTTTGATATTCATATTATTTAGATAATTCGTTAATAGCGCTAATCTTGTCTTCAATGCTGGAAATGGCACTCAGCAAGGACTGCTTTTCCATTTCAAGCTGAGCTAGTGAATACTGGCCGATAGACTGAGCTATGGTAACAGTATTACCCTCAAGGTCTTTAACTTCCTGCGGAACGAATAACTCATAGTATTCGTTGTTGATTTGTTCGTTTTGAACTTGTTTTGCGATAATCATATGATTAAAGTTAATTAAATAGTAAAGTAAAAGTCTGTCCCGTCGAACTCAATGACACCGGCTTCTGGGGTTGTTAGGTTAGTGCCAGCAGTGAACTTAATGGGGGCGGTATTAGCTGTGGCTGTGCCGGCTGGTAAATGGAGCTTAGCTGTGGGACTAGTCGTGCCTATACCAACATTGCCACCGCCAGTAACAACCATTTTAGGAATAGCAGAATTGGC
>Ga0226835_1001177_pt1 | contig 15990 bp, 11 predicted proteins | sample LAC_MetaG_1_FD_163627 | JGI IMG/M metagenome (GOLD analysis project Ga0226835, IMG submission 163627) | Anaerobic ammonium oxidizing microbial communities from anammox membrane bioreactor (MBR) in UC Berkley, California, United States -... | ecosystem: Engineered > Bioreactor > Anaerobic >...
AAGCAACGTTTGAACTTTACAGGATCCCCCCACTCATTACAACCACTACGGGTATACGCCGTATATGGCTGATGGGACTGGTCCTCAACGGGGCAGCCCGGTCAGTTTTTCCTTTCTCCAGTGCCGTCTGTGCCATACTACGGATTGATGAATCGGATTATTGTTTTGGCCACACGCACAATTCCGTAGTCAATCACGGCGAGGGTGAGGAAGAACGCCGCGGTAACGATGGCGCCGCCTCCAATAACCATTCGCAAGTGTCTCACGCCTGAACCCTAAGAAGAAACACCGAAATGTGCGGACTGTATTGTTCTATCGGATTCCTCCCGGATCAAGACCGGCTCGACCTGGTTGCGCACCGTGGGCCCGACGGGCGGGGCTGGCGGGAGTTTGCATCTCCTTGCGGGCCAGTGGCCATGGGTCACCGGCGTCTCGCCATCATTGATACTAGCGATGCCGGCTTACAACCGATGGCCGATCCGACGGGGCGCTTTCATCTTATATACAACGGAGAATTGTACAATTATCTGGAATTGCGTGAGGAATTGAAGGCACGCGGGGAAATTTTCCTGACCGAAACCGATAGCGAGGTCCTCCTGCGGGCCTATGCCGTATGGGGCGAGGCAGCGCTCGACCGCTTCCGCGGGATGTTTGCCATCCTAATCTGGGACCAAATTAAGAGACGTCTGTTCGTTGCCCGCGACCGTTTCGGCATCAAGCCGCTCTATATGGTTACCAACGCTCATGGCGTGGCGTTCGCCTCGGAAATCAAACAGCTTCTTGGTCTGCCGGGATTGTCCGGGCGTATGAACCTAGCGCGGGTCCACGATTTCCTGGCGAGTGGTATCGCCGATCACACCGCCGAAACCCTGTTCGACGGGGTGTTGCAACTACGTGGGGGTGAATGCGCCGTGGTCGACGCCAACGGTACCGGCCCGCTGGAGGTGCGGGTGCGGCGCTGGTACGAGATTATCGACCCAAACAAACATCTCGCATTAACGGAGCAGGAGGCTGCCGAGCGTTTTCGTGAACTTCTCACGGATGCGGTGCGAATCCATTTGCGCTCTGACGTGCCGGTTGGGAGTTGTCTATCCGGTGGACTCGATTCGTCGTCGATCGTGTGTCTTATGGCGGATATGCTCGGCTCCCGAAACGGAGGGGCGAATGTCAATACCGTCTCGGCGTGCTACGCGGAAAAGAGCGTCGACGAGAAGCCTTTCATGGATACGGTCATCTCCCATACTCAGGCGTCGCCGCATTACGTCTTTCCGCGAGCCGAGGATGTGTTTGCGCGGGCTGCCGATATCACCTGGCATCAGGACGAGCCCTTCGGCTCGACCTCAATCTTCGCGCAATGGTGCGTGTTCGAGGAGGCCAAGCGAGCCGGCATCAAGGTCATGCTTGATGGCCAGGGCGCGGACGAGCAGCTCGCCGGATATCACGGCAGCTTTCATTACTACCTGAGTGACCTCGCTCGGCAGGGACGCTGGCTGAAGCTGGCTCGCACGATTGGCGAACGCGCCAGCATGCACGGCGTGCCTGTTTCGCAGCAGATTCAGCGTTTCATTGTGCCGCTCTTGCCAACTCGGTTTGCGGCTCTGCTGCGGCGGAGGCACCGCGCCCTTGTTCAGCACAATTGGCTTGGGTCCGATACCCTGCGACCCTATATGCAAGAGCCAAGCGCGTTTCAGCTCGCAAGCGATCTGCTCAATCTGCCGCCTGTGACGGATATTGCTACGCTATGCGTTACGCTGACATTTGCCTCGAATCTACAGATGCTCCTTCATTGGGAGGACCGGAACAGTATGGCGCATTCGGTCGAGGCGCGCGTTCCGTTTGTTGATCACCTGCTTGTCGAGTACTCATTGATGCTGGGAAATGATCACAAGATCGTCGGCGGAGAGACGAAGCGCGTGCTGCGTAGAGCCATGGACGGGACCTTGCCAAAGGTCGTCCGCGAGCGGCGCGATAAGCTCGGCTTCACGACGCCGGAAGAGGCTTGGTTTCGCGGTCCGCTTCAGGGAGCCATGCGTGAGGCCGTTGAAGCGACGTTGCGGCGGTTTCCCGGTCTGCTCAATGCAATAGGCACGCGCCGCCTTGCCGACGATATGCTGACCGGCGCACGGCCGGTGGATTTCATCCTCTGGCGCATCGCGAATTTGGGAATCTGGGGGGAACGGTTTAGCATTGCATCGTAGCTCGGCGCTTTGGGTGGTCACCAAGCGGATCGAGATGCTCACGGATGTCCTTTCGCTGCGTAACCGGGAGACGCCATGCGGGCGAGGGCATAAAGCGCCCAAACAGAGCTCCGTAGGTCGCTTGGCGCGGTCATTCTGGCGTAAGCCAACGCCGCTGCCGGGTTCGCGAGCGGGACCTTTTCACGATTCGCGAACGAGGCCGCGACGAATGGATAGACGAGACCCCGGGCCACGAGATCGGCGATGCTCGCACGCAACCTCGACGTAGCAGCGCATGGCACATGATCTCGCGCCGCTAATACCGACATCACGTCGATGGACCGGAACGATATCCAGGCAATAAGCTTGTCACCGGCGTATTCGGGCATGTTCGTCGACAAGCCGCTCTGCCGCGTCCACCCCTCCCGTGCCTGCCCCCACCAGTAGGGCCAGGTTCCGCTGGCGGGGAAACTGCTTCCCGGTGCAGCGGCACCGACGAATTGCGCAATGATGTCTCTTGCAGCAGCATACGCTGCCGCTCGCGCATTCGCGTTCATACTGTCGAACACTGCATGCGCCCACACATTCTGGTGGTTATAGGGCACATTGACACCGTCGAAATTGAAAGCGCTGCCCTTCGGCCAGCGTAGAAAATGCCTGCCTGGCAGCGGCTCGCGCGACTGCGGACCCGCCACCGCGAGCTCCTCTATATGCCCACTCAGCGACAGCACATCGGCCCGCAACTTGTCATGCGTCTTGAGCACGGCACCCCGTTCGATCTCGCGCTGGTAGCGATTAAACAGCAGCAGCAGCCGGCTCGTCTGCACTGCAAACAGCGCCGGCTTGCGGTCGACGGTGAATCCTTTCGCCTCATAGCCGATATCGGAGCCCACCAGTCGGTCCAAGAGATAGACCTCGATGTCGAGTCGCCGCTTGGCGTCGGGCAGAATGGATTGCGCAAGCTCGGCACCGGTGTCATCGGACGTGGCAAGAATGATCAGGTCGAGCAGGCCGTTGAGGAAATAAATCTGAGACCACGCAACCCGGCCCTCGATATTGTTGGTGCCGAGCTCCATTACACCGGATGCGTGATTCCCGCGAAGGTCCCGCGCAAGCAACCTCGCGATCTCGTTCGCTGATGTGGCCGTGGCGACTCGCCCATTGCTGTCCAGAAACGAAGGTCCGGCAGCGTTTCTGATGGCTTCATCGCGAAACCCAGTCTCGGGCGACCATCGCACGAGCTTGAACACTGGCTCCACATTGTCCACCACAAGGTGGGCGGTTGAATAGGGTTGCAACGTCCCCGTGGCGCGGTTGAGGCACAGCACGACGATGTCGGGACCGGACACAGCAACGTCCTGCGCACGTAAGCACCTCGGAAGCCGCTTCACCTTCAGCGGTGAACTCGATTGCGCGTCAAGTGTGACAAAAAGTGTCCCCCCGATTACCCAGAGCCCATCCCCGGAGGCGATGAAACGCAACGCCGGGACCATCTCGTAGTGCGTGCCTGCGGGATCCTCGATCGTGGGCAGCGTGGCGATCGGCCAGGGCGTGATCGCCGGCTCTGGGTAATCGGGGTCGAGGACGACGACCTCGTTCACGCCTCGCTCGTTGTCGTAAAGGATGGCGAGCACCCGGCCATTGTGCACCACCGCGTCGCGCAGGATGGGCTCGGCATCCATCGGTCCGCGAATCCGGATCTCGCGCTCCACCTTCGCACCGACCCGGTACAGATAGAGGTGGCCGGAGAACATCTCACGGAAGAACACTACCAGCCGTCCCGGCGCCAGCTCCACCATTCTCAGCGGCACGCCATCGCGTGGGAACGAAATGCGCCCGAGCCCCGTTACCTCGAGAACGCTGGCGAGCCGCGCCGGCTGCATCAGCAGCCGCGCCTTGTGGCTTGGCGTCGCAAACCGCGTGAACGGCACCTCGACCTCGGCCTCCGGATCGAACGCCGGCATCGCCTCGCGCATCATTTCGCGACGAGGCGGCGTGATCGAGAGATCAACGAGGCGCGGAGGGGTCTCGACAGCAGGCGTGGGGAACGCACGCGTGACCTGTTCGCGGGCTGCGGCAACCACCTTCTCGATGCGCGTCTCGTAGCGATTGCGTAGATGGCGGTCGCGTGCCCACAGCCCCCCGGCTATGGCGGCAATCAGCAATCCAATGATAACGACGCGCAGCGTATGGCCGCTGATCATCGCGCCTCTCTCTGCTGGACACTCGCCAGGCCCAGCAGCACGTAGCACTCGTACTCGCGCACGACGAGGTTCTTCTGTCCGGGCTTGGGCGGATATTTCAGATAGGCGCCGTCCGCCCTGAGATAGGCCAGAAGCGAGCTGAGATAGGCACGCACCAGCTTCGATTCACCGCCCTGCGCCACGAGGAACAGCCCCATGCCAAGATCATAAGACCGCGCCGGCGTGTTGGCATCCTTGCGGAAGGCGGGCCAGGCAATGAGCTTGCCGGAATCCGGATCGATGAAGTCGGCCAGATGCTTCTCGATCGCCCGCTGGTCGAGCTCTCCGGCTAAGGCCCCGCCATGCTCGGCATAGAGCTTGAGGCCCCAGATGATGTATCCAGCATGCGCCAGATCGTTCGGCACCTTCTCGTTCACCGAGTAGTGCCAGTACCAGGCGCCCTGTGCCGTTCTCTGCACATACTTCAGGTGGGCTACCACGGTCTTGTCGGCTACCGCCCGGATGCGCGCGGCCAGTGCCGCATCCTTCTCGATCCGGCTATAGCGCTGCATGACGCCGGCCATGTAGGCGGCGGGGTTGAACGTATCGTAGGGTCGGTCGACCGCCTCAAGCGAGTAAGGTAGCAACCCCGACGGAGATAGCGCCTCCGACGCCAGATAGGGCATGAATGCGCCCCGGATGAGGCCCAGCACACGCTCGCGCGGCGCGCTTGCATCAGCCTCGATCCAGTCCATCAGGGCATCGACCACAATAGCCGTCGAGATTGTGTACTTGGTGTGCGCCGGATTGATTGATCCGTCGCCGTAGGGGTCCCAGGCAATGGGCACACCCCAGCCGGGAAAGCCGTCCCTGCGCTCGTCCGAGTTTTCCATCAGGAACCGTGCCGCGGCAACGGCGAGCGGCGAAACCGTCGTCGACCTCCTGCGCCGCCCATGCAGCAGTTCTGCCTTCAGAATCATCGCGTACCCCTTGGGCACGTCCTCGACCGTGTTGCCGGAATAGTCGGTCGGGCCCCGGCCCGGGAACTTCGGATCGAGCCGCTCGCGCAGCTCCGCATACAGTCGGCCCGCGTCCACCGCGGCACTTGCCGACATGCGCGCCAGCCACCACGACGCCAGCGCCAGCACCAACGCCGCCACGACGCTGAGCGCTGCCAGCTTCACACTCCAAATCAGTACATGGGCCGCCCGGAAGTGTGCTCGCTGCGGATTCCGGTGAAGCATGCATCCTCCCGCCACCTGCGTCCAGCGCGTCGCACACATGTTGCATCGCCAGGAGTTCGCGGCCACCCTGTTGTAGTAGGTTCCTACCTAGTTTGTGTCGCGACAGTTCGAACAGGGCTGATGGATAGCATCCCTCACGTGCGTTTCGCAATAAATCGGCTCGCAAGGCGATTCCTAGCGGTCCTGGGTGCTGCGTTACTCGTCGACATCGCTGCGATGGTTGCGTTGATGGTGTTGGCGGTGCTGGCTTACCAGCCGCATGTGATCGCGCGGCTGCCGCGCGCGGACGCGGTGGCGATCTTCTATACGTCGGAACAGCCGGACCTCGGATTGCGGCTTCAGGCGGCCCGCGATATCCTGCAGGCGGAAAAGGCGCGCGATGTCGTGTGCCTCGGCGGCGCACGGCCGAGGCGCCGCTATTACGGTTGTGAAGATATTATCAACGGCCTTGCAAGGTCTGGGATTGCCCGCGACCGCCTCGTGGCCGATCGCTCATCCAACGACAGTGCATCCAATGTCGAGGCACTCGATCGCATCGCCAGAGAGAGGGAATACCGTTCCATCATCTTGGTCAGCGATTCACTTCATCTTCTACGCCTATCGCCCGACGTGCGCCGCATGACGACAACCCTGGCGATCTCCAGTTATGCAAGCGGTCTGGGCGGTCACCTGAATATCCTGCGCAGAGCCCAGTGGGAAGTGGCGGCATGGTTGTTGCGCCCGCTGCCGCGGGAGGTAAGGCACGTGCTCATCCGCATGACGCGCTGATAGCGGCGCTGGCGGTCCACTCGTCGCATCGGCTGAGTTGAATTCTGCGCCGATTGCATTGTGACGGCGGCCGGCCATACCAGAACGCTTGCCCCGTTTTTTGAATTTGTCTAATCATTTGTAGTCAATCCTTTTTCTGGCAGGCGTAGTCACGACATGTGCGGTATCTTTGGTTATGTCTCGCGGAAGCCCCCGGTAGATCACACGACATTGCGATCCATCGCGAGCCGTTTGCTGCTGGTTTCGGAAACGCGCGGCAAGGAAGCCGCCGGAATCGCGTTTAGCCTGCCTAGTCGGATCGAGGTTCATCGCGAGGCGCTGACCGCTTCCAGAATGGTGCAGGGCAAGGCTTTTCAAAAGCTGTTGTCGATCGTGTGGGCGGAATTGGCCTCTGCCGAGCCAGCAGAGCCGTTTGCGTTTATTGGACATGCACGGCTCGTCACCAACGGCCTGCAGGTTATCGATGCCAACAACCAGCCGGTCGTGTTCGGTTCAGCGGTGATTGTTCACAACGGCATCGTCGTCAACGAACGTAAATTGTGGAAGATGATACCCAATCTGGCGCCGGCCGCCGATGTCGATACCGAAGTGATCGGCGCGCTTCTCGAACATCACTATGGCGCAACCGGATCGATGGTCGACGCGGCGCGCCTCACCTTTGAGGCGTTGCGCGGCGAAGCTTCTATCCTGGGCCTGTTTGCCAATCGCAATGTAATGCTTATGGCAACGAACACCGGGTCTATGTTTGTAGGCAGGAACGAAACCGGCGATTCATTTTTCATTGTGTCCGAAGCGCAGATGGCGCGCCAACTGTTCGGCAAGAAAGGCCTGCCCGGATTTGCCGACGGTAGCTTTATCCAGATCCGTCCGAATAATGCTGTATTGATCGATCTCAAGACCCTAAGCCAGACCTCGTTCGATCTCACGAACCGGCTGCCCGTTCCGCATATCGCGCCGTTTCTTGCCGCGCAGCGCCGCATTGACGGGCAGTGGAAACGCGACGAGCAAGCGCGACGCTTGATGAAGCGCTGCACGCGGTGTCTCTTGCCGGAAACGATGCCTTTCATCGACTTTGATCCGGCTGGCGTGTGCAGCTATTGCCGACACTACACGCCGATCCTTCTCAAAGGACTCGACGCGCTTGAGGCAAAGCTCGCCCAATATCGCAGCAAGGGCGGGGAGCCGGACTGCGCGGTCGCATTTTCCGGCGGCCGCGACTCCAGCTATGGGCTGCACCTGCTGAAGCGTGAATTCGGCATGAACCCTGTTGCTTACACCTACGACTGGGGTATGGTGACCGACATCGCGCGGCGCAATCAGGCGCGCATGTGCGGGACGCTCGGCATCGAACACATCTGGATATCCGCGGACATCAAGGCCAAGCGCGATAACATCCGCCGCAACGTCAATGCATGGATGAAGAATCCGGATATCGGAATCATCCCGCTGTTCATGGCTGGGGACAAATTGTTTTTCAGATATGCCAACGAGGTGATGAGCAATAATAATCTTCGTCTGATGGTGTTCTGTACCAACAAAATGGAAAAGACTGATTTCAAGACGGGATTCTGCGGAGTTGCCCCCAACCATTCAGAGCAGCAGCCATTTCGTGTAACAAGCCTGCGCCAAATTCAGATGTTGCTATATTACGGCAAGAGCTTTCTCATGAACCCGGCTTATCTCAATCGCTCAATTGTGGATACGTTGGCGGCTTTCGTATCGCTTTATCACCAGGAGCGCGATTATCTCTATCTGTACGACTATTGTCCGTGGGTGGAGGACGAAGTAAACGCTGTGCTCCTCAACAAATACGAATGGGAAACCGCGTCCGATCTCGAAACAACGTGGCGCATTGGCGACGGGTCAGCTGCGTTTTACAATTATATCTATTATACAGTGGCCGGGTTCACCGAGCACGACACTTTCCGCTCGAATCAAATTCGGGAAGGCCACATAGATCGGGAGGCAGCTTGGCAAAAGGTCATCAAGGAGAACCGTCCCCGCTGGGATGCGTTGCGCGAATATACCAAGGTCATCAACGTAGATTTTGACGACCTTGTGAAGGTTATTAATAATTTGCCGAAGCTCTATCGAATTTCGGCCTGATCGTTCGGGGGGCTCTGCTGGGATGTATCGCGACAAGACGATCGCCGTTGTAGTGCCATGCTACAACGAGGCAACCCGAGTTGGCCGCGTCATAGAGACGATGCCGGACTATGTCGACAAGATCGTCGTTATCGACGACTGCAGCACCGACACGACAAGCGATGTTGTGACAAAATACGCGACCAGCGATCAACGCATCACTCTCATCCGGCACCACGAGAACCAAGGCGTCGGCGGCGCGATTGCGACAGGCTACAAGTGGAGTCGTGATAATAATATCGACGTGGCTGTTGTCATGGCTGGCGATGCCCAGATGGACCCTGCAGACATGTTTGCCCTTTTAGATGCAGTAATTGTTGGCGGGGTCAACTATGCGAAAGGCAACCGGCTCATTCACAGTAGGGTAGGTGACGTACCGCGAGCGCGCTTGATCGGCAACATTATTCTATCGTTTCTTACCAAAATCGCTTCCGGTTATTGGCATATTGCCGATTCACAAACAGGCTATACTGCAATAGATAGGTCGGCGCTGGCTATCATCGACTGGGACAAAATGTACAAGCGTTATGGCCAACCTAATGACCTCCTCGTTACTCTCAACGTATTCCAATTTAAGGTTCGCGACATTCCGATTCGGCCAGTATATAATATCGGAGAAGTCTCCAACCTCAAGATTCGAAGAGTGTTGTTCACCATCAGCTTCTTGCTAGTTCGTAAATTTCTGTGGCGACTTCGGGAGCGCTATATCGTCCGCGATTTTCATCCCCTGGTTTTGTTCTATTTCTTAGCGGCAGTCCTCGCGGTGTTGAGCATCATCTTTTTCGTCAGGCTCGTTGTGCTCTGGATCATTCAAGGCGAAGCGCCCGTACTGACCAGCATAGCGCTGATGTTTCTTGTGTCGCTTTGTTTGCACTCCAGCTTCTTTGCAATGTACCTCGATATGGAGGCCAATCGAGATTTGCGTTGAAGCCCCCCGGCCGCTTGCCTGAGCGGCGGTCCGCGGGCCGGAGGAAAGCAGGTTCGGACCGCATGACGCTTACTCGGTTATTGATCAGCGAGATCGGATATCTCGGAAGCCGGTTGTCGGCGGCACGGCTTGTCTCGATTGTCAGCGTTCCTCTGATCGCGCTGCTTTACGGTCCGGGGCCGTTCGGCGTGTTTGCGGCTTATGTCGCTGTTGTGAATATCTTCTGGGCGCTGATGTTCGGCCGCTTAGAACTTGCCATCGTGCCCAGTGGCGACGAGTCGGAAGCGAGCGCGATTACAATGGCCGCGCTCGCGCTTGGGGTTCTCACCGTCATCGGCGCTGCGTTGGCGACCTGGGTTGCAGCTCGATACGGGTTCGTCAGCTTCCCAACAGACCAGTCGCTGGCGATGTTTTTGCTGCTGCCCCTCTCGCTTGTCGGACGAGGCGTGTTTCGCCTGTCTATGGCCTGGGCGGCGCGGTGCGGGGAATTTGACATTCTCGCGAACGCCACGATCAGCCAGGCGGTGGTGCAACTGTCCGTTCAGGCAGCACTCGCATTCGCGCCGCTCGACCCGATCGCAGCGCTAGCGATGGGCGACGTCGCTGGCAATGCGGCGGCGGCTGTCGTTTCGCTGCGCGCGGCCCCCGAGCTTCGTCGCTTGCTGCGTGCCGATCACCGGCCTCGCATGAGCCAGATCGGAAATGCTGTCGGACATTGGAAGCAGTTGCCGCTGTACAGCCTGCCATCGGCGATGATGGCGATCATCGCCACAAATTTGCCCTTCATCGCGTTACCAGCACTCGCGGAACCAGTGATGGCCGGTCGCATAGCACTGGCGCTCAGGCTGCTCGATGTGCCGGGCCAAATCGTCGCCACGGCGGCCACGCCGATCCTGGAACATCGGCTCGCCGCAGCGGAGACCGGAACCCGGGCTCGTCTGTTGCTGCAGGGAACTAGCATCGTGCTGGTCATGACCGCCGGCGCGATGCTGGCATTGGTGGGCTGTGGAATTCTGATCGAACCCTGGCTCGTGGGGACGCACTGGCACGGAATCGGGACGGCGCTACCTCTCGTGCTGGCGTTCTCCCTCGGAATCGCCGTCGGCGGCCCGCTCATCAACCTTACGGCCGTGCTGCGCGAGGAATGGGCGGTCCTTCCGGTGCATGCCGTATTCCTTGCTATCATGTGGCTTCTTGCATCGGCGGGCGCTTCTGCCGTAGCCACCATGATCGCATTTGGCGCGGCGTCGCTGCTGCGTGCCGGCATCCTGCTTGTGGTGCTCGTCTGGCGGGGCATCGCTCGCCTACCGTCAAACTCGGAACGACAGATGGCGCCGGGCCATGACCTTTAGCAAAATCACACCGGCGACCTGAGCGCAGGCGGTCGCGACGGCCGCGCCTATCATTCCGAAATACGGAACCAAAGCGATATTCAACACGAGATTGGTCGCGAAGATCCCGCCCTTGAACAGCGATTGCTTCAGCGGGCGATTGGCCTGCGAAAACAGCATGTCGAGCGGAGCCCACGGTGCGGTCAGGACCAGTCCCAGCATCAAGATGATGAGCGCCGGAAACGCCTCGAGAAAGCTGGGGTCGCCGAACGCGACGTGCACGAACGGCCCGAATAGCAATCCGATAACGACGGCCCCGAGCAGACTCAGCGCGGTCGCTGCCCATCGAGCCTGACGAATCGTGTTGGAGAATACATGACCATCGGAACTCGCGGCGGCACGGGCGATCATTGGATTGATGATATTGCGGAGCACCTGGGGGACGAGAGACAGCCCCTCGAAAATCAGCGACGCTATCGAATAGATGCCGACGATCTTGTCCGTAGAATAGGCACCCAATACGACAATGTCGGTCTTGGTGTTGAGTTCGGACACGGTGCCGCCGATCAAGCCCATCGCGCCGAAGCGGATATGCTCACCCATGGCTGCAAGCGAGACGTGACTCCGCGTGGGCGCTAGGCGCGGAAAAAGGTAACTCGCCGAGATCGGGAGGAGAGCGGCTTCGGCGGCGGACAGAGCAACTGGGATCATTTCGGCCGAAACATCGCCGGCTATGCCGACAGCGATAAACATAACAATCAACAGATAACGGCTTGTCGACAACAGTGCATACGCCCGCATGTGATGCAGGCCGTTAACGGTGTTGAGGATCACCTTGTTGAAAGCCATCAGCGGCAGTGCCGGCAGGATGGCAAGCCAGCCGGTCACCGCGGCGGGACTGTGAAACAGCATGCCGACGAGAGGCGCCATCAAGAACGCGAGGAGGGTTGTCGGCAAAGCGACGGCTGCGGTCGCCAGCAGGGAGGTCGTCAATATGATCCGGCATCGCTCGTGTCCCTCCGGTGTGTGCAGATCGAGCGCGGACACCGAGACTTTTTGCAGGGCCGACAGGTGAACCCCGAAGACCGCGATTTGCGATGCGAATAAAAAGACAGCGAGAACCTGGTTGAATATGCCGAGGCCTGCGGGGCCGTAGTGGCGGCCGACCATCATGTGCATCAGGATCCCGCCCGCAGCGACCAATGCGAGTCCGGAAAGATTCCAGATCGAATCTCGCCCAAGGTTTGCGTATCTCAAAGGCGCCCCCAACCCGTCGTCAGATGTTTGCAGGCTACTGGAATTCTCCTTCAGTAAACGGTGCGTCGCGCTCGACCGCCAAGCTCTTAAGCTCGATGCCTGCGCCTTTCACCTGCACCACCAGCTCGACTGGGCCGGCGTCGGATGGAATCGTCGTCGGCAAACTGATTTCACGATCCACTTCGTCGATCAATGCGCTGCCAGCAAGCTTACTCTGTATCGTGCCATCTCGATCGCGCCATTGCACGAAAGCAGTAATCCCACCGTCGCCTCTGGCCCGCACCTTTGCCTGGATGCCGGTCGGTGTGCTCGGAGGCGCTGGCACTATGAATCGATACAGTATCGGCAACAACAGTTCCGCCAGGCGGCTTTCGGGATGACGTTCGAAATGGAGCCGCCACGGCTCGCTAATTGATCGAATCAAAAATTTCCAGTCGACCACCGACGCCGGAGTTTTCAGGAGGCACTGCTCAGACAAAATTCTGATGCGCTTGCTATCCCGTTCATAGGCGAACATCTTGCCGCCGATGCGGCGGTGGGTTTCACCGCAGATCAGTTGAATAGCATCGATGCTCCACGAGGTCCTTTGCTGGGCTTGCGATGCCGAAAGGGTCTTCTCGTGCTTCTGAGAAGCGGGGGAAGGTGAGTCCATTGCGCGGTCCGCGATGACGCGGCAAAGCGACCACGATGCGACGCTTACTGCACCGGGAGTGCGGCCAAGATTTTCAAGCGCTATTCGGAAGCTCACGGCCTTCGGGTCGGGTCTAAAGAGGATGGAAGCCGTACGTCGATGCTGATCGACAACTCCGTCCCATTGCTGCGAGACAGTCACCTCTCCGTTGGACAAATATTGCAGCACGTCGATCTTGACGAGTCCCCGGCCAGTTAGCACGAGTGAAGCCCGCACGGCCGCGTCCATGCGGGAAAGCTGCAGCTGCGGGTCGTAAGGAGGATAATCGGTAGATCCTCCACCCATGCTGATCCGAAAGTGATGCGCTGGAGGCCACTCGGCAGTGAGAGTGAGATTTTGACTGTCTCTCGTCGTATCTTCCGAAGCGGTGAGCATCGTCGTCACGTCCATTTCAGCAAGAAGCGTCGGCCTACCAAGCCGCGGGATGCCGATGATCTCCGCCGCAAGCGACGAGAAAGACGTTTCGAGATCGACATAGCGCAGCTTGAGACCGGTCAAATCGACCGGCGCGCAAGCCTCCCCTGCCGGCCGATCGAGCAGACGAAGCAAACGATAGCCGCGGTGCTCACCCACGATCTCGACATAGCGGGGATCGGAGAGCATTGCCCCGACCGCGGTTCGATAATAGGTCGGGGTCAAATAGCCCGGCAGCAGGGCGAAGCGAATATTTCGCTCGCGCAACCATTGGAACGCCGCGGCAGCGGTCGCCAGCCGGTAGAGCGGTTCGGCTGCGGTGTCCCAGTCGGCAAGCCAGCGGCCTGAGCCGTAGAGCGTGAAGTCCGACTGGCGGAACACCAGTGTTCGCTCATCCGGCTTCAGGTCCGTTTGAAGTGCCCGAAACAACGGTCCGCCAGGGAAGCGATCACGATCGAGAACGAATCTTTCCTTTCCGCTCCAGACGGCGTTGAAGTCTCCATAATTCAGGAGCCGTACAGTCGACTGCAGCAGAACCCATGATGTCGCTAGCAGCACCAGCAGGATCAGCGAGAAACGACGTTTGCGCATATGCTACTCTCGCATCTGGATATAGCGCGACGCGGCGGATGCGATCAGGCAGCCCAACAGCGGTACGAGAGTCATGACGTAGCGCGGGTTCTTGATCATCAAGTCAAAGCCCAGTGCAGCACTCAGCGCGTTCAGGACGAAATACAAAATCACAACAATCCAGAACACTTGTTCGATCAGGGATACACCGCGCCACCGCCAGATCGCGGCGGCGGCAGCCCCAAGTCCGGCCCAGAAGGTAAAGCCGAAGCTCGGCAACTCAAAGAATCCGCGCAACACACCAAAAATGGTGCGATCGAAGAAAGTAACAAGATCGCGACGCGCGCGCAGGTCGCTCTCGTAGTCAATTTGCTCTATCTGAAAGATCGGAACGGAATCCTGGATCGGCGTTCCGAACTGAATCAGGTTCTTGACATATTGCAGGCCACCAACGCCGCAGGCGACAATACAGCAGAGAATTCCGAGCTGCAGTTTCGTCCTTATAGGAACGTCCGCCAACAGTAGGAATGCCGCCCCTGTGAGCGGTATGGCGAGAATCCCGATCGAATGGGAGTACATGGCAAGACCTAGGATGTACCCGATCAATATAGATTCTCTCGAACACGGCTTGCGGACGAAGCGCGCAGTGATCGCACAGCCCGCGGTAAACGCGGTTAATCGCATTGCGTCGATGTGATAAGAGACGGCCATGCTGACGAATAGCGGTGTGGAAAACAGCACAAGCACGGCAAGTCCTGGATAGGCCGTCATGCGCGTGATGCGGAGAACCAGGAACGCGGTGCCGGCGATAAAGAACACCGCAGTGATCCGAAGCGGCGCCATGCTTTCGGTCCCTGCCAGCGAAAATCCCCAAGCCAGAAGCATGTGATAAGCCGGCGGGTGCGATGATGGCGCGAACAATCCTGTTTGGGGATCGGCTTGCAGCAAGGGATAAGAAGCGAGGCCGCCCTGACGCAGGATGTACTTCGCGACAGCGGCATATTCGAGCGCATCGTTCTCCATGACAGGCAGCGCCAAAGCTTGAACAAGAGCCAGCAGTACAAGCGCAAGTGCGAGCCAGCCGACAGCGCTTTTTGGCGGCCGAATAGAGCGAAAGAAATTAATTGTATCGCGATAAACAGAAATGAAGTGCCGTCGACCGTAAGCCGCGACGATCGTAAGCACTGACAGGACAACCAATGACGTCGCCGATTGCGATAGCGTTGGCGTCCACGCGAGCGGCAGAAGGATGGTTGCCGAGTACAGGACCGACACCACGAGTGAAACAAAAAGCGGAGCTGTCGTCCCGACGATCGCTGCTAGATCGATCCTTTCATCCCGGTCGACGGTTTCGACGAACGTTAGCGCCGCGGCCACCAGGATAACTGGCGCAGCGCAAAATGTTACCGCCGTGAAGAAGGCCAACTCTGGACCGTTCACAATTTTCCCCCATAAGCCGCTGAACTGAACGGGGTTCCGCGGACAAGAAGCCTAACAGTGCTTGTTGTAGCGACTTGGATAAAATCTATCACGCAAGAATCGAAGTTATTCAAGGCCGCAGATTTGAGAAGGCAGCCTTGAATCATTTCGCGATTCAAGCGTCAATAAATTTGCCCCCGCCACTTAGCTCCAGAAGAGGTCTAAGTGAGGGCGAAAGTCAAACAAGCTTCCTGTCGCATCCGAGCTCACAAAATCATTAAAGTTGTTATTCGTCAGTATCGGCCGCAATCGGAGCCCATAGTTGGATTCTGGATCCGCAAGCCAATCGTTAACGGCTCCAGTCACATCAATATTGAACCATCCGGGACTGGCAGGAGCCGACGTCGTCGCAATTCGAGTTGCCGACAAGCTGTAGTCGTGCCAGCCGTAGGATTCGTTCCAAGCGGTATGGAGCTTCTCAACATACATGCCTGTTGGGCTGCCCCCCAACTGAGCTTTGTTGTATAGGTAGAGGGTGGCCGAAGTGACGTGACCTGGCAGACCCATGTTAGCGAAGTCAAACTTGATGAGTGAGTCGTACTCATCATCCCAGCCACCGACCTTTAGCTGGTCGTTGTCTACACCATAGTTATCGCCGTAGCTGAAGATATTTGTGACCCATAGGTCATGCCCTTCAGAGCCAGGCTGTAAAATGCGGCTGTTTAGTCCTGTGGTTGCCGTCAGCGACGCCGACGCGGACCACGCCTCCCCATCATAGGCCCCGAAATAGATCGTCTCGCTCCCGGCACCCGAGCCGCCGACGTAACGCACGTTGGCGAGGCTGGCCACGTCGACCACGACCC
>Ga0226835_1001178_pt1 | contig 15974 bp, 15 predicted proteins | sample LAC_MetaG_1_FD_163627 | JGI IMG/M metagenome (GOLD analysis project Ga0226835, IMG submission 163627) | Anaerobic ammonium oxidizing microbial communities from anammox membrane bioreactor (MBR) in UC Berkley, California, United States -... | ecosystem: Engineered > Bioreactor > Anaerobic >...
AGCTGGTTTACGGAACGCGGATACATTCCAAGACAACCGGGGTTGCAGTTCGTTCGTTCCGATTGTGGAAACTGAAAGAGTGTTGGTTACGGTGTACGCGTGGCGGCGTCTTTTGAGTTGCAGTTCGTTCGTTCCGATTGTGGAAACTGAAAGTTTGTTTGGCGTCAGGCAGCCAGCGTTTATTCTCGTGTTGCAGTTCGTTCGTTCCGATTGTGGAAACTGAAAGATTCGAGTTGAATGAACGTTTTGCCGAGTCCCGTGTGTTGCAGTTCGTTCGTTCCGATTGTGGAAACTGAAAGGCGCATTGTGCTTGCGCCAAAAAGGACATTTCCCGAGTTGCAGTTCGTTCGTTCCGATTGTGGAAACTGAAAGCTCTACTACAACCATGACAAACTATCAGGGCTTTTTGGGTTGCAGTTCGTTCGTTCCGATTGTGGAAACTGAAAGTTTCATTCGGATTCGAGTAGAGCTTGATGCAGCGTTCGGTTGCAGTTCGTTCGTTCCGATTGTGGAAACTGAAAGATGGTAATGGCGCGGGTTATCGCTTGCTCCAAGTTGGTTGCAGTTCGTTCGTTCCGATTGTGGAAACTGAAAGCTGGAAACGCCACAATCGGCATTGTGTATCCATCCTGTTGCAGTTCGTTCGTTCCGATTGTGGAAACTGAAAGTTGTTTTAAGAATTGTCAATACTTTTTTTGGCAAAATGTTGCAGTTCGTTCGTTCCGATTGTGGAAACTGAAAGCGAGGATTGATGCGCTGAAAATCATTTCGCCGTATTGTTGCAGTTCGTTCGTTCCGATTGTGGAAACTGAAAGTTGGCGCGCGGCTTTCCTGTTCGGTTTCCCGAAAGTTGTTGCAGTTCGTTCGTTCCGATTGTGGAAACTGAAAGAACTGCGCGGCAACATTACGTGTATGCACTGCAATATGTTGCAGTTCGTTCGTTCCGATTGTGGAAACTGAAAGGCCGATGCGGTCGCGCTTGCGAAAATCAAATTCGATAGTTGCAGTTCGTTCGTTCCGATTGTGGAAACTGAAAGGGCATACATCGCGCGCACGTGTTCGAGCGCCGCAGATGTTGCAGTTCGTTCGTTCCGATTGTGGAAACTGAAAGGTCGTCGCGGCACGCGCACGCTCTTGACGCGAATTCGTTGCAGTTCGTTCGTTCCGATTGTGGAAACTGAAAGCTGCGACAGGGCGGAGGCAATGCGGTAAATCGCGCACGTTGCAGTTCGTTCGTTCCGATTGTGGAAACTGAAAGATGACGCGTTGTTAACCGCACTGCTCGCGGCGGTGCAGGTTGCAGTTCGTTCGTTCCGATTGTGGAAACTGAAAGCTTTACGCTGAAGTGGCGCAACGATTCGGGCTAGATGTTGCAGTTCGTTCGTTCCGATTGTGGAAACTGAAAGACGTGAAACAGAACGCGCAGACATCAACAATCATGTCAGTTGCAGTTCGTTCGTTCCGATTGTGGAAACTGAAAGAAGGGCGCGCCAAAACCATCGCGCGTTATTCACTTGGTTGCAGTTCGTTCGTTCCGATTGTGGAAACTGAAAGGGACGTTGACGGTTCGGGCTGGCATGATTTCGACATGTTGCAGTTCGTTCGTTCCGATTGTGGAAACTGAAAGGACAGCGCGCGAGGTTTTACGTTTCATGGCGCAATCTGTTGCAGTTCGTTCGTTCCGATTGTGGAAACTGAAAGTTCGGTTGGAACTGCAAGCGTGACGACGATTCCCGCAGAGTTGCAGTTCGTTCGTTCCGATTGTGGAAACTGAAAGACGACGCTAACCATTTGTAAAAATGTTCTTTCGCGTGGTTGCAGTTCGTTCGTTCCGATTGTGGAAACTGAAAGACATTAAGGCGCGCCCTGTCAATTCTCCAGACAGACGTTGCAGTTCGTTCGTTCCGATTGTGGAAACTGAAAGTTGCGGTAACCCCAGACACAGCGAACGATTTGGACGGTTGCAGTTCGTTCGTTCCGATTGTGGAAACTGAAAGCTCAAGGGCGCGGGCGCAAGTTCTACGGGCGTATTCGTTGCAGTTCGTTCGTTCCGATTGTGGAAACTGAAAGCCATGTGTTCCGCAGATTTCGCCGTGTCTCAATTTTTGTTGCAGTTCGTTCGTTCCGATTGTGGAAACTGAAAGGCGTTTGTCTTCGGTATAGAGTTCGGCTTGCAGCAATTGTTGCAGTTCGTTCGTTCCGATTGTGGAAACTGAAAGTTGATCGCGCGCTGGCAGCGCAAGCAAACGCGCTTAAGTTGCAGTTCGTTCGTTCCGATTGTGGAAACTGAAAGCCGAGCGCGCGCAGTCGGTTCGGCGACTCGAAATGAGTTGCAGTTCGTTCGTTCCGATTGTGGAAACTGAAAGGCGGTTCTATTGATTCCCCTACTCTTTTGTTTTATTGTTGCAGTTCGTTCGTTCCGATTGTGGAAACTGAAAGCGTAAAGCGACCGCGCAGGACCAAGCAGCCGATAGGTTGTTGCAGTTCGTTCGTTCCGATTGTGGAAACTGAAAGTTTGCGAGTGATGACGACGCGCGCCCCGTTTTGCAAGGTTGCAGTTCGTTCGTTCCGATTGTGGAAACTGAAAGGTTATGGCGCACCGTGTTCATAGACAACCATGAACGAGTTGCAGTTCGTTCGTTCCGATTGTGGAAACTGAAAGACATGGGCGGCAGTCGAGTCTTGCTAGTTGACCGTGAGTTGCAGTTCGTTCGTTCCGATTGTGGAAACTGAAAGGCGTGAACCCAAACAGCCGCGCGCCGATGCCCTGCGGTTGCAGTTCGTTCGTTCCGATTGTGGAAACTGAAAGGTGAAAGTGATTCGCGCCGGCGATAACGACCGCACGGGTTGCAGTTCGTTCGTTCCGATTGTGGAAACTGAAAGCGCGTGTTGTTGCTGTTGAAATCTAATGTCGAAATCTGTTGCAGTTCGTTCGTTCCGATTGTGGAAACTGAAAGGACGAGCATTGGCGCGCATGTGAGAAACATCCTGCCCGTTGCAGTTCGTTCGTTCCGATTGTGGAAACTGAAAGACTTTGGAGTACACGCGCCGCACGTCGTCGTCCACCGTTGCAGTTCGTTCGTTCCGATTGTGGAAACTGAAAGCGCGCCCGCCGATGCGAGGTCGAGCGATGCAACCAAGTTGCAGTTCGTTCGTTCCGATTGTGGAAACTGAAAGTACGGAACGGTTTTTGGTGACGTTGCGCTTAAAATCATTGTTGCAGTTCGTTCGTTCCGATTGTGGAAACTGAAAGCATTGTGGCGCGATTCTAATTGGCAAATTCGGAAAGGTTGCAGTTCGTTCGTTCCGATTGTGGAAACTGAAAGCGATTCACGAATAGGGATTGTGGGCGCAAAAACAAGTTGCAGTTCGTTCGTTCCGATTGTGGAAACTGAAAGGCACGTCGGGGATGAGGTCGAGCAGCAAGAGACGCGGTTGCAGTTCGTTCGTTCCGATTGTGGAAACTGAAAGTCAATCACTTGCGCTTGTGGCGCAAGTGGCTCTTTCAGTTGCAGTTCGTTCGTTCCGATTGTGGAAACTGAAAGCAAATATCCTGTCTATATCGTCTCGAAAGGGCGGTGGTTGCAGTTCGTTCGTTCCGATTGTGGAAACTGAAAGCGTGACTTAATCGTCACGCGGTTTTTTTATTTCATTGTTGCAGTTCGTTCGTTCCGATTGTGGAAACTGAAAGCGTATCCAGACCGCGCAAATAGAGAATTTGCGTTCTTGTTGCAGTTCGTTCGTTCCGATTGTGGAAACTGAAAGAGGAATGGCGAGACCAAGCGTTCAATTCGTTCCGGCAGTTGCAGTTCGTTCGTTCCGATTGTGGAAACTGAAAGTTCTCACGGACGATGACAACGCCTTGCTCGAGGTCAAGTTGCAGTTCGTTCGTTCCGATTGTGGAAACTGAAAGTTTGAGTATTTCCGAAGTTGCTAAAATCACCGGCTTGTTGCAGTTCGTTCGTTCCGATTGTGGAAACTGAAAGCGGGCTCGCGCGTCGTATGTTGAAAAACGGCGCGCCGTTGCAGTTCGTTCGTTCCGATTGTGGAAACTGAAAGATAGACTATCGCGCGAACTGTTTCGGTAATTCGCGTTTGTTGCAGTTCGTTCGTTCCGATTGTGGAAACTGAAAGACGTATATTTTTGCTTCATGTCCGCAATAAACGGCTGTTGCAGTTCGTTCGTTCCGATTGTGGAAACTGAAAGTATTCCTGAAGCGTTGGCGCGGCGTTTGATCACGCTGAGTTGCAGTTCGTTCGTTCCGATTGTGGAAACTGAAAGAAAAATCACGATACTCATTCGCGCCCTTGAATCTGTTTGTTGCAGTTCGTTCGTTCCGATTGTGGAAACTGAAAGGTATAGCGCTTGTATTTATTTTTCCCGGATACGCTTGTTGCAGTTCGTTCGTTCCGATTGTGGAAACTGAAAGACCTCTTTTAGTTCCGTAAAGACGGAACTTACCACCAGTTGCAGTTCGTTCGTTCCGATTGTGGAAACTGAAAGCGTACCCAATGGTCAATCTCGTCCACCGCCATATTGTGTTGCAGTTCGTTCGTTCCGATTGTGGAAACTGAAAGGTGATGGTGTCGGTTGACGAAACGGACGCGGAAGAGGTTGCAGTTCGTTCGTTCCGATTGTGGAAACTGAAAGTGTAGAAGCGGTGGAGGAGGGCGCGGACATGGACGAGGTTGCAGTTCGTTCGTTCCGATTGTGGAAACTGAAAGAAGAACGCGGCGAAGTGAAATCGCTCGGTGCGGCGTGTTGCAGTTCGTTCGTTCCGATTGTGGAAACTGAAAGATTGGTCAAGCGATTGGAATACCGCGATGGCAGATTTCGTTGCAGTTCGTTCGTTCCGATTGTGGAAACTGAAAGTTTCCGGGCGCGGACACGGATTTGGAGCAAGAGTTGGTTGCAGTTCGTTCGTTCCGATTGTGGAAACTGAAAGTTTTTTAATTTTGACGTTTAGCGCTGAATGGCGTTCGTTGCAGTTCGTTCGTTCCGATTGTGGAAACTGAAAGATGCTTGCCCGCCGCGTCCAAGTCACCGTTCATCAAGGTTGCAGTTCGTTCGTTCCGATTGTGGAAACTGAAAGCAGCGGTAATGACACCACAGGCGACGGCTCTAGCGGCAGTTGCAGTTCGTTCGTTCCGATTGTGGAAACTGAAAGACGCTTGTATTCGCTCGCCCGAATCATCATTGCCGACGGTTGCAGTTCGTTCGTTCCGATTGTGGAAACTGAAAGTCGTTATTGATTCGGTCAATTGTCAGAAAAGATTTAGTTGCAGTTCGTTCGTTCCGATTGTGGAAACTGAAAGTGTTTGTGTCAGTGACGTAAATCAATTCTCCCACACGGTTGCAGTTCGTTCGTTCCGATTGTGGAAACTGAAAGGACAGGATGGAGTTCGAGATATGGCGCGCGAAAAGGGGTTGCAGTTCGTTCGTTCCGATTGTGGAAACTGAAAGCACGCTTGCACGTCGCGCATACGCACGTCAACACGGTGAGTTGCAGTTCGTTCGTTCCGATTGTGGAAACTGAAAGCATTCAAGTCCTACGTTGTGATGTTGAACAATCACAAGTTGCAGTTCGTTCGTTCCGATTGTGGAAACTGAAAGTCGTTCGCAAAGCCAAGCGTGACGACCAACGGCGCACGGTTGCAGTTCGTTCGTTCCGATTGTGGAAACTGAAAGCTGAACGGTAATCTGAAGAGGACGGTAGGCAGAGCCCTCAGGTTGCAGTTCGTTCGTTCCGATTGTGGAAACTGAAAGTCTTGAAAATCCTCGATGCGCTTTGCTTTGACATCTGGTTGCAGTTCGTTCGTTCCGATTGTGGAAACTGAAAGGAAGGTTGGTCGGCTAATAATCCATCGCGACCTGTTGGTTGCAGTTCGTTCGTTCCGATTGTGGAAACTGAAAGACGTGATTCTCCTGTGTCTTTGGGGGTGAAGATTTTGTTGCAGTTCGTTCGTTCCGATTGTGGAAACTGAAAGTCCAATTGCAACGCACTGGGTCGCTCGTCAAGCCACAGTTGCAGTTCGTTCGTTCCGATTGTGGAAACTGAAAGCACTGAGCGATGCAATCAATCTATTCCTCGATTCACGGTTGCAGTTCGTTCGTTCCGATTGTGGAAACTGAAAGCAATTGGAAAAGGCAGTGGAATCGCTCACCGCGAAGGGGTTGCAGTTCGTTCGTTCCGATTGTGGAAACTGAAAGGTGCTGAGTTTTCTGCAAAAGTTATTTCAAGTGTTGTGTTGCAGTTCGTTCGTTCCGATTGTGGAAACTGAAAGGTCGCCGCGTCGCGCCAATAGTCTTTTGCAAAAACAAGTTGCAGTTCGTTCGTTCCGATTGTGGAAACTGAAAGACAAATTGCGCGGCTCGATGTGTTGTGCGGGCATATTGGTTGCAGTTCGTTCGTTCCGATTGTGGAAACTGAAAGAAATGTCGTGGACTGTATGCGACGTTAAGCGTCAACGGTTGCAGTTCGTTCGTTCCGATTGTGGAAACTGAAAGACCGAACAGGAAATTAACGGCAAAAAGGTCAAGCTCTGTTGCAGTTCGTTCGTTCCGATTGTGGAAACTGAAAGCTTTTCGACAACAGATTTATGCTGCGCGCGCCGCGCGGTTGCAGTTCGTTCGTTCCGATTGTGGAAACTGAAAGTACTACGAAGAAGCGATGGAGATTTTTTCCGAGTTTGGTTGCAGTTCGTTCGTTCCGATTGTGGAAACTGAAAGTTGATGCGGCGCGGACGGCGGCGTTGAGGTGGTGCGGGTTGCAGTTCGTTCGTTCCGATTGTGGAAACTGAAAGATGATTGTTGTGGCAATTCATAATGCGCTGATTTGTGTTGCAGTTCGTTCGTTCCGATTGTGGAAACTGAAAGACGAAATTGGGCAAAAGATTGTCTTAAGCCGAAACGAGTTGCAGTTCGTTCGTTCCGATTGTGGAAACTGAAAGACGTGAGAGCGAGGCAGAGGAAATCCGTCTCGCAGACGTTGCAGTTCGTTCGTTCCGATTGTGGAAACTGAAAGAATTGGAAAAAGAAGCGCAGCGCAAGCAGGCAGTGAAGTTGCAGTTCGTTCGTTCCGATTGTGGAAACTGAAAGGTTCATCCGCTTGCCGCGCACCTTGCACGCCCGCAATGTTGCAGTTCGTTCGTTCCGATTGTGGAAACTGAAAGTACTACCCCGATGCGGCGGCGGCAATCGAATACCGCGGTTGCAGTTCGTTCGTTCCGATTGTGGAAACTGAAAGCGTAATGCGATACGGATTCATCGCTATCATCTCGCAAGTTGCAGTTCGTTCGTTCCGATTGTGGAAACTGAAAGAAGTATTCCATGCAAGCAAGTCCGCGAGATGCTGGAGGTTGCAGTTCGTTCGTTCCGATTGTGGAAACTGAAAGTCGCGCGCCATCAGCGCATCAATCTGCGCGGGATTCGGTTGCAGTTCGTTCGTTCCGATTGTGGAAACTGAAAGCGATATTCGATGGCGGAGGCGGCTCGCTGGCGTGGAGTTGCAGTTCGTTCGTTCCGATTGTGGAAACTGAAAGAGCCAAGCAACAAAATATCGTGCGTTCGTGTTAAACGTTGCAGTTCGTTCGTTCCGATTGTGGAAACTGAAAGTGATACGTTGTTGCAACAGTCAGATTGCGAAATATGGTTGCAGTTCGTTCGTTCCGATTGTGGAAACTGAAAGACATACGTCACTGTCGCACTCGCAGCATCCACATCAGTTGCAGTTCGTTCGTTCCGATTGTGGAAACTGAAAGACTCAATCCACGTCTCATTGTCAATCTCGCAGTTTGCGTTGCAGTTCGTTCGTTCCGATTGTGGAAACTGAAAGGTAAAAAATAATTGGTCTTGCGGCGTGTAATTCACAGTTGCAGTTCGTTCGTTCCGATTGTGGAAACTGAAAGCGCCTGTCGCGCTGCTCGGCGAACCGCCAAAAAAAGTTGCAGTTCGTTCGTTCCGATTGTGGAAACTGAAAGGTCAATTTGCGCGGAAACCATCGTCGCCGGCTTGTGTTGCAGTTCGTTCGTTCCGATTGTGGAAACTGAAAGTGTGACGCGCGTTTTGCGGAATTTGTTCGCGCTTGAGTTGCAGTTCGTTCGTTCCGATTGTGGAAACTGAAAGCGTCTTGGATTTTTTCGGCAAGTGGTTTTTGGGACGTTGCAGTTCGTTCGTTCCGATTGTGGAAACTGAAAGTACGGAATAACGCAAGAAGATAAAACGCATCAATACGTTGCAGTTCGTTCGTTCCGATTGTGGAAACTGAAAGCTGTCTTTCTCTGATTTGTCTGTCGGGCTTGGTGCTGTTGCAGTTCGTTCGTTCCGATTGTGGAAACTGAAAGCGCCCGAGGTCGCGATAGCGTGGGGCGTCGAGCAGGGGTTGCAGTTCGTTCGTTCCGATTGTGGAAACTGAAAGCAAATCGGTTGGAAACGGGGTGAAATTATCGAGGTTTGTTGCAGTTCGTTCGTTCCGATTGTGGAAACTGAAAGTGCCGTACAGGTCTGCGAGTTCGGACACGGGCACGCCCAGTTGCAGTTCGTTCGTTCCGATTGTGGAAACTGAAAGGCGCAGATTACGGCGTCGGTGAAATCTGCGTTGGAGGTTGCAGTTCGTTCGTTCCGATTGTGGAAACTGAAAGTTATCGTTGGCGCGGCATCTACAATGAGGACACTGATGTTGCAGTTCGTTCGTTCCGATTGTGGAAACTGAAAGAAAAATCAAAGACCGTTTGTGCGACACATTCAATTCGTTGCAGTTCGTTCGTTCCGATTGTGGAAACTGAAAGGTTGTGAATGGCAAGGTGTTGACGTGGGAACAACTAGTTGCAGTTCGTTCGTTCCGATTGTGGAAACTGAAAGCGAGTTGCGGAATGGTCATGCTCTGCTCGTAAAAGGTTGCAGTTCGTTCGTTCCGATTGTGGAAACTGAAAGTTGATTCAATCGCTCATCCTCGCGTTTGAGAAAAACGGTTGCAGTTCGTTCGTTCCGATTGTGGAAACTGAAAGCGCGGGATGTTCGCGGCGGGATGTTGCGCCAAAAACGGTTGCAGTTCGTTCGTTCCGATTGTGGAAACTGAAAGAGATTGCGCGTGCGGCGATACGGAATCTGCAAAGCGGTTGCAGTTCGTTCGTTCCGATTGTGGAAACTGAAAGATGCAGACGCGCTGGCAGGGGATGACTATTTGAAAGTTGCAGTTCGTTCGTTCCGATTGTGGAAACTGAAAGCTTGCTGCTTCGCCGCAATCTGCGCGTTAAATTCCGCGTTGCAGTTCGTTCGTTCCGATTGTGGAAACTGAAAGGGCGCAATTGATACGGCTGCTCGCATTTGCTCACCAAGTTGCAGTTCGTTCGTTCCGATTGTGGAAACTGAAAGACTAACATGCGTAAGCCAAATTTCGCAACTCTCATTTGTTGCAGTTCGTTCGTTCCGATTGTGGAAACTGAAAGTCTACTCTCTATCCGTGTATTGGCATAGCACGGTCGTTGCAGTTCGTTCGTTCCGATTGTGGAAACTGAAAGAGCGGCGGGGATGGATACGCGAGGTGTGACATGAAACGTTGCAGTTCGTTCGTTCCGATTGTGGAAACTGAAAGTACCTCCCGTACACACACGCCCCCAATCCAGCACAATGTTGCAGTTCGTTCGTTCCGATTGTGGAAACTGAAAGTTGCAAGCGGCTCGCCGTATTGATTTGCCGCGCCACTGTTGCAGTTCGTTCGTTCCGATTGTGGAAACTGAAAGGAAAAAATCTGACAAGTATCTGCGCGTATGCCAGATATGTTGCAGTTCGTTCGTTCCGATTGTGGAAACTGAAAGTCGGTTGCGTTGCGGATTTCGCGCATCGTAGCCGCAGTTGCAGTTCGTTCGTTCCGATTGTGGAAACTGAAAGGCGCATCGTGCGCGCGTGCCAATTTGGTGAAATTTCGTTGCAGTTCGTTCGTTCCGATTGTGGAAACTGAAAGCGCACGCGGCAAAGGAGATGATGAAATGAAAGTGTCGTTGCAGTTCGTTCGTTCCGATTGTGGAAACTGAAAGTTTGTCGTTTTCGGCGCTCCAAGTTTTTTGCCTTTTCGTTGCAGTTCGTTCGTTCCGATTGTGGAAACTGAAAGTTTTCAAGCGCATCGCCGCATCCACTTTCAATTCAAGTTGCAGTTCGTTCGTTCCGATTGTGGAAACTGAAAGAAGACAACAGCGCAAAGATTATCGAAATTATGAACTGTTGCAGTTCGTTCGTTCCGATTGTGGAAACTGAAAGTTCGTTTGTTTGGGTATCGCGGCTGTCATGTCCTAGACGTTGCAGTTCGTTCGTTCCGATTGTGGAAACTGAAAGCGAGTTCGGGCGCATACTCCACCACCCGTTTCGCATCAGTTGCAGTTCGTTCGTTCCGATTGTGGAAACTGAAAGTGGATAATGCGCGCGGTTTTACGCTCAAGTGGGTGAGGTTGCAGTTCGTTCGTTCCGATTGTGGAAACTGAAAGACGAAATTGGGCAAAAGATTGTCTTAAGCCGAAACGAAGTTGCAGTTCGTTCGTTCCGATTGTGGAAACTGAAAGACGGGCAATCCCACTGCGCTCCCGTTCGGCGTCGCACGTTGCAGTTCGTTCGTTCCGATTGTGGAAACTGAAAGTACAAAAATCCAAAGGACAGGCGAATTCAGGAACAGATGTTGCAGTTCGTTCGTTCCGATTGTGGAAACTGAAAGATGTCGGCGCGGCGCAAGCGGGCTGCGCTGTCATTGGTTGCAGTTCGTTCGTTCCGATTGTGGAAACTGAAAGACTCCAACGGCGGGCGTTGGTGGTGGTGGTGGTGCGAGTTGCAGTTCGTTCGTTCCGATTGTGGAAACTGAAAGCGTAATGCGATACGGATTCATCGCTATCATCTCGCAAGTTGCAGTTCGTTCGTTCCGATTGTGGAAACTGAAAGACGCAGGCGTTCCGCAAATTATTTTTGCAGGAACGTGTTGCAGTTCGTTCGTTCCGATTGTGGAAACTGAAAGACGAAATTGGGCAAAAGATTGTCTTAAGCCGAAACGAAGTTGCAGTTCGTTCGTTCCGATTGTGGAAACTGAAAGTCGCTCTTGCCGCGCCCGTCGCGCTTACCGCTGTTTGTTGCAGTTCGTTCGTTCCGATTGTGGAAACTGAAAGATTGTATAACTTGAGCCAATCTTGCACCGCGCCCAGCGTTGCAGTTCGTTCGTTCCGATTGTGGAAACTGAAAGCTCACCCGACGGCGGATTCAACAAAATCTTTTTCATGTTGCAGTTCGTTCGTTCCGATTGTGGAAACTGAAAGGTCAGCGTATTGAACCATTCCCCCACGTGTTTCAAAGTTGCAGTTCGTTCGTTCCGATTGTGGAAACTGAAAGACGGAACTATTCGCATTTTGTCGTTGGCGAAAAATGGCGTTGCAGTTCGTTCGTTCCGATTGTGGAAACTGAAAGGCGCTAAAGCGTGAACGCGGAAAGGGAGATGGGGGAGTTGCAGTTCGTTCGTTCCGATTGTGGAAACTGAAAGTACGTCGTTTCATCAAATCTCTCTCCATGTCAACGTGTTGCAGTTCGTTCGTTCCGATTGTGGAAACTGAAAGACAAACACGTCACCCCCAACCCATCCGCCAATTCAAGTTGCAGTTCGTTCGTTCCGATTGTGGAAACTGAAAGTGCGGCGGCAGGGGAAGGATTGTTGGAGGACGACGCGGTTGCAGTTCGTTCGTTCCGATTGTGGAAACTGAAAGTTTTCTCTCGAAAAAGAAAAAACGCGATTTAGTACTGGTTGCAGTTCGTTCGTTCCGATTGTGGAAACTGAAAGCATTGATGGAATCGTTTGGGCTGACTGACAGCGTGAGGTTGCAGTTCGTTCGTTCCGATTGTGGAAACTGAAAGTAAAATTTTTGCGCGATAGTCAAAACGCTTGACAATGGTTGCAGTTCGTTCGTTCCGATTGTGGAAACTGAAAGACGCCAGGCGTCAACGTTCCAATCAGCATACGCCCGGTTGCAGTTCGTTCGTTCCGATTGTGGAAACTGAAAGGATGCGCGCGCGCAAGCGGAAGCGGCAACGGAATCTGGTTGCAGTTCGTTCGTTCCGATTGTGGAAACTGAAAGATTACCGATGACGACGAGTACGACCAGCGCATTGTGGTTGCAGTTCGTTCGTTCCGATTGTGGAAACTGAAAGACAAGGGCAAAACTTCTCTCAGTTTTCCATCCCAAAGTTGCAGTTCGTTCGTTCCGATTGTGGAAACTGAAAGGTTTTCCACCATCGTGGAAGTTTTTGGTTTTCAATGGTTGCAGTTCGTTCGTTCCGATTGTGGAAACTGAAAGGCATTTTGCGCGGCGCATCCGCAAACATTTTTCGCAGTTGCAGTTCGTTCGTTCCGATTGTGGAAACTGAAAGCGACATTCGAGTTCGCGCGGTGGCTTGTGCTTGATTCGTTGCAGTTCGTTCGTTCCGATTGTGGAAACTGAAAGTGAATGAACCTGCGGCGCTCGAACACGTGCGCGCAAGTTGCAGTTCGTTCGTTCCGATTGTGGAAACTGAAAGAGCAATCGGTTCAACAATTCCTCGCGCTCGTCGTCCGTGTTGCAGTTCGTTCGTTCCGATTGTGGAAACTGAAAGTTCGCGCTGGCGGAACGGCTTGTTGGCGACGACGAAGGTTGCAGTTCGTTCGTTCCGATTGTGGAAACTGAAAGTTTTGCCCGACTGCGTTCCTGCGGTGACCACAACGAAGTTGCAGTTCGTTCGTTCCGATTGTGGAAACTGAAAGCTTTGCCGCGCTCGACCGACTACGCGCGGCGCGCGCAGTTGCAGTTCGTTCGTTCCGATTGTGGAAACTGAAAGACAACGTCTCGTCAGAGTCGCCTAGCATTTAGGGAAGTTGCAGTTCGTTCGTTCCGATTGTGGAAACTGAAAGTTGAGCCGTCCGATGAATCCTTCCGCATTCAGGTCCGAGGTTGCAGTTCGTTCGTTCCGATTGTGGAAACTGAAAGTCAACGCGGCGCTCAATTCGTCTGTCAATGCGCGGGCGTTGCAGTTCGTTCGTTCCGATTGTGGAAACTGAAAGAAGAACGCGGCGAAGTGAAATCGCTCGGTGCGGCGTGTTGCAGTTCGTTCGTTCCGATTGTGGAAACTGAAAGTTGTTTTAAGAATTGTCAATACTTTTTTTGGCAAAAGTTGCAGTTCGTTCGTTCCGATTGTGGAAACTGAAAGACAACGCTACGCCGACTCACTGTATAACCACCTCAAGTTGCAGTTCGTTCGTTCCGATTGTGGAAACTGAAAGTCGAACTTGTGCGGCTGACGCGCAGTATCAATATGCGTTGCAGTTCGTTCGTTCCGATTGTGGAAACTGAAAGACAAGAACTGCGCGACCTCATCAATGCGATGAACGATGTTGCAGTTCGTTCGTTCCGATTGTGGAAACTGAAAGTGAACACATAACTCCCCGCCGCCAACAAAAAAGTCTGTTCGTTGCAGTTCGTTCGTTCCGATTGTGGAAACTGAAAGGACTGCGAAATAACATGACACAAACGAGACGGCTCGTGTTGCAGTTCGTTCGTTCCGATTGTGGAAACTGAAAGCTTCCAGTTGATTTGGTTGGGTTGGGTGGTACTCCTGTTGCAGTTCGTTCGTTCCGATTGTGGAAACTGAAAGTTCGTTAATATGTTGATGTCGGTTACGTCTCGGCGGTTGCAGTTCGTTCGTTCCGATTGTGGAAACTGAAAGGTGTTTACTCTTCTGTTGTCTGTGATGTTGTTCGTTGTTGCAGTTCGTTCGTTCCGATTGTGGAAACTGAAAGTCGGATAGACAGATGGAGAAATCAAATAAGCGTCCAGGTTGCAGTTCGTTCGTTCCGATTGTGGAAACTGAAAGATGGTTCGGGCGTTGATTCGTCTGTTTCGGTTCGTCCGTTGCAGTTCGTTCGTTCCGATTGTGGAAACTGAAAGGGATTTGTCCCGCAGCGCTTTTTTCTGACCGAAAAGGTTGCAGTTCGTTCGTTCCGATTGTGGAAACTGAAAGAACCGCATCTTCAAAACTAACAAGCTCGGCGCTACTGTTGCAGTTCGTTCGTTCCGATTGTGGAAACTGAAAGCACGATGTAATCATTGAATAATGACGATTTCGCAAACGTTGCAGTTCGTTCGTTCCGATTGTGGAAACTGAAAGAAAGGCAAAAATTGGTATTTCAACGAATTTCTAAAAGGTTGCAGTTCGTTCGTTCCGATTGTGGAAACTGAAAGGAACTCAAGAACGCAGCGCGCGAGGACGTAGCAACGGGTTGCAGTTCGTTCGTTCCGATTGTGGAAACTGAAAGACCCGCCGCCACCCGAAACATCATTCACCGCAACCGGTTGCAGTTCGTTCGTTCCGATTGTGGAAACTGAAAGCTATTGAGAGAGTCGGTTGGAAATTCGAATGTGTTTCGTTGCAGTTCGTTCGTTCCGATTGTGGAAACTGAAAGAGTTCAAAATACCAGAATCATCATCTAAAGCAAAATGTTGCAGTTCGTTCGTTCCGATTGTGGAAACTGAAAGCGATGTTTTTGCGGCTTTTGAGAGTAATGATACTCGCGTTGCAGTTCGTTCGTTCCGATTGTGGAAACTGAAAGTTTCCGCGTTCACGCTTTAGCGCAGGCGACGCAATTGTTGCAGTTCGTTCGTTCCGATTGTGGAAACTGAAAGGCCAACATCAAACGCGGAAACGTAAAAACAGGCGTGGGTTGCAGTTCGTTCGTTCCGATTGTGGAAACTGAAAGATATTCCTGTTGTGCCGTCGTGCGTTAATACGGTTGTGTTGCAGTTCGTTCGTTCCGATTGTGGAAACTGAAAGTCGAACCGTCGTCAACAATAATGATTTCAAACGCTGTTGCAGTTCGTTCGTTCCGATTGTGGAAACTGAAAGCGCAATTCGCGCACCAGCGCGATGTGACGTTCCAGTAGTTGCAGTTCGTTCGTTCCGATTGTGGAAACTGAAAGACCGTTAGTTTTGTCGTCCAAACCACGCTGGAGCAAGGTTGCAGTTCGTTCGTTCCGATTGTGGAAACTGAAAGGTGCGCGACGTGCGCGACGTTCTCACATCATTCGAGGTTGCAGTTCGTTCGTTCCGATTGTGGAAACTGAAAGTCGTCGCCGCGTCTGCGAACGCAAACAGATTGTTGGGTTGCAGTTCGTTCGTTCCGATTGTGGAAACTGAAAGAAATGTCCGCCTGCATCCTGCGCTCTTTGCGCCCAAGTTGCAGTTCGTTCGTTCCGATCGTGGAAACTGAAAGTGCTGGTCCCGCGTTCAATCAAGCGCTGTATCAAATGTTGCAGTTCGTTCGTTCCGATCGTGGAAACTGAAAGGCACCAGTTCGTACACCGCCACCGGTGAATTCAGCGCGTTGCAGTTCGTTCGTTCCGATTGTGGAAACTGAAAGCTACGACGGCGTTCTTGGCATCGGAGAAATTGACGAGGCGGTTGACCGAAAGTTGTGTAAATTTCGCGTCCTGAGGTTAAAACCATCATGGCAAGGGAATCTCAACGCATTGATGCTGAATCGCTTGCCAACAGCTTTCAAACTGCGGATTTTACACAAAACGCGGCATACGACCATTGACGAGGTTGCAGTTCGTTCCGATTGTGGAAACTAGGGCTGGCACAAAGTCAGTATAGAGACCGTGTGAGTAAGGCAATCCTTTTTGGTAAATGCGCCTCGAAATGTCGCCGTGCTTGCGGAACGTTTGAATAGCCGAGCCACACCAGCAAACTCAGGACGAAATTATTCAGTGCCGCCATCACTTGCGGGGCGCGTTGCAAACGCACGCGCGACTGATCTTCGTGCATCGTCACATCGCGGCGATAGTGCAACCTATTTTCAATGCCCCAATGTGCACGCACGATCTGGAGTAAGCGTGCTGGGGAAACTTCGGTGCGTCGCAGGCTCGTCACACCATAACTGGTTTCCTCGCTCGTCTCGCCGGTGTGCGGGTTAGTCACA
>Ga0226835_1001179_pt1 | contig 15970 bp, 13 predicted proteins | sample LAC_MetaG_1_FD_163627 | JGI IMG/M metagenome (GOLD analysis project Ga0226835, IMG submission 163627) | Anaerobic ammonium oxidizing microbial communities from anammox membrane bioreactor (MBR) in UC Berkley, California, United States -... | ecosystem: Engineered > Bioreactor > Anaerobic >...
GTTGGAGAATCGGCATACGATAGAGGTCGCCAGGGATGCGATGTTGCCCCAGTGGCTCCCCTGAATTTGCTCAGCCAGACTGGATGAACTGGATCGCAGAACGAATTTCATCTACAACTACGGGGTCACGCTCCTGTGGCAGGGCTTCTTCGAGGCTCTTAAGAGCCAGCGGTGTGCCAACCTGTCCCAGCGCCCAGGCAACATGAGCGCGAACGAGAGGTTCTTCCTCGTGATGAAGGCAGGTTAAGAGGGTGGGAACGGTTTGAGGGTCACGCGCGTTTCCCAGAGCGACTGCGAGGTTACGAAAAAAACCGCGGCGTTTAGGTCGTAACAACGGGGTTTCCCGGTATTTTTCAATGAATTGTTGAGGGTCGAGGAGCAAATCCGTGGGCAGGTGGGGAAATGTTTGTTCATGGCGCGGCGCAAGAGCCGCGTCTCCGTCAGACTTTCCAAAACGAATGTTCCATGGGCAAACCTGTTGACAGATATCACAACCAAAAACCTGGTTTTCCAGTGCGGGGCGCAGTTCAGGAGGGATGGGGCCTTTGTTTTCAATGGTCAGGTACGAAATACAGCGCGCCGAATCGATGGTGCGGTCGGGTAAGATGCAGTCGGTGGGGCAGGCCTCAATACAGCGTTGACAGTTCCCGCACTGGTCTGTAGTAAAGGGCGGGTCTGGATCAATTTTTAGGTCGATGAATAACACGCCTAACAGGAAGTAAGAACCATGGCGTGGAGAAATTAAGCAGGTGTTTTTCCCGATCCATCCCAGCCCGGCTTGCATGGCGAAATCCCGTTCAAGAATGGGGCCGGTATCGGTATAGGCGCGGTAGTTCAGGGGCTGACCGTTAAGAGCTTCAATCTGGTGAGCTACCTTTTCGAGCCGTTCGATGATGATATCGTGATAGTCTTTTCCCCATGCATAGGCGGCCACCCTGCCATGCAGAGGAGTGGGCGGGGTGGGTTGACTGGCGGGGTTAAAATAGCGCATCCCGACTACGAGAATCGATTGTGCCTGGGGGAGAATGCGGGCTGGGTCAGCCCTTAATTCCCGGGCGCGGGAAGAAGCCAGATAGGCCATTCCGGCATGTCTTCCCTGGGCTACCCAGTCAAGATAGACTCTCAGGTGTGGCGGGGGGGACGTATGGGTGAAACCAACCAGCTCGAAGCCCGCTTCGTGAGCGAACTGGCGTATGGATTCTTTGAGGGTGGCCATAGATTGGAGTAAGTATAACAAAAAGGCCACAGGATTCTGTAAACTGTGGCCTCTTCTTTTCTGGCAGCGAGGTGATTATTTTACAATCAGTTTGAGGTACACCGAGAAGAAATTTACCCCATCAGCATTGGTGAGCACCCATACGGTATTGGTCTCTCCGGCTTTATCCGGTGCGGTTAACTGGAACACAATTTCAACCGTTTCATTAGGCTTGACCTCTTTGGTAAGGTTGAGGTCATTGGGTGAGCCCATCTTCTCTCCCGCGTAATATCGGAAGGTGTACTTGGGCGTCCAGGTAGTCTTCCCCACGTTCTTAAGGACGTACTTGACGGTAATGATGTCCTTTTTGCCCACTTCGGTGCCATCCACCGGGCTTTGAGAAACCCACTCGGCTTTATCCGCGACGCTGGGTTGAGCCACTGCCGGCGTGTTTGTGGGAATGGGTGTAAGAGCCACAGCCTGGGTAGCGGTCGGCGTTTCGTTGCCGGGGCCGGGTTGATTAAGAGTCGCCGTTGGGTTGACGATCATCGTGACGGTTGGCGTGGGAGGCGGGGGCGTTGGGGTTGGCGATGGCAGTGCCTGCTGGGTTTGAGCCAACCCGGCCGCAACGGTGGCAGCAGCCTGGGTGTAAATCGCGTTGGCATCGATGGTGGGAGCCACCGGCGTGTTTTGCTGGCAGGCTGCCAGAATGATGGTTGCCGCCATAAGTAGTACCAGGCTGGCGGTGATTTTCGTTTTTGACATGCGAATTCCTCCTGACGTAATAGACGAGGTGTATTCTCTTTCGGGATGGCTGAATTGTCAAGGGTAAATGGAAAATTAAGGATTGAAAGGCCTCAGCAGGTTATCTACCGGAGGAGGGGATGGCATTCCCAGGGTAAAACCGTGCTTTCCGCGGAAGGTGAAGTAGGTAATTGCGCCCGGACGGATCTGACAGTCGAGGGTGAATTCGTCCTCCAGATACTGAAGGGTGATCTGGTAATCACCAGCGGGTAGGTCGCTCAACACAAGGTTTTCACGAAAATAAGGGTCACTGTTGACGGCGGTTTTTCCATACGAACGTACAGTCCACTTCTGGTTCGTCTGGCGATTCCGTACCCCCACATCCTGTTCGGTGAGGAAGGAGCCGTTCGTGTTTCGAAGCTGTCCCACCAGCACTCCCCAGCCAACCGGGGGGGCCAGCCATAATTCAGGATTGAGGGTAGTGAAGTAGCTGTTTCGGTCGGTACGCACTTCAAAATGAAGGTGAGGCCCTGTGGTGAGGCCTGTGGTTCCCACCAGGCCGATTTGTTCGCCTGATTGCACGATCTGGCCGGTAACCACGAGAATGCGTTCCAGATGAGCGTACACGGTATAAAGGCGCTGGCCGTGAAAACCAAAATCATGCCGGATGGTGACGGCGAGGCCGTATGGATCTTTGGGGTCGTTGTTGCCATAATACAGGCCATAACCGGCCCAGACCACTCGCCCGGAAGCCGCAGCAAGCACTGGGGTATTTCGCGGAACGGGGATGTCTACTCCAGTATGGACAATATCTGAACTGAAGAAAATGCCCCCATATCGATAATCTGCTACGGGCCAGTTCACTTCGTTAGCAGCGATGGGACGAGAAAAGTAAAAATGATCAAATGGCCCCAGAGCCCAGGGCACCTCGTAAAGTGCGGGACGCCAGAGAGATTTAGGCGGAGGAATGGGGGTTGGAAAGGTAAAACGAAGGGGGGCGGAGTTGTTTACAGGAGGTTGATCGGTTTCAAGGGCTTCTTCGGTCTGAGCAGCCTGGCTCTCAACGAGGACCATCGGCGGAAGCGTTGGGGAGGGCTCAAGATCGGCAGGTAGTGGTTGTGGCTGGTTACAGGCTTGAAGGCTGACCAGAAACCATGCCGGGAGGAGTAAAAACAGCAACCGACGAAGCATTATCGGGTGAATCCAGAAGGAAGGGTCAGAGTTGGGCGAAGGGTTGGGGTAGAAGTGGAAGTGGACGGGGGGGTGGGGGTGGAAAGCGCCACACGGGTGCGGGTTGGGTGAAGAGTGAAAGTTGGGGTATTCGTATAGGTGGGCATGGACGTGGGAGTAGCAAGAGCCTCAGGGGGGTAAATTTGTGCCATTGCTTGGTTCCAATCCAGTCCATCTCGGATGACGAACTGGTTAAAGCGAATGCCGGGAAAGAATACCCGCCAGTTTGGTCTGGCAGGGAGTCGTTCCCAGCCAAAACGAGACGCCAGTTCGGTCAGATCGAGCCAGTATCCTTCGGGTACGCCGTCTGTCTCGCCGCCTTGCTCATAGGCGCGTGGATCGCCGCTAAACCGGGCGTTGAGGTCCCAGACCGGGCGCATGAGAGGGATCCCTGAAGACCCATCCTGAAAGCGCGTTTTCAGATATAACCGCCAGTAGGTTTGACCGTTGAAGTCTTCCCTGATTACGGCCAGCCAACCCGCAGAATAGATCACCGGATTAATGGCAAATGCCCGACCCGTATAAAGCCAGTCATCGTAGAGGGTCGGCTCAGGCGGAGAGGTAAGGGGAATGAAGGCATTTTCAAGGCTGGAGAGTACATCCCAGCCCGAAAGCCGGGCGGCTTCGAGCCTTAACGCCTGAAACGCTTCGTCCACGGCATCATGGAGCATTGGCTGGGGAGCCGAAACATCTTCCAACGGCACCATGCTCAGGCGACCAGCTGGAGGGCCAGCCTGCTGCGTGAGGACGGGGGATGTCAGAGGTGGGTGGAGGGTGGTATCTGCCCGGTTAATTTGATCCAGAAGCCAACCTGAGAGAGGGCCTCGTACCCAGACCAGCCCGTAGACCTGACCAGGCAGGTTGAGCGGCGGCATACGTTGCATTCCACTGCCAACCAGATAGGCCGCCAGGGTATTCTGATTGGGCGCTGACACTGCTGAAAAGAGAATGCGATCATCCGGGCTCCAGGCAGGCTGATCACCCGTTCCCCCAGAGCTGTCAGACGCCTGTTTTATGCGGTAATCCCATAAACGCAGGAGGCGATCCCCGGTCTGGTCAGTGGCCCAGGCAAGCTGTTGCCCGTCATGCGACCAGACGGGAAACAAATCTTGAGCCGCCGGTTTTTGACTGATGTTTGTGAACCGCCCCTCTGTACGGTCAAGGTCAGCAACCCAGATTTCCGCATCACCGGTACGGGTGGACACAAAAGCAATTTGCCGCCCGCCGGGAGACCAGGATGGCTGGCTGTCAGCGGCAGGGTCATCGGTCAGACGGATGGGCGTCAGCGAAGGATCGGTTAAGGAACGAAGGTAGACGTCGAGATTGTTGTTAACGTAGGCGCTGTAGGCCAACCATTGCCCATCGGGTGACCAGGATGGAGTGCCTTCGTATTCAGGAGTGTCGGTGATGCGGGTAACCTCGCCGGAACGAAGGTCGAGGAGGTAGAGATCCCAATAGCCATTTTGACGGGAACTAAAAGCCAGCCGGGTGCCATCCGGGCTAAGTGCGGGATCAATGGTGTCCCATGGGGTGTTCGTCAGACGGGTGAGCGGAAGGAGGTCCGGGTGGTAGGCGAAGAAATGTACCTGGTTGCCATCTCTTAAGGCCAGTAAAAGCACTCCCTGTTCTTCAAGACTGGCAGCGACCTGTGGATCGCCAAGGTGGAGGGGGAATGGAGTAAAGGTGGGGGTGGCCGGGACCGGGGTGGGAGAGGCCGTCTGGGTGGGTTCTGGCTGGCTTGTAACCAGAATGGTAAGGGTCGGATTGCCCGGATCGATCAGCGGAGACGCAGGCTGGTTGTTCTGAAAAACTGGCCATCCCAGCCAGGCCAGGGCAAGGCCGTTCAGAACAATGAGCAAGAGCAAGATGAGGACAACCAGTCCGGGGGTAAGACGCGCGGTTTGTTTCATCCGGTTTGCCTGATTCTAGCATCTTTTGTGGGCCAGGGGGCGTTTTACAGTTTACAACTGCCAGACAATTTATGGCGATTGGAGTGAAAGGAGGAGGATGGGATCGAAGGGTTGGAACTCTCCACTCAGGCGCCAGAGACAATAGGTGAGCATTTCGTCTTCCGTGGCGGAGTTGTCGTAGTGTGCCATCGAGCCAAAAGATTGACCAGCAGGGCCGATCCGCGTTTCCAGATGAAGGTGAGGGTTGACCGATTTTCCGCTGGTTCCCACCTTGCCGATGGTTTGGCCGCAAGACACAGCCTCTCCGATTTTTAAGCCCGGAGCGTCCTGAAGGTGGGCATACAGAAGATAGAGAGAAGCGTTCCTGGTGGCAGGAGGGTCAGGGTATTTTGGGCAGGTGAGACTGATGGGGAGGGTGAGCCGGGAATCGAGATGGTATGAAGAAAAGGGGAGAGCCTGCCTCCAATTGGGTGAGATGACCTCCGGCGGAGTTTCGATCAGAATGGCATTTCCATACGGCGGGCGGTTGTTGATGATCCCGGCGACGAGGCCATCTAGCACCGATTGAACGGGTAGACCGAGCATGGAAGATCCGTCGGGACGAGACCAGTAGGCCAGGTCAATGCCGTGATGCCCTCCATCATCACCAGGCCGTGGCGCCTGGAAAGGATTCTTGAGCAAATCAGGCCGGTTCAGGTTATCAAGGGGTTCTCCCTCTAATGGAGAGCAGAGGTTGGTGAATCTGGCAGGGGTGGGTAAGGTCGAAGGAATGAGCCGGGTTGGAATTGGTGTGGCAGATGGATTGCGTGTAGCCATTATAGAAGATGCTATAATAGGCTGAGTGGTAGAGTACTGGAATGAATCGAAGGCAGGAGCCTGGTCAGTCTGACAGGCAACCAGAAACACGAGAATCAGGAAAACGCAAAGGGAGGAAAGCCTTTTCTGCATTCATCCTGATCATAACACGCATTCGAGTGTGAGGGGTTGCGATATAATCGGGTGAACTCTGGTCGGGATTGAGGTAAGGATGAGAATTCGAGCGGTAATTTTAGATATCGACGGGTTGATGATCGATTCGGAGAGAATCTCTCAGCGTTCGTGGAGTGAGGTAATGCACCGGGCCGGATACGAGTTGACTGAAGAAGTTTATTTACAGATGATCGGGCGTACCGAGAAGGATGTGAAACAGATTCTTGCCAATGTTTATGGAGAGGTGTTCCCGTTTGAAAGAATGTACCATCAGCGGGAAGAAACATTCCTTCATATCCTTGAAAGTGAGGGCATTCCGGTAAAACCCGGTTTATTTGAACTGCTGGCCTGGGTGGAATCCAAAAAATTAAAAATGGCCGTAGCCACCTCAACCTACTGCAAGCTGGCCGAACGTAAGTTGTTGGCTGCAGGTATCCGCGAACGTTTTCAAGTAATAGTGGCAGGCGATGAGGTGGCCCACGGGAAACCCGCGCCAGACCTCTTCTTGAGCGCTGCCAGGCGTATTGGGGTCGACGCGCCTGAATGTGTGGTTTTGGAGGATTCCCAGGCAGGTATTCAGGCTGCATACGCAGCAGGGATGAAGGCGATTTTGGTGCCGGATATGCAACCGGTGGATGAGCAGGTCGCTAGGCTAGCGTATCGGGTGGTGCCATCTCTCAGGGAGGCCATTCCTGTGCTGGAAGAATTAACCCGGGCAGCATAATTTTTGGTAAAGAGGCCCGAAATCAGCCCACGGGAGAAGTGTTCCGTTGGCTGTTGTTTTATTCCCCGAGGAGCGGTGTAGAATTAACCTATGACCAGATTCCTCAACATTTTTCAGGAATGGTTGAAGACTCCCCGGAGAGTGTGGCACAGGACATATCCTGGAAGGCTGGTCAGTATTGAAGTTCAACAGGGGGGGATTTTCCTGCTTCTGGTGGGGGTGCTGGTCTGGTATCTGGTAGCTCCCTCCGAAACCATTGCGTTTGTGCTCGCAACTGTGGTTGGAATGGTGGGAGTGGCTTCTGTGTGGGTGAGCCGTCTGGTATTGGGTTTGAATGCCAGGCGCATACTTCAATCGGTGGCCATGCAGGTTGGGGATGAACTAGAGGAACAGGTATACCTGACCAATCATTCCATTTTTCCGGCGTTGTGGGTGGAATTCCTGGATGGGTCGAATTTACCCGGGTATACGCTCAGTAGCGTGCGTGGGGTTGGAGGGGGTGGCAGTCTTTCATGGAGAGCCCGCACCATCTGTAGCAGGCGAGGAGTCTTTACCCTTGGGCCATGGGAAGTACGGACGGGAGACCCCTTTGGTCTCTTCCTTGTGCGGCATCAGATGCTTGAAACGCAGGAAATTTTGGTGTATCCACCTCTGGCTGTCTTGCCAGAGACGCTAATTCCTCATCGTGGAAAGCAGGGAGATCATCGCCCACTCCGCCTCCCTTTACAGGCCGACACAGTCGATGGGATGAGCGTAAGAGAATACGTTTATGGTGATTCATTACGCCGCATTCACTGGCCAACCACCGCCAGGAAAGAGACGCCGTATGTTAAGGTTTTCGAACCCGAGTCGGTTTCTCGAATTTGGTTATTGCCCGATCTTGACCCTGAGGTTCAACTTGGAGATGGGGAGGACTCAACAGAAGAGACGATCATTCTCCTGGCGGCGTCTCTCACTGCCCGTTTATTGAGGGATCGGTTCCACGTGGGGGTGTTTCTTGGGGGTGAGGAGCCCGTGGTAGCCCTGCCTGATCGAGGACTCTCAACCCTCTGGAAACTGCTGGAGCTTCTCGCCCCATGTCACCCTGTTACCGGGAATAACCTTAGCCGTCAACTGGCGCAACTCCGGCCGCTGCTTTCTCCCCGCGACATGGTTCTGGTCATTTCGGCGGCCATGAATGAGGACTGGGTGCAGAGTCTGCAACGCCTAATCCCCTTTTATGACCGTGGTGGAGCCTGGGTTTTGTTACTGGATCCCCATTCTTTTGGGGGAACACAGCAGGCGGACGATTTCCGAATGTTTCTGGCTAATCTCGGAGTAGAAACTCGCATCGTACGGCGGGGGGATATCCGTTCGATGCCTGGGGTTTATGGCGAACTGAGCCGCTGGGAGTTTATCACCCTGGGAACCGGGCGGGCGATTGCCCGCCAGACTCCCAGGCGATTGGCGGCTCTCTTTACCGGCCAGGATGGTTTGCGATGAGCGCGCTGGGAGAAAAACTTTACGCATGGAGCATAAAAACCTGGCCCGATCTGTTCCTCCTGGGTGGTCTGGCATTAAGCCTTTCGTTCTCGGTTGAGAAGGCCAGCTGGGTGGCTGACGCAGGGCCGATTCAAGGAGGAATCTTTCTGGGAGCACTGACAGGAGCGCTTCTGGTTGTTACTCGCTGGAAGGGTTGGCAGGCTGGTGTTTATGCGTGGATTCTCTCCCTGGTTGCTGGAGCTCAATGGGTAGGAGAGATTCTACCTCGTTCTTGGGATATGGGGTCAATGTCTCTCTTGCAGTGGGCTGAGGGGGTTCGCCTGCAGGGACTGGTGTTTGGCCTCAGGCTGGCTGGCTGGATCTCAGCGATCCAGCAGGGGGAGAAAATCCAGGATACGGGGCTGTTTTTGTTGTTGTTTTCTATCGTTAGCTGGAATGGGATGGCTTTCCTAGTGTGGTGGGCTATGCGACGTCGACATCCTTTGCCGGGCCTCATCCCTGTGGGTTTCTTAATGGCCGTTAACGCTCATCTTGCACGGTTGGAACGGGTTCACCTGTTATTTTTCCTGATCCTGGCCATTTGCTTGGTGGCGCGGGGTGAGTACATGGCCAAAAAAGCCGGATGGCAACGCCGGAGGGTGGATTACGCAGAAGATCTGGGGATGGATTGGGGGACGAGTGGTGTCCTGACGGCTGTGATGATTGGGATGGTGGCTCTGGCGTTCTCGTTTTTAGGAACACCCGAAGGCTGGCGGGTGATCAGCGAATGGGTACAGCGCAGCCGGGTCGAGGTGTCTGAAACAGCCGAGCAATGGTTTGGTGGAGTAAGGCCGCCTCCTCCTGCAGAAGACAGTTCATCTGGAAGAAACAGTATCCGCCTACCTGACCTGGAAGAAATTGGAGCGCCCTTACCCCAGGGGAATGAAACGATATTCACGGTGAAGATTTCAGACCCACCTCCCCTGCCGGATTCTATCCGTGGTATGAGTCCAACCGTTGACGTTCCCCGGCACTACTGGCGCAGTCAGATTTTCACAGTTTACACCGGGCGTGGATGGAAAGCAGCCAGCGCCCGAGCCATCCAAACACCCGTTGAACCGCAAGAGATACCGACAGGTCGGTATCGTCTCAAGCAGGAGTATCGCTTACTGGCAAAAGCTCAGGGAGATTTATTTGCAGTCAATGAGCCCATGAGCGGTGAAGGTGGGATCATTTTTATGGCCACCGAACCGGAAGGCAATTTACTGGTCAAAGGGGAGGTTGAACGGTACACTATCGTTTCATGGGCCTCTAACGTGACGATCTCCCAGATGGAAAATGCATCGGGCGATTATTCCCCGGCAGTGGCTGAATTTCTCCAGCTTCCGGAAAATATCCCCCAGCGAGTGCGATGGCTAACCTCAGAGGTGGCTGGAGAGGGAACCTCTTACCAGAAAGCCTTGAGAATTCAAGAGTATCTGAGGCAGAATTACCGCTACGATCTGGCGGTTTCTATCGCTCCGCCCGGATGGGATGTGATCGATTATTTTCTTTTTGAGGCGCGAGCGGGTTTTTGCAGTCACTTTGCCAGCGCCATGGCGGTAATGCTGCGCCTCGAGGGGATTCCGGCGAGGGTAGTTTCAGGGTATGCGATGGGATGGTATGATAGCCGGACGGGAGCCTATCAGATCCCGGCGTCGGCATCTCATGCGTGGGTAGAGGTGTTTTTCCCGGGGTTGGGGTGGCTTGAATTTGAGCCAACCCCGGCTTACGAACCGTTTAGATATTCCGCGGAGCAAACGGAGGTATTACTGCCATCGAGCACCGATGAGGCAGCCGAGGCAGGCCAGAAGAATGAATTTCCTCCGTTGGTCTGGTTGGGGGGCGTTTTCTTGCTTCTTGCGGGGGCGTGGGGGCTCTTTTTCTGGTTTCATAGGCAGAAGATCCATGCGAAAAATGGCGAAGTTCTCGCTTCCCTGCTGTACCGGCGGGTATGCCGGGAATTGAGCCGGGCAGGGCTGGCGGCAAGAGACCAACTGACGCCCCTGGAATTCTTATTCAACTCCTGGGAACGATTGGAAGCTTATCCAACCTTACAAAACGCCTTTCAATTGGTGACCATGCTTTATATCCGTGCCATTTATAGCGGTCACCCGCCTTCGATTCATGAAGTGCGGATGGGCGCCTGGCACTGGAAAAAAGCCCGTAGAGAGAGGATGGCCTTCCTTCTCCGATCGTGGCTTAAAGCTGACTGAGTGAATGATGAATTTCGCGTAATGAGCGGTAAAGAGGGGTGTAGACCCGGTGATAGAGATGGTCATACCATGCACTACGGGTGGAGTCGGGTTCAAAGACTCTTCCCCGGCTGCGTATTGAAGTAAGGGCGTCTTCTGGAGTGTGGAAAAGGCCGCATCCTATACCGGCGAGCAGGGCAGCGCCGGTTGCTGACGCCTCGTAAATATCTGGAAGGAAAACCGGGCGATTGAGAATATCTGCTTTGAGCTGACAGAGAAGTTCAAGGCGTGTGGTTCCTCCAATGAGGACGACTTTTTCGATAGAAACCCCGGCAATCTCCTGCATAGTTTCCAGGTTTTCTCGCAACCAGAATGAGAGCGACTCCAGTAACCCACGGAAAAAATCCCCGCGAGTGTGGCCCAGGTGAGCGCCAATCAGCGCAGCGCGACTGATGGGGTCAGCTTCGGGCGAGCCAGATTCCAGAAAATGAGGCAACCAGAGTGGGCCGGGGGTTTTCCCAACACCTGGCCATGCTTCGGTTTCCAGTGCGGCATAGTCTGGGTGTTCTGACCCGGGTGAGAGAATGCGCGCGAGCCACTCAATGGCACTTCCAGCGGCCTTCAATCCCCCTTTGAGGACATATTTGCCAGGGAGCACGTGAGCATAACAGGCTAATCCAAGAGATGCTGCAACCGGGTTGGGTAGAAAACCCGGGATAACAAGGACAACAGCCTCAGCGGTACCGGTCGAGTCTACTGCGGTGCCAGGCAGGTGCCCACCCGCAGCGAAGGACGCGCACAGGTGATCATGCCCGCCTAAAACGCAAAGGACACCGGCGGAAAGCCCGGTTTCTTGAGCAGCCTGGGGGGTAAGGGTAGCCACAGGCGTTCCGGCAGGAGCGAGAGTAGGGAGGTGGTTCTCGGTCAGTCCGGCCAGTTCCAACAGGGCGGGTGACCAGGTGAGAGAATTTTGATCGAGAAGCAGGGCACGTGAGGCAATACTGTAATCGACGGCTTTATGGCCACAAAGTCGGAAAAGAATGTAAGCGGGTAGAGGTAGCCAGGCAGCGGTTTGGGGGACAATTTCGGGCTGGTTTTCGCGTAGCCATAACCACTTAGTGAGACCGAAAGAGGCACTGGAACGTTGCCCGGTAATGGTATAAAGCTGCTCCCGCCCAACGACTCTTTCGATCTGCACAGCCTGAGGAGATGAACGGCGATCGTGCCAGGCAATAACCGGGTAAAGGGAATTGCCTCGGGCATCCACCGGTAAACCGGCTTCGGCCATACTGGCAATGGCCAATGCTTTCACCTGAAGTCCTCCCGCGCATTCCTTCAGACAAGAAGCACAGGCTTGCCAGAGGGCATCGGGATCGTGTTCGCTCCAACCTGGACGCGGATGAAAAACCGGTGTGGGGCGGCTAGTAGCGGCCAGGATCTCCCCGGTATCGCTCTCCAGGAGAATAGCTTTGATCGAAGTGGTACCAAGGTCAAGCCCGACCAGAAGCGCCATGAGGTTTCCGTTACTTCCGGCGGTCGTTTTGAAGGAAGGCTGTAATTTCCTCGCGCATGGGAAGCGAGGGTTGTGCGCCAGGGCGCATCACAGTGATTGCGCCGGCAGCATTTCCCCATTCCACGGCTTCAAGCAGGTCTTTCTCTTCTGCAAGGGCGACCGCAAAGGCTCCAACAAAGGCGTCGCCTGCGGCTACCGTGTCAACTACCGGAACGGTATGTCCCTGAACGTGAACTTTCCTTTCCGGTGTAGAAACAAAAGCGCCATTTCCTCCCAGAGTGACGATCACAGCCGGCGTTCCCAACCCGTGGAGGGCATCGGCCGCAAGTGACACTACCTGAATGCCCGTGGCGAGAGCAAGCTCATACTGATTGGGGATCAGGTAATCTACCTGGGCGAGAAGATTGGGTGGAAGCGGTTGAGCCGGGGCCGGATTCAGGATGACCTTAACCCCGTATAACTTGGCCAGGGCTATGGCACGGGCAACCGTCTCCAGGGGAATCTCTAACTGTAGCAAGAGAATGGATGCCCCCTCGAATACAGGAGCGAAGTCACGTAAATCTTGAGGAGAAAGAAGAGCGTTGGCACCAGAAGCAACGACAATGGTATTCTGCCCCTGGGCGTCCAGGGTGATAAGGGCCACGCCGCTGGAAGCGCCCGGGGTGGTGAGAACACAGGTTGTATCCACCCGGTTTTCCTGCAAACCCTTTCGAAGGGTTTCTCCAAACGGGTCGCTACCAACCCGCCCGATCATTTTAACCTTTCCTCCAGACCGGGCAGCGGCTACGGCCTGGTTGGCCCCCTTCCCGCCAGGAAAGGTCTGAAACTGAGTTCCCAGAACGGTTTCTCCGGGTTTGGGGTGGCGTTCGGTGCGTACGACGAGGTCCATGTTAATACTGCCTACGACAAGAATATGCCCGCTCATAAAATTGTCTCCTGTCCGTTGATACTCGATCAGGGGGTTCAGGAATGCTTCAAAGATTCTGGCGGGTTGATGCTATGCATTCGCCATCATACTTCTGGCCATTCCTGCAGGAACCCGTTTCTTGAATTATAGCAGGGAGGTGATGAAGACGTTATAATCCGTAGCAGGAGGAAGACAAACCATGCAAGAAACCATCTTAAAGCAAATTCTAGAAAACGTTCAAAGTGGTAGCCTTTCCATCGAAGAGGCCTTACAACGAATGCGCTCACTGCCTTTTGAAGAAGTGGGAGAGTTCGCCCGGGTAGACCATCATCGGGCCATACGGACGGGATTTCCGGAGGTTGTATTCGGCCAGGGGAAAACGCCTTCTCAGGTGATCCAGATTGTGCGGCGTTTAATGGCACAGAATGACCGGGTACTGGTGACCCGGGTAACTCCTGAAATGGCAGCCGAGGTGTTAGTCAGTGTTTCTGAGTTAACTTATAATGAGACAGCCCGTCTATTGATCCTGGATCACTCTAACCTTGAAAAGCGGTTGCCTGGGGTTGTGGTGGCTACGGGAGGCACCGCGGATATCCCAGTGGCAGAAGAAGCTGCCCTTACAGCGGAATTAATGGGAAACCAGGTGGAACGGATCTATGATGTGGGTGTGGCCGGGTTACACCGCCTGTTAAACCAGCTGGAAAAAATCCAAAAGGCTCATGTTATTGTAGTGGTTGCAGGCATGGAGGGCGCTCTGGCCAGTGTGGTGGGCGGTCTGGCCTCGGCCCCGGTAATTGCAGTTCCTACCAGTGTGGGATATGGGGCAAGTTTTGGTGGACTGTCCGCCTTGCTCACTATGTTGAACAGTTGTGCGACGGGTGTGGCCGTGGTTAATATCGATAATGGGTTTGGAGCTGGTTACCTGGCAGGATTGATTAATCGCCAGGTTTATGCGGGTGTTCAGGAAAAGAATTAAAGAGGACGCGATGGAACATGGATTACACCAGAAATATCAGGCTCTTCTGAAAAAAATAAAAGATCTCGGGTCTGCGGTGGTGGCATTTTCTGGTGGGGTTGATAGTGGTTTGCTGGCGGCGGTGGCATATCAGGTTTTAGGAAATCGGATGCTAGCCGTCACGGTGCGTTCGCCAGTGGAACTATCGGATGGGGTAAAGGCCGCGGTGGACCTGGCCCGTGCGGTGGGATTTCGACATCAGATTGTAGATCACGATGACCTGTCCAATCTGCAATTTGCCAACAATCCGCCGGATCGTTGTTACCATTGTAAACTGCAGCGGCTGGGAATGCTGGTGAATCTGGCTCGAGAGCAGGGGTTTGCGGCGGTGTTAGAAGGTTCCAACGCGGATGACCGCGGAGATTATCGCCCCGGAAAACGGGCTGTAGAAGAGCTGGGGGTGCTCTCTCCCCTGGCAGAAGTGGGATTTACCAAAGGCGAAGTTCGAAACCTGGCTAAAGAACTGGGGCTTGCTTTATGGAATCGGCCAAGCGCCCCTTGCCTGGCAACCCGTTTCCCGTATGGAACACCTGTAACGCGCGAAGGGATTGATCAGGTGGCGAGGGGAGAAGAATTTTTACGCAACCTGGGATTTGAGCCGGTGCGCTTGAGGCATTACGGTAACCTGGCGCGTCTGGAGGTGGCTCCGGAAAAGATTTCTGCGCTGGTAGAGCGCAGAGAAGAAATCACCCAATTTTTAAAATCACTGGGGTTTATTCATGTGGCGGTAGATTTACTGGGGTACCGCTCGGGCAGTTTAAACGAGGCAATCCTAACCAAGGGAGTTGAAAAATGAAGCTTGCATACGTGGATGCATTTTCCGGTGTCAGCGGCGATATGTTTCTGGCCGCATTACTTGACGCGGGACTCTCCCTAAAAATTTTAAATGAGCAACTGGCATTGCTCGGCCTTCCAGAAGAGGTGATGGTTCAGGTAGAGGAGACTCATAAAGGAGCGCTGCGGGCGAGCCTGGTGACTGTGGTTGCGCCGGATAGCCACCATCACCGGCACCTTGAAGATATCCAAAAAATTATTACCGAAAGCCGCCTGGCAGATGAAGTGAAGGTCACCAGCCTGAAGGTTTTTCAGGTTCTGGCTGAGGCCGAAGCCCGGGTGCATGGTGTCCCTCTCAACCACGTCCATTTTCATGAAGTGGGAGCATTGGATTCCATTGTTGACGTGGTGGGCGCGGCGATTGGACTGCATGTTCTGGGCATTGAGCGGCTTTATGCGTCAGCCTTACCGTATGGCACAGGGCAGATCAACACCGACCATGGCCCCTTGCCTTTACCGGCACCCGCCACCCTGCAAATTTTAAGCCAGGCGCATGTTCCTCTAGTGGCTTCTCCTGCACAGGTTGAACTGGTGACTCCAACCGGGGCGGCCATTCTTGCGGCTCTAGCAACTTTTGAAAGACCCGACCTGACATTAGATCGGATAGGTGTTGGGGCTGGTCGAAGGGACCTGCCCTGGCCAAATGTACTCCGGTTGTGGGTGGGGTGTACCAAGGAAGGGCAAGATTTACCGATGGTTCTCCTGGAAACCAATATAGATGATATGAATCCGCAGCTTCTCAGCGCTGTGATGACGCGGTTGTTTGACGCCGGTGCGCGGGATGTGTTCTTTACCCCTATTTTCATGAAGAAAAATCGGCCGGCAACCATGCTCTCGGTCATTACCCGGCGAGCCGAGGAAGCCGCCCTGATAAAGATCATCCTGGAGCAAACTACCACTCTGGGGTTGCGGGTACAACCCATCTGGCGGGTAGAGGCCGAGCGTGAATTTACAACCGTGAATACCCCTTATGGAGCAATTCCAGTGAAAATAAAAATTCTGGATGGAACCCGTCTTCATGCCCAACCGGAGTATGACGCCTGCTTGAAAGCCGCCGAGGCCATGGGTGTCTCAGTAGGGGAGGTGTACATGGAAGCCCTGCTGGCTGGCCGGGCTCTGGTAAAGTGAAGGATAACGCGGCTTTATTTCATCGACTCGAGTTTCTGGTTCTTTCTGTCTGTTTCCCGGGGATGATGGCTTCATGGGCGATTTTGAAGTTCGTCTGGTGAGCGAA